>Ga0129299_1001070_pt1 | contig 18247 bp, 20 predicted proteins | sample ConPoolayeCmetaG_FD_94477 | JGI IMG/M metagenome (GOLD analysis project Ga0129299, IMG submission 94477) | Hot spring microbial mat communities from California, USA to study Microbial Dark Matter (Phase II) - Cone Pool mat layer C metaG ...
CATGGCAGGCTGGCCGGTCGCTATGGCTTGCACGCCCGGGCAGTGAGGGCAAACCGCATCCCGCTTCTCGAACTCCTTGAAGCAGCTTTTCCCTATAAACTGATCCGGTGACTTGTGGAATATCCTGCCCTGCATGGCGTTGGCCAGGATTATGTTATGATCCAGACCGATCAGCGTGAGACCTATGTTGATATTCTCCACGAGAGAACGGTAGTGTCCCTCGCTCACCCGCAGCGCCTCCAGTGCCAGCTCGCGCTCGGCTGCCAAAGCTTCCAGCTCGCCGATTCGACGGCGCGCTTCCGCCAATTCACGTGCGAGTTGCTCCTCGGGCTGGGCTGTACTGCCTCTGGCTCGTATCTCGCCCATTCCTCTACCCTGACTGTAACTGGCCTGCACGGTGTGTGCAGCGATGGCCAGCGGCCATTAGCGCTATCGGCTGCACGGCCATCGCCGCACCTGATTCTTCACTCTATCACAGGACCTGGCGCCTACCTCTCCTCGAACGGCACAGCCGGGTAGGCCAGGTCGGCCGAGGCCTGATCCTTGGGCCACACCAGTTCCAGCTTGCCGTTCTGCCATTGCACCAGCGGGTTGAGCACGTTGCCGGTGCCGTCTGGGTTAAAGGTTACCGGACCGATCACAGTGATCATGTTGGTCGCGGCGATGGCATCCCGGATTGCGTCGCGGTCCAATGTTCCGGCTCGTTCGATGGCATCCGCCAGGATCTGGACGCAGGCATAGGCCGGGCCGGTCAGCAGGTCGGCCGGTCGGCCGAACTCCGCCTGGTACTTGGCGTTGAGTTCAGCCACGCCCGGGAACTTTTCTGCATTGTGCCAACCGGGGAAGATGGTGACATAGTCGCCGGTTGCGCCGAGCGTCTCCGCCCAGCTTACGTTCTCCGGGGCGCGGATCATGAGGGTGAACTTGGGTGTCCAGCCCAGTTCAGCCATTTGCTTCTGGATGGCCAGGCCGTCGGGGGGGCTGGGCACGGCGAACAGGGCTTCTGCTCCCGCCGCCTTGGCTTTCAGGATGATGTCCGAATAGTCGGTTGACCTTGGTGCATACTCTTCGTAGGTGACCACCTGATAGCCATACCTGGCGGCGTTCTCCTTCCACATGTTGCCCAGCTCGATGCCCCAGTCGGTTTTCTCCTGGAAGATAGCCACCTTGGTGGGTCTTTGCCCTTCGGGGATTAAGGCGTTGAGGATCTCGTACACGTCCCTGGCCTGGGCCGGCGACTTGGGGAAGGGGGAGAACAGGTACTTGTAGCCCTGCTGGTGGATCTGATACAGGGCAAAGGCAATGCCGAGGTAGGGGACCTTGTTCTTTTCGGCGATGGCAGCCGTCGCGGCATGCATGTCGCTGCCAGCGCCGCCGAGGTAGGCCACCACCTTCTGCTCAGAATAGAGGCTTTCGAGCTTGCTGACGGCCTTGGTGGGATCGGACTCGTCGTCGTAGATGGTGAGGTGCAGCGGGATCTTGGTGTCGTACTCTTTGACGTACACCCCGCCGGCGGCGTTGATGGTGCTCACTGCATACTCATAGCCGGGCTTGACCATGGCGCCCAGGGCGCCGTACTTGCCGGTGAGCGGGATTGACGCACCGATCTCGATGGCCGCCGGCGCGCTCGGCTTTGGCGCGGCTGTGGCCGGTGCCTGCGTGGCTGGTGCCTGTGTGGCCGGTGCCTGTGTGGCCGGTGCCTGTGTGGCCGGTGCCTGTGTGGCCGGTGCCTGTGTGGCCGGTACCTGTGTGGCCGGTACCTGCGTGGCTGGTACCTGCGTGGCTGGCGGCTGTGTCGGCACCGGCGTGGGACCACAAGCGGTCAACACACCGCTCATCATAAACACGATCACCATCAGGATACTGATTTTCGCTCTCACGTTTCATCCTCCTTTTTTATGCCAGGCAATTGTCTCCAGAACGCCACGTGTAGACAGTCATTCCATAGGCTACCTCCCTTGCTCTGTCGGCTGTGTGCTGCCGACGACTTGTTCAAGCTCACCTGCTTCTACGATGCCAGACTGACCTCTTTCACCTTCGTCCGTCGCTCAAAGACCGGGCGGATCTTACCCCAGGCCTCCACAAAACCACCGGGCAGGAAGAGAACCACGAGGATGAACAACAGGCCGAACACAGTCAGGTGCAGATCCTCCAGTGACACCTCTATACCCAACACGACAAACTGCACTCCCTGTAGAGTCAGGACCAGCAGCTCCCTGGTGACGACGAAGAACAGGGCTCCGATGATCGGGCCGACGATGGTGCCGACACCGCCGATGTAGGCCATCATCATCGCGTCGAACGTCCACGTCGGGGCGAAAGGAAATTGAGGGTAGTAAGCTGTAAAATGGAAGGCAAAGGCTCCGCCGGTCAGGCCGGCAAAGAAGGCGCTCACAACCAGGGCCAGGAGCTTATGTCGGAAGGCGCTGATGCCCAAAGACTCAGCGGCCTCTTCCTCTTCTCGGACAGCCATCATCCCCAGTCCCAACCGGGAGCGGACCAGAAAATAGGCGGTTGCCACGGTCAGAACGGCCACCACCAGGAAAAGGTAGTAGCGGGGCGCCAACTGATAGGTAGCCAGGTACTCAGCCGGCAAGGAACTGATCGCAGGCCAGAGGTTCGCCACGGTCGCATTCCCGACCTGCGCCAGCGCCAGCGTGCCAATGGCGAAATACACCCCTCTGAGCTTAAAGGCTGGCCATCCGATCAGGAGCGCCAGTGCCACAGCCGCACCGCATCCCGCCAGCAGGCTGGGGAAAAACGGCCATCCTGCGTTCAACCACAGCAGGCGCGTGGTCAGCGAACCCAGGCCAAAGAAGGCGGCATGGCCCAGGCTGGTCTGCCCGGTATATCCCCCCAAGATGTTCCAGCTCGCGGCCAGGCCGAGATAGAGAAGGACAAGGACTGCAAGGTTGATGCTGTATTCCGCCTTGATCACCATCGGCAATAGCGCCAGCAACACCAACAGCGCGATGATCAGGGCGATGGCGATAATCTGTTTCCCGCTCACAGGCTTACCCCTCTTTTGAGCCGAACAGGCCCAGGGCTCTCGAAACCAGAACCACGAGGAAAAGGAGCAGGGCGACGATCTCTCGATACTCCCCCCCCGGCCAGATGTTGGTGAGTGCATGTGTCACGCCCAGGGCGATGCCCCCCACAAAGGTGCCCAGGATGTTGCCCAACCCACCCAAGACCATCACCACCAGGGCGATGAGGGTCCAATCCAGCCCCATCGTGGGCACAATGGATTGGCAAACGGCCACCAGCGCCCCGGCCATCCCGGCCATTCCGGCGCTGATCACAAACGCCAGCAGGTAAACCTGTTGGATGTTGATCCCCATCACGGTGGCTGCTTCCCAGTCCTCCACGGTGGCCCGGATCGCCTTGCCGGTATAGGTCCTGCGCAAGAAGAAGTGAAGCGCCACGAGGCAGACCAGGGCGATGGCCAGACTCGCCACACGCACGATGGGAAAGCGCACTCCCAGGAGGGTGAACGCCTTGCCGGCATAAGAGGTGGTGATGCCCCTGTCGTCGGCCGTGAAGAAAAGGAGGGCCAGGTTCTGCAGGATCAGCGACACCCCGAACCCCACCAGGAGGGTGTTCTTGATCTTGTCTGCCTCAGGTAGCTTGACCATTCGGGAGAAGAGGAGTGTGTACAGGATAAGCCCGATCAAGACCAACAGGACGGCGATCGCGGGCAGGGAGAGGAATGGGTCCACGCCCCGCAGGGTAAAAATCCAAAAGCTGGCATAGCCGCCGAGCATCAGCAGCTCGCCGTGGGCGACGTTCAGGAACTTGGTGACCCCAAACACCAGCGACAGCCCTACCGCTGCCAATCCATAGAGTCCTCCCATCAGGATCCCAAAAGCCAGGTTTTGAGCCACAAGCGTTGGCATGGGGACCTCACCCTCCGGCAGAACCCAGGTACGCCGTGCGCACCGACTCGAAGGACAGCAGGGACTCTCCGCTGCCCTGGCCGACGATCCGGCCGTTTTCGATGACATAGGCCCGGTCCGTCAGTTCCAGGGCGGCGCGTACGTTTTGCTCCACTAACAAGATGGTCACACCTTGCCGGTTGATTTCGGTGATCATCTCAAAGATCTGCTCCACCAGCAGGGGGGCCAGGCCAAAAGAGGGCTCATCCAACAGCAGGAGCCTGGGCCTGGCCATCAGCGCTCGCCCGATGGCCAGCATTTGGCGCTCGCCACCGCTCAGGGTACCTGCCCGCTGTTTCTGCCGCTCCTCGAGCCGAGGGAAAATGCTATACACCCACTTTAAGCTTTCAGCCCTGACCTTCCTGGCCTTGGCTCCAAAGGCGCCAAGCTCCAGGTTCTCAAGCACCGTCAGCTCGGTAAAGACCCTGCCCCCCTCGAGCACCTGGGAGATCCCCATCTGCACGATCTTGTGCGCCGGCTCCTTGACCAGAGAGCGGCCATCCAGGAGGACATTGCCTGCGGTTGGCTTTAGCAACCCGCTGATCACCTTCAGCGTGGTGGTCTTGCCTGCGCCGTTTGGTCCCACGAGGGCCACCAACTCCCCCTCGCCAACCTGCAGCGAGACATTCCACAGGGCTTGCAGGTCCTTATAATGGGCGTCAATTCCTTCGAGGGTTATCATGGCGCCTTTCCTAGATAGACTTCAATGACGTGCGGGTCGCAACAGATCTCGCCGGGCGGGCCTTCCGCGATCTTTTCCCCCATGTTCAGGACGATGATCCGGTCAGAGAGTCCCACGATCGCCTTGACGATGTGCTCCACGACGATGAGGGTGATCTGGGAATCGCGGATGCGCCGGATCAAAGCCATCGCATCCTCCGCCTCGCCGGGATTCAGGCCTGCCATCAGCTCGTCCAGCAAGAGCAGCCGAGGCCGGGTAGCCAGGGCTCTGGCCAGCTCCAGCCTCTTGCGCTGCATCAGGGTGAGGTCCTTCGCCAGGACATCCGCCTTATCGAGGAGCCCCACCTGGGCGAGGATCTCCCTTGCTTCTTCGGCAGCCACCCTGAGGTTCCTGGCCGGGCTCTGCCCATAGGCTCGGCCCACCATCACGTTCTGAAGGGCAGTGAAATGCAGAAAGGCCTTGGTCAGCTGGAACGTTCTGGCAATCCCATTCTGGCAGGCCTGACAGCGGGGCAGGGCTGTGATGTTCTTTCCCATGAAGGTGATCGTGCCAGAATCGGGCTTTAGAAAACCGGTGAGCAGGTTCAGGGTAGTTGTCTTGCCCGAACCATTGGGACCGATCAGGCCAACGATCGAGCCCTCTTCGACTTCAAAGCTCAGATCCCGGATGGCCATTAAGCCCCCGAAGGACTTGTACAGGCCTTCGACTTTTAGCAAGCCCATCTCTCAACTCCGCTCTCGGAACCCATCGGTCTCTGCCCCGGCCATCCCCCTGGAGCGCAAGCCACCGGCCTGCAATGGTGCATCAACTGCCGCCCGACACAGGTGGAAAGAAACACAGCCGGCAGTCAGGCGGCACGCGATCCTGCATTCCACTCTGCACGCCGTTGATGACGATCAGCCCAACTTCTGTCGGGTCCAGGCCTGACAGGATGGCCACTTCCTCCACCGTCAGCGGCCGCTCCAGGTTCAAGGTCTGGCGCCGTTGTACGCCGGGCGAGAGCTGGCCGAACAATTCGACATCCACCGCCACAGGGCCACCTACAGCGCATCAAAAACGGCGTCAAGCTCGGAATCTGGCACGTCGAACGTGACGCCATGCGGCGCCAACGGCTCCTCACGCATATATTCCGGAATGCGAGAGTCTGCCGCCGTAATGCCGGCGCGGCGGTTGAACTCGAGCTCTGTCCGCAACAGCTCGCGGTTGAGGCGATCGAGGTCCTCTTTGATCCACCCCCAGCCGTAGATGCCGTTGATCATGTCCACCATGAGCTGGGGATCGGCGATCACCGGCGGGCGGGCGAATAGACACAACCCTGTGCTGTCGAGCATGGCGGCGATGATCTGCAACCTCAGAGACAGCTCCCGCTGTCCCTCGACGCCCAGGGGATTGACCTCCCTGCGCGCTCCAAAAGCGTTGCCGGCGGTGTGATCAGCGCCCATGGGAGAGGTCGCATAGGTCACGCCGTTCCCCTTCAGGCTGCGCGGATCGTAGCCGGGTATTGCCTGGCCCAGAACTGCCGGCACCCGCCGGACACCCAGGGCCCGGCCGGTTGCCACCGCGCCGCAGCCGATGAGCCTGCCCAGCACTGTGCCTTCGCCCACCTGGCGCAGAAGGCTGGCGATGCTTTCAAAGTCGCCGAACCTGGCATATCCTGCCTCGATGGCCACACCCAGCGCTGCGCCGGTTTCGATCGTGTCCAGGCCATAATCGTTGCACAGATAGTTGAGCCGGGCGACATCATCCAGGTTGTCCAGGCCCAGGTTCGCGCCCATCAGGGCAATCGTTTCGTACTGGAGCGTGCCGACTATGGGGTTCCCTGTTTCGTCCACATAGACATTCCGGCAGCCGATCACGCAGCCGGGCATGCAGCGCGTGCCGATCTCGCCGCCGCGAGCCAGGATCGTCTCGCGCATCTGCTCGCCCCGCAGGGTGGCCGCCCCCTCAAAGCTGCCGCTGCTAAAGTTACGGGTGGGCAGCGATCCCATCTCGTTGACCGCGGCTGTGATCGCCGCCGTCCCGTACAGATGCATGCTGCCCTTGGGCCCTAACCTGGGATCGTTGATCAGTTCCTGGGCAAAGCGCCTGGCCGCGGCACGGAACAGCTCCGGGTCGGCCAACGGGACCGACCTGGCATCTGCCTTGTCAATGACGACGGCCTTTAGCCCCTTGCTGCCCATGACAGCGCCAAGGCCACCGCGAGCCGCGTGATTGCTGCGCTGGCTGCCCTCTCCGGTACAGGCGATACTGGCCCCGGTCAGAAGGTACTCTCCAGCCTGACCGATGGACAGCACTGTGCATCCGGCTCCGTACTCCGTCCGGAGCTGATCAGAGGTGGCATACGTTCCCAAGCCACGCAGATGGGTGGCGGGCAGGAGCTGCGCCGAGTCTCCGGCCACATGGAGAAGATACAGCTCTCCTTTCCTGGCCTGGCCCTCGACCACCACCGCCTTGATGCCCAGCCTGCCCAAGGCATCCCCTGCCGTGCCGCCGGCATTGGCTTCCTTGATACCGCCCGTCAATGGGCTCTTGGCTCCAACCGACAGGCGACCGGCAGTCGTCACTCCGGCCCCGCCCAACAGGCCAGGCGCCAGGATCAGCTTGTTGTGCCGTCCCAGCGCATCACATGCCGGAAGCACCTCTTCCGCAAGCAGCCTGGACGTGAGGGCGCGGCCACCCAGGCGCTCGTACCTGGCGGGCACCTGTTCCTGGCGCACTATAAGGCGATCCATATCCACGCGAAGCAGCCTCATGATCCCCCCTGCGGCCGGTTGGTTATGGTGGATACGCGACGGTGTATAGATGCTTGCCACCATTCAGCGGCCCTCTGAGCAGCGCCTCGATCTCCTCCCGGTCACGCATCGTCACCTTTTCCACGGGTGGGAGCTGCCCGGCCGGGAACCGGGTCATGATGTCGCCGATCAGCCGGCACATATAGTCCAGAAGTGCCTCCAGCCCGGGCATTGCCTTCTCGGCATTGGCCAACGTTGGCCGTCCGATCACCCCTTCAGGATAGGTCAGCACCTCGATCCCACCCAGTCCGACATGCTCGTGCCCCTTGATCGGAGCATGGTACACCTCGCCGCCCTTGTCCACATGACCGGCAGGCAGGAACCCTTCCGGCCTGGTGTCCTCGACGAGATCCATGCGCATGAATTCCGGGAAGAGGGCCAGGGAGTAGGAGGCCTCGACTTCACAGGCGTGCTGGAAGGGAGTCTCGAAGGGGCCGCCGTGGGCTTTGTCTTTGAGGTAATCATGGATCACGGTCGGCCAATGCAGCGAGATCAGGATACAGGGCACCTGGTACTTCTTGGCGAACTGGTGCAGCGCCAGGGGGATCACCTCCTCCTGGCCGTGACCATTGAGCAGGATCTGCTTGCGAAAGCCGGTGTTCCAAAACCCGGCGATGATCCCTCGCAAGTAGGCCAGGAAGGCGTCTTCTGGGATCACGATGGTGCCCGGCATGCCCAGGTGGTTGTAGGGATGAGACCCATACCATACCGGCTCGGCCACGGTACAGCCGGTCCTGAGAGCCACCTGCTCGGCCATCCGGGTCACCAAAAACGTGTCTTCGCCAAGTGGCTGGCCGGCGCCGTGACATTCCGTGCTGCCCACCGGGATGATGATCAGGTCGTTCTGCTTCAACCGGGCATTGATCTCGGTCATGTTCATGGTCTGGTAATACACACCGCTGGGGCGCTCCATGTGGCCTCCCATTGGCGGCAGCGACCAGTTGCCCACTTTGATCCTCCTTTGCGTAACGCAAGCCTCCGGCTTGTGGCCGGCATCTACCAGGATCGAGCTATGCCACAGGCAGGTGCAGGTCACTCGATCCCCTGGGTGATTGCCTGGCCTCGGGATAGTACTTGCTGACCATCTCCACTACGATCGAGGCCTGGTCTGCCATCCTTCTACCGTCGGCAGCGGAAGTGATCTGGCCGTGGGCGCTGACGACCGAGTTGCCTGTCTTGAGGTGCACCGGCGCCGCCACGCGCACGATTTCGGGCGCTTCATAGACGCGGATAAAGCCGCCGGAACCGGGCGGGTTGTCGGTGTGCACGTCTATCGGCACCTGGACAGCCGCACGCAGCGCCGCGATCATCGGGATCTGCAGGTCGCGCACCGGGTTGATGCTGTCGGCCCCCAGGCTTTCCAACAACTTGAAAGAGCAGGGGTTGCAGTGTCCCAGGTGTGCCGATGTCTTGAAAATGATGTCGCGCGGCAGCGCCCCGTCCTTGCGCATCTGGCCCACCAACCAGAGCATGCCCTCATCGTAGATCAGGAACCCACGGCATCCCAGGTCATAACCGCGCTTGATATCTTCCACTCCGCGCAGGATCTGCTCCATGCCACGCAGCCGGTAGCTGATGCGGACCCCCTGGGGCGAAAGCACCGTTGCACCGGTATCATAGGTCGCCCGCGGGCCCACCGATAGCAACAGTTCGGCGCCATACTGGCTGCACAGCCGGCAATATTCCTTGATCTCCTCACGTGTGTGGCGGAATATGCCATAGGTCTCAGTCACGCGGTTGATGGTCACATTGTTCTTTACGGCCGTATCCAACAACGCCCCCACGGCCTCTGCCGAGTTCACGGTTGGAACCTCGATCCGGTATGCCCCTCCGTCTGGGAAGCGGGCCGTCGAGGTCGGCATGTCGAACAGGTCGCCCGGCGGCAGTCCGAGCTTTTTCAGATACTCACGGGTCTCTTCAAACATGATACACTTCTCCTTTGCCTGATCGTCTTTTTACTAACTGCGATGCGCCGGCAACGGCGGGCAATAGACCCACACCAGTTTGAGCGGCTCATCGCCGATATTCTCCACACGATGCTTTTTCCCCAGCGGCGAGTAGAAGGCGGTCTCCGGGCCAATTTCCCACTCGCCCTCCCCTTCGATCACGATCCTGGCGCGGCCACTGATCAGGAACAGGACCTCTTCGGACTCTTCGTGCACGTGATCGGGGATCATGCTGCCGACCTCGGTGATGTTCATGCCCATGGATACGTTGTGGACACCGCCATACTTGGGCGCCAGCAGGAGCTTGGAGACGCGCGGTGGATCGCGACGTTCCCCCTCGACATCAGCAGCGCGAACAAAAGGCAATTCACTCATTCGTTGACCACTCCTCTCAGTCTTTGTGGCAGTGCCGGGAGATGCCTGCCTTGGCGACGATGGCTGTCAGGCCCAGGGGACCCACTTCGCGGGCAATAGCGCCCGTCGCTCTCTTGATGGAAGGCCCCATTTCCAGCATCCGCTCGTGAGAAAGGCGATAGGCAGGGCCGGCGATGGCGATGACCGCCACCGGGCAACCGTGCGAATCGAGGATCGGTGCCGCCACGGCGTTGATGTCCTTTTCGTACTCTTGCTCCGAAATCGCAAACCCACGCTCGCGCGTGATGCGCAGGTCCCGTTGCAGATCGGCGGCTGAGACGCGGGTATTGTCAGTGTACCTGGGCATGCCCTGGCTGAGGATCTGGTGCACCTGGTCGTCGGGCATGTAAGCCAGGAACGCCTTGCCAGATGCAGTGCAATATGCAGGCAGCCGTTGCCCGACAGCGGCGGCGATCTTGACTCGCTGAGGACTTTCGATAACCTGGAGGTAGACGACCTGTTCGCCATCCAACACGGCCAGGTCCACTGTCTCGCCCCACTCAGCCGCGAGACGCTCCAGGTGGGGTTGTGCCCATCGCTCCAGGTCCGCTTCCTGAAGTACCAGGGAGGCCATCTCGATGAAGCGGTAACCCAGATGATAGGATCCGGTAGCCTCGTCGCGGCGAACAAAGCGGGCGGCCTCGAGCGTTGCCAGATACCTGTGGATGGTGCTCTTGGGCATATCAAGTCGTTCGGCGATCTGAGTCAGTGACAGCACCGGCTCAGCCTGGCTGAAGCATAGAAGAACATCAAGGGCTCTTTCTATCGCGCGCACCGACTCAGTCATCTACGGCTCCATGCGCCATCCAATCTGGCAACCACTCTGTTACACCTGTCAGAACTCATTTTCGTTCTATAGTATAGCATATGTTCTGCCTGGTGTCAAGTACTTCCACTTGATGGAACAGCATCTGGCGGAAATTTTAATCTTCGAGGATACACGCCGCAGCCGCGATTTGACATCGGGTGCCGTGGGTGGTAAAATACTGCCTGACAGAACAGAGTTCTGTATAATGAAACTACAGGGGCGGTGTATGGCAGAAGACCAGATGCTGATGAATGCGCTGCAACTGGTTCGGCCGCGATCCTTTGCAGCGGTTCGGGTGCCTGTCCCCACTCTTGCAGCGAGCAACTCCATTTTGATCCGCACCGCCTGGGTGACGATGTGCGGCAGCGACCTGGCCTTTTTTGCCGGCAACAAGCGCTTCAGGCCTTACCCCTTACCCCCAGGAGCTCCCATCCACGAATGTACAGGGCAGGTCGTCGAGAGCCGGTCCAGCCTGTTCCGGCCGGGCGACTGGGTCGTCGCCATTCCAGAAGGCGACCAGGGCCTGGCCGAGTTCTTTGTGGCTCAGGCTGCCAGGGCGGTCTCCCTCCCACCCGATCTGGCCGCTTGCGACATCAGTTGCCTGATCCAGCCGCTGTCAACGGTCATCAACGCCCTCGACCGGTTGGGAGATGTCCAGGGGCGGTCTGTGGCGGTGGTTGGATTAGGCTCGATGGGCCTGCTGTTGTGCTGGCTGCTCAAGAAGCGCGGCGCCGGCCCGATCCTGGGCATCGATCCTGTGGCAGACCGCTGCCGCGCAGCCGAGCAATGGGGGGTAGCCCGCACCTGGCCGCTGCGCAGCATTGAGGTTGTTCATGCTGCCCGCTACACCCCTGGAGAGTGGGAGCCGCCCGATATCTGCATCGAGGCCGTCGGGCATCAGATGGATACCCTGAACGATTGCCTGGAACTCGTCCGCAAGCAGGGGACCGTCGTCGCCTTTGGCGTCCCGGATCAGCCGGTGTACGCGATCGAGTACGAGACCTTCTTCCGCAAGAACGCCCACCTGGTCGCTGTTGTGACGCCCGACTGGAGCGAGTACCTGGCCAGGGCGCGCGACCTCTTCCTGTCGTATCGCGCCGAACTGGAGGCTCTGGTCACCCACCGCTTTCCGATTGGGGATGCTCAGAAGGCATTCTCGCTGTATGAGCGCCGCACAGACGGTGTGCTCAAAGTGATACTGGATGCATCCCGTTGGGAGACCACAGCTTAAAACGAACCATGGGGGGGTATGTCAGAGTCAAGTGTTTATGTCCCTGTTGACCGGTTGGTTGCCTTTATGATTGACGCCCTGCAGGCGATGGGCATTCCGCCGGACGACTCCCGGATCATTGCCGACGTCCTGATCACGTCCGACCTGTGGGGCATTCGCTCACACGGCGTGGCTCACCTGAAGATGTATCACGAGCGGATCCTGGCAGGCTTGCAGTTGCCTGTGGCGGCCTGGACCATCGTCAGAGACACGCCGACCACGGCCGTGATTGATGGGGGCAACGGCATGGGCATGGTCATCGCTTACCACGCCATGCAGATGGCGATTGACAAAGCCAGGCGTCATGGGCTGGGTGCCGTCGCCGTCCGCAACTCCAGCCACTACGGGATCGCCGGTTACTATGCCAACATGGCGGTCAGGCAAGGCATGGTGGGCATCAGCTTCACCAACGCCCATCCGTCAATTGCGCCGACCTTTGGCGTCGAGCCGCTGCTGGGCACCAACCCCATCGCTGTGGGCATTCCGACCGACGAGCCGTTCCCCTTTCTGTTCGACGCTGCCACCTCCATTATCCCCCGCGGCAAGATCGAGGTAGCCGCCCGGGCTAACAAGCCCCTTCCCGAAGGCTGGGCGATCCGCCACGATGGCACCCCGGCGACCGACAGCAATGGGCTGATCGCGCAGATGAACAGCGGCCTGGCGGCCCTGCTGCCGCTCGGTGGCATGGGTGAGGCGATGGGAGGCCACAAGGGCTATGGGCTGGCCACCATAGTGGAGATCTTTTCGGCTGCGTTCCAGAATGGCACCTACCTGTCAGGGCTGCACGACACCGACGCGGAAGGCAAGCCGCAGTTCTTGCGCATCGGCCACTTTTTCCTGGCGATTGACGTCGAACGGTTCGTGCCGCTCGACGATTTCAGGCGGACCGCAGGCAACATCCTGCGCGAGCTGAGAAACTCACGCAAGGCGCCTGGACAGGACAGAATCTATACCGCCGGGGAAAAGGAATATTACAACGCGCAGCGCGTCCGGGTCGAGGGTGTGGAGATCACCCCCGGCGTGCAGAAGGCACTGGACGCGCTGCGGCGCGAGCTGGGCCTCACAGGCCACGACCTGGGCTTCTAAGATCGACTAGGCGGGGCTCCACCCCCATACGCATCAAGGTAAGCCCCCATCCGCGCAGCGGACGGCCAGGGGCAGAGCGGCGCTCTGCCCCTACCGGTGCGATTTCCAATCGCCCGCGCCTTAACTTAATGCCAATGAGCTCCACCCCAGGCGGCGCGAAACGGCCTCTGCTGCCTCTATCAGCGACCGGACGATATCGGGAATGCGGTCGGGCGTCATGCGGCTGGTCGGGCCGGGCACACTCATGGCTGCTACCACATTCCCCTCATGGTTGCGAATGGGAGCCGAGACTGCGCGAATACCAACCTCGAATTCCTCGTCGTCGAACCCGTAGCCTTGCTGGCGGATGACTTCAAGCTGCTGCCGGAGCACAGCAGGCGACGTGATGGTCCGGCTGGTATAGGCTGCCAGTGGTTGGCTCAACAGGGCATCCAGCTCGCGGGCTGGCAGGTGCGCCAGGAACAGCTTGCCGCTGGCCGTGCAATGCGCCGGCAGGCGCTGCCCCACGGCCGCGGCGATGGTGAGGGTGTGGCTGCCCCGCATCACTTCGATGTAAAAGACCTGGCCCTGGTCGAACAAGCCGAGATCGCATGTCTCGTCCCACCGCTCTACGATCTGGGCCATGAAGGGCAAGGCCTCGCGCCGTACATCCATGCGGCGGATGACCCTGAATCCGAGATCGGCCAGGTACACCCCCAACCGATATTTTTGCTCGTCGCCAGCCCGTTCGAGATAGCCCAGGTTGAGCAGCGTGGTCATGATCCGGTGGGCCGTTGCCTTGTGCAGGCCCACCTGCTGCGCGATCTCAGACACGCCCCGCTCGGGGTGCTCGTCGTCAAAGCATTTCAGGATCTGCAGCGCCCGCTCGACGGCGCGCACATTGTATTCCTGCGGATCTTTCATCCTATGCAAGCCTCCGAACGTGCGCCGGGATGGATTGGGCTCCTTGCCACGCCGGGCTCAGGCACGCCTCACCCCGCCTCAGCCGTCTCGATTGCCTCGACGAACACAATCGCGTCAAAGGGGCAGTTGCGCGCACAGGTGCCACACTCCACACACAGCTCGATATTGATGTGGGATTGGGTCTCCCCTTCCTCGATGGCGCCGCTCTCACATCCGGCCACACAGGCCCCACATAGCTCACAGGCGTCTGTCACAATGTATGGCATGTCACCTCCATCCTGGCCTATCCCATGTACATCCGTTGCGGATCGATCACCTCGCGGATCAGGCGGACCTGGTCTTTTGTGGGGGGCTCGGTGAACGGCACCTGCGGCGGGACGATGGGGGCAAACCCCATAGTCCCCACCACATCGTCGAGCGTGTTGCCGGGATGGATTGACATCAGCATCATCTCCTTTGTTTCCGGGTGAAAGCCAAAGATCGCCTTGTCGGTGATCACCCGGCTGGGCCCGCCCCGTAGCCCGGCCTGCGCCCGGCTGTCGCCGCCCGTGATGTAGCCAGGGCTGGTGAGGAAGGAAACAGCCTTCTTGAGCTTGCGCGCCTCATGACGGATGATGATGATCGTCCTCTGTGCGGACGAAGCGATGTCGTTCGCGCCCCCACTGCCGACAAAGTGGCGGAACGCGCCCCGCGGGTCGCCCAGGAGGGTGGTGTTCAGGTTGCCGTACCGGTCAACTTCGAGGCCACCCAAAAAGCCCACGTCCACCCGGCCCCTGTGCAGGATGGCACCCAGGATGTCGACAAAGCTGCTCAGCACGCTGGCCCGGTACCAGACCCGCGGGTCTGCCAGCCCCACGCCGCAGTGAACCGGTTCCGGATCGATCACCCCCAACTCGAACAGGATCGTGATCTTGGGTGCGTGCGTCTGCTTGGCCAGGAAGGTGGCGACGACCGGCAGGCCCAATCCCACCGCCACGATCTCGCCATCCTGGAGCTCGCGGGCCCCTGCCGCTGCCATCAGTTCAGAAGGTGTGTACTCCAGATCCATGACCGTCCTCCTCAGTATCCCAGGATGGGGTCTGCGCGCAGGCCGCTCAGGCGGCGCTCTCCGCCAACCTTTTCGAGGTAATCCCAGTGATCCTTCACGCCGTACACATACTCATCAAGGTAGGCCCGAAAGGTCTCGGGGGTGCGCGACGCCTCGACATAGCGCTCGATCTGCTCGGCGTCATAGTCATACTCCCGGTAGACCGAAGTCGGGTGTGCGGCGAAGGGCAGTTCCACCACGTGCGAAACCAACATGCCAGGGATGACCGTCCGTTCCGCATCCTGGCGGATTCGATCGCCTGATACCAGGCGCTCTGTGATGACGATCGTGCGCTGGCTGGCCCTGACCTGTTCAGCATTATCCCACCTTGGCCCCAGAATCCAGGCGTTGCCTTCCGCATCGGCAACCTGCACCTGGACGACAGCCACATCCGGCAGGAGTGGTTTGAGCACCGGCCACCTCTCGCCGCTAAACGGATCGCTGATAGTCGCTACGTCAGAGCCGGTTTGCTCCTCAATGCGCTTCATCAGGTCAGAGCCGCGCAGCGAGCGGATCGGGATGAACGGCAGGCCCAGGGAGCCGGCCAAGTAACGAAAAGTAATTGACAGGCTGCTGTACTCCTCGACTGCCAGGCTCCCATCCTCGATCCCGCGGTTCACACAAGCCAGCCGCCCGAAACGGTCAAGCGATCCGCCGCCGTAGATGAGCCGCTCGACCGCTCCGCCACCTACCAGCAGGTCGGCATCCATGGCCCCCACACACTGGGAGATGGTCAGGCCGCGAATGCCTTGCCGCAGCACCTCCCGTGCAAAGGCCATCGTGCAGCGCGTGATCGCAAAGCCTGACAGGGCCACGTGCGATCCTGGGGCGATTGAGGCAACCGCTTCGCTGAGGCTTACCACCTTGGCCATGCTCCCCTCCTACTCTAGAGTGGGCCGTTGATCAAACACCACCAGCAAAAGCTGGCAGGCGCCCTCTTTCAGCTTGATCTCGGCCAGCTCGACGGGCCGGTCCAGCTTTTCCTCGATGGCCAGCACGATCAGGTTAGCTGGCAGACAGGCGAAAGGCTCGATGCCGTGTGCGACCATCCTGTCCTCGACCTGCCTGTGCCAACACCCTTCCACCGTCACCCGCAGCAGCCGGTCTTCGCGGCTATAGGCAACCTTGCCGGCTATCCCCTCCTGCTGAAGGAACCCGCCGATCGTATTCAGAATAGAGTCAGGCTCAGCAGATTGGATCAGCGGCAGGCACCTGGCCTTCAGGTACTCCCGCCCGACAGTCGTTAGCCGAAAGCGTGCTCCCCGGCTCCTCTCATCCCAAAAAGCCTTTTCCAGCTCGTATATCAGACTGTTGGCATAGTCCAGAGGGATCGTTTTGTCGCTCATGCTTCCTCCTTGTAGTACGGTTCTCCCCACTTTTCATCGAAAACCAGCTCGGTGAGGGCAAGTCGGGGGCGTGGTCGGTGCGGCCTCACCGGATGGCCGACAGAGACGATGCTGACGACCTTGAACCCCTCTGGCACCCCCAGCAACGTCTTGATCCGTTCTTCGTCGCGAATGTCAATGCACGGCGCAATGACCCAGCAAGCACCCAGGCCCAGCGCCGTCACCATCAGCAACATGTTCTCGATGGCGGCTGATGTGTCGTAGGGCAGGTCCCAGACATCCTTCTTGCCGCATACGACGATGTTGACCGGGGCATCGGCCAGGAAAGCGGAGACCTGACCAGAGGTCAGCTTCTCAAAGGCCGCCCGCTTCTTGGCCTCGTCCTGCAGCCCTGCGAACCGTTCCTGCATCTTTTGGGTGACAAACTCGGCGGTGAAACGGCGCCCACTCCCCCCGCCGGCCACTGCCCCCAGCTTCTTGCGGGTGGCAGGATCCCGGACGATGATGAAACGCCACGGCTGGGCGTTCTCGCCCGAAGGTGCCTGTCGGGCTGCTTCCAGGATCAGGTCGAGATCCTGGGGCGATACAGGCTCGGCGGTGTATTCCCGCACACTGCGACGGTCCTGAATGACCTTCATGGTCGCGTCAACCAGACTGTAGGTTTCGGACATCCTTGATCCTCCTCGCTAGATTTCACCCGGGTGGGCTGAGTTTGTCTCATAGTACAAGACATTGTCTTGTATTATAAGATGATGACAGTTTATCACACTTTGTCGCGCCTGTCAAAACCTTGACAGGCTGGTGCTTGTGTGGTATGATCCGCGCCGCCGGATGCTATTACCCTGGGGTGACTTCTGTGAGTGAACCAATTCGTGCTGTTGAACGGGCTCTAGATATCCTGTTGTGTTTTTCCCGGCAGACGCCGCAGTTGAGTATGACTCAGATCGCCGAGCGCCTGGGCATGAACAAGAGCGCCGTGCATCGGCATCTGGCCACGCTCGAGAGGATGCGTTTCGTGCAGCGTGACCCGGTCACCGGCATGTACCAGTTGGGCATTCGCCTTCTTCAGATGGCCTATCTCACGTTGGAGGGGAGTGACCTGCGCCGGGTCGCTGCCCCGTTCCTGCGCAGCCTGTGCGACGAGTACCGCGAGACGGTCGATCTGGCGGTGCTCGATGACACGGATGTCGTTTTCCTGGATGTGGTCGAGAGCCCACAACGCGTGAGACTTGCAGCAGCCATCGGGCAGCGGCTGCCCGCCTATGCCACCGCCGCGGGCAAGGCGATACTTGCCCTCATGCCGGAGGCGACAGTCCGGCGCATTCTGGCGCACGGCATGCCCGCTACCACTGAGCACGCTGCCCGTTCGCCGGAGGCTCTCCTGGCGGACTTGCGCCTGACGCGAGAGCGTGGCTTTGCCCTTGCCGAGCAGGAATATGAGGAGGGGATCAATGCTGTCGCGGCCGCGATCGTGGATCCGAACGAGCAGCCGCTTGCGTCCATCTCCGTCGCCGGGCCGACGTACCGACTCACGCGGGAGCGGATGATCGAAATCGGCCCCCATGTCGTGGCGGCAGCCCGAGCCATTGCCCGCGAACTGGAGCTGGTGGGCGTAGGAAGGTAGCCACCGATATTGGCCCAGCTGTTCTTGCCGGCCCCCCTTGATTTCGGAGGGGGGAGCCAATGTGTGCGGGGTATCGGGCAGAGCCTGGGGGTGACGACATGGTGTGCGTTCGAGGTTCCTTGGGGGCATACCCTGTCATCAAAAAAGGGGTTGAGCCCCGTCCTGAGGCTCAACCCCTTTGATTTTGCTGTCGGCGCCGACCAGGACCTTGTCGAACAGCAGGTTGATCGTCCCCTTTTGCTGGTTCCGTTCACATTGTCGGGGCAGCCGGTGTCCTGGTGGTGGCTTGATGGTGAGGCCAAAAGCCTCCAACGCCATGTGCAACTTTGAGAAAACCACCAGGACACAAAGGAC
>Ga0129299_1001080_pt1 | contig 18191 bp, 11 predicted proteins | sample ConPoolayeCmetaG_FD_94477 | JGI IMG/M metagenome (GOLD analysis project Ga0129299, IMG submission 94477) | Hot spring microbial mat communities from California, USA to study Microbial Dark Matter (Phase II) - Cone Pool mat layer C metaG ...
AGGACGAAATCGTCGCCGGATCCCTGCGATCCACGTGCCGCACGCCCGCCAGGCGCACCTCCCGGCCGAAATCGAACTCCACGAACGTCTCGGTGCCCTTGCCGTTGGAGGAGTACTCGGTGCCCTCGACGCCATCCACCAGGTGGGCGACGGCATAGAAGCCGCCCGGGAATTCCTCGGCGGCCTGGACCACGGCCGGCGCAGGAAGCTCCTCGAGGCGGGTATACCCGCCCGCCGCAGCCGGGTTGACCCCTGCCGACCAGGACACCGCCCCCGCCAACGCCGCCATGCCGACACTCCGCATCATCGTCGTCTCCTGAACGCCAGCCTCCAGCCTTCACCCCCGCTCCAACGCGGCGGCGGGCATGATTATAAGACCTCCTGCCCCCGGCGATACTTCCGGCCCGGCCGCGCCGGCGGGCCGATCATCGGCCCAAGCCCCTTGCGCCGGTCCGCCGCCGGGTGGCAACTCATCTGCGACCCCGGGACGACCGATATTCCAGACATTGCCGTGACGCCGCCGGACCTGCGCGCCGGGGGACGCGGCAGAACCGGAGCAGCCATGGAGCCGGATGGCCTGCAATCCGACGGCCCCGACCAGACCGCCCCGGGCGCCGGTCCGCGCCTGCCGGGCCGCCGGGAGGACTTCTGGACCCGCGGCTGGGCGTGGCTCCACAGCCGGGCCAACCGCGGGCTGCTGCGCGTCCTGCTGTACCACGGCGTCTGCGCCGACGAGCACGCCGGGGAACGCTGGGTCCCCTCGCACTACGTGACCCGCAGCGCCCTGGATGCCCAGCTGACCGCCCTGCGGCGCGCCGGCAGGATCATCGATCTGCGCGAAGCAGTGGCCCTGCTGCGCTGCGGCCGGCGATGGAACGAAAGTCTCTTCGCGGTGACGTTCGACGACGCCCCGGCCAACCTCCTGACGCTGGCGGCGCCGGTGCTGGCCGCTCACGGCGTCACCGCCACGATCTTCGCCTGCACCGACCGCCTCGAAGACGGCGGCCTGCTGGAGGACGACGCGCGACAGGCACTCTACGGCCCGGCCGGGCGACGCGCCACGGCGCCCGGTTCCGGGCCCATCGAGGTTGAACGGATCGACCCGCAGGTGCGGGAAAACCTGCGCTGCATGCGCTGGGACGAAGCCCTGGCCATGGCTGTCATGGGACACTGGCTGGGGGCCCACACGCGCTCGCATGTCCGGCTGTCGCAGGCCGACCCGGCCCGGCGGATGGCCGAGATCGCCGGCAGCGTCAACGCCCTGCGGCGCCGGCTGAAGACCGCGGCCGTGCCGTTCGCCTATCCCTACGGGCAGTCGGGCGACTTCGGCGCCGAGGATCTGGCCCTGCTGCGGGCCCTGGAGGTGCCGGCGGTCTGTACCGCCCGGCCGGGAGCCAACGCTCCCGGCGGCGACCCGCTATGCCTGCGGCGCACCGGCGTGGGCCTGTATCACCGGTCGACGCGCTTCTCGCTGGAAATGACCGGTCTGCTGGATGCCCGGCGCCGCAGACAGGCCGCCAGGGGCTCCGCCGGCAGGCAGACCGAAGACCTCGCATCGACCATGCCGCAGACGGCCTCGGAAGGCAGGGATGCCCGCCCGGCGTGAACTCATCGACGAACCGGTCGTTCTTCGGGCGCCGCATCAGCGGGCGTCGGCGGACGACGCCGCGCCGCGGACGCCGGACCGCCTCGGGGGGGAACGCGACGACGGACCACCCCTCTGGGGGACGGTCTCCGACAGGCCCGGAATGCTCGCCCTGGCCCCGGAATGGCTTGCCCTGGCCGAGGGGAACGAGGCCTCGCTGTTCCGCACGCCTCCGTGGGTCCTGACCTGGCTTGAAACCATCGGCCGGGACGTCGAGCCGCGGATCCTGACCCAGCGCGATCGTCGCGACCGGCTGATCGGGCTGTGGGCGATGGGCCTGAGCCGCCGGCGACGCGCCGGGCTGACCTGGCGGGTGATGGAGCCGCTGGGCGACACCCTGGCCTCGGGCGATCGGCTGGAATGTCTGACCGGTCGGCCCGGACTCACCGGGCAGGCCGTCGGACAGGCTCGCTGTGCGGCCGCCGAGGCCGGCGCCGACATCGTGTGCTGGCGGGCGATCGACGCCTCGTCGCCCGTGGCCGCCCTGCTGGCCGACCAGGCCGCGTCGGCACGCATACGATTGCTCCAGCGGGAAACCCTGCCGGTTCTGGACCTGCCGGCCACCTGGGAAGCCTGCGAATCCCTGCTCACGGCCAGTCTGCGAAGTTACCTGCGGCGCCAGGAACGCCTGGCCGCCGAACGCTTCGGGCTGCGCTGGCGGCTGAATGACGAGGACATGCCGCTGGAGCAGGCCCTGGACGCATTCTTCGACCTTCACGGCCGCCGCTGGAGTCTTCGCGGCCGCACGGGCAACTATGTCCGGCCGGAGCTGGTCGAGTTCGTGCGCCGGTTCTCTTTGCACGCCCACCGGCAGGGCTGGCTGCGGCTGCACCGCCTGTGCGACGGGACGCGCACCGTCGCGGCGCTGCTGGCTTTTCACCACCGCCGGCGGGCCTGCTACTACCAGAGCGGCTGGGACCCCGGCGTGGCGGCACTCAGCCCCGGATCGCTGTGCATCGCCCGGGCGATGCGCTCGGCCATCCAGGAAGGCATGACGGTCTTTGACTTTCTGCGCGGCGACGAGCCCTACAAGCATCGCTGGGCGGACCGCCGGGAGTACACGCTCACGCTGGCCGAGCCGCTGACGCTCAAGGGCGAAGCGATCCTGCGGGCCGGCGATGTCCGCCGCCGGTTGCGGAGCTGCCGGGACCGGATCTCCGCGTGGCGCGGATGCCGTGGAGCCGCAACGGGGCGCAGTACCGGCGGCGCCGGGCCGCGGGAGGGCGGCTCGTGACTCCGGTTGCGGTCCGGCCTGCGGAGAGAGCGCCCGCGGACGCGCGTCGGCGGGAAGGAGGGGGTCCGGCCGCAGTCGCCGTCGAACCGATCCGCGTCTGCCAGGTGCTGTACCGATGGTCGCGCTGCGGCCTGGAGCTCCAGCTGGCGGCCCAGGCGGCGGCTTTCGATCCCGCGCGGGTCTCCTGCCGGGTTGCCTCGGCCCTGCCGCCGGAGGAATGCGTCCCCGAGCCGGATCGCCGGATCCCGGTGCACTGGCCCGGCGAATCGCGCTCCTCGGCTTTCGCCGGCTGGCTGGCGGACCTGCTGCTGGAGACGCGGACGCAGGTCGTTCACGCCCGCGGGCTGTGGGTGCTGCCCGACGCCCTGCGTGCCGCCCGTCGGGCCGGCGGTCTCCCCGTGGTGTTCAGCTTCCACGGTTTCGACGACGCCAGCCGGGGCGCGCCGTGGTGGCGCAGGCGGATCTGGCGCGGCGCCCTGGGGCGCTGCGCCGCGTGCGTGGCCGTCAGCCGGGCGGCCCGATCGGACCTCGCCGGGACGCTGGGCTGGCCCGAAGAACGGGTGGAGGTGATTCACAACGGCGTCGACGGCCTGCGGTTCGCCCCGACCGCCGACCGGCGGGCCGCGCGGCTGGCCCTGGGCATCGACGGCCCGGCGCCGCTGCTTGTGTGCGTGGGCTCGCTGATGCCGGTCAAGGGCGGCGACATCCTGATCGAAGCCCTGGCCGAAGCCCGCATGGCTCCCGGGGGCGTGCGGGTGTGTTTTGTCGGCACCGATCACCTGGACGGAGCCCTGCAGCGGCTGGCCGCCGACCGCATCGGGCATCTGGACGTGCGTTTCGTGGGCAACCAGGAGGATGTGCGTCCCTGGTATGCGGCCGCCGACGCGGTGGTCGTGCCCTCGCGCAGCGAAGGCTTCTCGAATGTGATCCTCGAAGCGATGGCCTCGGAACGCCCCGTCATCGCCACGCGTGTGGGAGGCAGTGCCGAACAGGTCCTCGCCGGCCGGACCGGCTGGCTGGTGGAGCCCGGCAGCCCGCGATCCCTGGCCCGGGCCATCCGCGAGCTGCTTTCGGATCCGCTGGAGGCCCGCCGGCGCGGAACGGCCGGGCGTGCCCGGGCCCTGAAGCTCTTTCCGATCGAGCGCGCCGCCCGCCGCTATCAGGCCCTTTACGAGCAGGTCGTCGCCGACCGGCCGATCGCCGCCGGCGCCGCCGTGCCGGCCGTGCCGGCGCGCCCCGCGGCCGCGTCTCCGGCGGCTTTTCAGGCGTGGCCGCTGAGCGACCCGGGCCTGATCTGGCATGCCTACGCCCGCGTGGCCTGGTGGCGCCTGTTGAGCGTGCTGCGGACTTCCGGCGGCGGCCGGGTCGTGCTGCCGGACCTGATCTGCGACGTGATGACCGAGCCGGTCGAACGCCTCGGCCTGGAGGCCCGGTTCTACCGGAGCGATCCGCTGCGTCCGGTGAGCGCCGACGATCTGGCACCGCATGTCGACGGCCGGACCTGCGCCGTGCTGGTGATCCACTATTTCGGCCTGCCTCAGCCGATCGCCGGGGCCGCCGGCTTCTGCCGGGCGCGCGGCATCCGCCTGATCGAGGATGTCAGCCAGGGCTTCCTCAGCGCCGACCGCGACGGGCCGCTGGGCCGCACCGGCGATGCGGCCCTGTTCAGCTTCCGCAAGACGTTGGCCCTGCCTCACGGCGCCGGACTGCTGGTCCACGACGACCGGCTGCGCGCCGCGGTGATGGCCTGCGCGCCGCGTCTGTCGGCGCCGCGCCGCGACGTCTGGCGTTACGTCGGCAAACAGCTGGATCGGGCGTTGCTGGGCGGGCAGGCCGAGCATCTGCTGGACGGCGCCCGCGCCCTTCTGCGATCCGCGCCGCCGACTGTTTCCGACCGGGCCTCGCCGCCGGACCCCTTCGAGCCCTGCCTGGTGCGACCCAGCCAGGCCGCCCGATGGCTGGTCCGTCACCGCGACCCGGAGGCCGAAATCCGACGCCGTCGCACCGCCTATGCCCGGCTGCTCGAACGCTGGGATCGCCAGGCCCTGCCCGGTCGACCGTTGCGGCCGCTGCCGGCCGGCTGCGTGCCCTACGCCTTTGCGGTGAAGCCGGAGGCAGGGCAGGAGGCGGCCGAAGCCGCCGCCGCGCTGAAGGCCGCGGGCCTGGCCGCCGAACCCTGGCCCCGTCCCCCGCGCCAGGTCGCCGATACGATCCGGGATCGCCGCTGGGTGCTGGTGCGTCTCTGAAGTGCCCCGGTCATGCACGCCGCACGGGCGGGGGCCCCACGGGGTTTCCGTCGGCGCCTCGGATTCCGGGCCGCCGCCGGCCCTTGATTGACCGCAGACGGCTGCGGCGGGACAATCTCATCCGGCTGATCCCGGGCGCTGCCGCCCGGGGGCCGGGGGTGCCCCCCGATGGTCCCGCGCAAGCCCCGTCACCTGATGCCGCCGGCGATCGCAGCGCCGATCCTGTGGATCTGCGGCCTTTGCCCGGCCCATCCGGTCTACATGGACCACATCGAGCACGCGGCCCGCGTCACCGTCGGCCCGGACAACATCGACATCCGGCTTCGGCTGACCTTCAACGAGTTCCGGTCGCTGGCCGAACGCCGGTCGATGGATGCCGACGGCGACGAGGTCCTCGGCGCCGCGGAATGCCAGGCCTACCTGAAGCGCACTCTCCCCGGGCTGGCCGACCGGATCGAACTGGAGGTCGACGGCCGGCGCCTGCCGGTTCTGGATCTCTACCCGCCGCGGCTGGACCTCATGGGCGTCCAGGCCGTCTCCCTGACGCACCACGTGCTGGAACTGAGTTTCTTCGCCCGGACCCCGGCACAGCTGGGTTCCGGCAGCCGGCTGGTGATGCGCGACCGGCTCTGGCCCGAAGCCCCCGCCCTGCGGATCGGCGTCGCCGAGGGCTTGCACGGTGTTCGTTTGAACCGGTTTGAAACAATCCCGCCGACGGATGAAGCCCGCGGCGAGCAGCCGCGTCTGGAGATCCGCGCCGAGGTGGCCGAGGTGCCCGCCGGCCGCCGGACCGGCCCCGGGCCGCCCGAACCGGCCTGCCGGGCCTCGACCGGGGTCACCGGTCCGCAGGCCGCAGTCGCCGCGGCGGTGGTCGCCGTCGTCGCGGCCGCGAGTCTGGGCGAGCTGCGCCGCAGGCGCGGATGCTCGGCCCTGCAGCCCGGAGGATGGCACGATCACCGAATGGAGGACCTGTCATGACCCGAGGACGAATGGTGTTCCCGGTTGCCGCGCTGGCGGCCGGTGCAGTTCTGTGGGTTTCCGGCGCCGCCCCGGCGGCCCCGGCCGGTGTGGAGGCCGGCAGCGTTGTACAGATGACCGGAGAACTGCTGGCCGCCCATGGCCATCTCCTCAGCCAGGATCAGCGCGGCCGGCTGGACGAGCTTTACCGCCGGGCCAAAGAGGCCGAGCCGTCCAGGGATGCCGCCGCCCAGGCCTCCACGGCCTCGGCCATCCTGCAGGAGCTGGCGGGTATCCCGGGACTGGTCGCCCTGACGCTCTCGCCCGATCGGCTCTCTCTGCCGCCGCTGGAACCCGTCGAGTTCCAGGGCGACGTCGGGGCGATGCTCCTGCGTATCGAAATCGCCGGGACCGACGGGCCGGCCCGCGGCGCGGTGCACGTTCTGGACCACGGCAACCAGCCGGAGGCCATGACCACCGTCACGGTCGCGCCCGAGGGCACCACCTGGCTGCTGCTGCGGCTGTTGAGCCTGCCCAAGGACCGCACGAACCAGCGGCTGACGATCAAGGCCGGATCGCACAGCTGGGGCGTGCAGCTGGACTACCGCCGGGCCCCGGTCGGCCGGCTGGCGCTGACCGTGCTGGACGACGATACCGGCGAGCCGACGCCGGCGATGGTGCAACTGATCTACGGGCCGGACGGGGTGGTCCGACGTCCGCCCAACGCCATCGAGCTGGCTCCCCAGTTCGACGGCCAGGGCCATGGGACCGGGCGGCGGCACGCCATCATCCCCGGGCCGGTCGGGGGCGACTACTGGTGCGTGACCGGACCGTTCGACATGGAGGTCGCGCCGGGGGAATGGAAGATTCTCGTGCGGCGCGGGGTCGAACACGCCCCCGCGGCCGCGGCCGTCACGGTGGAGTCCGGACGCACGACCCGGGTGACCCTCCGCCCGCCCCGCTGGGTGGACATGCCCGGCCTGGGCTGGTACTCCGGCGACGACCACGTGCACTGCCGGATCCTGGACGACCTGGATGCGGCCAACCTCATGGCCTATGCCCGGGCCGAGGACGTGCATGTGGTCAACGTGGTCAAGATGGGCGACATCTACCGCACCTGGTTCGAGCAGCGCGGCTTCGGGCCCGAGTATCGCGTCATCTCCGGCCGGCACGTGCTCTCGCCGGGGCAGGAGTGCCCGCGCACCCACGACGGCGGCATCGGGCACACGCTGGCGATGAACACCCGCCGGATGATCCGCGACACCGACCGGTACTACATCTACGAATGGGTCTTCGACCAGGTCCACGCCGAGGGCGGTCTGTGCGGGTACGCCCACATCAACAGCGGCATCTTCCGCGTCCACCGCGACATGGCGATCAACATCCCCAAGGGCAAGGCGGACTTCGGCGAGGTGCTGCAGTTCGCCAGCCTGGGCACCGATCTGTGGTACCGGTTCCTCAACACCGGTTTCAAACTGACCGCCTCGGCGGGTTCGGACATCCCCTGGGGCGGAACCCTGGGCGAGGTGCGCGTCTACGCCCGCCTCGGCGATCAGCCCTTCAGCGCCGACGCCTGGTTCGAGGCTTTCGGCCGCGGCCGGACCTTCGTGACCAACGGGCCGATGCTGGCCCTGACGGTCGATGACGCCCTGCCGGGCGACGAGATCGTCGTTTCCGAAAACCGCATGCTTCGGGTGCGGGCCCGGGCCTGGGGCGACCCGCGGCGCGTCCGTCCGACCCGGCTGGAGATCGTCCGCCACGGCGAGGCGGTCCGCACGGTCGAGGCGGCCGCCGGCGACGGGCCGGCGGAGCTGTCGGTGGACATGGAGGTGCCGGCGGGAGCCGGGTTCTGGATCGCCGCCCGGGCCGAGGGCGAACACGGCGAGCGGGCCCACACCACGCCGGTGTACGTCATCCGCCGGGGCCTGCGGTTCTGGAAGCACGACCAGGCCGAAAGCCTGATCGACCAGGGCCTGGCGTCGCTCGCCGAGATCGAGAAGCTGGTCGCCGAGGCCTGCGAGGCCGACGCCCGGGGCCGCGTCGAAGACGACCGCACCCTCAAGCAACTGGCCGTCCAGGGCCCGGAACTGCTGCGATGCGTCCGGGAGTCGCGGCAGATCTGGGAAGACCTGCGGGCGGTGGCCAGGTCCGAGGAGGCGATCCGCGCGACGCTGAAATGAAGCCCGCGCCCCGGCCGGTCCGGCTGTTCCGGGCCGGCCGGGGCACGCCTGCCCACCCGACGCGGATCAGAACACCAGCCGGTCGCCGGCGAGCCGCTCGAGCAGGGCGTCCATCAGCCGGTCCTCATCCGCCTCGGTGGGGGCCTGATAGGTGACCGAAAAGCGCAGATACGCGCCGGCGTCGTCCCAGGGGACCGTGCAGATCGACCGCTGGCGGATCAGCCACTGCGAAGCCTCCTCGGCGGAGGCGAACGTCGGGCCGCCCTCCAGCCCGCGCGGCGCCGGCACATACAGGAAGTATGTTCCGCCGGGCATGTCCGCCCGGAAACCCAGGCGTCGCAGGGCAGCCACCAGCTTGCCCAGCCGCCGCTGGTACCTGGCCCGCACGGCCGCGGGGATCGACGGGTCGGCCAGGGCGGCGATGGCGGCCTTCTGGATGGCGATGAACTGGCCGCTGTCGCTGTTGTCCTTGATGTCGCCGAAGGCCCGCACGATCCGCTCGTGCCCGGCCACGAAGCCCAGGCGCCAGCCGATCATGTGGAAGCCCTTGCTCATCGAGTGCACCTCGACGCCGACGTCCCGGGCCCCCTCGATCTGCAGGAAGCTCAGCGGCCGGCGGCCGTAGGTCAGCATGATGTGGGCGGCGTCGTGGATCACGACGATCTCGTGGCGGCGGGCGAAGTCCACCACCCGCCGGAAGAAGGCCTCGTCGGCCAGGCGGCCGGTGGGGCTGTTGGGGTAGTTGAGCACCAGCAGCTTGGCCCGGCGGGCGATGTCCTCGGGCACCGCGTCGAGGTCCGGCAGAAAGCCGTTTTCCTCGCGCAGCGGCAGGTTGAACACCTGTCCGCCGTAGTAGCGGGTGTGGGTCCCGGCCACCGGGTAGCCCGGAACGGTCATCAGCGTGATGTCGCCGGGGTTGATGAACGCCGCCGGCAGCATCGCCAGGGCCGGCTTGCTGCCGATGCAGTGCAGCACCTCGGTCTCGGGGTTCAGCCGGACCCCGAACTCCCGCTCCATGAACGCCGCGGCCGCTTCCTTGTACGCCGGGATGCCGTTGTCGGCGTAACCGCGGTTCTCGGGCCGGTCGATCTCGACCTTCATGGTCGAGCGTACGACCTCCGGGGCGATCTCGTCGTTCTCGCCGATGCCGAAGTCCAGCAGCGGCCGGTCCGGGAAGTCCGCGACGGCCTGTCTCTTGGCCCGCTTGATCTTCTCGAACTTGTAGATGGCCGTGCCCATGCCGTACCGGGCACCGCCGATGCGTTCGGCGAACAGACGCTGGAAGTATGGCTCACTGGTCACGTGCGATCCTCGCAGTGCGCTCCCGGGCGGCCGGCGCGATCCTCCGCCGGCCGGAAGGCGGGGCGGGGCCGTCCGGACGCGGGGTCAGGGCCCACGATCGTGCCCGATCCGCTCCTGATACTCGCGCCAGGCCCGCATCGACCGCTGCAGGTGAACCCGCACGTCGCCCTTCAGGCCGTAGCCCTGCAGGCCGACCGGCCCGTCGTAGCCCAGCTGCGCAAGGGTTTTCAGAAGCCCGCCGACATCGAAGTCGCCCTCGCCCAGCGGCCGGATGAAGCGGCTCCAGTCCTTGAAGTCCGGGTCCTCCCGGTCCGCGCCGTTGATCGAAACCGCCAGCAGATGCGGCCGCAGCTCCCTCAGCAGCGGCGCCGGGTCGCCGCCGCCGTCCGCCTTCAGCCAGTGGCAGAGGTTGAAGCTCACGCCGAGGTTGGGCCTTTCGGCCGCCCGCACGACCCGCAGCGCGTCGCGGTGGCCGGCCACGTAGTCGCCGGTGTGCGGGTAGACGGCCGCGCGGAGACCCTCGGCGGCCAGGAGATCCGCCAGCTCGCGCAGCACGGCCACGACCGCCCGGTCGTTCTCCGGTGAGGGCGCCGCCCGCTTTGCGCTGCGGATCACCAGCCAGACCACCGTGCCGCGCCCGCGGAGCAGGGGGACGTGGGCGGCAAAGGCCGGATCGTAGCGGGGCCCGTCGGCGTCGAACGTCACCACCAGGTAGATCGCCGACAGCGGCAGCTTCAGCTCGTCCAGCACCTCCAGCATCCCCGGCAGATCGGCCGTCCAGGCCGGCCCGTAGCCCTCGTAGCCCAGCTCCCGGAGCATTTCGGCCTGCCGGCGGACGGTCCGGTGCCGCTCGTCCTGCGTGGCCGTGTCCATGGCGAAGAACGCGCCCTGGAGCCCGGGCCGCGCAGGGCGCGTGCACGGCTGCGCTGCGACCGCCGCGCAGGTCAGCAGCGGGATCAGGATCGATACGCACGCGTTCATGCCAGGCTCCTCGCGCGGTGCGCCGTGCCCGGCGCCCGGGCCGCGGAGCGGACCGCCGCCCGGCGGTCTCAGGGCATCCGGACCGGGCCGATCAGCTCGACGATATTGCCGTCCGGATCGCGCAGGCACGCCAGCCAGTTGTGGTCGCCCAGTTCCTCCGGGAAACGCACCGGCCCGTTGACCAGCGGCCTGGCTCCGGCGGCCTCGGCCCGCCGCAGGGCGGCCGTGAGATCCTTGACGAAGATCGTCAGGTAGCGGATGCCGTAGGCGCTGTGAATGAACTCGGTCGGGCAGGCGGCCGGCTCGGTTTCGGGAATGTGCATCACCTTGAGCCTGGCGGCCCCGTCGGAGTCGTCCATCGCCAGCACGTGCACCCGGAAGAGCTTGTAGTCGGTCAGGCCGGCGTGCCCGCTGAAGTCGGCCTCGATGTCGATGGTGGTCAGCGGTTTCAGGCCGATCACGTCGCGGTACCACGACACCGACCGCTCGACGTCGCGGACCACCAGGCCCACATCGATGGCTTTGCGGCTGAACTCCCCGGCCGCCCGGCCGGCCGGCCGGGTGGCAGGCGTTGCTTCCGGAGGAACCTCGTCTGCGCCGGCCATCAGCGCCACCATCGCCCCCAGAATGATCGACACGTGCCTGCGTCGCATGATGAACCTCCCCGTGCTTCCGGCCTGCGGCACCGGGACGGGGCAACCCCGCTGCGCCCCTCCCCCGCCGCGGATACTGATTGCGGGGGATTATCCGGAGCGGTCCGGGTCGACGCAAGCGGCCGGGCCGCGCGTCTGAAGCGGCCGGCGGCCCGCTGGCGGTTGAAACGCCGCCGCGGTCTGGGCTATCCTGGAGGCGCTGTCGTTGCGGGGAACACACATCCAGGCAACATGGAGGAGCGGGGATATGATGCCAGGTCGCCAGTCCGCCAAGCGTGCGCCGAAGGGGTTGAGGCATGCGCCGGCCGTGTTCCTGCTGCCGGCGGCGCTGCTGGCCGCGGCGGGGGCTTCCGCGGCGGTGGAAGTCCAGGTCAACTACGGGCAGATCCTCGGTCCCCAGCCGATGGCCTTCGGAACCAACGAGGTGCCCGGACAGCTGCCTCCCAGCCAGGTGGCCTCGGCGCGTCTGGCCGAGCTTCGCACCGGCTGGTGCCGCTACTGGCTGAGCCCCGACATCGCCCCATTGCCGGGAGTCTGGAACTGGAGCACGGCCAATCTCGGCGTCAGCCGGATCCTCGAGGCCGGCGCCCGCCCGATGATGTGCTTCGCGGGCATCCCCAACTGGATGGCGGCCACGCCCACCGGCCACCCGGGCTGGAACCGTCCGCGCGACCTGCAGGAATGGGGCGCGTACTGCGTGGCGGTGGTGGACCACTTCCGCGACCTGGGCTACCCCGTCGAGAGCTGGCTCTGGGAGATCTGGAACGAGCCCAACAACTACAACGGCTCGGGGCCGTGGTCCGTCGAGGGCTATCTGACGGTCTATGACGCCGCCGCCGCGGCCCTGCGCGCCGCCTATCCGGGCATCCGGGTCGGCGGACCGAGCACCGACGGCATCCCCTCCAGCTGGATCATCCCCCTGCTGCAGGGCCACGACGTGCAGTTCATCACCTGGCACCGCTACGGCTCGTGGGACCCGACGCTGAGCAAGCCCGACGCCCAGTACATGGCCGAAACCGCCGCGTTCGGCTCCGCGGCCGCGGCCGTCGAGGGCTGGATCAACAGCTACCGCCCCGGAGAGGGCATCCTCAACATCTGCGGCGAGCTGAACCTCAACGCCTACTGCTGCCCGATCGATTCCCGCATCTGGGCGATGATGTGCGCCCCGTGGTACGCCTCCTGCATGCGGCACATGCTCCTGGCCGGCTGCGACATCGAGATGTTCTTCGTCGGCACCGACAAGTCCTGGCCCAACTACGGGCTGTTTCTCGGCGTCGGCGACCAGGCCGGCCTCCGCAGCCCGGCCTTCTTCGGCAAGCAGCTGTTTGCCATCGCCGCCCCGCCCGGCGCCCAGCGGGCGGCCTCGTCCTCGGGCTCGACCGCCCTGGAGGTGCTGGCCACGCGCACCCCGGTGCGCGACAGCCTCATCCTGATCCACAAGGCCGACGTCAGCGTGCCCGTCCAGGTCGCCGTGCAGGGCACCCCGGCCGCCGGCGCGGTGCTGTACACCATCGACCAGTCGGCCTATGCCGCCGGGCAGCCGGGCGTCGGCGTGCTGCCCGGACCCGGGCCCTACAGCCTGTCGTTCGGCGGCTATGCGGTGGGCCTGCTGGAAATCTGCCCGCCGGGCGTGACCTGCGACCAGGACCTCGACGACGACGGCGTCCTCAACATCTACGACAACTGCCCGCGGGACTCCAACCCCGCCCAGGCCGACACGGACGGCGACGGCGCGGGCGACGCGTGCGACATCTGCCCGACGGACGGGCTCAATGACGCCGACGGCGACGGCTACTGCTCCGACGTGGACAACTGCCCCGCGATCCACAACCCCGGGCAGGACGACGGCGACGGCGACGGGCGCGGAGACCCGTGCGACGCCTGCCCGGACACCCCGACGTGGCACCCGGTGGATGATCAGGGCTGCCCGATCCGGGTCAAGGCCGATTTCGACGGCGACCGCGACGTGGACCAGCTGGACTACGCCTTCCTCCAGCAATGCCTGGATCTGCCGGGACTGGAGCCTCCGCCGGACTGCGCCGCCGCACGGCTCGACGGCGACAGCGACGTCGACCCCGACGACCTCCAGGTCTTCCTGCGGTGCATGTCCGCGCCGGGCGTCCTGCCCGGCCCGGCCTGCTTCCACTGACCGCCGGCGGATCGCCGGAGCCTGGAGCGGCGGGTGATCATCGAATCTCCGTCCTGCCCCCGGCCGCCGCCCCGGTCTTTGCCCGTGACCAGCCGTCCCGCGCCGGCGAGGACTCCCTCCGGCGGTCCTGGGCCGCGCCGGGACGCAGGAGCGATGAACGGGCCCCGCTCACGCCGGCCGGCATCGATGCCTCAGAAGGCGCGCAGGAGGAAACAGGCCGGTGGCGGATGCTCACCGCGGATAGTAGCTGTAGTCGTACCGGGACGTGCCGGACGCCGGGGGAGACACATGTCCGACCCTCCGCCCGTAGCGGTCGTAGCGGTCGAAAAAGCCGGGCCCGCCGGGGGACCCGGCCATGCCGGAGCCGGTCTGGCGGCCGGCCGGATCGTAGTAGTTGTAGCCGTACATCGGAGACGGCTCGGTGTAACCCGTGCGGCGCCCGAAGCGGTCGAAGAGGTTCAGGCCGCCGCGGGACCGCCAAGTGCTCTGGCCGATCCGGCGGCCTGATGCATCGTAACAGCCCGCGCCGCCGCGGGGCCCGGGCATGCTCGGGCCGATCCGGCGGCCCGATGCATCATCGCGGTTCACGCCGGCCATCGGACCGATGCCGAGGCCGACGCCTCGGCCGGCACCGGCCGGGCCCGCACCCGGCCCGGACACGTCCGGGACCGGACGCGTGGTTGTCCCCCCGGGCATCCGGCCGCCCTGCGGGATCTGCGCCTGCACGACCTGGTGCCGGGTCAACACCATCACGCAGCCCAGGACCAGCATATGCCGGGATTTCATGTCATGCTCCGTTCGTGGTCGCGCCCGGCGGGCGCCGCTTTTCTCCACATGTATTGTAGCCGCCGGTCGCAACGGTCAAGGTCCCGGCTGAGCGAGGGCGGCCTTGCGATGCCCGCAAACCGCGGGGAAAAGGTGCCTGACCCCTTCTTTGACACGCCGGACACGTGCGGCCGTTTGACTTTCGGGCCCCTTCAGTCGGCCGGCCCGGTCGCCGGGGCCATGTTGTTGTCTTCGGAAAGCTCGTACAGCCCGTCGCCGGGGTCCACCACCACCCGCACCGGCGCCCGGGCCGCCTCGGCCGGCAGATCCAGGGCGAACCCGGCCGATGACGGCTCGAAGTTCGCCGGCGGCGGCAGATCCGCAACGCGCACTCTGGGGCCCGGCTTCCAGCCGGCGCTCCCCTGGAACTGGGCTTCGACGAAGGCCCCGTTGGCCGGGGCATTTCCGATGTTGTGAACCAGGCCCCGCAGCCGCAGCCCTTCGCGCCGCAGGTCGCGGGAGTGAACCGCCAGGTCCGCCGCCCGGGCCGGCACGCCGGCGGCCTCCTCCAGCCGCAGGTCCACCGCCACCTCGGTGGCCGGCGGCAGCGTCACCCGGACCTTCCGGGCCCGGTGCAGGATGTCCATCTCGACCGGCCGGCCCCAGGCGTAGCGGCGCTGGGCGGGGTGTTCGCCCGGCAGAATCGCGCCCTGGGTCAGCAGGTAGCGACCCGGGGTCAGGCCCCAGGGCCGCAGGACGATCTCCACCGGCTGGTCCCAGAAGGTATAGAACCAGATGCGCAGCCGCGTGGGGGACTGGTCCACCACCAGGGCCGCGAAATCCGGCGAGGGCGTCTCGTAGGTGACGGCGAACGTCGGGTAGTCCTCGTCCACCGTCATGCTGACCGCGCCGCAGTAGGCCCCCCAGAGATCCTCCACCGCCGGCAGGTAGAGCCGGTCGGTGGACTGCACCTCGGTGGTCATGAACCACAGGTTGTGCCGCAGGCTCTCGGCCGCCCCCTTGAAGCGGTCCAGGTAGCGCTGCAGATCGCGGTCGATCCGGTACAGCAGGGGCGCCGAGCCCGAGCGGCGCGTGTACTCGTCGTAGACCCCCTCGCCGGTCAGATGCCGGTACAGCGCCGTCAGCTGGGGCGAAGCCTGATGCGCCGCCTCCGCGAGGTTCCACTCCCGCGACCCCGGCTCGGTCGGCCCGCGGACCAGCGGACCTGCCGTCGCCAGATCCATCATCCGCTGGAAAGGAAGCAGAAACCGCCGGTCGCCCGTCAGGCCGTACGCCGCCAGCATCGTGCCGTGCAGCTTGAGCGGCAGGCCGATCGGGCCGTAGTAGTTGGCCGCCCGGGGGCTGTACCACGGCTCGCCGCTGGGGCAGTTGTAGTCGCCGCCGGGATACCACAGCGTGCCGGGAAAGATGCCGGCCGGCTTGGTCGGCTCGTCGATCATCGCCGCACGCCGCCAGCCGTCGGCCCAGCGGACCAGCCAGTCGCGGGCCTCCTGATTGCCGTGCCAGGCCAGCCACAGAAAGTGCTTCATCGCCCGGGCGTGGTAGCCGGTGTCGCCGCCGGCGATGAGCGATTCATGCACCCCATCGGCCCCGAACTCGGTGGACCTGAACCGCGGGTAGCCGTGGGCGTCCAGGCCCATGAACCGCTCGCGGATCGTCCTGGCCGAGCGCAGGTTGAACGCGTAATAGCGCGGGTCGCCGTAGCGCAGCAGCAGCATCGTCGGGAACGTGTCGGCCGAGGGCTCGGCCGAGTGCTCCACGTCGCCGATCTCCCGGCTGTAGCCGTCGGCGCACTCGTGCGTCCAGATCCCCTCGGCCAGGCGCTCGATGCCCTCCAGGACCTTGTCCGCGCAGTTCGATACCGCCGCGATCGGCACCCAGCGGCGCATCATCTCCACGTCGTCGCCCCACCCGCCGCCGAACTGCCCGTCGGGCATCTGCCGCGCCGTGCACATGCGCTCCAGAACCGCCAGCTCCCGGGCGTAGACCTCCCGCAGGTAGGCCGCCCAGGCCGGATGGCGCTGAGGATCGGCGTTCAGTTCCTCGCCCCAGGGCACCGGCCGGCCGGCGTACTCATTGAGCACCCGGTTGTCAGGCCAGATGTCCAGCAGCTCGCGCATCCAGCCGCGAGCCAGGCTCTTCAGCGGCTCGCTGCCGCTTTCGGCCCCGTTCCAGTAGGTGTAGCGGGCCCGGTACAGCATCGCCTTGTGATAGAAGGGGTTGCCCCGCGGCCCTACGCCCACCAGCACCAGGGCGTCGTTGGCACCTTGGCGGTTGAGCACCAGCCGGCCGAACGACCGCGCCGCCGGCAGGTAGGCCTGAAGCACCTCGTCCCCGGGCCGCGCCGCCGCCTCGCGCTCCCACAGCGAGGCGAAGGCCCCCAGCTCCCCGAAGTCCACGCTGGTGCCCAGGTCGCCGTAGACCGGCCGCTCGTGGTAGTTCAGGTCGCCGTACAGGTGTGCCAGCCCGGCCAGCCGCAGCCGCACGTCGCTCAGGGCGGTGAACGCTTCTCTGGCGAGTTCGTATTCGCCGCGGTTGAGGGCCTCCAGGGCGGCCGCGGCCTCCGGCGGAACGGGCACCAGAGCCTTGACCGTCCGGCCCTCCCGCTCCAGCGGCAGCCCCGGCAGCGACTCGAGGTACCTGGGCGTGTCCGGGTGCGGCTGCGCGCGTTCGTAAACCTTCAGGTTGTCCACGTACATCCCGCCCCAGGTCACGAAGCCGGCGCGGTTGAACATCGGGCCGCCGACCAGCTCTCCGCCGCCCTCCAGGATCCGGGTGCCGTCGACCGTATAGGTGATGGTCCGCCCCTCGCGCTGAGCGACCATCCGGTACGTCCTGCCCTGCTCGATGAGAAAAGGCGGATGCTCATCGACCACGCGGACTCCCGGACCGATGAGGTGGTTGGCCCGGTTGCTGCGGGCTCCGAAGCCCAGCAGGTACTGCCACATGCCGTCGGGGTTGGAGTTCAGCGTGACCGACAGGTCGCAGGCGAGTCGCTCGGGCCAGGCCGCGGCTTCGAACTCCAGCCGCACGTCCATGGCCAGGGGGCGCTCGATCAGCACCACCGCCCCGCTGCCGACCAGCAGCAGCCGTCCGTTCTCGATCCGCAGGGCCTCGCCCTTGAGCCGGTACATCTCCCCCGGCTCGGCCCGCTCGAAATCGTCCTCGAACACCAGCTTCCAGTCCTCGGCGGCCGCCGGCGCGCAGAACGCCCAGGCGACCGCCGTGGCGACGGTCCAGCGTTGTGCCAGGGTCATGATCGCTCCTCGAAAAGGCCGTTTTCCGTCCCCGGGCGCCGGTCCTCAGGGCCTGGCGGGGGCCGAAGTCACCGTTTCAAAGATGACGCCGCGGTCGAACCGCGGTTCCTTCTCCAGCGCGTCCAGGATCGGCATGCGGCCGTACTTGGGATTGTCGTGCCAGCTGTCGATCGCGAAGATGCCCCCCTCGGTGTGCCAGATCCAGCTCATCTGGGCGAACAGCGGATCGCCCCAGTATTCCGGATGCCGCGGGTTCATCCGCTGGAAGATGCCCAGGTTGAGATCGCGGTGCAGTTCCGGCGTCACCGGGGGGTAGTCCGGGTCCGCGTGGTTGTCGGGGAAGGCCCCGCCCTCGGTGCTGAGGATCGGAATCCGGGCCGGCAGATAGCGGTCCATCAGATGAATCAGCAGCTCCACGCCCAGGTAGCAGCTGTTGTCTTTCATCAGCGATTCGATCCGCTCGGCCGGCGTGGCGTGCGGGAGGTTGCGCTGCGGATCGAAGGGATAGTCCAGCGGGTGGTTCAGCGGCCCCAGGTGCACGCCGAAGGCCGTGCCGGCAAACGCCTCGTCGATCGCCCCCCACTTGCGGAAGGTCTCGAAGCAGTCGGTCCACCACTGGCCGGCCGACCGCCCGTCGCTCCCGCCGACGCTCATGGCGTAGAAGACCGGAATGCCCCCCTCCGCGGCGATGAGCCGCCGCACGTGAAGCCACTGGCGGCAGAGCCGCTCGACCCGGTCGGGCTTCTCCCACTCGCCGGCCGCCCACTCCAGCTCGAGGTTGGGCTCGTTGCCGGCCTCGAT
>Ga0129299_1001081_pt1 | contig 18162 bp, 15 predicted proteins | sample ConPoolayeCmetaG_FD_94477 | JGI IMG/M metagenome (GOLD analysis project Ga0129299, IMG submission 94477) | Hot spring microbial mat communities from California, USA to study Microbial Dark Matter (Phase II) - Cone Pool mat layer C metaG ...
GTTCTACTATCGGTTGAACGGGATGGTCCGGCAGTACATCGAATTGCGCTTCGGACTAACGGCACCTGAGATGACCACCGAAGAGTTCCTCGATGCCCTGAGGTACAGCGATCGGCTGGAAACCGCCCACAAGGTCCTGTTGGAGAACTTCCTGACGGCCTGCGACATGGTCAAGTACGCTTGCTATCGCCCGGGTCGGGAGGAGATCGAACAGGCGTTTGCGGCCGCTCGTAATCTAATTGAACAGACGTCTTCGTCCGGAACGGAGACGCCGCCGACGGAAGGCAGGCGGCGGATGCAGGAGTCGGCCGCATGAGGTTCCAGTGGGGTACGGCCCTGATCCTTGGGTTGGCCGCGCTGGCGGTGGTCTGGTGGATCCGTCGTCGATGGCAGCCGCAACGGTCGGGGATTCGGTTCTCGACGATCGACCCGCTTCGTGGGCAGCGTGCCACCTGGGCGACGAGGGTCCGGCGACTGATCCCCGTTCTTCGATGGTCGGCCATGATCGTGCTGGTGGTGGCAGTGGCCCGACCCCAGAAGGGCAACGAACAACAACGGATCGCCGCCGAAGGTATCGCCATCCAAATGGTGCTCGACGTCTCGTCGTCGATGAGGGCGCTGGACTTCCAATGGGGCGGCAAGCCGGCGGATCGAATCACCGTGGCGAAGAACGTGATGCGCGACTTCATCCGAGGCGGGCAGGGACTCGGCGGGCGGCACGACGACCTGATCGGGTTGATCACCTTCGCCCGCTACGCCGACAGCAAGGTACCGCTGACCCTGGACCATGCGAGCCTCCTGAGGGTGTTGGATCAGACCGAGGCCATCAAGCTGGTGTTCGAACGGACGTGGGAGGGGGTCCGGCCCGTTCGGGGCAGCGACGAAGACGGCACCGCCATCGGCGACGCCCTGGCGGTCGCCGTCGAACGGCTCCGGGATTTCGCCCGGACGCGGGGTCAGGCCGACCCGACCGGGACGGACCGTCGGGCCAAGAGCAAGGTCATCATCCTCCTGACCGACGGGAACCAGAACGTGCCGGACAGCCTGCCGCTGACGAAGGCGGCGGAGATTGCGGCGGCCTTCGGCTACAAGATCTACGTCATCGGCGCGGGATCCACCCAACCGTGCTCTTACCCCTGTGAGGAAGAGGACGGGCGCGTCACCCTCGTCCGCTACCAGGAGGTCCTCAACGAGGAACCGCTGCGGCGTGTGGCGGACGTCACGGGCGGAAGATACTACCGCGCCACCGACACAAACAGCCTTCGCCGGATCTACGAAGAAATCGATCGGTTGGAGAAGACCCAGACCGTCGAGCACCGCTACTTGGAATGGACGGAGCTGGCGACGGCCCCGCTGAGCTGGAACCGCGCGGGCCTGGTGCCGCGCGTCCACATGGCGATGATCCTGCTGCTCGTGGAAATCCTCCTGCTCAGCACCCGATTTCGGAAGATACCGTGATGAACCGGTTGCCGCGACCCATCCACTTGTTGCACCTCGTGTGGATCCTGCTTCCACCAACGTTGCTCTGGACGTACGCCGGGACGCGAGAGGACCTCCATTTCCAACGGTGGGAATGGTTGTGGCCGGGCCTCGGTTGCGTCGCCTTGGCTGCCGGGTTGTATGTGTACCAGTTCGCCCGAAAGCGGCAGGCGCTCGCTCGCTTCGCCTCGGCAAACCTCTTCGAGCACTTGATGCCGACGGTCAGTCCGTCTCGGCAGGTGATCAAGGCCGGATTGACGGTGTCCGCCCTGCTGTGCATCGCCGGGGCGGCGTTGGGACCGCGCTGGGGGGTGGCGGAGAAGAAGGTTCGTCTGACGGGTATCGACATCATGATCGTGTTGGACGTGTCGCGCTCCATGCTGGCCGAAGAAGCGGGTGAGCGCCGACTCGACCGGGCCAAGCAGGACATCCGCGACCTGCTGGCAACGCTCGACGGCGATCAGGTGGGGCTCATCACCTTTGCGGGCAAGCCGGTGCTCAAGTGCGCCCTCACGCCGGACTACGGATTCTACCGACTCGTCCTGGACGAGGTTGGACCTCACAGCGCCCCCCTGGGCGGGACGCTGATCGGGGACGCCATCCGAACGGCCGTGGAGCACTTCGACGACCGGGCCAAAAAGCACAAGGTCATCCTCGTGATCACGGACGGCGAGGACCACACCTCCTATCCCGTGGAGGCGGCCCGCGACGCGTTCGAGCAGCGGGGCATCCGGGTGTGTACGATCGGGATCGGCAATCCGGTCGAGGGGCAGCGCATCCCCATCGAACAAGACGGGCGGATCACCTATCTGCAATACAAGGGTCAGGACGTCCGTTCGAAGATGGACCCGCAGCTTCTGCGTGAGATTGCGGCTGTGGGCGGTGGCGTTCACGTAGACGCGGGGCTGAAAAGCATCGAGCTCGACAAGATCTACCAGGATATCATCGCCAAGATGGACAAACAGGAACGAGAGTACGAGGCTACGAAGATCGATCGAGGCCAGGCGTGGCATTGGCTGTTCGCCCTGACGGGGCTCCTCTTGTTGATCGCAGAGGCGCTAGTGCCGGAGCGGGTTTCCAGGGCGGCGGCCTCCTCAACGATCGACCGGGTCCGGAGGGTGGCATGAAAGGTGTGGGTCCGGGGATTCTGTCGGTCGTCTTGTGGGGCGGGGCGATGTGTCCGGCCAAGGACCCGTCCCCCCCGGAACTGGTCCGCCGCGGCAACGCCGCCCTGGCGGCGGGCAAGTACGACGAGGCCCTGCAGGCCTACCGTCAGGCCGAAGTCGGTCAACCCGAGTCGCCCCAACTCAAGTACAACCGGGCGCTGGTTCATTATCGCCAACGAGACTTCGCCAAGGCCCGCGACCTGTTCCGCGAGGCGCTTTCGACCCGCGACTTGTCGCTGGAAGCCAAGGCCCATTTCAACCTTGGCAACTGCGCCTACAGCCAGGCCCTGGAAAAACTCAAGAGCTACGACGAGGCGATCCGGCTCGCTCGGGAGGCCATCGGGCACTATCGTCAGGCCCTGGAACTCGCACCGGACGATCGCGACGCCCGTGCGAACATCGAGACGGCCCAGCTCCTGATCAAGGACTTGCAGGATCGAAAGAAAAAGGAAGAGGAGGAACAAAAAAAGTCCCCGCAGAGCCGGCCGACCTCACAACCGCCATCCCAACCCTCGTCTCAACCGTCGTCCCGACCCGAGTCCCAACCGGAATCTCAACCGGCGTCGCAACCATCACCGGCGGAATCGCAGCCCGCCAGTTCGCCCGAGCAGGGCGGATCACCGAACGCGTCGCCCGACCGGCCCGGCAGTGATGAGGAACAAGCGCAAACCGTCAGCGATCCGCGTAAAATGAGTCCCGAACAGGCCGACCGACTACTCCAGGCTGTCCGTGACAAGGAGCGGCAGCGGCGCGAATCGCAGGTGCGGCGTCAGGCTGTAGGGCGCGTTCTGGTCGATAGGGATTGGTAGCGGCGTCCCATGACGGCAAAACGACCCAGGACGTTTGGAGGAAGACCGACCACCGACCGGCGGGGCGACGGGAAGGTTCTGGTGTTGGTTTGGCTTGGCCTGGTCGGCATCGGGACCGTCCGCCCGGCGCGGGGTGTGACGGTGGAGGCCAGGGTATCCTCGCACGAGGTCATGGTCGGCGAGGTGGTCGACCTTCACGTGGTGATCGAGGGGGCCACTCAGGCGGGCACGCCTATCCTGCCTCCCATGCCCGACTTCACCGTTCGGCTGGTGACCCCGAGGCCTCAGCTCAGTTCGTTCACGCAGATCATCAACGGACAAATCACGCGTCGTTCCACCTTAACGTACGTCTACCAGCTCCGCCCGCGGCAGACCGGTCGGCTGACCATCCCGGCCATCGCGGTAGAGGTCGGCGGTCAAACCCATCGCACCCAGCCCATCACGATCAGTGTGGTTCAAGGCGAGACGGGGGACCTGCTCTACGTCGAGTTCGTCTCCAGCCGCCGATCGGTCTACGTGGAACAACCGTTCGATCTGACGCTTCGGATCTGGCTGCGCCCGTTCCGACAGGGCAACCTGATCCTATCGGGCAGTCAGATGTGGGGACTCCTCAAGGCGGACAGCGATTTCGGCCCCTTCACAAGAGAGGCGGCGGCGAATGAGTTTTCGCATCGCACCGCCCTGCGGAAAGACGCTCAGGGACAGGATCGGGAATACTATCTTTATGAGGCCACCCAGCAGGTCTGGCCCGACAAACCCGGACCTTACCAACCCGAGCCGGTGACGATCAGCTTGACCTATCCGCTGCGACTTGAGCGCGACTTTTTCGGCGAGCTCCGACTGGCCCGCGGGCAACGGATCGCCGAGTCCGCCAAACCACCGGAGATCACCGTCAGGCCGATTCCCCATCAGGACCGACCCGAGGTCTACAACGGCGCGATCGGACGCTACACGTGGAAGGTCTGGCCCGATCGCACCGACGTGAACCGCGGACAACTGATCACGCTGAACATGGAAATCAGCGGCCGGGGACGACTGGACCGCGTGCCAGCCCCACCCCTCGCCAAGGTCGCGGAGCTGACCCGAAGCTTCAAGGTGCTCGACGAACAGTTGGCCGGCGAGATGAAGGAGGACAAGAAGGTCTTCCGCCAGCAGATCCGCGCCGTTGACGAGAAGGCGACGGCCATTCCGCCGATCCCGTTCGTCTTCTTCGATCCGGAGGCCGACGGTGGAAAGGGCAAGTTCGTCACGGTGCTGAGCGAGCGGATTCCGATTACCGTGCACGCGGCCGCGGCACTGACCACCGACGAGATCCAGGCGCCGGTAGGTTTCGGAGGACCCAAGTCGTCGCTCCTGACGGAGGCGGCGGACAGCATCCGAGCGAACTATGCGCAGGCGGACGAGGTCCTCGTGAGTCAGGCGTTCTCACCGGGATCGGGCTGGGTTTTCGGGGCGGTCTGTCCTCCGCTGGTTTGGCTGGCGGTGTGGGGGGGGCGGCGGCGCGCGATGCGGTTGCAGACGGACGTGGCCCTGGCCCGACGTCGCCGTGCTCGGCGGGCCGCCGAGCGCAGACTCCGCCAAGCCTTCGGACATCCGGACCCGGCGACACACGTGGCCGAAGCCCTGCTGAACTACGTGGCCGACCGCGCGAATCTCCCCTCGGGCGGCTTGACACGCGGAGAGGTGATCGAATGTCTGCGCAACCAAGGCCTGCCTTCCCAGATGGTATCGGAACTGGACGAACTGCTCGCCGCATGCGAGGCGGCCCGCTACGCAGGCATCCGTGGCGGCCGCGATGAGATGATCGATCGGGCCAGACAGTGCATTCATCACTTGGAGCGGGCCTGGAAGAGATGAAACTCCGCGGGGTCGAGAGATCGAGGCACCGACGCGTCGAGACGGCGGGGGCACTTCGCGTTTTCGGCGATGGGGGTGCGATTTCGGACCCTGTTCGATATTCCGCCCATGGAGCGACACAAACCGAGCCGAGCGGTGCAGGCCGCCGATCATCCGCTATTCCGTCGGTTGAGCCTTGCTCGATTCCGGTTGTCGATAGAACCCCAAGGACAGGCAGGCGGACAGGTCCAGGGCGGCGCGGGATTGTGCTGTATGGACTCCTGTTCCTTGGTGTCCCCATGGTCACCCATCGGGCGGCCTTGGCGGCCATGTCCCAGGCCCGGCGGGCGGAGGTCTTCTACCAGGCCCAGCGGGCCTACGAACAGGCCGTTCAGGTGAGTGCGACCGATGCCGTCCAGGCCGAACGCTTTCTTCGTCAAGCCGCCGACGGATTCCAGGGATTGATCGATGACGGGGCGGTCAACGGCCGGTTGTATTACAACCTGGGAAATACCTACCTTCGACTGAATGAGGTGGGTCGGGCCATCCTGAACTACCGTCGGGCCGAGCGCTTCATCCCCGCGGACGACCGGTTGGCCGAGGGGTTGCGGGTCGCACGCAGTGTCCGGCGAACCGACATTCCCGTGGCCGGACGCAGCGAGCTGATCCACGCGCTGCTTTTCTGGCACTATCAGACGACGCTCCGGGGGCGTGCGGTCGTCGGAATGGTCTTCTATGTCCTGTTCTGGCTGGCGGCGATCGGCGCGACCCTCCGACGCCATGAGGCTTGGCGATACGTGCTGCTGGGGTCGTTGCTCCTGTGGGCGATGTTGGGGTGCTCCTTGGCCGGCAGCGCCTATGCCGCCGCTCATTGGCGCGAAGGCGTGATCCTGGTCGACAACGTCGTGGTGACCAAGGACCCGGGGGTCGGCTCAAGCCCGGAATTCAAGGAACCGCTTCAACAGGGGGTGGAATTCGAACTGCTCGAACGGCATGGACGCTGGTACCGCATCCGGCTGCCGAACGGCAAATCCGGTTGGATTCCACAGGAGACCGCCGATCTCATCTGACCGACGCGTCAGATCTCCTCCAACTCTTTCGTCTTTGCCTCCAAGAGCTTGTCGATTTCCCGCTCGTACTTCTCGGTGATCTCCTGGATGTTCGCGCGACAGCGCTCGGCGTCGTCCTCACTCAGTTGCCCGGATTTCTCTTCGGCATCGACCTGCTTGTTCGCATCGCGGCGCGCGTTCCGAATGGCCACGCGCTCCGTCTCAGCCATCTTGCGGATTTGCTGGATCAACTGCTGCCGCCGCTCCCCGGACAAGGGCGGAACCGGCAACCGGATGATCCGCCCGTCGCTGATCGGCGTGATGCCGATGGAACTGGCCTCGATCGCTCGCTCGATGTCCTGGAGTGTACCGGGGTCAAACGGTTTGATGACGATCAACGTAGGTTCCGGCGTGGAGAGCGTGGCCAGCTCTCTCAGCGTCATCGTGGAACCGTAGCGGCTCACCGGAACCTTGAGGTGTTCGACCAGTCCCGTGCTGGCCCGGCCGGTCCGAACGGTCCGCAACTCGGATCGGAAGAATTCCGTCGCCCGCTCCATCTTCTCTTCGCACTCGAATTCAATCTCGTCCATCGGCATGGTAACACATCCCCATGACGTCGCGACGACGGTATTCTATGAACACTCCCGGGTGCGGACAAGACGGTATATCCGCCCCGTTTGGCTATGTCCTATGATCGTACATGAATTCGCGCCACCGTAGGTAGTATGGGCGTTTCGCCCGTGATTGCTCATGGGCAAGATGCCCATGCTACGTCTGCGGCTGCTGGTCGGCGCTTCGTCACACTCGGTTATAGAGTGCTCGCAGGTAGCGGGACCGGACAGCCGGATGAGACGATCACGCGGAGGTGAGCATTGTTCTCGACGTGGGCTCGACGTGCGACGGCGTTCAAGGAACCGATTCTAAACGGGTTGGCGGTCTTGAACCCGTCGTCGCTTCCTGTGCGGGTGGTGGTGAAGCTGCTGATTTTGGGTGTCGTGGTGTTTCTGGTCCTGTTTCCCAGACCGGGGCTCTTCGTCCGGCAGGTCCACAGGCTCCGCCACCTCGACGAACTGATCGAGCCCAACTCGCCGGCCCTGGCACAATGGCATGCGCAACTCCAGGCCGAGCTGCCCGGGCACCTGTCCCCACTCCAGTTGCAGAAACGTGTCGAGGCGTTTGTCTACAAACACATCCCCTACGACTGGGACTGGAACACGTGGGGCGTCGTGGACTACACCCCGACCGTCGAGGAACTCCTGCTCAAAGGGCGCGAGGACTGTGACGGTCGGGCCGTTCTGGCCGCTTCGCTGCTCCGACGGATGGGGCAGGACGCCCATCTTGTCGCCGACCTGAAACACATGTGGGTGGCCGTCGGATCGCACGAGCTGATGTCGCCGGGGCGCACCCGGTCCCTCATCAGTACGCCGACCGGCAGCCGCTTCAACTGGCGAACGCTCTGGCACGTCCCGCGTTCGCTGGCCTTCGGCATCGGGGTGTTCCCCCTCGGTCGAGAGCTGGTGGTGCTGGCCACGCTGGTCGTTTTGCTGTCGCATCCGCACATGGGACGCAGCCCGTTCCTGGTGGGCGTCGTGCTGTTGCTCGATGCCCTCCTGTTCCTGCGGCTGGCGGTCTACGCGGAACCTCGTGCCAACCTCCTGGTCGAACGGAACTGGCCCAGTTGGATCGGGCTCGTGCATCTGCTGGCGGGCTTGACGTGTTTGTGGTGGGCGGCCCGGCGCGCCCGGCATCGGTTTGCGGCCGCATCGGGGCTGCCGAAGAACTGACTCGACGCGCGTCCGTGGGGCCCGGAGATCACCCATGCGAAACAACCTCCACCTCATCGACCATCCTTTGGTGCAACACAAGCTGACCGTGGCACGAGACAAGGCGACCAGCCGCGTGCAATTCCGGACCCTGCTGGCTGAGATGACCGAGCTGCTCGTCTACGAGTCTCTCGGAGAGCTTCGCACCGAACCGGTCGAGGTCGCCACGCCGGTCGACTGGGCCGACGGGCGGGTGCTCGCGGAGAAGGTCACACTGGTCCCCATCCTCCGCGCCGGAATGGGCATGCTCGACGGTGCGATGCGGCTCCTGCCGACGGCCCGGGTCGGTCACCTGGGTGTGTACCGCGACCAAACGACCCTCGAGCCGGTGATCTACTACAACAAGCTCCCTCCGGACGTGAACGAATCGTTGGTCATCATGTTGGACGCCATGTTGGCGACCGGCGCGTCCTGCTGTACGAGCGTGGACATTCTCAAACGGTTTGGCGTTCGTCGTCTGCGCGTCGTCTGCCTGGTGGCGACGGATCGGGCCGTTGACCGCATGGCCAGGGAACACCCGGACGTCCCGGTGTTCGCGGCGGCGGTCGACCCGACCGTCATGTCGGACGGGCGAATCAGCCCGGGCCTGGGGGACGTCGGCTCGCGGCTCTTCGGGACCCCCTGAAAGGAAACCCGAAGACGGCGCGGGGACTCCGTTCGACGTGTCGCCCGCTCTTTGCGAAACGGTTTAAGCACGGCGCGCGGGTGGCATGCCCAATACGTGTAGGCCTGGAGGATCAGCGGTGGAAACGCGAACGTCGAATCGTAGATGCTCTGTTGGTTCGGCAGATGCGACAGCGTGTCGGTCGTCACCGCGTAGTGCGTCCTTTGAATAACGCCGCAATCCTTGATGGGTCCCCCACCCGAGCAGTTTTCCAGCAGCAGGTTCGGGAACGTCTGACGGAGCCCGTCCTGGACGTCGTCGTACCCCAACGTCGCCCAGTAGCTCCCATCGACTCCGTGCCGATGACGGTGCGTGGTCTTGACGCACCGCGTGACGATGGACCCGCAATCGTGCTTGAGGTAGTCCAGCCTGTGATGCCCGACCAACCATCGAGTCTTGGCAACCGCCTACTGCTTGGCCTCCTCTCTCGAATCGCCCGTTGACGGGGCAATCCGGTTGATCGACCCGGACCTTGTTGGATATCAGCCGAACAGGCGTCGGACGGGCGGCCCAATTGTGTTGATCCGTCCTCCCGCTCAGGTGTGTGATCACGGGACGATGGTTCGAAACGGTCACCGTCAGGCGGGGTGTCGTCCGTTGACAGGTCCCGGGCGGAGACGGATTCGGCCCCGGACGTCAAGGCGGCCGCCAACACACACCACGGGACAGGCCATATTTCTCCAACCCCCACGACGGCGGAGGGACACGATCTTCGCAAGCAAACGTCCACCCTTTCAAGCCCTGTGACCTCGTGGCCACCGACCCATTGCTCACATCCGTTGGTGAAACCTCGTGTAGACTTCTCCGCTCACAAGCTGCGATGGGCACCGCAAAATCACCGGCGGGCGGGAACCGAAGCGACACACTCGGAGTTCGGGGGTTGACAACACCCGTGGACACGGGGATATTCTGCCCTGTGCTGTTCGTGATTTCTGGCGAAAGGTGTTTCGCGGCGAGACCCGCTGTGCAGAAGTCGGGATTCGTCCGGCTGAGTTTCGCAAGTGAGGAGATGCCATGGCCGACACAGAGCAACCCGAAACCCAATCAGGCGCCGAGCAGCGGGCCCCCGCCGACCAGTCGTCGGAAGAGTCGGCGTGGCCCAGTTGGCTGAGTTGGGTCCTGGTCATCGCGGCGGGCGTGTTCGGGGGGTACTTGCTGGGCGGGAGCACCAAGGGTACCGAATCGGCCGACATGAAGCTAGCCGCGGAACGGCGTCAGTTCAGAGAAATGGTAGATCTACTCAAAGCCCAACATCAGGTCGCAATGGAAATGGGACAGCGGGCGAGTGATCAGACCCTCAAGTCCTTCTGCCGGGAGATGATTTACACCGGTCTGTTCCGGGACAAGCTGGACTACGCCCTCGCACAGCTTGACGACAAGCTGAATAAGGTCATCCAAAAACTCGGCGCCAGCACGTCAAAACCGCAGGACCTGCCGCCTCAGACCGTCGCGGACCTCAAAGAAATCAGCGACGGGCTGAAGAAAATCGCCGAAGACTATGGAAAGAGCGCCGAGGCGGCCAAACGCATCGCCGAGATCGGCTCGACCGACCAGAAGTTTCAGGCGATCCAAAAGCAGCTCGCCTATCTTTACTACGACCGGGCAAAACAGTTGATGAAGGATGCCGCAGCCGGAAACCCCGATGCCTTGCGACAGGCGAGCTTCTGCCGCGCGATCACCGGGCAGCTTGACCCGAAGATAGCGGCCGAGCTCGACAAACAGTTCCCACAACTGGCGGCAGCCAGCCAACCCGCTTCGGGTCCGGCATCCCAATCGCCGGGAGGGGCCCAACCCTAGGGAGGGTCCGAACCTGAAATCGGCGACGCGCTTTCCCCGAGGCGAGTTGCGCAAGCAGCCGGACCCTCGCCTTCTCGGGACCGGGGGCTTGCGCTCCTCGTCTTGGGACGACAGACGGCAACCCCGAAAGAGGCGCCAGGCGGAAATCGATGGCGAATTCCACCTCGAACTTACGGGGCTACCGTACTCAGGGCTACCAGTCTACACCCAGATATCTATGATTCGCGAAACGAGGAAGAGCGTTTCCTCGATTCCACCGCGGTCATCCCCGCAGCCACTCGACCCTGCCACAACACCGCCCGTTGCCAGGAGCGTGGCCAGTTTGATCAGCTCTCGCCTGACTCGAACCATTGTCGAACCTCCTTATGAAAATGTGGCGACGCGCTCATTGGTTTCAGTTTAAGTATATATCACCATCTGCATTATTTCAAGCGCGGAAAATAATTTCTCGCCGCGCATTAATTCCGTGGGAACACAACCTTCACAATATATCTTAATAATGAATTTTACAACAATATTGTGGCGGTTCAGGTCGAATACTGGTTGCTCGAAAAGAAATCGGACGGACCGCCTACAATCGGCGCGCAGGACTCCGAGTCGGCGATGCGACGGGTCCGCGGTCACGCGGCCGAACTCGGAATCGGCCCGGAAGCGAATCGCCTCGGCCGGCGGCCATCTCGCGGCGGTCGTCGGAACGGTGGACGGACTCGACCACCCGCAGGACGATCGGAAGGCCTCGCCGAAATCCAACGCGATGGTGCTCTTCCATCCGGTGTTTGATGCAGGGCCCGGAAGTCGTGCTCACATCCGATTCGGTGATCATTGGAAGGATTTTTGGCATGGTTCAAAAACGGGGACAGGCACCTCGCCGGAACCCGTTTTCTGGGTCGTAGTCGAGGGTTGGCTCCGAGCCGACCGTTGACTGTTCCGGCGAAAACGTGTCCCAGCGACGTACCTATCTCCGTCTTTGAGCCATGCGAAATGTCCTTGCCTCTTCCACTTTGGGCTGGCCAAAGGGTCCACCAATGTTGAGAATGGAGGTGACCACACCATAAACCTGGAGCATTCGACATGAATCGGACAGCAAAACTCGTTGCATCGCTGACGCTTGCAGGTTCGGCACTCACCGTAAGTGCCGAGGTGCCCAAGCCACCCGACGCTCGCAAGATGAACGTTCTGTTCATCGCCGTGGACGACCTGCGACCGCAGTTGGGCTGCTACGGCGTGACGGACATTCGCACCCCGAACATCGACAGGCTGGCCAGCGAGGGGTTCCTCTTCACGCGGGCCTACTGCCAGCAGGCCGTGTGCTCGCCGTCGCGCACCTCGTTGTTGACCGGGCGGCGGCCGGACACCACGAAGGTCTACGACCTGGTCAGGCACTTCCGCGACACGATTCCGGACGTGATCACCCTGCCCCAGCATTTCAAGGACAACGGCTGGTTTTGCCAGTCCTTCGGCAAGATCTATCACGGCGGCCTGGATGATCCGAAATCGTGGAGCGCGCCCTCCCTACTTGCCGGCGCCACGGTGCGTTTGCGCCGGCAGGACGGCGGGGTCCGGCTGGCTACGGTGGACTTCGACTTCTTCACCGAGGGGGGCGCGGTGCAGGTGGTGTCGGATGCGGCCCCTGCCTCCATACTCCTGGCGGCAGCGCGGGGCAGGGGACAACGGCGCGCTCCCAGCCGCCCATCGGACCGTTCGAACACGCCGCCGTGGTCTTCGCCGGACGCGCCGGATAACGCGTTGGGTGACGGCAAGGTGGCGGAGGCCGCCATTGAGGTGATGAACCGGGTCAAGGACCGCCCGTTCTTCCTGGCCGTGGGCTTCCGCAAGCCGCACCTGCCGTTCGACGCGCCGAAGCGCTACTACGATTGGTACGACATCGAGAAGATGCGGCTGGCCCGGAACCCCTATCCGCCGAAAGATGTGTTTCCGCCGGCCATGAGCTCCTGGGGCGAGTTGCGATCTTACAAGGGCATGCCGAAGGAGGGGCCGGTTTCCGATCAGGTCGCGCGGGAGCTGATTCGCGGCTATTACGCCGCCACGAGTTACACCGATGCGCAGATCGGGCGCGTCGTGGGTGAGCTGGAAAAGCTCGGCCTGCGCGATCGGACCCTCATCATCCTCTGGGGCGATCACGGCTGGCAGTTGGGCGAGCACGGCATGTGGTGCAAGCACACCAACTTTGAAACCTCCACCCGCTCGATGCTGATGATCTCCGTGCCGGGCCAGAAGACACGCGGGCAGAAGACGGACGCCCTTGTCGAGTTTGTGGACATCTACCCGACCCTGTGCGAGCTGGCCGGCCTGCCGCTCACGCCCGGTCTGGAAGGGACCAGCTTTGTCCCGCTGATCAAAGACCCCAAGCGCCCGTGGAAGACGGCTGCGTTCAGCCAGTATCCGCGAGGCAACCTGATGGGGTACGCGATGCGGACCGACCGCTACCGCTACGTCGAGTGGGTTGACCGCGCCGGGGGAAAGGTCGAAGGCCGCGAACTGTACGATCATCGGAACGATCCGGACGAGAATGTCAACCTCGCCGACCAACCGGCGCAGGCCAACACGGTGAAGGAACTGTCCGAGATGTTGAGAGCGGGGTGGAAGGCGGCGCAACCCGGGTCCCATTGAGCGAGAGGGGAGTCGCCTCTCAGGGGCATGGCGATGCGTGTGGCTTCCGGAGGTGTGCTCATGCGAACGGTCCTTTTCGGCACGGTGGCTGTCGTTGCCTTGTGGAGAGGGGGCGCCGAACGTGCTCATGCGGCCAATGACCAAGGTGCTGCGGCACCCAAAAGTCCCAACATCGTAATCATCTATGCCGACGACCTGGGGTATGGCGATGTCAGTTGCTACGGCGCGACGAAGATTCGGACGCCGAACATCGACCGGCTTGCGTCGCAGGGGCTGAGGTTCCTCAATGCCCACGCCCCATCGGCCACGTGCACGCCGTCGCGCTATGCCATGCTCACCGGTGAATACGCCTGGCGCAAGAAGGGCACGGGCGTTCTGCCGGGCGACGCCGCCCTGATCATCCGGCCGGGGCGGACCACGCTGGCGTCCATGTTGCAGAAGGCGGGTTATGCGGCGGGCGTGGTGGGTAAGTGGCACCTGGGGCTTGGTGAAAAAGGTCTGGATTGGAACGGCGACATCAGCCCCGGCCCGCTCGACATCGGCTTTGACTATTGTTTCCTGATCCCTGCTACCGGTGATCGCGTACCGTGCGTCTACGTGGAGAACCGCCGGGTCGTCGGGCTGGATCCGAAGGACCCCATCCAAGTCAGTTATGGCCAACCGATCGGGGATGAACCGACCGGCAAGGACCACCCGGAACTCCTCCGGATGCACCCCAGCCATGGCCACGACCAGACTATCGTCAACGGCATCAGCCGGATCGGCTACATGCGCGGCGGAAGGTCGGCGCGATGGGTGGACGAGGACATGGCCGACGTCATTACGGGCAAGGCCAAAGACTTCATCGAGAAGAACAAGAACCGGCCGTTTTTCCTCTACTTCGCCACGCACGACATCCACGTGCCGCGGGTGCCGCATCCGCGGTTTGCCGGCAAGAGCGACCTGGGACCTCGCGGCGACGTCATCCTGCAGTTCGATTGGTGCGTCGGTGAAATTCTCAAGGCGCTGGACCGTTTGCAGCTCACGGACAACACATTAGTCATCGTCACAAGCGACAACGGGCCGGTGGTGGACGACGGATACAAGGACCAGGCGGTGGAAAAACTGAATGGGCACAAGCCGGCCGGGCCGCTGCGCGGCGGCAAGTCCAGCGCGTTCGACGGCGGCACGCGAGTACCATTCGTCGTGTGGTGGCCCGGACGCGTCAAGCCGGGCGTCTCCGATGCGCTGGTCTGCCAGATCGATTTCTTGGCGTCCTTTGCCAACCTGACCGGCCGGAAACTCGCCGCGGACGACGCGCCGGACAGCTTCGATATCCTCCCGGTGCTGCTCGGCGATTCGCAGACCGGCCGCGACCATCTCGTGGAACACGCCGGCACGCTGTCCTTGATCCAGGGGCCGTGGAAATTCATCGAGCCGAGCAAAGGACCGAAGGTCAGCAGGTACACCAACACGGAACTCGGCAACGATCCGGACCCGCAGCTTTACCATCTGACCGATGACCTGGGTGAGCGACGTAACCTCGCCGCCGAGTACCCGCAGAAGGTGGAGGAGCTGTCCAAGTTGTTGAGGAAGATCCGCGACGACGGCCGCTCGCGTTTCTGAACGTGTACCGAGTCGCGATGACTCGGTAAAGAACAGAGGGCGCCGCTTCGGTCTTCCGACATGGTTCAGAAACGGGAACAGTTGGTCATGGACCCTCGGCTCACCCGTAGAGGACGAAAATGGCGGCGGCTCGTGGCACGGCCATCTTGGCCGTGACCCCCGGTAGCATGGGCATCCTGCCCATGAACAATCACGGGCGAGACGCCCGTGCTACGACGCATTTTCGATGCGGGCACCTCGCTGGACCGTCTGTTCACCGCAACCGTGAACGGTGGGCTCGGACGGTGAGTTCCCGCTCTTGAACCTCGTGGTTTTTCTACCGGAAGGCCGCGGCATCTACAGCGTGATCACCTTGCCCGTCACCATCGACTCATTCGCCGCGCAGGCGATTTCGGTGGCCTTCAGCCCGTCGTCGTAGGTGGCCAGAATGCCCTTGTTCCTGCCGGCCTTGACCGAGTCGATGAACGCCCGGTCTTCCTTGACGAAGATCTTGTCCTCGCCGGGGATTCGGATGGACTCATTGCCGGGCAGTTGGATCTCGACGCTTTGCTCCCAGCCGGTGAACATCGCCCGCAAATCGGTTGCGAAGACCTCGAGCCTCACGCCGCCGCCCTGGGACGTGCAACACGAACTGACGAGATTGCCGGCTGCCCCGTTGGCGAACGTCAACTGCACCATCGAGGCATCTTCAATGGTGTAGAACCTTGGCCGCTTACGGCGGTTGCGAACGGCGACGGCATACACGTGCGTCACGTCGCCGAAAAGGTATCGGGCCAGATCGATCGTGTGGGTGGTCTGTTCCAGGAATTGCCCCCCGGACTTGTCCTTCTGCACCCACCACCGCCAGATGCCTTCGTAGTTGCTCGGCCCGGCACCGACCCACCCGCCGTGGAGGTAAACGGGCTTCTGCTTGGCGAGCAACTCCTTGACCCGCTGTACCGATTGGCGGTATCGGGTCATGTACCCGACGGAGGTGATGAGCTTGTGCTTTTTGACGCCCTGGGCCACCCGCCGTGCGGTCTTCAGATCGATGGCCACCGGTTTTTCGATGAAGAACGGCAGTCGCCGCTCGATGACCCAGTCCTCCGCCTCGCCATGTGCGAACGGCGGGAGCATGATGAATACGGCGTCGGGCTTGGCTTCATCGAGCATCTTGCGGGCGTCGGTGTACGTGCGACCCTTGTCACCAACCTCCCGGCGGCGCGCCGCCGCGGTGGCTTCGTTGAGGTCGCACCAGCCGACGAACTCCACGTCCGGGAAGTCCTTCAGGCCGTGTTCGAGGTGCGATTTGACGATCCCGCCCGAACCGATAAAACCCAGCTTGATCTTGTCCGGCATGGTGGCTCGTTCTCCGTTCTACTTGTTGAATGGTCGTACCTGAATGCGGATGTCCCTGACAAGGCCCCTCATCATGTCACTCATCGGACCTTTTCCTCCGGCGGCAACGGCTTGACCTCGATGTCTCGGAACATCAAGCCGCCGCCGCGACCGTAGTTCTGGAGTATGAAATGACCGCGCATCGGGCGGCTCTTCAAATCCTCCGTCTCGTCGAAACTCCCGTCGACAACCATGTGGCCGTTCAACCAGACCTGGACCTTCTTGCCCCGGGCAAGGACCTGCATCTCGTTCCACTCGCCCGCTTTCTTGAGCGCACCGGGCTTGGCGGGCAGGTTGCAGTAGACACTGCCCGCGTGCTGGCACGGCTTGATGTGTTTGTAGCACTCCGCGAAGTCGTCGAGGATCTGGATCTCGGTCGCGCTGCGGATGTAAAGCCCGCTGTTGCCGCCGGGCACGATGTTCCAATCCAAACGGATCACAAAGTCATCGAACGTGTCCTTCGACTGCAACGACGGTCCGGGTACGGGTTTGTTCACGAGCAGCCCATTTTCAATTCCCCAATTCGGCGCGGGATTCCAATGCGTCAGATCTGTCCCATCGAACAACGGGATATACCCCGACCCGGGAACCGCCCGCCGGCTGGCCCAGTACATCGCGTGGAGGAGCATCACCTGAAACTCGCGCGACCGGAAGGCGGCCTGCCCGTGTCCATTGGCCAGGTACACCAGACGCCCCTTGCCGAGCTTCCTGGTCCACGCCAGGGCTCGCGGATCGCCCTTCTTCCTCGCCAGGACGTGTACGTCGGCGTTCGGGTGGTACTCGTGTTGGTAGTCCTCATCCTCGATCGGGAAATCACTCAGCCCGATCATGATGGGGTGCCACGGATCGACGATCTCGACGGTAAACGTGCCGTGCCCGTGGCCGACGAATCGCCCGCCGATCAGCTCCCACCAGCGATCGCTCTTTCCGAACGAGTCCGTGGCGGAATGGATCCCGACGAGCCCGCCGCCGTCGTGGAGGAACCTCGTCAGACCGTCGATCTGGGCATCGGTCAGGTTTCCACCCGTCGTATGAACGATCACGAGATCGTATTTCTTGATCCGCTCGGGCAACCACTCGTCCAAGTCGCCGCTCTTGGTCAGCTCGAAGCCGCCGGCCTGCTTGACCCGTTCCATGAAAATGGGTTCTTTGCCCGCCCAGTCGTGGGACCCATCCACGGTCAAAAGGACCCGAACCTTGTTTCCTTCGACGCCTCCCGTCTGAGCAGAAGCCACAGCGGCCTCCGCAATGATCATGATCCCTGCAACAAACAATACCACCCGTCGCTCCCGGCAGATTCCCGGCATGTTGTCGACTCCTGGAGATAGCATTGACCGCCCTTGCTGCTCGCCCCGCGCCCTTGCAACTCTCTGTGGTCGCTCCGGGTCGGGAGTGTAACGCGCCGCTGCCGATTAACGCCAGAGCGCGTGCGGAAGCCAAACCATGGAAACATTGACAACCCCCACGACCGACATGATGATGGGTCTGTCGGAACGTCCCAGTGTCCGCGAACAGTGCCTCGGGGACAAGCGGAGAGAGCTGGGGCGCGGGGACCCATACGGATGGGGATCCACCCGACGACGGTCGGCATGGCGACACGTCGTTCCTCGATCTCCTCAGGGATTGGTTGTGAATCATGTCCGAGCGCGGGGAACCGAACCGCAAGAAGGGGCCACGAAAGATTCGGGTACCGCTCCGCACCAACCGCCTGGACCCCGGACGCCAGAAGGGCTGGACTCGTTTGTACCGTGAGGGGCGCTTCGAAGAGCAGGACCCCCTGACCACTGAGCGCCTGAACCGAAAGGGCGAGTTGTCCAGAAAGAGGACCGTCCTGGTCGACGAGAACGGGCAACCGGTCCCGGCTCCGTATGAGCATCAGCAGGAAGGGATCGTCCTGAGAGTCCGGGGGCCCGTTGCCGATGTGGA
>Ga0129299_1001082_pt1 | contig 18160 bp, 8 predicted proteins | sample ConPoolayeCmetaG_FD_94477 | JGI IMG/M metagenome (GOLD analysis project Ga0129299, IMG submission 94477) | Hot spring microbial mat communities from California, USA to study Microbial Dark Matter (Phase II) - Cone Pool mat layer C metaG ...
CAGCAGGTCTCCATATAGGGTGGACATGATTCCGCGGCATACGGGCGCGACGTGCGCGGTGAATGTCACCTTCACCTCCCTGCCGGCCAGCAGACCCAGTTCTCGCTCAATTTCGCAGACGTGCTGGTGTCCGGCCAGCTTGTAGGCGTTCATGTGGTCGTACCGCGCCGGATAATGGAAGGTCGGATTCGGCTTCTTGCCGGCGCCGGACACGCCTGTGACGCAATCGCAAATTATGCTGTCGAGTCTGATCAGCCCGTGTTTCACGGCGGGCGAAAGGCCGAGGATGCAACTTACCGCGAAACAGCCGGGATTGCCGACGAGGCGCGTGGCGGTGGTGAGATCCCGTCGGTGCAACTCAGGCAGTCCGTACACGGACTGAGGGAGAAGGTCCGGGGATTTGTGTTCGGGATCCCTTCCGATTCGCCGCGCATAATCCGCATAAGCCTGCGGAGTGTTGAATCGGAAGTCTCCGCTGTAATCTATCACTTTCGCGCCTTTTGAAATCTCCGCTGGGGCCAGCTTCATTCCGACTCCGTCAGGCGTGGCCATGAAGACGACGTCATACGGCTCGGACGCCTTTGGATCGTCAGGCTGAAGAATTGGCATGTCGCAGAATCCGGCAAGATGAGGATACACCTTGCTTATTGGAACGCCCGGATTCTCCACGTCAACCAGCGCTCCGATTTTTGCCGCGGGATGTCTCAGAAGAAGCTCTGTGATGCCTACGCCGCCGTATCCGCCGGCGCCCACAATCTTGACCCTGATCATCGTTCTGTTCCCCCCCATCTGTCTGGTGCGCGGACCGAAACTATGCCCGCCCGGCGCCGGCAAGTCAAGGCGCTGAGTTGCGGTTGCCGGTTTCGATGAGCCTGCCGAGCGGTGTCGAATAAATGAACCTTCGCGGCGGCAGCGTTGCGCCGAGGATTGCCGCCAGAGCGTCGGCGTACGCTTTCAGTTGAGGATCGTACCCTTCAATCAGCCTGCTGATTCCCTGCTCCGAAATGCGGTTGGTCTTCCAGTCAATGACGATCAACTGCTCCGATGCGGAGTTCCACGCGGCGATATCGGCGAACCCTTCGATGATCTTATGCGGCGATTCTGTCCAGAAGAACGGTGTTTCGGCCCTCACCGTCACGTGGGGATCGGACAGCAGTTCTGCAGCCTCTGACCTGAGGAACAGATCCCATTCATGATCTCCACGCTCGGGATCCGGACATTCCGGTCTTCTGGTCCGGTAAACGTCAGCCCACGAAGAACGGTCATGCCAATCCAGATTTTCGACTAATCTGTGCCACCATATGCCGTATCGCCTCGCATGCTCCGAACGTCCCTCCTCCCAGTCCTCGTCCCTTTCCCTGTCGCGCTCGGGTTCGGCATCGGCCGGGAAATCGGCCAGTGCATGCGGCAGGATGCGCTCGGGAAAATCCTTTGCTCCGGGAGGAGGGGGTCTGACCTGCGAGACATCAGGAAGACGAGGAAACGAATCGGGCCGGGGCTCCGGTTTGTCGTCGGGCGCCGGAAAAGCGGGAAATTCCGCCGGCAGATCAATCCAGGCGTCAGGCACAGACTCAGATACAAGTCCGGCCGCGGACGCGATGGATGGAAAGTTTCTGCCGGTGAAAAGTCTGCTGTCGTCGAAAAGAATCAGGGTTTTCTTTGCCCTGGTGAGCGACACGTATGCAAGGCGCTGAATTTCCTGAACTGTCCCCTTGTCGGAATTTTTATTTTCACCATTGTTCCATCCGGGGAAAAGCACAACGTCTACCCCACCGGAGATCGGGTCGGGACGAACAAGGGGATAGGTTGACTCTCCCTTGCTCATTGCGGCGAACAGGAACGGCAGGAGCACCACATCCCACTCCAGGCCCTTGGCAGAATGACTCGTGAGCAGGTGCACACCGTTTTCATTGCTGGGCGGCCATTTTATCTGGGCAAGGCCGTTCTCCCTGAGAGTTCGCGCCCAGTCGGCAAGAGAACCTCCGGCATTTTCAATGTCCGAAGCCCGGCGTATAAGGGTTTCCAGTATGCGCAGGGATGTGCCCGGATCCTTCGAGACAGCCTGAATGCGTTGGCGCAGGCACAGGATCCTGACCGCCTCCCGCGCCGCTTCAGGCAGCGGTTTTTCCAGGAATTCCTTTCTTGCCCCGGCCAGTTGCTCAAGCGCCCTTGCGACGCTGCTTGTTCCAGTGGGTTGAACTGATGTTGACAGGATGTGACCGGCGTCCACGTATGAATACAAGTCAGCGTCGGAGATTCCGAAGATTTCCCTCAGGACTCCGGCCAGCTCGAAGGAATTTTCAGGGTCGTCGAAAACAGTGATGAGCGCCGTGAACCAGGCATAGGCAGGCTCGTCGAGGCTGAGCACGTTTCGCGACTGGCACACTGCTGGAATGCCGTGCATGTCAAACGCCCGTTTGATTTCATCCAGCCATTCCCATTGAGGACACAGAACCGCAATGCTGCTCCACAATCCGTTCGCGGCGCCGAGTTCTGCGGGGGTCCGGCTGGAGAGCCAGCGGGCTATTTGGCCGGCTTCCTCCCTGCGCAGGTCCGCCACGCGCGCCTTGCCTGAATCCGCTTCGTTTTCGCCGCCTGAGCCTTCCTTCGGCGCGGTCAATTCGACCCGCGCGACTATTCCCTCGCGTACGTCAGGTTTCGGCATGAGGGAAACGTAGGAAACCTGGCCGTCCCTTCCGTCAAGCATGGGGCCGGCGACAGCGTTGGCAAAAGATATGATCCTTCGCGCGCATCTGAATGTGACGTGAAACTTCAATTCTTCCGCTGCGCCCTGCTCCAGGAGTCTCTTTCTGATGTTTTCATAGAACAGGAGGGAAGATCTGGACCCGTAGATGGATTGCTGCGGATCGCCGACCATGCAGAAGCGGCCCTGTTCCGGGGGAACGGCGCCGTCGTCCGCCCAGATGCCTTCCGCGTCCGCGGGTCTGGCCATTTCGAGGAGGACCCGGAACTGCGAAGGATCCGTATCCTGAGCCTCGTCAAGAATGACGCGGCTGCCGAGTCCTCTCAGGATTCGGCCCGCCGTCGGATCCCGCAGCAATTGCAGGACCAGCCCGATCTGGTCGTCGTAAGTGACAACTCCCTCGCGGACACGGTAATCGCGGTATGCTCTGGAAATGGCATGCCCGACGCGGATGGCGCATTCCGTGACCCAGTTCCGAAGCGGCTGGAACGTTGAGCGCCACGTTTCAACGAAATCGGCTCCTCCTTTCGAGAATGAGGGAATGCCAATGGCCGAGGATCCGTTGCGCTGCATCTCGAGCCATCTGGCGGCAAGCTCCCTGCCTTCAGCAACTGACTTTGCAACCTTCCTGTTGCCTTCGAACCGTGTTATGGCAGCGATATCCGGTTCCGGAGCAGAGGGCGAAGGATCAGGCATGCGAATCGGATGGGGCGGCATCCTGCTTCCAAGCGTCAGAAGAGTCTGGATGTCAACATAACGCAGCAGTTGTCGGAGCTGGGCTTCTGAAAGGCCCGTGTCGAGCGAAGAAATATCGAGAGTTCTGATGAAGCGGGCCCAGAGACGGCTCTGTTCGAATTCTTGCGGGACGGTCAACTCGCCCGGCAGGCCCAGAAAGTGCCCGTAGGAGGAAAGCAGCCGCATGCAGAAACTGTGTATGGTGCCAAAGAAGGCGCGGTTGAACGCTGCGGTCATCTGCGCGGTCTGGCGTTCCAGGAGGATGGCGTTGCGCGCCCGCTGGCGCATTTCATCGGCGGCCTTGTTTGTGTACGTGACGACAACCAGTCTGGGCAGGACATCCCGGGCGTCCGTGGACGCCGCGATTGTGCAGATCCTGTCCACGATGGAGCGCGTCTTGCCCACGCCGGCCGGAGCGATGACAGAGAAGTTCCTGCCGGTCTGCGTCCGGAACCTTTCACGGGCAAGTTGATCGCTCAGCGCCGGTTCGGTCATTTTGAATCTCCGGCCTTCCTGCGCAGGCCCTTCCCTGCGGATGACGGATGCCGCTGTTCGAAAAGCTGTTTCTTGGCTTCGACGATGTGCCTTGGAACACGCAGCGTGGCAAGGGGATAAGTCCCGCTGTGGCCGTGCCGGCTCCGGATTTCGTAGGCGCAGCCGAATCTGCCGGTCCGGTGCATGAGGACAATTTTTTCCAGAAGGCGAAGGACACTCGGGTCCGCGAGATCATCGGACAGAAACGAGCACTTGACACGCTGTTCTTCGGCTGACGCAAGCGCCATCGCGATGTCCTCGTCCTCGCAAAGGCCGAGGAGCGAAAGGCCGTAAAGGAGAATCTGCAGGTTTTCTCCTCTGGAAAACGACGCTGGAGTCGGGTTTGCGACCGAACCGGTTTTGAAATCCAGTACGAGAAACGGGCCTACGGCGGATTTTGCCAGCAGAAGATCCATTCGCCCGCGCAGGGGAAGCTCGCCGACTCCGGGAATTCGGACCGGCGCATCGTTCGGAATATTGCATTCCGCCGCGCAGAGGGGCCATTCCTCCCGCGCGAAGTCCAGCACCATATCGGCAAGATGTTCCGCCGAACTCGCGGCCTCGGAATGTGTTCTCTCCCACCAATCAGGGAGTTGCCGGCCGGTGGCGGTGGATATATGCCTGGCCCGACTCAAAGTTGTTTCAACCGCCGCGCGCAGAGCCGCCAGCAATTCGTCGCGGCCCGGCATCGCCCTCAGCCTGATGCGGCGGCAGACCTCTTTGCCCGTCTCCATCCCGCAGGAAAAGGCCCTGCCGAGCCACGCATGAACCCATGTTCCGATCGTTTTCCTCCAGTCTGCCTGGTTCGGAAGTTCAGGAGGAGGTTCGGCTTTCAGATAACGCTGGATCCATACCAGATCCGGCACGTTCATCGCGTTCTGCCAGTCCGTGCTGCTCAGCACAGGCGGATTTGACGGCGGCTCGGCCAGAGCACATTCGTATATGCCGAAAGGTTTCGCAGGATCCAGGCGTTCGACACGCGCTTTTCGCGTCTGCTCAACTGCGTGGCGTTCTTCCGCGGACTCCTCCGCCGCACGCGCGTGAATGGCGGAGAGCCAGGCTGATGTCCGGCAGCGGAACTCGCTCATCCGGTTCTGGTCCAGAGGAGTCCCGAATGCCGCATGGTGCGCCATAAGCAGGTAGTCGGATGGAGCGGACATGAGCGATGGGTCGCTGTCGTCGCTGAAGGAGGCTGCAAAGCACAGTTCCCGAGTAGTCGCCTCAATGGCGTTCAGGAACTGTCGAAAGGCGAATGCCGACCGGTCGCGCGGCCCTATAATGCAGCCGTGTTTCGCGTCAGCCACATTGTGTCCATCACCGTGGCTTCCGATCGCGATCGCGCGCCTGTTAAGGCTTTCGATCGTTTCTTCGGCGAGGAATGGCATGGATTGCTCATCCGGCGGCCAAAGGCTTCTGTTCAATCCGCACAGTATTGCATGCGACCAGGTCTGCCCCTCTGATTTTGCATAGGTCATGAGCCTCACTCTTGCGTACGGGTGGTTGCCGCTGTCTGCCGCGACGCGCCGCTGTTGCGCGGTCAGAGCCTCTGCCCATCTTATGAAGCATTCGCGCCCCACGGGTTCGTCGAAGCTTTCAAGGCAAAGGCCGGCGTGTTCCCTGATAAGCTCAATTTCGTCACTGCTGCCCACACCGGGAATGCGCCGGACGATGGATTCCATGGCAGAGATGAAATAAGAGATGGCTGCCTTCTCCGGCAACCGTTGAAACAGCGGCGCCCTGGCCTGCTGGATCGCTTCTGCGGCTGCAGCGACATCGTGCGACAGGAGTTCGTCTGAAGTTTTGATGATTTCTCTGCGGAGTTCCTTGGCGGATTTTCCCGTGCAATCTGCTGCTTGCGGATTGACATGAAGGAAGGCGAGCAGGCTTTCGAGGTCATAGTTCAACTGCAGATCCAGCCAATGCTTCCATGCCGTATCGCCGGGGGAAGGTGGCTCCGGATATCCGATCCCATCATGATATGGAATGTCATACCGGGACAACAACAGGGATATTTGGCGGGCCAGCGATCCGGCACCCGGGCAGACAATAGCGACCGACTCGCATTCGGGCTGACCCAGCCAGTGTATCGCCATTGTAACGACCGCCATCGCTTCTTCCTGCGTGTCGGATCCGACCAGGAATGAAGGCTTTTGGCCGGGAGGAGCATTTCCTCCGGTTTCGATGGCGGCCGCAAGCGTTGCGAAAGGGCTGTCGGACGTGGCGCCAACGGCCATCTCGGCTTCGCCGAAGTTGTCCTCCCACGAGTTGACCCACAGAATATCCGCCTCGGGAGCGTTGGCCCTGGGTTCGGAAAGACATACGCTCGCCCTGAAGGACGAGCGAATGGCGGCGCGAAGGACATTCCAGATCGGCCAGTGCCGGCCGTCAAACCCCATCAACAGGAGATCGTCAAATATCGGGCGCTTCGAACCGGCCCTGTCAAACATCCGCCTGTCAATCTCCTGAGCGGCAGACAGTCCCGCGCGCCTTAGGAGTTCCCTGAACCTTTCCATCACAGGTTTCAACTCGGGCCGTCCGATTTCATCCCACTCCCATCCGGCCGCGGCCAGGGCGTCAAGGCATCTCATTAGAAGCTCTGGAGTTCGGGCCACGGTTTGAGCGGAAGATATTTCGGGAAAGTCCGCTGCGGCGGCTGAGAGGAGGAGGTGGAGGTCCGATCGCTCGGCCGCCCTCCGTTCCGGAACGAGACTGGCGCGCAGTTTTTCCCAGCACCGACCCGGCGTGAGGAAGTCAACTCCGACAAGGCTGACTCCCTCGGCGGCAAGCCGCGACTTAAGGAACGCCGCATATGCCGCGCCTGGACACAGGACCGCAGCCCTGCGCGACAGGAATGCCGATGTGCTTTTACCATCCCCGCATGGAGCGGACTGTTGCTGGAACCATCCGCGGGCGACGAAACTCCATGTTGACCGGAAGTCCAGACACCGATAGAGGCGGACAGACTGGAACATGGCTGGGATACTATCCTGCCCGCCGCGCGGGTTCAACCCGCATGTTGCGATTGGCCGGCGGCATGGCCGATGTCCTTGCGCTCTGGGGCGCAGCTTTGCGCCCATGCCGCGGGGCGGCTTGCAACAGAGCAGATGACGCCCTGAAGGTCAATCCCTCAACGCAAAATTCGGGATAAACGATCTTGTCATGAGCAGGCGCTGTTGGAATGATTCTTCACAGGGGCGGAGGACGGAGCGTGACAGGCGCCGGAAAGGGCGCTGCAAAGGGGGGTTGATATGGATGGCCAGGCCAGACGGAGCAGGGTTCTGGTGAGGGATCCGGACCGGCTCATAGCGGCTCTTCTGGAGATAAGCAATCTGGTGGGGTCGGTGATGAGGCTGGACGATATTCTGTTTCGGATTGCAAGGATAACAGCGGACCTGCTGGAGGTGCCGGTGTGCTCGATCTACCTTCTCCAGCCGGACGGCAAACTGCAGTTGCGCAGCAACGTCGGCCTGGAACCTGAACTTACGGGGAGGGTGGCGCTGGAACCGGGTCAGGGAATAGCGGGCTGGGTGGCCGCTCACGGCGAAATGGTCTCGATTCCGGATGCGACGCAGGACCCGCGGAATCTTCCGCTGCCGTCTGCGCTTGAAAATCAGTGCCGGGCATGTCTGTGCGCGCCTCTGAGGATCCAGGAGGAAATAATAGGCGTGATGTCGGCCCGGAAGATGGAGCCTTACGAATTCACCGTCGAGCAGAAGAAGGTTTTCGAGACCGTATGCAAGCAGGTCGCCATCGTCATCGAAAAGGCGAGAATGTACGAGGAGAAGATCAAGGCCGAACAGCTTGCGGCCGTCGCAGTGTCTCTTTCGGGACTTGCGCACTACATAAAGAACGTGCTCTTCACTTCCCAGATCGGCGAATACCTTGTTGACAGGGGCCTCAACGAGTGGAACGACCTCGATAGAGTGAGGGAGGGATGGAAGACGCTCCATCAGGCGAATCAGAAGATAAGAAAACTGGTGGAGAACATGTTGAATTACTGTCGGCAGACAAAGCTGGAACTGAAGCCGGTTGTTCTCAACGACATGCTCAAACAGATCGTTGACGCGGTGGACGATCAGGCAGCGGTCCGCAGGATCGAGATGCGCGCCGAACTGGATCCGGGACTCGGAACGATTATGCTCGAACCGGAATCTATTTATGACGCTTTTCTGAATCTGGTCACGAACGCTGTTGATGCCATACCGGAGGGCAGGCCGGGGCGGGTGGTGATTCGTTCCTACCGCATACCGGACCAGACAAATGTCGTCGTGGAGGTGTGCGACAACGGCACCGGCATTCCTCCGGAACATCGTGACAAGATATTCAATCTTTTCTTCTCAACCAAGGGAAAGAAGGGAACCGGTATAGGACTGGCTGCGACCAGGAAGATCATCGAGGACCACAAGGGCAGCGTGAGCTTCGAAACGAAGCCGGGCGAGGGGACGTGTTTCAGAGTGTATCTTCCGTTGCAGACAGCGCAGTGAGGGCAGGCTACTGCATGTAGTGAATCCGGTCGCGGTTTTCCCTCAGCAGGCGTTCGTTGAACTCATCACCGCCGTCCACGTTGGCGCTCATGAAAACCGGCGGCGTGACGCCCCGCTTCAGAAGCCCTGCGGCCACTTCCGCAACGAGGGCGTTGACTATGGCCACGCCGGTCAGCGAGGAGAGAGGCCCGACTCGCTGGGGAAAGCCGGGAAGGGTGACCGCCGCATCGCCGTATGGAACGCAGTTGTCGAGAACGATGTCGCAGAAATCCACCAGTTTTTTCCCGGAGGGATGGCGGCTTGCGACTCTGCCCGCATAGTCGAGCGATGTTATGCCTATGACCTTCAACCTGCGCTCGCGGGCCGCCATTGCCATGTCAATTGCGACCGCGTTGCGGCCGGAGACGGATGCGACGATCAGCACATCGCCGGCGGAGGCAGGAGAAGATGCAAGCAGTTCCGCTCCCAACCCCGGCAGACGTTCGAGTCTTGAAGTCAGCGTCATGGGCCTGACAAACGAGTTCATGCCGTGCGGATAGATGGGATTGACAAGCATCAGGCCTCCGGTGCGGTAGACCATTTCCTCGGCGAGCATGAACGAATGGCTGGCTCCGAAGGCGTATATGGACCTGCCGGCGGTCACTGCGTTCATTATCTCCCCGGCTGCTGCGCGTATCGCGCCGGCCTGGCTTTGAGCCACGCGCTGGAGGGTCGCCAGAGCTGTTTCAAAATATGATTCGGCTGACATCAGTATCCTCGCCTGTTGTACTGCGCAACGCTCGTATCATAGAAGGCCTTGCCATCCTCCCGATTGATGCTTATGAACACGGTCGGCGGATTTCCGGACGCCGCCATCTTCTCCATGACGGCACCCCATATCATCCATCCGGCGATTGTCATGGCCACGCCCGAAAGAGGCAGCATCTTTTCGGGAATGCCCGGAATTTCCACGGCCGCGTCCCCGTAAGGAACTCCGATATCCACGACGACATCTGAGGCGTCGGCAAGTTTTTTCCCGGAAGGATGAAGCGGAGTCACGCGCGCCGTATAGGCGAGGGAAGTGAAACCGATGACAACCACGCCCCTCTCGCGGCAGCAGAGCGCCAATTCGACTGGAGCGCGATTGCGGCCCGACACGGAGCCGATGAGGACGACATCTCCGCGCTTCAGGCGGCTGGCGCGCACTGCGAATCTGACGGTTTCGATCTCCCGGTCAAAGGGCTGTTCCTGAGGCCTGTTTCTGAGACATTCCGGAAGAGGTTCGTTGAGTGAGAAGTCGAACTTGAACGGCTGGACCGCCGCGAGTCCTCCTGCCCTGTTGATGAAATCGCCGTCAACGCCGTGTCCCATTCCTGCGCACCGCACCACGCCGCCTCCGGTCAGCGCGCGTGAAACGTGTTCTGCTGCGGATGACACGGCATTCTGCTGCGTTTGTTCGAAGTGCTCCAGAAGGCCGCACACGGCATCGAGATATTTCAGATGAACAGGACGGTTCATGCCGGATTTCATAATCCTACCTCTCAAACATGGTGTTTAGACATGATGTGGCTTCAACAGGCAAACACAAAAAGGAGGAATGGGGCGAAAAAGTATTTGCCGAACCACAGGGCATTGGCTGGACGGCATCTGTCTTGTTGCCGGGCGCTTGCATCATGGGCATGCAATTGAGCCTCTCGCCCCGCCCATCCGCCGCACTGGAGCCAATCGCAAAATCCGGGTCCATGGGCCGACGCTTCCTGTTTCATGAGTCGCGCTTCGCCTGAAAAACGGGGCCATCACGCCGCCTTGAGACGTCGCGACAGCTTCGACTGAAGAAGCGCGCGCGTCGTCTCGAAAAGCGTGGCCTTGGCAGAGGCAAAATCCACTCCCGGCATCTTGGCGAGCCCGGTCAGCGCAACGCCGACCACGGCGGGGAGGTCGGAGCGAACAGGGTTCATTCTCGGCGCGAATTTTGAGACAAGCCGGCACAGGTTGTCCCAGTACACATCGCTGCCTGTTATTATGCCGCCCGTGCCGATGAAGGAATACGGTTCGTCCTTCATCTTGAGAAGGTCAACTGCGTCATAAACCGTGTCGGCCATGTCAGCGGCCGCCTCCTCTATGATGCGCTTCGCCACGGCGTCGCCGTTCTTCGCGGCCTCGCTGACAATTTTCGCAAGCACGGCGATTTCCGAGCGGTCGCGCCTCGCGAGCTGGTAACGGAGAAGACTGATTCCGGTTGGGTCGTTGGGGTTGCCTCCGCATATCTTGATGATGGCCGGGGCGAAAGATGCGTTGCGGCGGGGATGCCATCCTGACTGGGCGGCCGCCCTGATAGCCCGAAAACCTATCTCGTAGCCGCTTCCATGATCGCCGAGGAGCGGCCCGAGCCCGTCCAGATGCGCAGAGCTGCCCTCGCGGTTTCTGGCAAAAACAAGCGCGCCTGTGCCTGCGAGGGCGACGACGCCCGATGTTTCGCCGACCTGAATCATTGCGGCCTCGTATTCCGGGACTTTGCACGATTGAATTCTGGTAGGGCGGTCAGTCTTGAGAAAATCAAGCGGAATGGCCGAGGCCACGGATGCTATGAATATCTCTTCATAGTCAACCCGTCCGATCGCGCGAGTGATTGCCTTCAGGACCGCGGCGTAACTTCTGCCTCGTCCGCCTGGATGGGCAACCAGACGCCGCCTTTCCTCGGCAGGGTCCGTTTCTCCCCATCCGAGTACCTGGCCGTCGTCACGCACCAGGATCGCATGGCATTTCGTGCCCCCGCTGTCTATCCCCAGCACGCATCTCATGGCGATTATTCCTCGGGATTTCCAGGTGCGAATTGGAGCTGCATCCTAGGTGCGGGGTTCCGGAATGTCAAAGGCAAATGGGGCGTGGACGGTGAAGGCCGAAAAGCTCAGAAGCCTGGTTCATCGCGCGGTGAAAACGGTGCCGTCACCCTGCTTTTCGAAAGCTCCCAGATCCACGATTGGTCCCCGTTTGTTGAACCGGATGCGCTGCTTGCCGGCAAGGTCATACGGATCGGACACCCAGCCGTTGTTGCCTGCATCAATGGCAGGAGATCCCGAGAGGAGTTGGTAGTCTGACCTGATCATCGGGTCACTGTTCGTGATGATTCCGCTGCTCGATGATGTGTTGTAAGAGCCGAGCGATGCCTGCCAGACGAGGCTGGTCTGAATTATGAAGTATGTGGCCTGCGAGCCTATGGCGGTATCATTGCTCGAAACGACGCTGTTTCGAAGATAGATGTTTCCGCTTGCGGGCCAGCGTCCGCTCAGGGAACCTTTATTGCGAACAAAGGTGCAGTTGAGGATGCTCCCTCCCCAGTTGTATCCGTAGAGCATGTCCCAATTGGGCTTGTTGCCTGCGAAGAGGCTGTTCCTTATCGAAATGCCGCTGATGTAGCTTATGCCGAACAGCACGCCGTTCATGTTCTCGGTGAAACGGCATCGGTTGATCTGAAGGAGAGAAGGGTAGGAGCCGTTGCCCCATATGTACACGGCGGCGCTTGAATACGAATCCTGAACAGCGTTGTTCGGAACCGAGTTGTTTTCGAACCGGCAGTCGGTAATGTTGAACTTCCCGGCCACGGATGAGTAGCTGTACAGGGTGCCCACATAGCTGTAATTGCCCGCGAACAGGCAATTGGACGCGGTTACGACATTATCATCGTTGGCGACGGTGTTGTACTCGATGCCGATCGCTCCTCGGCCGTTGAGGCTTTCGAAGGAACATTTCAATGCTGTGAACCGGCTGTTGTTGTAAAGAAGGGCGCCAACCGGCTCAGTCGAAGGACAGGTCATCTGGCGAAAGACGCAGTTTTCTGCGACGACACACGATTGATCCATGAGGATGGCTGCGCGTGTGGCATTCGAGAACGTGACATTTGCGATGTACGCTGTCGCTGACGGGCCGAGCTGATAGAATCGCATGATGTTCACGTCTGATCCGTCCGCGTGGAGACTGCAGGAAGAGGCGGCAGGTGAGCCGGACGCGTCACAGCCGACAATTCTTATGGGGCCGGGCTGGATCGGCACCGTCTCACCGGAAGCGGCTGAATACGATCCAGGCAGCAGCCTGATTTCCTCGCCGGCCAGGAGAAGCGTGGATGCATAAGTTATTGTCCTGAACGGCGAAGCCACGGTGCCGAAGCCATATGAATCGTCTCCTGATGGCGACACGTAAAGCGGGCTCTGGCAGGAGATGACTTCAAGACTCATGGTGCTTATTCCAGTGCCAGCAAAGCGAAAGGCATTGTCGACGGTCAGCGTTACGCTGTTGACCCCGCTTCCGCCCACGATGCGCAGCGCGCCTTCTGTCCGCCAACCTCCGTTCGTGATTACATTGCCGCCAATCCATTCTATCGAATGAGTTCCGGTGCCGGCGGGCGCCAGGCTGACTATTGCTGTGTCGCCCGGCGATGCAAGAGAGGCATTTTCAAGACGCGCGAAGAATTGATTTGTCTGGCCCGGCCTTATGAATACGCGGGCAGGGCATGAATCCAGGTACACAAGGGGCTGGTAGAGCCTAAGACCCAGATCCCAGGATTCAACGCCCGCGGCGGTGTTGGTTTCGCTTATCGAAACGGTTACAAGAGATCCGTTGGAAACGCTCAGAGGATCGAGAACGGTTATGAGGAGGAGATTGGTTTCGTTCCCCGTCGGGAAGGTCAGGATGTTTGCGCCCGTCACCCCCTCAGGATATGAGACTGACGCCTGGACCGCTGTCTCAGGCTGGGGAACGACATAAACAGGGACCTGCATGGACCTGCCGGCAAAGACTTTGTAGCTGGGCAGGGGCGTGGCGAAATGGGGAGTGTTGGTGTCGAAAGGATTAAACTCGTAGCACCCCATGTCCACGTTGGTTACGCCGTTCATATCGCCGTCAACGACGCGGGGACCCAGCGCCAGGTCGAGGGTGCCGGTCACCCAGGCATTGCATCCGGCGTCAATTGCCGGAGATCCGCTGCGCAGGCGGTGATCAGGCCTGAGATCCGGATTGACGCCGACAATGAGATTGGAGCTGTTGGCTGAATCGTAGGATCCGAGCGAGCACTGGTAAACCATGGTGTCGAGAAAACGCAGGCTCAGCGAGTTGCCTATTTCGCTCCTGTTTGTGACGATGATGGAGTTTCGGATTGCGACACCTCTGGATGGATTGTAGCCGGAATAAACACCTCTGTTCGACACGAATGTGCAATTGTCAACCCAGGCGCCCCAGGTGTAACCGCCGAACAATTCGAGATCGCAGGTGTTGTTTGCGAAAAGGCAGTTCCTGATAGGGGTTGTCGCGCCCATGTAGGAGGTGCCGAATACCGAGCCGTTCGTGTTGTCAATGAAACGGCATCGTTCCGCCGAAAGGGTGCAACTGCCTGGGTGACCGTCTCCCCATATGTAACAGGCGGTGGAAGGATACGCGTCGTGCACTTTCGAGTTGAACGGAACCGCATTGCTTCTGAAGAGGCAATCCTGAAGGGTAATGCGTGCCACGACGGATGGACCGGCATAGACCGTTCCGTAGGTCGAGTGGTTGTTGGTGAAGACGCAGCTCGTTGCGTCGAATCTGACATCGTTGTTGTAGAGAGGCGCCTGTTCAATACCCACTGAGCCTCTGCCCCTGAGCGAGCTGAAGTTGCAGCCGATCGCTGTCAGGCGGGCATTGTTGCAAAGGTAGGCTGCGGCCGGCAGAGTGTCAGCAACGGCTGTGTTCCGGAAATGGCAATTGGACACCACGGCCCGGCCCTGATCCAGGCTGATCATCGGCAGAACTGCGTTGCTGAAAGTGATGTTTGCAACAAATCCGGTCACGGACGGGGACGCGAACTTGAGGATGTTGAGCGATGCTCCACGGCCGTCGAAGACCTGGTTTTCCGGCAGGGCGGGACCGCAGAGAGTGTGCCCGACAATGGAGATGCCTCCGGGCTGTATGGGAAAAGTTTCGCCGGTGTTCGTACCGTAAACTCCGGGCAGAATTCGGATCTCATCGCCTGCAGAAAGCAGGCCGAGCGCGAAGGTAACGGTGGCGAACGGCGAATTTGACGAGCCGTCGCCAAGTGTGTCGCTTCCATTGGTCGAGACATACACCGGGCTCGCAAACCCGACGGCTTCCACGACAAGACTGGACGATCCTGATTCCGCGAATACAAAACCGTTGTCAGCGGCCAACGTGATGGAGTTGGAGCCGGCCCCTGCGATGATCCGCAGGAATCCCTCAGTTCGCCAGCCTCCATTCGTAATGACGTTCGGGCCCTCCCATGAGAAGACGTTGCCGCCCGATCCTGCTGCTGAATTGGTTGAGATTGTTATCTGGCCGGGGGAAGAAAGCGAAGAATTGACGAATCCAATTGGAATATCGTTGGTCGTTCCGGATCTCAAGAGAAGTCTGTTTGTGCTTCCGACCGTGATTTCTCTGCGGTGGATGTAGATTCCTATCTCTGCGGGCAGGACGCCAAGAGATGTGTTGGTCTCGGCCAGCCATATCGAAACCAGATCGCCGTTTCCGGATGCGGGCGAACCGGCGATCTGCACGGCCAGCATGTTGGTCTCCGATCCGGACGCGAACGTGAGTGAGCCGGTCGTGGTGATGTCAGGGTGAGGGGAAACAGCGGCTTCTGCGGCTGCGCCGGGCTGCGGCTGGATCCAGACCGGAATCGAGGATGTCTGGCCGGCGAAGAGACGATAGGCTGGTTTCGGGAAACGGAACACAGGCTCTGATGGATCGAGGAAGTTCACCTCGTAGCAGCCCATATCCACTGTTGCTGAGCCGTCGGCATCACCGTCCCTGATCCGTTCGGAAAGATCCATGTCAGGTCCTGGCGGCGCATAAGCGTTGGCGCCGGAGTCAACAAGCGGGCTGACTGTGCGCAGGCGGAGATTGGTGGATGTCGAGTTTGCGTACAGGGGATCCACGAACAGCAGGTTTGCGCTGTAATCGGCGTTGTACTGGCCGGCGAAGGGCGTATCGAAAAGGCAGGAGTTGACAAGGTGCAGGTAGTCGAAGTTAGCGGCGCAAAGACCCGCCGAACGGCTCACTATGCCGTTGTATGCGCGTATCGTTTCCGATCCGGAGGGCTGGGGCCGGAACACGGCGTTGGAAATCGAGTCAAATGTGCAGTTGTAAACCCGCGTGTCCGACCGGAACCCGCCCACGGCAGCCCGGCCTGAGCCCGGATTGCAGCGGTGGAAGAGACAGTTTCGGAGGATTGACGAGTTGCGGTTGCATGCGACTATGGAACAGTAGCCTCCGCCCTGCGCTGACGAAACATTGAGAAACATGCACCTGTCAAACGTTGAACCCCTGTACCATGTTCCGAACATTCCGTTCTCGAGGCTCGGGTCGTAACCCCTGAACGACACGTTCTCGAAACGGCAATCAACGAAGGCAAAGGAATATCCCTGGCCGTATGTCGAGTAAGTACCGCCGATGAATCCGACATTCTTATCGAGCTGTTGCTGAGTGAGGACAATGTCACTGAACAGACAGTTGGTGAGGGTGAAGAGTCCATTCGGCCCGGCATCAAACCTGATCGCATGGCGGGTGGCGGACAGGATTCCCGTGATCACGCAGCCGGACATTGTCACCGGCCTGCTGTTGTTTCCCGCATAGTACAGGACGCATGTACTGTTTGTCGCCCCGCCATCCTGTATATCGGTTATGTCCAGGTTTTCGATTGTGCCCTGCCAGTCATTGGCGATTATGGCGGTGCCTCTTGCGCGGCGTAATCTGAGTCCGCTGACCAGATTGCTGGAATTGCCGGGGCCGAGGAGCAGAATTGCGCCCGCATAAGCGGCATCGACAACGGCAGCGGCCCCGTTTGTGGCTGCGACCGACTGGCCGTTCGCGATCGTGATCGGGAAGACCTCGCCGCTTGCGGCATCGTAGATGCCGGACTCCACCAGGACAAGGTCCGGCGCAGGAGAATTCGTGAGCGCTCTTGTGATGCTCCGAAATGGCGCTGCTTCTGAGCCGTCTCCTGTTGCGTCGTTTCCTGTCCCGCTCACGTAAAGGGTGAGCGCATGGCAGGTGAGGGAGAAAACAGCCCCCAAGAGCATGGCAGCGACGAACAAACATGTCGCGCGGGGCCGGAAGATTGCCGGGATTGATGTTTCATGAAATCTTGGACTCATATTGTGACATACTGCATAAATGGCGTTGGCATTGCAAGCCTATTCTTCGGCCCGGTCGTTTCCCAAACGCAAAATGCGGCCCGAAAAACTGGGAGGGGGACTGAAAAAGGCTTGCCTCGGCGTTCCGCTTCGGCAAGCTGTTTTACTGATCAGAGAATGAAGACTCTCTTTTCAGCGATCTTTCGTGTTCGTGGGCTTGTCTGCGGAACACTCTGCATGCTCGCCGTGGCGGGTTGCGGCACAGGAAGGCGCTGCTCTGACGCCGGGGAACCGATTGTTTCCTGGGATACGCTCGCCTCTCCGGCTCAATTTGCGGGCTTGAGCGTCGGCTTGTCGGCCCCGGCCGGCCGAGTCAGACGCGGGAGTCTTTTTGCCATCAGCGTTCTTGTCAGAAACGACGGCGATGCTCCGTTGCAAATTCCGCAGGACATAATGGGCAGACTCGGCGTCGTTGCGGAGATGGATGGAGCAGTGGAAGCGCCGGTGCGGTTCGACTACTGCTGCCCGACTCACAATCATATCTGGACCCTCATGCCTGGCGACACGGTGCAGCGCCTGATCCCCCTGTTCACGGGCGACGCTGAGGAGCGCCTGAAGCGTTTCGAGAATATTCACGGCATTCCGCTTCCTGTGGCCGCCGAACTGGTTGGAATACGCGCAGGGGGAGCAACGAACGTGCGGCTGCGGCTTGTGCCCATTGGCGACGGCGGGACGGCTCCGGCTGACGGCGGACCTGTTATTGCGCTCAGGGTGGAGCCCTGATGCGGCATTTCTTCAGCAGCTTGCGTTGGAATTGCCGCTCAGGATTCCTGGTGAGAGAGAGCGAAGAACTCCAGGCGGTTCCTGACCGCGTTCAGAAGCGTTTCGCTGGTGACCGGCTTGGGGAGGTAAGCGTGAAGAGGTTCCGCGGCGATGGCGCGTCTGACGGACTCCGGAGGAGTGTATCCGGTGCAGAAGAGAACTGCCGGCATTTCCCATTTGTTCTCCCGGCAGAAGCGGCTGATCGCAAGGAAAGCTTCTTCCCCGCTCATGACCGGCATTGAGATGTCCAGGATGATGATGGCGTGGTGTTCGGCCTTGAAAAGTTCCACAGCGTCTCTCCCATTGGAAGCGGTTTCGATTTTGAGATCCGGCAGCTTCGCCGAGAGAATGCTGCGGAAGAAATGCGTCAATGCAGGCTCGTCGTCCACGACAAGGAGCGATTTTGTCCGGCATTTTGCCAGATCCGGGGGAGGAATGGAGGAACGGACCGGCGCGGATGCGCAGTAGCCAGCCTTTGTGGCCTCATTGAGACGCATTTCCTGCATCACGGTGACGATCCTGTTCAGCGGGGCTGCATATTTCTGGTTTCGATCGGCTTCCACCATTCCCATGAGGACCTGAAGCGGATTGTTGATTTCGTGGGCAAGGGCGGCGATTGTCTGTGCGCGCGCCTTCTGCCTTTCGGATTCGAAGAGAGCCTCCTGCGCTTCTTTAAGGCTTTCTCTGACCTCTTCGCGGTTGGTCACATCGCGTATGGAAAAACATAACTGCGGATGGCCGGAAATGTCCATACGGTGCAGGGCGATTTCAGCGGGGAAGGAGGA
>Ga0129299_1001083_pt1 | contig 18157 bp, 11 predicted proteins | sample ConPoolayeCmetaG_FD_94477 | JGI IMG/M metagenome (GOLD analysis project Ga0129299, IMG submission 94477) | Hot spring microbial mat communities from California, USA to study Microbial Dark Matter (Phase II) - Cone Pool mat layer C metaG ...
GAAGCATAAGGCAAAGCGGAAACGCGGCGGGAGCCAAGAGGCATCATGTTCATATCGATCAACTGGCTTGGCGATTTCGTCGACCTGCCGAAAGACCTCAGCGCGCGGGAACTGGCCGAACGGTTGACCATGACCACGGCGGAAGTCTCCGGCCTCCGGCAGATCACCGTCCGGGCCGAGGGGCTGATCGCGGCCAAGGTCGTCCGCATCGAGTCGCTCGGCGGTGGCCGGAACTCCCACGTGTTTCTCGATACGGGCGGGGCGAAGGTCGAGACGGTCACGATCGCCCCGAACCTCCAACCGGGGTGTCTCGTGGTCTACGCCCCCGTCGGCTCCCACGTGGAGGGGATGGGATCGATCGGACGGGTCTCGGTGGCCGGGAAAACCTCCGAGGGCATGATCCTGCCCGGCGATGCGCTGGGCATTCTTCAGACCACCCAGCAGGCCGTCCTGCTACCGCCCTCGACGAAACCGGGCAGCTCCATCGACCTGACCGAACTGAACGGGTGGGTCATCGAGATCGACAACAAATCCATCACCCATCGCCCCGATCTGTGGGGGCATTACGGGATCGCCCGCGAAGTGGCGGCCATCTTGGGTAAACCCCTGCGGCCCTACGAAGCCTTCATCACGCCCCTGGAGGAACTGTGGAACAACGGCGGGCCGGAGATCCCCATCGTGATCGACGATCCCGTGCGGTGCCCGCGCTACTCCGCCCTGATGATGTCGGGTCTGCGGGTCCAGCCCTCCCCGTTGTGGATGCAGGCACGGTTGTCGCACGTCGGGCAGCGCCCCATCGACCTGCCGGTCGATCTGACGAACTACATCATGTTCGATCTGGGACAGCCCACGCACGCCTTCGACGGCAGGAAGGTCGATCGGATCGAGGTGGCGGTCGCCCGCGGCGGGCAGGCGTTCACCACGCTCGACGGCACGTCGCGCCGGCTGCCGGACGGGGCGGTGATGATCCAGTCGAACCGCCGAGATGTAGCCCTGGCCGGCATCATGGGCGGTGCCGAAAGCGAAGTGACGGCGGAGACGACGACCGTGCTGTTGGAGTCGGCGAACTTCGAGCCGGCCACGATCCGCCGAACGGCGGCTGCGATGGGGCATCGTACCGAAGCGAGCGCCCGGTTCGAGAAGGCGCTCGACCCGGCGAACACGGTGTTGGCGATCGGCCGATTCGTGAACCTGGCCCGGCAGGAGATCTCGGACCTCCGGATCGTCTCCCGCTTGAGCGACGCCTACCCCCATCCCAAGCCGCCGGTGCCGGTCGTGGTCGACCTGGGGTTCGTAAGCCGTTTCATCGGCATGGACGTGCCGCGCGACCGGGTGGAAGGCATCCTCCGGTCGCTGGGATTTCGCTGCGAGCCCGCCGGCGAGGGGAAGGTTAAGGTCCACGTGCCTTCCTGGCGAAGCACGCGGGACGTGAGCATCGAGGCGGACATCATCGAGGAGATCGCCCGATACGTCGGTTACAACAACATTCCCGCGTCGCTGCCCGACGTGACGATGCGGAGTTTCCCACCCGTGCCGTCGTTGCAGCTCGAGCAGCGAACCCTGCGGCTCCTTTGCGAGGGGCTGGGGTTCAACGAGGTCCAGACCTACGTGTGGTACGACCCGACGTGGCTTGACGTGCTCGGTTTCGATCCCGGTCCGTGCGTGGAGATCCGGGGCGCCTCGGCGGGGGGGCGGTATCTCCGAAAGACACTCGTGCCGCACCTGCTGGCTGCCGTCGAGCTGAACCGGCGGAGCTTCCACCGGTTCAATCTGGTGACGATCGGAAGCGTGTTCCTGCCCGAACCCCAACCGGACTGGCCGATACGAGAGGTACGCCGATTGGGAATGGCCATGGTCGGCCGCGGACACGAAGACGCGCTGCTCGGCGAGATGAAGGCGGCCATCGACACGTGGACCCGCGAGGTTCTGGGGCGCCCCGTCCGGTTCGTCGAGCCGAACACGGCACCGGCGCGTGCGCCTTGGGAACACCCGCTCAAAACGGCGGACCTGGACGTTGGGAATCGCCTCATCGGGCGGCTGACGGCCGTTCCGCTTGAATGCCGGTTGCGAATCGACGAACACCTCCGTCGCTGGGCCGTTATCCTGACGGAGATCGATCTCGACCAAGCCGTCGCACTCGGACCGACGGAGGAATCGCTGGAACCGATCCCCACGTACCCACGGGTCGAGTTGGATTTTTCCGTCCTGGCGGACGCCGCGCGTCGGTACACGGAGATCGCCGGACGAATCGGTCGGTTCGAGCATCCGTTGCTGCGGCGGATCACGTTCCTGGACAGCTACGAGGGTCCCAACATCCCCTCGGACCGGCGAAGTTTCACCTTCCGCGCCCATCTCGGCGCCCCGGACCGCACGCTGACCGACGAGGACCTGCGGGCCTTCCGCCAAGCCTTTACGGCCCACTTGGAGCACAACGGCTTGACGCTCCGGCAACAGTAGGGGCGCCGTTTGCATGAACCACAGGACCGGTGGTAGCATAGGGAGACTTGTGCGGCGGGCCAACCGCACAAGCGGACGAATTGTTGTTCGAGCGGATGGGTTGATAACGGGGTACCGGCCTGATCAGGAAAGGAACGATTCATGACGACGCAACATCTCTCTCGCAGGGAGTTTCTGGGCACCTCGACGGTGGGTGGGGCCGCGGCCGTGCTGGGCCTGTCGTCCGTGACCGCGCTGGGCAAGGACGATGAGGTCGTTCTGGGTGCCATCGGTACGGGTGGGCGGGGACGCTACCTGCTCGAGCGCGCGGTCAAGCTGCCCGGTATCCGTTTTGGGGCGATCTGTGACCTGAAGCAGACCGCTCTGGATGCCGCGATGAAAGTGCTCGAAGAACAGGAGGTCAAGCCCAAGACGTACACCGATTTCCGCCAAATGATCGAAAAGGAGAAGCTGCACGGCATCATCATCGCCACCGAGGTTGGCAACCACGCCAAGGTGGCCGTCCCATGCCTGGAGGCCGGGATCAACATCCTCTGCGAGAAGCCGCTCGATGCCTCCGTCGATCGCGTCGATGCCTTCGTCAAGGCGGCCCGCGCGTCCAAGGGGATCACCATGATCGGTTTCCAGCGCCGCTACAAACCCGGATACGTCGAGGCCATCGAGAAGATCCACAACGGCGTCGTCGGCAAGATCAACTACCTCCAGGGGCACTGGAAGTGGCAGCGGTTTCCCGGCGGAGGATGGGTGTCCGACATCAACATGTCCGGCGGCGAGCTGGTCGAGCAGGCCGGGCACCACATGGACGTGATGTCGTGGATCATGAAGGGGGCTCACCCCGAGCGGTGCGTGGGGATGGGCGGCATCCTGCGGCCGAATCCGAGCGGCAGCCTCACCGAGGATCACTCGTTCACCGTCTTCGAGTTTCCGGGCGGCATCCACTTCCAGTACTCGCACCTGTTCGGCGCGGGCACCAAGCGGTTTTGCGGTGAGATGCTCCGCGTCCACGGCGACAAGGCCGGCGCGGAGATTTACCGGTTGGATTACGGCCGTGTCGGAAGCTGGAAGCTGTACGATGACGAAGGCCGCGAGTTCCCCCTGACGGACAAGACCTGCGAGCACGTCGAGGGCACCACCAACCAGATCGCCGCCTTCGCCGCGCACTGCCGCAAGGGCACCAAGGAGCTGCCGGCCAGCAACATCGAGACCGGCCGCGTCGCCACGCTCATGTGCCTGATGGGCCGGATGGCCATGTGCAAACCGGGCAGCGACAAATTCGAAGAGCGGGTCATCGAGTGGAAGGACCTCGGCACGACGACCGACGCGTAGCTGTAGGGAGCGGGGGTCAGGCTTACTTACGCGGTCCGATCGGGTTGTTCTTTGACTCCGGTAGGTCACACGATCAGGAAGTAAGCCTGTCCCCCTTTCTGACCTTTCTCGCATGTCATTGGTGCGATTCTAATTGCCTTCCAACAGGACGGCATGAGTTGTCCAAATCCTCGGCGAGTCCGCGATCCGCAGTCCGGTACGGACTGCATGCTGGACGGTCACTTGGAACTCCGCCTTCGATACGTGGCCCTTCGGCTCGGCAAGCAGCAGGCGACCGCCCGACTTCAGAACGCCGGCCACCTCGTTGAGAAACCGGCGGGGATCAGACGTTTCGTGAACAACGGCAAATACCAACACGAAGTCCATTTGCCCCGCAAACTCCTCTAGCCCCAGTGAGTCCGCTTGGCATGCGCGAGTCTCTATGCGCCCCGCGAGACCGGCCCGGCGGGCCCTCCGCCTCAAGCCTTCCAGCATCCCGGGTTGCAAGTCCACGCACACGACGTAACCTTCTGTCCCAACGAGTTGCGCCATCGGCAGACTGAAAAAACCCATCCCCGACCCGATGTCCATCACCTTCATGCCCGGCCGCACATAGGGAGTGAGTATCTTACGCGGGTTCTGCACCAGCTTGCGCAGGGGACTCGCCAGCAAGTGCCCGATCCAAACAGGACAAACGGTGGGTCTCATCCGTATCCCACGTATCCCAGTCGTGGCGCCAACGATTCCTGTAACCGGCTTCCACCCTTTGGGGTGTTGGATTTTACTCAGACGGACCGTTCTTGGCGCCTCCCGCAATATCGCATTACTTCTCCACAGGTTATACCTTCCGCCCAACAGAACTGTCGCGGTTCGGACGGTTCGGCAGAAACCTAGCCCTCCCACCCAAAGTGCTACACGTCCGGAGGGGATCCAGCGCCTTCGGGCTTGACAAACGCCCCTGGTTTTGCTTATAGGGGACTTGGTTAGTGTTAGCGACGTATTAAGCGACTGGTGATGATGAAGAGGACGTACGTTACGTGAGCGGAGCGAAGTGGGGAAACGAGGGGGAAACGAGAGAGAGAGAGAGAGAGGGAGAAGTGACCGGCTGAGGGAGAAGAGGAGGGAAAAACCGGGAGACGGTCAGGAGGTAATGGGAGGCCAGCGGGGAGTAGGAAGCGTTCTTGGTGCCTTCGCTGGGGCGGTATAGTGCTTCGAGGTTGAGTATCTTTTTCTGCCCGTTCGTCCTCCGCAAGAGCGGCCGTTTGTCGCGAGTTCATTCCTCAAAGACCTCAGGCAGTGGAGATTCGGTGAACTGTGAAGGGCGCGTGAAACGCGCGCCCGAAGGCCCAGGAAGGGTACACAGTTTGTTTCCGGTGTTTCTTCGCCGGGCGGACGATGTGCTGCGTCGCGTGTTGGAAAAGTCGAGCGAGCAGAAAAGGTGCGAAAGGTGCCGAGAGTCAAAGCGGTTGGTGCCCCGGTCACGAACGGGCCCCGAATGGTCGTGACCAAGAAGACCGTCCCGAAGGGTGGGGGTGGTTCCCCCCTCCTGCAACCGCTACGCGACACCACCACGGTGCTTGCCCCACACGAATGCACGGGCTGGATGTTCTGGGGGGGGATATCGTGGTGCCGCTCGCCGCCCGAAGGATCCTTCGGCGACAACGCTCATGAAGAATTTCGGGACCGGGTGAGATCCCCGGTCGATCTCAGCGAAACTCATCCATCACCCCGCGAGAAAACATCGCGACAGAAAAAGGAGGCTGACAGATGACGAAGTGTATCGAAGCCGAACGCCTTTTGGGAATGTGGCCTTGGGTCGTTGGCACGGCAGCGCTATCCTTGATGATCGCGCCGAGTCAGGGGAATGCGGACGTCGTCAAGTATAAACTCGGAACCGCCACTGGAGGGATGGCCGTCTACTACAACAGCACAACAGAAAACCCGTTCAACATCGCCTATTTCCGCGCCCAAGCAGTGAACAGTGTTACCGATGTCAAGGGCGCCATCTTCACCTTTAGCAACGAGCCCGTCGATCCGAACTACCCTGGGATCACCCCCAAGACGGTGTTCGGCGACAACGGGCAGTTCAGGCTCGACCTGATCATCGAAGCGCCGACCAATCAGATCACCGTGCCGGTCCTCCTTGGCGTCGACCGCACACCGCCGCCAGACTATACGTACAACCCCACCAGCCTGGGACCCGTCATGGGCGGCATAAACGACTATAAGTCAGGGGTGGTGGTCAACACGCTCTTCAAGGTGGTCGGCGGGACCGCAGACGTGTCCATCGAGTCGTTGGGCGGCAGCAACTACAAAGCCGTGTTCAGCGGCACCCTCGATACGGACGGCGTTGTGCGGTGGTTCGGCGAGGGGATCGCGGACACCGTGTTCACCGACCTCGGTATTCCCCCCTGGGTTGAGTTTTCTGGCGAACTGATCTACACGCGGGCGGACGACACCACGCCGGGTATGGACTTCTACGCGGGCAGCATCGATTTCTACGCGCTTCCCGAACCGGCCAGCTTGGGCTTCCTCCTCCTGAGCGGATTGCCGTGGCTCAGCCGAAGGACCCTCGGGAGGTTGGCAGAGGCGAGACGATAGCGAGGCGCATTCCGGGGGCAGCGGAAAAGGGGGGGCAAGAAGGGAAGTAGGGCTCGCTTCCGTGCGGGTCTCCCTCCCTTTGCCGTACGTTCGGCAAAGGGGCGGGGATGAAGTGTCCACCGGCGGCGTCACGGGGTTGTTGGGAGGGCGAGACCCCGCCGAACCGTGACATAGATGGTGTGCGGTCCGCCGCGCGGGATGCCCCCCGCGGCGGAGGCAATCCCGCGCGGGCACTTCGAGTGACATTCCGCGCGACGGAACTGTCGCGGTTCGGACGGTTCGGCAGAAATCGCGCCCTCCCCGCTAGGCGCCACACACCCACGCGCAGGGCGCGTCTTTGCGCGGTCTTGACAGGCCTACACCCCGGTGGTCATATCATGCAATCGTTGACGGTTGGGTGGATCATGTGGTCCCCGTGGGAAGGGACCGGAAAGGCGAGCCGGCTCGATGCCGCGGGGGTCGGCTCATTTGCACGGAAAGGAGATGCTGGAATGAGACGGATAGCATTCCAAGGATGGTGGGCCTTGTTGGGGGTTGTGGTGGTCGGCCTGTGGGCCGCGGGCTGCGAGGACCCCAAGCAGCAGATCGCCTTGCTCAAGGAGGACAACGCCAAGTTGCAAAGTGAGAAGGAGCAGAAACAGAAGGAGCTTGACGACGTCAACGAGAAGATGAAGCGTCTGGCCTCCGACCTCGAAAAAGCCCAGGCCGAGGCCAAGAAGAACGCCGAGGAGGCCGCCAAGGTCAAGGCGGACACGGATACGCAAATCAAAAAGCTCCAGGGCGATCTGGCTGCGGCGAACAAATCCGCCGAGGACGGTAAGAAGGCCCTCGACCAGGCCCGGGCGGACCTTGAGAAGATCAAGGCCGACGCTCAAAAGGCTGCCGACGCCGCCGCCAAGGCGCTGGCGGATGCCAAGAAGGCCGCCGAGGATGCCGCCAAGGGCAAGGCGGACGTCGAAGAGCAGCTCAAGAAGCTTCAAGGCGACTTGGACGCCGCGCGAAAAGAGCTCGAAGCGGTCAAGAAAGAAAACGAGGAGCTCAAGAAGAAAAAAGAAGGCGGTGAGGCCAAACCCTAGTGCCCATCACTGCGGCACCATCGGATCGGTGGTTCTATGAGGCGCTGCTGGGTGTTCCGCCCTCGGTGGACGGAGCGGGGGGAGCGTCCTTGTGCTTCGGTGGAGGTGCTATGCGGCGGGTCTTGTGAAGAGGGGCATGGGCGTATCCTCGGAGCCAGAGAGGCAGCGGTAACCTTCCCGGGGCGTAGCTCAGTCTGGCGAGAGCGCGTGGTTTGGGACCACGAGGTCGCAGGTTCAAATCCTGTCGCCCCGATTGCGTCGGACGATGACACGTCGTGCCCGACGTTGACTTTCGCCAATGTTTTCGGGCTTTTTTGATTGCCTGTGTGTCGGCAAGCATCCCGCCAATTGTCGCATCAGGCTCCGCCGGGCCGAGCGGCGCGTCCCGGGTGATCCGTCGAATCCAGAACGAGCGGGCCTATTTGTCCGGCGCGCTGCAAGAGCCCGAACCGCAGGTGACCGGGACTAACGACGATATGACCGTGCACGAATCGGCGCCACCGTAGCACGGGCGTCTCGCCCGTGACGCTCATGGGCAAGATGCCCATGCCACGTGCCCGACAACGCCTGGCGCCTCATCGCGCACGGTCATGTAGAAGCGGTTTCAAACTGCCTCGGAGGACCTCAGTCCTTCCGGAAGGCCCGGCCAATCGTGCGTTAGCGGGAGCGCGCCATAAGGTCGAAACCGGTTTTGAAACCGGCTCTAATGAACTCAAACTGACCGATCTTATGCGGAACAACGGGCTTCGCTGGCGTAAGTTACTTTTCTGCAAGCGGTTAAGAAACCTATACAGCCTTCCAAGAAACGAGGGCTTCCGCCCATGAACAGATACGCAAGCCCTGAAAGCAGCACTAGTTACATCTGTCTTCCTCGGTAGAACCGGTCAGTTTGAGTAATGAAGCTCTAACCCCACTGACGGCGCCGCCCGAGACCATGACCGGGCGCACACTACGGGAGTGTCGTGCCTCTGAACTTGGGGGCGGAAATCGGCGACCCGCTTTTCCCGAGCCGAGTGCCGCGAACAAGCGGACCCCCGCGTTCAGGACCGGGAGCTCGCGATCCTCGGCTCGGCAGGAGCGCGGGTCCCTTACCCTTTGCCGTCCGTTTGGCAAAGGGTGAGGGACGGATTCGGTCGAGCGGATACTATGCCCATTCCCGCCCGAGTCGTGGGATTCATCCCGCGCGGGCACCTCGGGTGACATATCCCGCGTGACATGAGTGTGGCGGCTCGGACGGGTCGCCCTCCCGCAGCGGTCGCCGAGCAGATTCTCCGGTGCGCGCCCAAAAGCGTCAAAACGTCACGCGCCCGCACCGGAGAAAGCGAAGGCTTCTTATCGGACCATTCGAATGCGGGCCGGCGTAACCGGTTTGCGCGAGCACCTTGGTGACCGTCGGTTGAAGGTTATGGGGCGGTCGCCCGAAGGTCCGACCAACGGTCTTTCTTTGCATTCCCCCGGCAGGAATCTTATGTTTTGTGTAGCTCCAGGGGTCCCACGCCTCTCCCGTGGCCGAAAGGACCGGCGTACCCCGCTCCAAGACCGGTCGCGATCGCAACGGGAATCGCCTCCACGACACGCCGATCACTCGCAAGACGAGTTGCGCGGCGGGTTGCGTTGCGCGAAGGCAGGCATCCGGAACCGTATACGAAGGAGCAGCCACGTGCCGATCGAATCCACCTGTGCCCACCTGACTCAGGCGCCGCTGCCCGCTTCGGCGCCCAAGACCCGAATTACAACGGGCAAGGGCTCGGCCGGCGAGAAGAGCTGGAACCTCCGCCGACCGATCACGCTCATCGGCAGCCGCCGGACCTCTCACATCCTTCTGCGGCACCCCGAGGTGAGCAAGGCCCATTGTCTGGTCGTCAATACCGGCCGGCACGTGGTCGCCCGGGACTTGAACAGCCGCACGGGCACGTACGTCAACGGACAGGTGATCCGGTTGGTCGGGCTCCGTCACGGCGACGTGATGAGGATCGGACCGGTCCAGATCGAGTTCGCGATTCAAGCGGACGGTGACACGTCGGAACCGGATCCCGTCAAGGCGCCGTTCACCGTCGGTCTGAAACGGAAGGACGGCAACGATCAGTGGGCATTGGACGACGCGGTCTGTCTGATCGGGCGGAAGACCGGATGCGATGTGTTTCTCGACCACCAAGACATCTCCCTGGCCCACGCGGTCGTCTGCTCCATCGATGGGCAACCGGTTGTCTTCGACCTGGGCAGTCGCACCGGAACCTGGCTGAACGGTCAACAGATCCACTTCGGTTATCTCAGACCGGGCGACACGCTTCGGGTGGGTCCGTTCGAGCTCGGCGTGGTTCTGAACGGCGTGTCGGAGCCGTGCGGTGGTGAGGGCGGAAGCGTGGTCGACGAGGTCCCCACCGGACCCGATGTCCCGCGCGTCATTCGGGCGGGACCCGTTCCCGCGGAGACCTGCGGCGAACCGACGGACCTCTGCGAACCCGTCGACGACGAGGTCGTGCCTGCGGACCATGACGGGGTCGCCGGCAAACCGGACGCCGCGTGGCAGGACATCGTGATCTCAACGCCCGACGACGGCGGCGCACCGTCCGATCCGGGAGACTCCGGCCCGTCTGAAGGGCGGATCTTCAACGTGGGGTCGCTGCTGAATAACTTGGAGCAAAACCTCGCGACCCTTCAGCAGAACATGGCCCAGTCGGCCCACCAGATGGCCCAATGGCAGAAGGACCTTCAGGCCCGGGCAAGTCGGCTCGACCACCGCGAGCAGGAGCTCAACAAGCGCGAACGGATCCTGGAGGCCCATCAAAAAGAGCTCCAGGCGGCCCAGGCGGAGTTGGAGCAGCGTCGAACCGAGGTTCTCGAAGAGATCGAACAGCAGCGGCATCAACTCGCCGAAATGCAAGCCCATGTGACCGCCCAAAGCGAGCAGTTGGCCGACCGGGTCAAGGCACTGGAGCACCGGGAGGCGGAGCTGAAGACCCAACAGGACCGCGTGGATCAGGCGCGTGCCGACGTGGAGACCCAAGAGAAGGCCCTCCATCAAGAGCGTCACGCCCTCAAGGCCGCCGGTGAAGAAATGGAGCGGCGGGAGCAGGCCTTGGCGGCGGCACGGTCCCAACTTGAGCGCGATCAGGCCGAGTGGGAGCATCGCAAGTCCGCCGCCGAGGACCATCTCCGGCAGCAGTCCGACGCATTGGAGGCGGTCTCCGCCGACATCGAACGCCAGCGGCAGGACCTCGAGGCGAGAGTGGCACAACATCAGACCGAGGTCCGCGCTGTGATCGAGGCCAAACAGGAATTGGAGGAGACCGCCCGGAAGCTCGATACCCGCTCGGCCGAACTGGATCGTCGGGAACAGCAGCTCGCCAAGCGACTGGCGGGCGTCCAGCAACAGGCCGCCCGCGTGGAGAAGGAGTTCGCCACCCTCCGCAAGCAGGCCGCTCTGATCCAGCAGCTTCAGTCGGCCTTGGCGCAGGCGAATGCGATATTCGCCGCACCGCTTTCGCCGGGACAAGACGCGGTGTGCGAACCGGACGGGGCACCACCCGCCCGGCCCGCGGTGGAGTTGAACGTCGGTGCGGAGGAATCGGAACTCGCCGGCGCTGAGGCATGCCCGTCCGCGCCGCTCACCACGGAGACCCGGGGGGGCGCTTCTCCACCCGATCCCGATCCACCGCGGGTTCCTCCACCGTCGACCGAGGCGGATCCCCACAAGGGACCGGCGAGATCGGACACGGGCGCCGCTGTCAAACCGACCCGTCCGGATGGTATAGACGGCCCCCCAAGCCGGCAGACCGGTGCGGGCGACCCCGCGCCGCAGGCAAGACCCCACGGAACCGTATCGGTTTCTCCTCCCGGTCACGTCCCGGCGAGGTCCGACTCCCCAAAGACGGACCCACCGGTCCTCCAACTCGATCCCGAAACTCGGGAGCAGCTCCGGATGATGCGTCGGCTTGGCGCCAAGGGAACCGACGAGGAGTTGCTGGCCCAACTGACCGCTAAGCACAAGAGCAACCGCCCGGAGGACGAATCCGAACCGACCAAGAAGAAACGGTGGTGGTCTCGTTAGCCGGAGGCCGGGGGTCCGATCCGTCGTCGGACCATGGCGACCGCGCCCAACACCCCGGCATCGTCGCCGAGCGACGCGGGGACCACGCGGAGGTCCTGGTGCGCCACGGGAAAGGTGTTTGCCCGGATCGCCTCGGCCACCCCGTCGACATACGGTTGCCCGATGGCTTCGGTCACCCCGCCCCCCACGACGATCATCTGCGGATTCAGCAGGTGCACCGCCCCCGCGATCGCCAGCCCCACCAGGTGCGCCGACTCATCGACCGCCTGTCGAACCACCTTGTCCCCGGCGGCGTAGGCCGTGCCCAACATCGTGCTCCCAATCTCGTCCGCGGCCTTGTCCGGGTCCCATTCGCCCAGTTTGGCGGAGACCATCTCGACGAGCTTGCTCTGTTTCTGTTTGCCGTTGCGGAGGCGCTCGATGATCCGGGCCACGATGGCCGGTCTGGCGGCCAGGCTCTCCACCGTCCCCCGCCATCCGGTGTTGGCCTTGGCCCCGTCGTAGTTGATGATCAGGTGCCCGATCTCACCGGCGGCGCCGGTGGCGCCCTCATGCAGATCCCCGTTGATCACGATCCCGCCGCCGATGCCCGTGCCCACAAAGACCCCAATAAGGCTGTCCATGCCCCGACCCGCCCCGAGGTCCAGCTCGCCCAGCGTGCACAGGTTCACGTCGTTTCCGACGAAGACCGGGCGCCCGAGCCGATTCCGGAGGATTGAGGCAATCTCGACGCGCCCCCAACCCAAGTTCGGGGCCGAATGGATGACGCCCTGTTGGCTGTCCACGGGGCCGGGGACGCCGAGACCAATCGCCCGCACGTCGTCCATCTTGATTCCGGCCTGCTCGACGGCCTCGCAGACCGCCCGGACGACCCGCTCCAGGACCGCTTCGAGACCCTTGTTGGCCTTGGTCCGCCTCTTCCGGCGTGAAATGATCTGAGATGAGTCGGCGACTACGACGGCCAGGATTTTCGTGCCACCCACGTCGACGGCCACGATCGGATCGGTGCGATCAGGACCGGTCATGAGACCTCCTTGTAATGCCCCCCATGCGTCGAAGAGGGCCCCAGAGCGCCAAGATAGCCCGCTCCGACGGATTGATCAACCGCCGGTCTTGCCTGCGGTGCGTCGGGTGCGTGACAGTTTTGGCGGGTTATGGTCCGCCCCGAAGGGGCACGAGAGACTAGCCGGGGCCAACGGCCCCGGTAGTCCAACGCCCCCAAACCTCCCCAGCCCTGAAAGGGCGTGATGACGCCGCCGGCGTGCTCCACACGCGTCTCGTCCCGATTTCGCCCCTTCAGGGCTTTGAGGTCGTGAGGCGTTTCCTCACGGGGGGCTGCGCTTCGCTCCGCCCCCGGCGATTCTCTTTCGGCCCTTTGGGCCGCAGAATCCGGCATGGTTCAAAAACGGGGACAGGCACCTCGCTGGAACCCGTTTTCTGGGTTGTAGTCGAGGGTTGGCTCGGAGGTGAGTCCCCGTTTTTGAACCATGCTCCCCGTTCTGCTCCGTTCGGAAGAACCCGCCAAATCTGTCACGCACCCCGGTGCGTCTTCTCGACGGGTTCGGGGTTCCTCGGCACCCGGTCAGGGGCGAGCGGATGCGGCCTCGGCCTTGAGCCACTCGAGGAGAATCCGTTCCGGTGGCGCGTTGTCTCCGGTGCGGCGCTCGATGAGGTGGAGGTCATGACCCAAGGTAATGTCGCGGATCAGGCGCTCGGTGGCCGAGGGTGGCGACGCGGCAGGCGGCCGGGTGACCGACGGCAGCACAACCACCGTATCCCACTGGGCCACGTCAAACGAGAGGCACCAGTTCAGGATCCCGTGATACGAGCGGATGAAGGGCTCTTGGGGTTCCGCCGTCATCTCCGGCGGGATGGCCACGAGGACGAGGTCGGGCTGGCCGTCACGGATACCCTTGGCCCAGGCCTCCAGTTCGCCTACCGATTTTCCCTGCGTCGGCCAGCGGTGGACATAGACTCTGGCGGCCGCGTCCAGCTCCACAAGTGCCCTGGGAACGATCGTGTCATAGGGTTCCATGGCGATCAGCTTGATCACCTTCTTGTGGGTCAACCGGTCCAGGAGGTGGGGAATGGCCGGCCTGGGTGGACCGACGTCGGCCAGCGAAATGCGCCTGCCGCTGATGACGCGGGTGATCTCCTCGGCAAACCGCTTGTGCCCGGTCATCGCGGGATGGATGGCGTCGCTCATCATGACCATCCAGGCGATGGGGTCCTTGGTCTTGACGCCCTCGTAGGCCGCGTGGCAGTCGACCACCGGCACCGCCAGTTCGACTCCCACGTCGCGGACCGCGGCGGCGTAACTGGCCAGCCGATCGACGGGGCGACCGGGGTCCTCGGGGTAGATGGCATTGGGCGTACACAGAACCACCTCGGCGCCCGCATCCCGGCACTGACGGACGATGCTCCGAAGGTTCTCGCAGAATGTGGGGCGAGGAACCCGGACGACATCGTTCATGCCGAACATGACCACGACCAGATGCGGCTTGCGGTCCAGGACGTCCTTCTTGATGCGAGACAGGGCGTTGACCGTTGAGTGACCGCTGAGGCCCGCGTTGATCATCTCCAGCTTCGCCTTGGGGTAGATCCGCTGAAGGGCGATCCCCAGCATGTCGCACCAGGCCCGCCGCCCGCCGGTGTGATAATAGACACCGGTGATGCTGTCGCCGAAGCAGACGATGCGGACGGGCTCCTGGCCGCTGTCCAGGAGGGCTTTGACCTTGGAGAGATGAGCATCGGCGCTCGTGCCGGAAACGACCGGGGTGGTGAGCAAGCCGATCACAAGACCCGCGAACGTCGTCACGCGGAGATCCTCCGACCTACCCGACGACCGAGGCCGTCACGCCTCGTCTTCCCAGTCTTCGTCTTCCTCGAAGTCGCGCCGCATGAGCTCGTTGATCGTCTCGATCAGACCGTTGGCGTCCATCCCGTAATACGCCAGCAGGTCGTCCGGATAACCGACGATGGCGTACCGATCCGGGATGCCCACTTTCTTGAACGCGCAGCCCTTGCCGCTCGCGGCGATCACGTCGGCCACCGCCGTTCCCAGACCTCCGCTGACGTTGTGGTCTTCGACGGTGATGATCCGGCGCGTGTCCGTGACGGCCTTCAACACAGCCTGTTCGTCGATCGGTTTGATGGTGTGCATGTTGATCACGCGGACGCTCAGTCCGGCGTTCTTTTTCAGAAAACGGGCGGCCTCAAGCGCCTGCAACACCGTCACCCCACAGGCGATCACGGTCAGGTCCGTCCCCTCGTGCATCTCGATCGCCTCGCCGATCGTGAAATCGAAATCCATCGACGTATGAACGGGGGGCTCGAACCCCCGCCCGATGCGAATGTACACCGGCCCGGGCCTCTCGATGGCGGCCGCGACGGCTTTGCCCGTCTCATATCCGTCCGCGGGAACGATCACCGTCATGTTGGCGAACGACCGCAGGATGGCGATGTCCTCGGTGCAATGGTGCGTCGTGCCGGCCTGACCGAACGATGTCCCGCCGTGCGTGGCGATGATCTTGACGTTCCGATTCTGGTAGTCGATGTCGGTTCGAACCTGCTCCGCTGCCCGCAGGGAGGTGAAGACCGCAAACGTCGAAACGACGGGTGTCAACCCAACCGCCGCCATCCCGCTGGCCATGCTGAACATGTTGGCTTCCTGGATCCCCACGTTGAAGAAGCGCTCGGGGAATCGCTTCTGAAACGTCCCGATCTTGGTCGAGCCGGCCAGGTCCGCCGTCAACGCGACGATGTCCGGACGCTGCGCTCCGATCTGGGTGAGGACCTCGCCGTAGATCTCGCGGGCCGTCATGTGGTCCGCGTCCGAAATGTTCCAGGTCAGTCCTTCGGCCATAGGAGTCCCTTTCCGGATGCCACACGACCGTGCGTGATGAGGCGCCAGGCATGGTCGGGCACGGGGCGTGGGCCTCTTGCCCATGAGCGTCACGGGCGAGACGCCCGTGCTACGGTGGCGCCGATTCGGACACGGTCATACAGATAAACGACGCACCGACGTTCGCCGATAAACATTGTAACGGTCCCGGTGGCACCGGGCCACGTGCCCCGAGCCGGCTCGTCCCCACGCGGGTTGACCGGGCTGAGGACACCTCCGCTCGGCGGGTTGCGGTACTGAGGGACACCAGACGAGTATGCACCTGACAACCGTTCCCCGGACGGTCGGCCTCGAACCCTTCCCCCCGTTCGGCGCTCCGGTGCAGCCTGAGGACCCGGCGCCGACCGGGGTACGCGTTCTTGAGGACCGCCGGCGGCTCCCACCCCTCAACGGCAGGCTCTACCTGGGCCTGTTGCTTCTGATCGCGGCGCTGCTTCGCTTCCTCGCCTGTTTCGGATACCTGCTCGCGGACGAGCGGATGATCCTGGACAATATCGTCACCTTCATCAAAGACCGAACGATCCTCCCGGCCCACTACCAGTACCCGCCCTTCTTCAGCTACGTCGGGACACTCCCGACGGTCCTATGGTGTGTGCTTCTGAAGCTCGTCGGGCTGTACGACTCGCCCTACGAGGTGATGGCCTTGCGCTACCTGGATTCCATCGTTCCGCTCCTGCCCTTGCGGTTCCTGAGCGCTTCGCTCGGCGTGGGCACGATTCTGATCGTTGTTCGCACGGGCAAGCGGTTCTTCCGACCCGGTGTCGGGCTGTTGGCTGCGGGACTCCTGACGTTTTCCTACCTGCACGTCGAACGATCCGCCCTAGCGACCTCCGACATCGCGACGGGTTTCCTGGCGGCGTGCGCGCTCCACTTCCTTCTGCGGGTGTCTCAAACGAACGGGACACGGCATTGGCTTCTGGCCGGGCTGTTCGTCGGTCTGGCCGCCGCCACCAAGTACAATGCGGCCCTGCTGATCTCCGGCGTCCTGGCCGTTCACGTCGTGCTCCTACGCTCCAATGGAGAGCTTGCCTCAGTCCGAGCCTGGTTCGGACGGAACGTATGGCTGTGCGGGCTGGCGATCCTACTGAGCTTTGCCCTGGCCAGCCCCAGTTGTTTTCTCGAGTTGAAGCGCACCCTCGCGGGGATCCAACGCGAGGCCCTTTACAGGCAGCAAGGTTTCCTTGGGGCCTACGACCAACCCTATATCGGCTGGTGGCACCGCTTGTGGGAGCGAGAGACCCTCTTGGGTGTTCTGTTTCTCTGCGGGGTGGCCCATTCGCTCCTCCGGCGTCGAAAGGAGGACTGGATACTCGTCGCCGTCGTGTTGCCTGCGGTGGCCGTCATCTCCGGTTGGCGGCACGGGGGGCTGCACTACTTCCTCTTTATCTACCCCGCCCTGAGCCTGATGGCATCCGATATGCTCCTGGGATGGCCACCTCGAAAACCGTCTGCAAAAGGCGTCTCCGACGCCGAAAGGTCGGCATCAGAGATGCCTCCTAGACATCCACCCGCCCCATTTTCATCCTGCACGGGTGGACTGAAGGCCCACGACCACCTGCCCCGATGGCGCACGGGAAGGATCGGCCCGAAACTGCTCCCCCTGGCGATCGGAGGGGCCCTGGTGTGGCCGGCGTGGCGGACCGTCGGCTATGCCTGGAAGTGTGTGGGAGTTCAAGACAGCCGGTCGGTCGCTCAAGAATGGATCTACAAGAACATCCCGGAAGGGGCAACGATCGCCTGTGACCCCATCGACCTGCCGAGACTCCAAGCGGAGGGACACTCCGGACTCCTGGAGGGTCCGCGGGCCGAGTTCTTTCGGAAGCGACTCGAGGGCGTTCGGCGCTATCGATTCCTCCCCATGCCGTACGAGTCGGGCAACCCGCGAACGGTCGAGGCGGATTACCTGCTCCTGAGCAGCCCGTGGTACGAACGATTCGAGCGCAGACCCCCACCCCTTACGAATCCACATTACCATCGGCACATTGCGGCCAGTCGGTTCTACGCCGGGGTGTTGAGCTCGCCCACTCAGGTGGGATGGGAGCTCCTCCGCGTGTTCGACACGGGCAGCGGCCCCTGCATTCGAGTCTACCGCCGCCTCCGCAGCAGCGCCCACCCACCGAAACCGAGTATGGCCAGTGTCCCGGGTTCAGGGACGGTCGACAGATGGTGAACGAGCACAACGTGGCCAACCAGTACACGCACATCGATCCGCCGAGGGGGCGAGCAGGGAAACGCGGCTTGCGCCGCGTTTCCGTTGGGAAGCAAATAGGGAGGATGGACGGATGGTTCAAAAACGGGGACTCCCCTCCGAGCCGGCTCTCGACTGTTCCCGGCGAAAACGCGCTCCAGCGAGGTGCCCGCCCCGAAAAATGCGCCGTAGCACGGGCGTCCCGCCCGTGAATCGTGGTAGCACGGGCATCCCGCCCGTGATTGTTCATGAGCAAGATGCCCATGCTACTGGGGTCACGGCCAAGATGACCATGCTACATGCTACCACCCAATTCCCATTATTTACGGATAAACAGGAGGTTCATAGGTAATTATATCAGTTCATGAAGGGTGTGTGACAGATTTGGCGGGTTCTTCCGAACGGAGCAGAACGGGGTTCTGCGGCCCGTAACGAACAGAGCAGAAGAAGGACTCTGCGGCCCAAAGGGCCGAAAGAGAATCGCCGGGGGCGGAGCGAAGCGCAGCCCCCGGTAAGCAGACGCCTTACCACCCCAACGCCCGGCATGGTTCAAAAACGGGGACTCACCTCCGAGC
>Ga0129299_1001084_pt1 | contig 18151 bp, 14 predicted proteins | sample ConPoolayeCmetaG_FD_94477 | JGI IMG/M metagenome (GOLD analysis project Ga0129299, IMG submission 94477) | Hot spring microbial mat communities from California, USA to study Microbial Dark Matter (Phase II) - Cone Pool mat layer C metaG ...
GGCTGCTTTGACCGCCGGTATTGGGGCTGGAAATTGGTAGATTTCCCCGAGGCGACTTTCCAGCGCAATGTCTATCCCCTGGCGCTGCTTTACGCCGATCCGGATAGTGAGTACTTCCGAAGCTCTGCGCTTCGCATTAGCATCGTGGCCGGCTTGCGATATGCTACGAAGATCCAGCATCGGGACGGTTCCTTTGACCAAGCCTTTCCACAGGAGCATAGTTTTGGTGCTACGGCTTTCCTGTTGCACTCTCTCATAGAGGCGTTCAGATTGGTGCGGGATGAGGCTGATGATGCAACTCGCAGTAGCCTTGAACAGTCTTTGCGGAAGGCGGCAGAGTTTCTGTGCACTCATGACGAGAAGCACGGCCATATTGCCAATCACTTGGCAGCGGCTGTCCTCTCACTTTTAGCTAGCGCTGAGTACTTCGAGCAAGCACGCTACCGACAGCGGGCTGAAGTTCTCTTGGAACACATTTTGCGACATCAATCACCAGAAGGTTGGTTTCAGGAGTACGAAGGAGCCGATCCAGGATATCAGACTCTCTGCTTATACTACCTGGCACAGGTCTATCAAAAGATGTTCGGTGAAGCGCTGCGAGAGCCATTGGATCGGGCTGTTAGGTTCGTAGCCTACTTCGTTCATCCCGACGGCACTTTTGCAGGCGAATACGGTTCGCGTCGGACAGCTATCTTTTATCCGGGAGGACTGGCCATCTTGAGTCGGGAATTCCCATTAGCTCTTTCCATTACTCGGGCGATGTGCCATTCGATTTGCGAAGGTCACACGGTGACTTTGCACGACATGGACATGGGCAATTTGGCGCCGTTGCTGTCCAACTATATCTGTGTGTTGCAGACTGACGTGCTTGACGAAGAAGTGTCCACACCGCGTTTGCCCTGGGAGAATCCGAAGGTACGACAGGATTTCCCCCAGGCTGGGCTCTATATCCGGGGCACGGAGCACTATTACGCTATTCTTGGCGTATCCAATGGCGGGGTTCTCAAGGTGTTTGATAAGCCGCGGCGACGGGTTCTGTGGGACGATGGCGGATACATCGGGCAACTGACCAATGGTACACTTATCACTACCCAGATGACCGTTTCAGACAGACCATGCACGGTTGGAGAGGATGAAATCACACTGACCAGTAATTTCTACAAAGTGTTACATTCGTTGCCGACGCCATTGCGGTTCGTGTTGTTACGCTTGCTCAATCTTACCTTGATGCAAAATCTATGGGTGGGCAATGTGATCAAGAAAGGGTTGGTGAGTTTATTGATAAGTGGCAAGCGTAAGTATACTATGGGTCTTCAGCGTCGGGTAAAATTCGAGACCAGCCGAGTTGTTGTGGAAGACAGGATATTCAAATCACCGAGATTGAAGGTGGCATGGCTGGATTTTGGTCGCAAGTTCGTCGGCATCCACATGGCTTCGGCAAGGTACTTCGAGGGAGCGCAGTTAGATGAGCCGTTGCCTGTCCCGCAAATTGACGTGGAGCGTCTGAATCAACAGCACCGTCTAGATGTGCAAGTTATAATTGAGGCTTCTCATGCTTGATAGTGCCATATCTTGCGATGTAGACACGCTGGCTTCTATCTACAAAGGCTATGGTCTGCGCCGGCCAGGTGGTTATACCTATGCGGAGTTTCGCATGGGTTTAGAGAACTTCTGTCGTTTTTTAGAACCTTTTGGCATAAAGGCAACGCTATTCATGGTGGGCGAAGATTTCCTCCAGGCCCAGAATATTCCTTACATCAAAGCCGTGGTGGCCGAAGGGCATGAGATCGCCAATCACACCCACACTCATGCACAAGGGTTTCGGCTGCTAAGTCCTGCTGAGAAAGAAGCCGAGGTTGCTGGTATGGAGGAAATCTGTGAACAAGTGACTGGCAAGCGGCCCGTAGGGTTTCGAGCGCCCGGCTGGAATATCAGCAATGATGCTCTGCCGATTCTCAAGCGGCGCGGGTATTTGTATGATTCATCGGTGTTTCCGTCTTTGCTCAATCCTTTCCTCAAGTTCCTCCACTGGCGAAGCATGAGTGGCCGGTCAGGCGGAGACCGCACGACGCTGGGACATCTGCGCTACATGCTGGCACCGACGCAACCCTACCGCACAGCAGATAACAGCCTAGGACGATATGGCAATGACAGCTTTATTGAGTTTCCAGTTACTGTGACCCCCGTCCTGCGCCTGCCTTTTTTTGCCACATTCCTGCTGGAAACTGGGTTAGAATTATTTAAGGTCTGCTATCAGATGTTGAGAGCGTTGGGTTGGCCAATTCAATATCAGTTTCATCTCTCCGACTTTGTGGATTATAGCCACCCTGAACTGGAAGATCAAGTGCCTAAGGGTAATGGCGTCTATGTGCCCCGAGCGCTTAGAACACCGCTCAAAACGAAACAAGAACTATTTGGGCGAGCGCTGGACACTATTGCTTCCGATTACACATTCACAACGTTGGAAAATTGGGCACATAGGATGCTGGGGAGAATGGTATGATCCCGCGTTTCAAGCCCTATCTGGACAAAAAAGAGTTGCTTGCTGCCCTGCGTCGTCAAGAAGGCGCTATATCTCGCTTCGAGGAGGAGTTTGCCCGCACCTTCGAAGCCAAGTATGCCATTGCCTTTCCATATGGGCGGAGCGCTCTGTGGGCGTTCTTCAAGGCACTGGGGATCGAAGGGGCCGAAGTGATTATGCCGGCATATACCTGCGTGGTGGTAGCCCATGCGATTGTGCTCAGTGGGAATATCCCCCGCTTTGTGGATATTACCCTCTACGATTACAATATGGACTTGGATCAGGTGGAAGCGGCCATCAACGAGCATACGCGGGCGATCATTGCCACCCATCTGTTTGGCTACCCATTGAACGTTGACCGTCTGGGAGAGATTGTGCGTGCTGCTGAGGACCGGTGGGGTCACAAGATTTGGGTTATCCAGGATTGTGCTCATGCCTTTGGTGCTCGTTGGCAAGGAAAATTGGTTTGCAATGAAGGAGACGCGGCTCTCTTTGGCCTAAATATCAGCAAGATGATTACGTCTGTGTTTGGTGGGATGATGACAACGAATAGTCCAGAGTTGTATGGAAAGCTGCGAACCTTTCGTGATAGCCACTTTGTCCAGCCTGGGCTGCTGAAGCGCGCCCGTCGTTTCCTGTACCTGCTGGCGGTCTACCCGGCCTTCAATGAGCGTATCTATGGGTTGGTCAACTGGCTGGAAGAGGAAACCCCGTTGCTGGATCGGATGACCAAGGCGTATCACCTCGACGGTCAGATTCACTTCCCGCCGGACTACTTGGATCAGATAATCGAACTTGAGGCCAAAGTTGGGTTAGTCCAATTGCGCAAGTACCCGGAGATTATCCGCCGTCGGCAAGAGCATGCCCGATACTATGATCAGCATTTGCGGGGCATACCCGGCCTGGAACTGCCACCATTGGTTGAAGGCGCCACCTATTCGCACTACGTGGTGCGTGTTCCTGATCGTAGAACGGTGATGGAGGCGATGCGGCGACGGGGGGTGCAGTTAGGTGAGCTAATTCAATACAGCATACCGCACATGGCTCCTTACAGAAGATATGTGGAAGAATTCTCGATATTTACAAATTCTTTGCATTGTTCTCGTAGTAGTATTAACTTGCCAATCCAGCCGTGCCTTTCCCGCTACAAGTTGGAACAGGTAATCCGGAGTGTTGTAGATGTCATCTCACTCGGGTACTCGCGCAGGCACCCATGACAGCTTGAGTATACTCTTGAGGAGGATAGGACCATGCTCAGAAAAATGACCCTGGCCGACGTCCCTGAAGTGGTTGCCATCCATGAGTCATCATGGGCTCCATATGAGATCTCTGTTAAATTAGGAAGCGAGTACCTATGCCTCTTTTATAACAATGTAGTACAGTCTCCACATTCCTTCGGCTACGTTTATGTATCTGACGATAAACTTATTGGCTACGCGACCGGATTTTATGACTATCATGCTTTCAATAAATCTGTGCAACGTAGAATGTGGTTTCGTTTGGGCATCATCCTGCTTAAGCGCCTATTTGCCAGGAGAATCGGATTGGCAGACATAATGAATCTACTTAACGATGAGAAAAAACTGCGCAAGGCGAAGTATCCCAAACATCATTTGGGCGCGTTAGCACTTGCCAATGAGTACAAAGGGACACCTGTTGGTAGAGAAGCGATCACGAGAACCATAGGCGGAGTCCTGACAGAATTGGAAAGCAAGGGCTATCCAGGTTGCTGGGGCTTATGTGACTTTCAGAATATGCCGATGAGGAAGTACCTGCTCAAGCTCGGTTTCGAGGAGGTTGATATAATTGACTTCATCGGTAAGACTGTAGTTCTTTACGAAAGGCCCTTCAAGAAGTCCTTGTGATTCGGCGTGGCTTTCGATGATGCATGCAAGATGCATGCAAAAAAGAGAACGTTGGCGCGAGAATGGGTATGAATCGCAAGCCCCGAACGCAACCTGCTAAGTATGAGCTCTGGCAGTCCATACAGCATGAACTCTTGGACCACCTCTATACAGGCCTGACCGGGCGCTTCCAGATCGCCGGCCATCGGCTAATTGACCGCTGGGCCAGGGCGTATGCTGACAAGGTGGTACTGGAGATTGGCTGTGGCCACGGCCATCACCTCCGCTACGGGGGTAATGACTACCGCTGCTACATCGGCTTAGACATCGAATACAAGTTCCTGTGCACGTTACGAGAGCGCTTCCCGGGAACACAAGTTGTGAATGGAGATGCCTATGCGTTGCCGTTCCAGGACCAGTCAATTGACTGTGTGCTTTCCGTGTACTGTTTCGAGCACTTGCGCCGATTGCCTGATTCTCTGAGCGAAATCCGGCGAGTGCTGAAGCCAGAAGGTGAGTTGCTGGTGGGATTGCCGGCCGAGGGTGGTTTCCTGTACAGGCTCGGTCGCAGGTTGACCAGCAAGCCATACATGGAGCGGAAGTATGGGATTGACTACGATGCGATTGTGCGGTGGGAGCACTGGAATACGTTCAACGAAGTAGTGGAGATGTTGCAGACGCAATTCAAGATAACGAAGAGCAGGTTCATACCCTTTCCCTTTATTCCCACGGTGCAGGTGAATATAATTGGGTGCTTGCGTGCCGTTCCCCGTTTGTGATCTGTGTCTAAGGAGCTTGGCGTTGCGTAGTTTAGGCAAAGCTGTAAGTAAACAGCAAATCCCAGGATGGCGGTCATTGCGGAGATTATCTGAGATTCTGTCCTTCTTGGTGATAGGATTACATGGCTGGCCGCTGGTGTTCAGAATACCCCATACGCTGTGCGTGCTATTCGAAGCCTTCCGGCCGGGCGGCCATGGGATCCCCGATGCTGATTTCTGGGCATTCAGTCAAGTAGATGCGGCCTTTCGACCGTGGTATAACAAGGTCGCGCGGGATTTCCAATCTCTAGGGCGGTTTGGTTATGCGTGGGATGATGGTCTGGGTATGCCATATGGCCCGCGCATCTACAACAACCTTGTTACATACAAGCTGTTGTATTGGCTGGGCACTCGCCGCATGATGGCGATCGGTTATCTGCTTATGGTTGTCATCGCGGCGCTGTTGTGCGGCTGGCGTTTCAATCCGTGGGTAGGAATTGCAGTCGGAGTGCTGGTGGCAGGTAGCCCTGTGATTGTGGCTTCTTACACGCATCTGGGCAAGCCGGAAGTGTTCTGGTGGGGTCCGGCAATGCTCTTTGTGTTTGCGGCATTCTCTGGATCAGGCCTATTTGCTGGGATGTTATGGTCCTTTCTGGCCTTGGTAAATCTGAGTGTGTGTGTAATGCTTGCCATTATGTTGGGCCCTGCACTGTTTGTTCATTCTCTGTCAGCAAATTCCCTGCTGGGGCTGGTAATCGGGGTTATCCCCGGTATTGTTAAATTTGGCTTTAGGGGAGTCCACGCATTGCGCTCAGGTTTTCTCACGAGCATCGCATCTGAACAATCGCGTATCTGGAAGCGGTCGTACTATCCAGGAGTAGATGAACTGATCTGGTGGCTTCCTTTTATGCTATCAATTGCTGCATCCACGTATACGTCTCAACAGTTTGTTACAGGCGGATTGATCATCATCGCTGTGGTAGGGCTACATTGGGCCAATTACCGTATTATCTACATGAATGATCCACAAAGTTTCCGTATGGCTTTTTGGACCATCGGTTTGGGCTATGCAGTTGCAACGCAATCACTTATTGGGTTGCTAGTGATTCTGCTGCTTGCCTACACTCGGCCGGCCTCATGCGGAATACCAACAACACCTGAGGACGCTGGGCAGGCAAATCCGTGGCAACGGCGACTGAACAATGCGTGGCAACAAACCAAAGCTTATCCGGCGGTTACACCTCTTCGCTTTCTGCAGCCCGCTCCCCTCGTAGCTTTCTTCGATCAGATTCCTGATAGAGCGCGATTTCTGGCTGAGTCCGATGGGGATCCTCGAACGGAATCCAGATTTCGTGCCTTCTGGCAGTGGACAGAAGAGTTTTTACCGGCACGCCAGATAGATCTCGTCAATGAGATATACACCCGCGCCGTGGAACCCGAGTTGGCTGATCACTATTTAAGGCGCTTCAATGCTGAGCAAATGACCGCACAGGAAATGAGGTGGCTATGCCAGGTGCTGGGTGTCTCGTACGTCGTGGCGCACACGGCAGCAACCGTCCTGGCTTTGCAGTCGGTTGGCTACGAGCCGGTCGCCCAGGTTGATCTAAGCACGTTAGAGCATTTCCGGGAGTTTGTTCGCACACCCCCTGTCACACTAACGTTGTTGCAGAACCCTTTGCCTGCTACAGTCATTGAACCAGCAGCGCCGTGGAGTCGCGAGGGCAATGTGCTCACATGGGAAGCGAGGGCTGGAGAGTCGTATGTCATTCGTTATCGCTATTATCCTAATTTCAGAGCCTACCAGAATGGTGAAATGCTGAAACTTGAGCCGATGCACCCAATTGATGGACTTCCGCTTATGTTCATGCGAGTCAATGCAATTGCAGATGGCCCAATCGACTTGAAGTTCCATCCGCGCTGGATCTGAGGCTTGATTCTATGTACGCTAAGTTTAAGCAACTCGGTAAAGAATCGGTAATCTACGGTTTGGGAGGAGTGGCCAGCAAATTCATTGGCTTCTTCCTGTTACCCGTTTATACCCGTGTCTTCAATCCTGCTGACTATGGCATCATGGACGTCATTGCTACCATGACTGCTCTGGCTGGGATCATCTTGACAGCAGGGACAGAGACGGCGCTGAGTTATTACTTCTATAAGTTCCGTGACCCTGTTGAACAGCGCAAGACCGTTACCACAACTGGCTTTTATCTTCTGGCAATCAACGCTCTTGTAGCGGCAATAGTATGGTTGGCGTCTGATCGGCTTTCTGTCCTCGCGTTTGATGAGGGCGGTTATGGCGTTTATCTCCGTGTTGCTATTCTTTCCATCCCCTTTTCCAGTCTTATGACGCTGAATTTCAACGTCTTACGTCTTCAGAGAAGACCGTGGTCGTATGTTGGTCTCAGTCTGTCTCAGTTTCTCTTCACGGTTCTGCTGAACATATACCTGGTGGTCATCCTGCGTGTCGGGATCATCGGTGTTTTTTGGACGAACGTTATTGCAGCCTTCTTGTTCTCAGCCACAGGTATAGTGGTTAACCGCTCGTATTTTGGTAAGGCGTTCGAGTGGAAGAGGCTGGCTCAACTTCTAAGCTACGGACTACCTCTCGTCATCGGCGGGCTCAGTATGTGGAGTATAAACTACCTGGACCGCTATTTTCTGCTGCGCTTCTCGACCCTGGAGCAGATCGGCCTGTATTCAGTGGGCTTGCGCCTGGCCTCGGTGGTCGCTTTTCTCACCTGGGCTTTCCGTCTTGCCAATGCCCCTTTCCAATTTGAAATGGCTTCTGAACAAGATGCCCCCCAGATTTACAGCCGGACTTTGACTTATTATGTGTTGATTACATCCCTAATTTGCGTACCACTTTCGTTGTTCGCTAGGCCAGCATTGCGGTTGTTGACCACAGAAGCCTATGTGGATGCGTACAAGGTTGTGCCATTCGCGGCCTATTCGGCTGTTGCCTATGGTGCTTATCAGCTCGTAGGAGTAGGCCTGCTGGTAACCAAGAAAACAGGATTTACTGGCCTTGCCATTGGGGCCGGTGCTCTGGTCAATACAGGATATCTGTTTGCGCTGGTACCACCGTTAGGTATTGTGGGTGCTGCCCTGGCGGTTTTATTAACTCACGTAACAGTTGTAATCCTTCTGTATATTGGTGCACAGAGGGCATATTTCATTCCCTACGATCTCGGACGCGTGCTGCGTGTGTTGGTGTGTGCAGGCATTGTGATTGGTGGTGGCACGTTGATTCGCCCACAAGGGTTCTGGGCCGATGTTTTGATTGCCGCTGGTTTCTGCGCAATTTTCCTGGTGATGTTGCCAACTCTATCGTTGGTCGAGCCGCGCGAGCAACGAGTGATACTGGATAAGCTCAGGTTGCCTATAGGACCGAAAGGCGGTTAACTTTTGTGGCGCTGTAAGCAGGTAGGTGGCACAATTCTTCGCTGGATGGGGAGTGGCGGGTGTAGGGGGAGGTATATCGGCAGGTGGTGAGGGCGTTGGCGGAGACACAGGAGGATGTGCTTCCCAGAAGTGTTACTGGTAACATTGACTTTGGACCGTCTGCTGTGGGACTGTATGCTGTTGGAGTAGGACTTGTAGAAAAACTATGGATGGTATCTTATGCAGCAAGTACGGTTCTTTTCCCTCGGGTAGCGGCGGAGACTGAAGAAGATAGGCGAAAGGAATTTACGCCTCTGGTGGCCCGCACGGTGCTTTGGATAACAGCCCTGGCAGCTTTGGCCTTGGTGCTTCTTAGCCACTGGATTGTCCTCGTGCTTTATTCTGAAACTTTTTTGCCAGCAGTTGGTGCGTTACAGTCATTGCTGGTGGGGATTGTGGCCCTCAGCGCCTGGCGCGTGTTAGCCAACGATATCGCCGGACGCGGATTCCCAGGGCTGAATATTTACACTGGCTTGGCTACTGTCCTTACCAATGTGGTCTTAAACCTTTTATGGACCCCGCGCTACGGGATTGTCGGTGCAGCCTGGGCCTCGACGGTCTCGTATACGGTTTCGTTCTTGGGTGCTCTTTTCTTCTACTGCCGGCTTTCCGGCAATCGCTGGACCAAAGTTGTTTTCCCACAGCCGAGCGACTGGGCGCTATACTGGCGGACAGCGGTGGCTCTGGGTCAATGGTCATATAGCAAGATGCAGGGGCTGAGATGAGCGGCCAGAAGTGTGTGCTGATCATATCTGCTCTTGATTACTGGTCCATGGGCGAAGGCAAAGGAGGGCCTGCTCTCTACAAGACCCTCACTGGGTATGCCGAGCGGGGCTGGAAAGTTTATTTCATTACAGGAAATCGCCCCCAAGGCGCTTCCGATAATCTCCACAAAAATATTCACGTTATCCGCTTTGATGTCCCTTGGCTGAAACGGTTGATTCAGATTAAAAAGATCGGTTTCTTCGCGAAGATTTTATGGTGGGTTTATTTCCAAATCACGGCTTTCATCAAAGCTCAAAAATTGCAATCCAAGGAGAAGATCCATGTAATATATGGCTATGAAATAGACGGAGTGCCCGTAGCCAAACTGTTATCAAAACTTTGGAATGTTCCTGTTGTAGCTCGGTTTCAGGGTACAAGCCTTGGAGTGGATTGGATGAAGCGGCGATTATGGAAACTCAGGGCGTGGGACCATGTTTTGGGGCTGCAGATACCAGTAGACTTGGTTATCATGACTAACGACGGGACTCAGGGCGACCGGGTTTTGAAAAGTTTAGGTGTAAAAATGGAACAGGTTCGTTTTTGGATGAATGGTGTTGACTGGGAGATGTTCAAATCACCACCGAGCAAAACTGAGGCCTGTGAGTACCTCCAGGTAAGTGCACAGAAGGTTCTTTTGACTGTAAGCCGTTTGGTTAAATGGAAACGCGTTGATCGTGTAATTCAGGCTTTGCCGGAAGCAGTGTGCTCATTCCCTGACACAATGTTACTTGTTGTCGGCGATGGCCCCGAACGAGGGGGATTGGAACGGCTTGCCAGGGACTTGGGAGTTCAGGAGCGCGTTCGCTTTGAAGGCGCTGTGCTTCACAAGGAGATCCCCAAATACCTTGCAGCGGCTGACATCTTTCTTTCGTTCTACGATTGGTCCAATGTCGGCAATCCCCTCCTTGAAGCAATGATGGCCGGGAAGTGTATCGTCACCCTTAACAACGGCGATACCGGGCGCTTCATCAGGGACGGTGAGAACGGGGTGTTGCTGGAATACGAGGATTTGCCCAGGCTGCCTGAGGTTATCAAAGATCTCCTCGCAAATCAGGAACTCAGGAACCGTTTAGGTGCGAATGCCCGTAAGTTTGCTGAAGAGAATTTCTGGAGCTGGGAAGAGCGGATTGAAGCAGAAATCAAGGAAGTCAGTGCCCTTTTGGAGAGGAGGAAGAAGCTATGAGCATTCGCCAATTCGCTTCGCTTGGGCAGCGTTGGCGTAGAGCTCTCCCATGGTTGAAAGCTGGCTTTGCCGGACTTGCGCTCGGATGGTTGGTCTTGCGGCAACCGATACTTGGTTTTCTACTGGCGGTGTTTTTGATCGTAATCTTTGCAGTTATCATTCTGTTTTTCGAAAGAAACGGGGCCTTTTCGCTCAAGCGCGTTGTGCCAGCACTCCTCGTATTGACAATTCTTTTCCCTTATATCCGCTTGCCTGGTGATATCCCAGACATTCGTCCCGAGTTCGTCATTATCTTTGTGGCATCAGGCTTGCTATTCCTGGGCCATTTCGCTAAAGGGTCTCCGATCCAACTCCGTCGCTATCCTATATACAAGTGGTTTGGTTTATTCGCTTTCTCAATCTTCTTATCAATGGCATATATGGTCTTGTTCAGAGGACAACCGATTATCGGACGAGATTTCTGGGAATTGGTTAAGGTTTTTTTGTATTTCTTGATTTTCGCTATAGTTGCAAGCCAAAACATCACTCCCACGAACCTAAGGCGTTACTATAAATTTGCCTTGCTAGTCTTCGTGATTTCCGCTCTTTTTGGCTTTCTCCAATATTTTGATTTTGCTAGCATTAACGAAGTGGCTTCTCCCTACTACGCCCCCACCCAGATGGAAGGTTTGCTTGTTCAAGGCAGGATCACCGGGACTATGGGAAATCCTAATGACTTTGGGGCACTTATGGCGCTGGCTGCTTCACTTGCATTCTCCGGGGGATTATTCCTTCAGAGGGGAAGGTTACGCATACTGTGTTGGGCTTCTTTCATTCTTTTCATCTTCACTTTGGGGCTATCTCAATCGCGCTCTTCGTTCATTGCGGTAAGCGTGTCAGTAGTAATGCAATTATTATTCTTTCTCCTTGAAGCAAAAGGGGCAATAAGGAGGCGGCTAAAGCGGATCATTATATCTCTCCTTATGCTAAGCTTGTCCGCAACGTTTACAGTGCATCTCTTGCCCGAAAGTGCGCTCTGGCGCCTGACTACGCTCCAAGAATTTACGGAGCAAGCGAGCTTGATAGCCCGGATCACGACGTGGGAAAGGTACTTTGATGTTTATTTAGAATCTCCTATACTAGGCTGGGGACCTGGAAAGGCTGTCATAGGGTTTGAGGCCACGAGGATTATTGACAATGAATGGTTGCTGCTAATGGTGAGATACGGGGTGGTCGGATTAGCGGTTTTTCTGTGTCTTTTCGGAAATTTATTCTTCGGTCTATCCCATATTAGAAGAAAGTTGAATCAAGACCGGTTAGTTGCTGCATTAACTTTTGCTTTACAGAGTATTTTCATCGCCTATGCGGTATATATGTTTCCTGCCGGTGTATACCATAACATGCAGCTTATGTCTCTCATTATGTTACTCACTGGTATGTTGTATGCACTGCAGTATGCCCAGGGAGGTGAATACCAATGAGAATCCTTGCTATTTCGCACATGTTCCTTACGCCCTTTGATCTGTTAGACATTTCTGTCTTCAAGCAGATGAAAGCGATAAGTGAGCGAGGACATGAAGTAAAAGTTATTTGTCCCTTGCCATTTGTTTTTCCCCCCTTGAACCTTTTTACAAAACGCTGGAAGGATTATTCAGCTGTGCCAGCAAAAATGAACTGGTATGGGATTGAAACCCATTATCCGCGCTACCTGGAATTTCCCAAAGCTATATTTAAGGCTTCGTCCGGCGAGCGTATGTATCACGGACTCAGAAATGTAGCTAACGCATTGTGCTCACGTTATCATTTTGATATCATTCATGCGCACATGGCTTTACCTGATGGATATGCAGCGATGCTCTTGAGTCAAAAGCACAGCACCCCTTTGATTGTGACGTTTCAAGCAACCGATTTAGATATAACTGCTAATCGTAGCAGGCGATGTTTACAAGCGCTAAAAGAAGTGTTTGAAAGTGCCCATAGAGTTGTTTCTCCAAGCCCAAGACTAACAAGGCTTTTCTCTTCTCTCTTTGGAAAGGAGCCTATAACGATTGGTTATGGAGTAGATCCAAGAGAAATTTACACCGGCATCAGCAATCTCTCTTTAAAATATCAAGGGCGCCGTATTATATTGAGTGTGTCACGTTTACTGAAAAGCAAGGGTATCGATTTAAACATATATGCCCTCCAACAGTTGGTTAAGCATTATGATAACTTGCTGTACCTAATAGTAGGCGATGGCCCGGAGAGAGAGCCTCTAAAGCACCTAGTGCGTGAGTTGAGATTAGAGAAGAATGTGGAATTCGTAGGTATGGTTCCCCATGAGAAGGCTATGGAATATATGTCTATCTGTGATGTCTTTAGTTTACCAAGCTGGCAAGAGACTTTTGGGCTTGCTTACATTGAAGCAATGGCCCACGGAAAACCAGTGATTGCGGTGCAAGGACAGGGGGTAGACGGAATTGTCATACATGGCACGACTGGGATATTAGTTAAGCCAAGAGATATTGACAGCTTGGTGGAGGGGCTAGATTTTCTACTCAGCCATAATAGGGAAAGGCAAGCCATTGGGGAACGAAGTCGTAATATTGTGTTGGAAAATTATACATGGGCAAACATCGCAGCAAAATTAGAGATAGTTTATAAAGAGGTGTTAGAGGAAAGACCATAAGCATCGTGAGTTGGTTGGGTACCATACGACCAAGTAAGAGATTTTGCAATGGCGCAGGAGGTGTGAAAGATGGATCTTATACAGACGTGTACACGCTGTGTGATGGATACAACTGCCGAGGAAATTACTTTTGATGCCAATGGGGTCTGCAGCTTCTGCCATTACTTTGATCGCGAGGTCAAGCCGATTTTAGACCGTGCTCACTCGGGCGAGGGAAGAAAGATACTTGAGCAAATTGTGGATGCCATCAAAAAGTCGGGACATGGCAAGCCCTACGATTCCGTCCTGGGAATTAGTGGGGGAACGGACAGTTCTTACCTGGCTTACTTAGCCAAGCAACTGGGGCTGCGCCCACTTGTGGTTCATGTAGACACAGGGTGGAACACACCGGAATCTGAGCGCAACGTGAAGAACCTGGTCAGTCAGTTGGGTTTTGATTTGGAGATTATCCGAGCAGATTGGGAAGAGATGCGAGATCTACAGATCGCTTTCTACAAGGCGTCAGTCAAGAATTGTGAGATCCCTCAGGACCATGTTTTTCTGGCTGCGCTCTACAGGAAGGCTGCAGAGATTGGAGTCCATTATATCCTCACCGGAGGGAACTTTGCGACCGAGTCCATCCTGCCCCAATCCTGGGGGTTCAATGCCGCTGACTTACGGCACATTTTGGCCATTCAAAGGCGCTTTGGGACAAGGCCGTTGCGCAAGTTTCCTACGATGAGTTTTTGGGAGCGCTATGTATACTATCCGTTTATCCGTAAAATCAGGGAAGTCCGGCCACTCAACTATGTCCCCTATAACAGGGCTGAGGCCAAGCGTATCTTAATAGAACAATTTGGCTGGCAGGACTATGGCCTCAAGCATTATGAGTCCGTCCTCACACGGTTCTATCAGGGATATTATCTTCCCACCAAGTTTGGGATAGATAAACGCAAGGCTCATCTCTCCAGCCTGATACTTTCGGGCCAGATGACTCGGGAGCAGGCTTTGGAAGAACTGAAGAAGCCCCCTTATCCCAGCGAAGAGTTATTGCAAAGGGACAAGGCTTACATAGCAGAACGTTTGGGGCTCTCTTCGGAGGAGTGGGAGGAAATTCTGGCTTTGCCGCCGAGGCAGCACGATGAATTCCCAAACTCCGAGTGGCTTTTTACGCTTAAGGAAAGAATAGTCAACTGGAGTGGAATACGACGCCAGCGATATGGATTATGAAAGCTGCATCCACGAAGGTGTCCGACAGCAAAGCGCCAAGATGTTATTTTACAGTAGGAGGACAATATGGATACTTCAAATGTCTGCAAGCGTTGCGTAATGGATTCAACAGTGCCAGGGATAACTGTCTATGACGACGGTACGTGCACCTATTGTCGCGAATACGAGCGCCGATTGAAACAAATTTCGCTTCCTGACGAAGTGAGAGCAAAAGGCCTCTCTTCTCTAATATCGCAGATTAAGTCGGCAGGACGGGGCAAAAGGTATGATGCGCTCATCGGTTTGAGTGGGGGGCTTGATAGCAGTTATGCAGCATATATTGCGGTAAAACATGGGCTTCGTTTGCTTGGCGTGCATGTAGATAATGGATGGGATGCTCCCTTTGCAGTCTCTAATATACAGAAAGTATGTCATAGCCTGGGTATCGAGCTGATGATCGAGACGGTACCATGGGAGCAATTCCGAGACCTTCAGATTGCGTTTCTCAAGGCATCCGTGCGCAACGCCGAGATTCCGACAGACCATGTAATCACCGCTGTCCTTTATTATGTTGCAAGTAAGCACCGAATCCGTTTCATCATCAGTGGAGGCAATTTTGTTACAGAAGGAGTTTATATTCCACAAGCCTTTGGTCACTACAATCAGGATCTTCGCTTTATTCGAAGCGTGCATCGGCGCTTTGGGACAAAACCACTAAATGCCTTACCAACAATGAGTATCTTAGGATTCCTTTACTATCGTTTTGTATATGGAATTCGCGTTGTCAGGATTCTCGACTTCGTGGATTATAAAAAGAAAGAAGCCGAGGAGTTGTTAAACCGAGAGATTGGGTGGACACCTTACCAGGGGAAGCATAATGAGTCGGTCTATACGCGCTTCTTTCAAGGATACATCCTACCCCGCAAGTTTGGCCTTGATAAAAGAAAGTTACACCTATCCGCCCTTATATGTTCGGGGCAACTCCAACGGGATGAAGCCCTTAAGGAACTTGAGCGTCCTTTCTACCGGAATGAACAAGATCTGAAATCAGATCGCGAAGAGGTATTGCGAAAGTTAGGTATTACGGATGAAGAATTTGAGAGTATTATGGCGTTGCCTCCGAGGTTGGATTCGGAATTTCCTACGAACCTTTGGATATTTGAGATTGCACGATGGCTGGTAAGACACGGGATTCGTGTCTGAGGAGTAAGTACAAAATATGAAACTTGTCATTTTCTCCTCTGCCGAAACTGCCCTCGAACCACGTCTATTTTCTAAAGTAGGGCGATCAGCAGCTGCTGCTGGCTGGAATGTTATATTAATAGCGCAATACAAACATCCTGAGGTGCGCAATGGTATAAACATAAAGCCAGTCCCCATGTGGCGGAGCCGGCTTGCGAGGTTTATACTAGGTGCCCCTATAACCTTTCTCAAAGCGTTGAAAGAAAAAACTGATATTTACCAATTCTCTGATCCAGAACTCATTCCTTTTGCGCTGCTTCTTCAGTTTCTTGCTAACAGACCAGTGGTTTATGATCTTCGAGAGTATCATGCAGAGCGGATTATGGAAAAGTTTTGGATCCCCGGCCCGTTAAAAGTCCCACTGGCAGGAGCCTATGACCTTATGGAGCGCTTAGCAATGAAACTATTAGCGGGTGTAGTTGCCGTTAACGCCGATCTTGCTCAAAAACGGCGAAACGGCCCAGTGGCTGTTGTGCCCAACTACCCTCCGAAGGATTTTATTGCCGCAGTGAGTTCAGGTTCTTCTTCACAGATTGGTGCTCGATACCAGGGTAGGCGTGTGATATTGTTTCTTGGAGGCATCAGCCAAGACAGAGGAGCCCTTGTGGCGGTTCATGCTATGGTCAAAGTTAAGCAGCACGTGCCGGACGCCGTCTTAGTTTTCGTAGGCCCTGTGCATGAACCGGCGTTTGAGCAAGAACTGCGTAAAGCGATCGGCTTGCTCGGCGTTGAAAATGTGGTTGAACTCATAGGGCTCGTTCCATATGAGGAAGTGGTCTCCTACTTGCAGATTGCGAATGTTGGGCTCACGCTGTTACAAAGTTCCACTCATCGTCATGCTAAAGCTGAGCCAATCAAGTTTTTTGAGTATGCTGCGGCTGGTATCCCCCAAGTGGTAAGCGACTTGCCGGCTTTGCACAGGCTGGTAGAGCGTATCGGGAATGGTATTTTGGTTGATGCCTCTGATGAAAACCAGGTTGCAGAGGCAATGATTCGTCTTCTGCTTGATCAAGACCTGGCCACCAGTATGGGACAGCGAGGGCGCGAAGCAGTTCTTTCCGAATATAATTGGGAAGCTGCATTCACGCGCTTGCATGCGTTATATAAGCAAATAATCCAAAGATGAACATCTGGATCTTCAACCACTACGCACTTCCGCCAGGCCTCCCTGGAGGAACCCGCCACTATGACCTCGGCCGGGAGTTGGTACAGCGAGGCCATCGGGTGATCATCTTTGCCTCAAGCTTTCACCACTACCTCCACCGGGAGACCCGCTTAAAGCCTGGGGAGCACTGGAAGGTTGAAGATGTGGAGGGCCTCAAGTTCGTCTGGCTGCGCACGCCTCCCTATCAGCGCAACGACTGGCGGAGGGTGTGGAATATGGTGGTCTTCACGCTCCGGGCCTGGTGGCTGGGACGGAGGCTTCCTCGGCTTGTCCCCGAAATAAAGAAGCCGGATGTGGTAATCGGTTCCTCTGTTCATCTCCTCACGCCCCTGGCGGCCTATCGGGTCGCCCGGCACTACCAGGTGCCCTTCGTGATGGAAGTCCGGGACCTCTGGCCCCAGACCATCATTGACATGGGGGAATTGAGTGCCCACCACCCAATCACGAAGGCATTGCAGGCCCTGGAGAGATTCCTCTACCACCGTGCAGGGAAGATCATTACCCTCTTGGCTCAGGCCGACAAATACATCACCGCCTGCGGGATTCCACAGGAGAAGATCGTTTGGATTCCCAACGGGGTGGATCTTTCAAGGTTTGAGGGCTTAGCGCCTTATGTTGCGTCTGAAGATGGTTTAAAGGTTATTTATCTCGGAGCCCACGGTAAGGCGAATGCTCTTGATATCATCATCCAGGCGGCGAAAATTCTCCAGGATCAGGGTTATTGCGAGATTCGCTTTATCCTCGTCGGCGACGGTCCGGAAAAGCCCAGACTGATGGCTTTGGCCGAAGAACTGGGTCTTCGCAATGTTGAATTCCGCAAGCCGGTTCCGAAGGATGAGGTTGTGAAAGTCCTCCACTTTGCTGATGTTACCGTTTTCGTCTTGCGCGATCTACCTCTCTACAAGTATGGTATTAGCCTGAACAAGCTCTTTGACTACCTGGCGGCAAGTAGACCGCTGATCCTTGCAGGAAAGCCTGCGAACAATCCTGTCACCGAAGCTCGCTGTGGTTTTACCATCCCCCCACGGAACTCGGAGGCCCTGGCCGAGGCGATCATCCAACTCTACCAAATGTCTCCGGAAGAACGGGCGGAGATGGGAAAGCGCGGACGGGAGTATGTGGAGAAATACCACGATATTCGCAAGCTGGCGGCGCAACTGGAAAGCGTCCTGCAATTTGTGCTCTCGGGGGAATAAGGATGGGACGGAGCATCCAATTGCGTATCAAGCGGCTGTTTGACGTAACAACATCTCTATTGCTTATCTTGCTTTTCGCGCCGCTCATGTTGCTCATCGCCCTGGCCATCTGGGTCACGATGGGGCGGCCCATCCTCTTCCGCCAGCCCCGCATCGGCTACCAGGGCCGGGTGTTCACCATCTACAAGTTTCGCACGATGA
>Ga0129299_1001085_pt1 | contig 18140 bp, 12 predicted proteins | sample ConPoolayeCmetaG_FD_94477 | JGI IMG/M metagenome (GOLD analysis project Ga0129299, IMG submission 94477) | Hot spring microbial mat communities from California, USA to study Microbial Dark Matter (Phase II) - Cone Pool mat layer C metaG ...
GCCGGGATGTGCTCCGGTCCGATCTGCCCGCTGCTACAAAGCGCCAACGCCCTTTCGACGACGTGTTCCAGCTCGCGGACGTTTCCGGGCCAGTGGTAGTGCGTCAGCAGGTCCATCGCGTGGGGAGAAAGAACCGGACGTGAACCGTCCGGTCCAACGGCCGCGTGCTTCTCGAGGAAGCGGGCCACAAGAACGGGGATGTCCTCGCGACGCTCCCGCAGCGGCGGGATCACCAGGCTGATCACGTCCAGGCGGTAGTACAAATCCTCGCGGAATGTGCCGGCCTCCACCATCTCGCGGAGGTTCTTCTTGGTCGCGCAGATCAAGCGGACGTTGACTCGGATGACCTCCTTGCCGCCGACACGTTCAAAGGCCTGCTCCTCGATCACGCGCAGCAGCTTCGCTTGGATTTCCAGGGGGATGTCGTCGACCTCGTCGAGGAACAGGGTCCCGCGATCGGCCAGCTCGAACCGTCCCGGCCGACGCGAGACGGCGTGTGGGAACGCGTCCTTTTCGTGACCGAACAACTCGCTTTCCAGCAGGACGGGCTGGAGGGCGGCACAACGGAACTTGACGAGGGGTTTGTCATGGCGGCGGCTCAGCTCGTGGATGGCCTCGGCCACCCGCTCTTTCTCCGTGCCGCTTTCACCGCAGATCAGGAGCGTGCGTTCGTTGTCGGCCACCGCGCGGATCTGCCGGATCAGATTGCGCATCGCATGGCTGTGTCCGATCAGACGCCCCACCTGATCGGGACGCGCCATCGGCCCCGCGGGGGACCGGTCCGCGGGCTCGGGGAAACTCCGACGGTAGGCCAGGAGGTGATCGATCTTGGACAGCAGCACATCGGTCGTGAACGGTTTGGTCAGGTAATCATAGGCCCCGCGCTTCATGGCAGCCACCGCCGTATCGACCGTGCCGAAGGCCGTCATGAGGATCACATGAACGTCGGGTCGGCGTTGCTTGATATGCTCGAGGAAGGTCAGCCCGTCCATGCCGGGCATCTTCAGGTCGGTGACGACGACGTCAACGGGTCGGCTGTCGAGAATCCGCAAGGCGGTCTTCGCCTCGGCCGCTTCGTAGACCTGATAGCCCGCCTCGGTCAACTCGATCTGGAGCGTGATCCGTTTGAGCGGCTCGTCGTCGACCACCAGGATCCAGCCCTTGGCGTTCTTGTTGACAGGATCCATTACCCCGACACCCACTCCACCGGTTGCGCGAGCGTTGCACCGGGTGCCTCATCCGCCGCCGCGAGATCGTCAGCCAGCGGCAACTCGACGGTGAAGGTCGTCCCGGCACCCGGGACGCTTCGCACCTCGATTCTCCCGCCGTGTGCTCTAAGGATTCGCGCGACGACCGTCAACCCCAACCCCGTGCCCGCTCCCGGTCCCTTGGTCGTGAAGAACGGTTCGAAGATGCGCTGCTGTTGCTGTTCCGGAATGCCCAGACCGGTATCGGTCACCTCGACGCGCACCGTTCGTCTCGTCAGGTCCGGTTCGCCGATGACCACCGAAAGCCGCCCGCCGTCGGGCATCGAGTCCAGGGCGTTGAGGATCAGGTTGATCATCACCTGCGTGATCTGTTGTCGGTCGGCCCGGACGTAGATGGGGCGGTCGCCGAAGCGTCGAACGAACTCGACCTCGCGGCGAACGATTTTCGGTTCCAGGAACATGACCGCTTCGTTGATGGGTTCGTCGAGTCGCACCGGTCGTATCTGCGGCGCATCATCCCGGGCGAGCGTCAACAGCCGTCGCACGATCATCTCAATGCGATACAAACCGGCGTCCATCAGGTCGAGCAGACGCCGGATCCGTTGCGGGTCGTCCGTACTCCGTCGAATCAGACGGCTGCAATTCTGCATCCCGTCCAGTGGGTTGTTCACTTCGTGGGCTACGGTGGCGGCCAGCTCACCGATGACAGCCAGTTTCCCGCTTCGCATGAGCTGCTCTTGGAGACGCCGTTCCTCCTCGGCGGTGCGCTCGAGACGATCCGCCATCTGGTTGAACGACCGCGCCAGCTTGGCCAACTCGTCCCCGGGATGAACCTCCACGCGGTTGCACAGGTCGCCCCGACCGATCGCATCGGCGGCCCGGCGGAGCCGGCCGATCGACTTGTGGAGCCACCGGTTACTAATGGTGGCCACCGCCCAACCGGTCAGAACCGATATGCCGGTCAGAATGAGGATCGGCCAGCGCGATTCGGGCCAGCGCAAAAGGACGGCCAGCGCACCGACCAAGATGGTGGCCTGGTACCCAACCAGGAATTTTCGCCGGACCCCGATGTGCACCGGTTCATCCTCGATCGACAGGATAGTAGGTCGTCCGCTGGTTGCCGTCGGGTCAACCTGTTATTATGCCGATACAAGGGCGATTTGCAACCGGATGAAACGTCGTCTCATCGCACGTCGGATGGTGAGCATGTTCGCGGCAAGCGGTCGATGCACGGTCCTGGCTCTCACGTCGTGTGTCGCCTCCGGAATTGCGGTCGGATTGGCCTGCTCGGGGTGCGAGGATATCGACTGGGATTGGGAACTTCAGGAGTGGACCGCACCGCGCCGCCCCATCCGCCCGAGCCGACCGCGGGCTCCCCTGGAGCGGGAATCCGCCCGCCTCCCCGCTCGACCGAGTACGGCGCCCCAGACCCGGGGCGATCGCGAGGAGCACACGAGGTGGACCCAACCCAAAACCGAGGACCGGGAGGCGGACCGCCCCTGGACCGTTGAGCTTCCCGCCGCGGAGGAGAACCGGGCGTACTACCACCTTTACCTTGTCAGCGGACGGGAGTCGTTGAAGACCCCGCCCAACAGCAAGACGATCATCCTCCGGCATGGCGGGTCTCGCGCCGTGACCGACCTCCTGCACCGGGTGTATCCTTCCATCGGACCCAGCGGCGCGGAGGACCAGCGGTTCCTTGTCTACCAGTATGAGCCGATGTGGTCGGCCGCCTCGGAGTTTGTCTCGCTCCTGGACTGTCCGGAGGTCGCCCAGGTTCCGCCGGCGGACCCGGCCGACCCGGTGGCGGCGCTGAAGACGGGCGTCGGGTTGCTGTATTACCTGAACCGTCCGGGTCAACCGACGGATTTCGCCGGTTTCAAGAGGGTCCGGCGGCTGATGGAAACGGCGATGCATTCGGATCAGGCCTCCGGGCAAGTCCGATGGGGCGCGGCGATGCTGGCCGGCCGGATCACCGCTGAGACGTTCTCGGAGTTCGTGGAGGCTCGCAAATACTTCGAGCTTGCGGCCGGTTATGCCCTGCCGGGTTCCGTGGAAGAGATGATCGCCGCCTACGGCGTTGCCGACACCTACCGCCAGGAGGGTCAGCGTCAACAGGCCGCTCAACTGGCCAGATCGCTGGTGAAGAAGTTCACCGCCCACCGGACGAGTTATCTTTACCAACAGGCCATGGAATTGGCCATGCCGCGCTGAGCGCGGAAGTCACCGGAGAGGAGTACCCGTATGCTACGTTGGACGCCTTGGCGCCGTTGGTCGGTTCTCGCCGTCGGATTCGTCGCCGGTTGTGCCCCGCCGAAGTCCCGGGGGTTCTTTCCGGTGACGTACTGGTGTCCCCCTCCGGCGGAAGACGCAAGGTACAAGGAGGCGGCGGAGTGCGGATTCAACCTGGCTTTGTGCGGCGAGCCCAATCTCGCCCACAAGTACGGGATGAAATGCATCGTGCTGGATCCGAGGGTCAGCGCCGCCGTGGACAAGCCCGGTCCGCAGACCGATTGCGGGTTGGAGGAGGCCGTCCGGCAGCACGCGTGCCATCCGGCGTTCATGGGTTTCTACCTGATGGATGAGCCCGGTGCCGGCAAGTTCGCCGACCTGGCCCATGTGAACCGGTATCTTTTGGCAAAGGAACCCAACGGCGTCCCCTACATCAATCTGTTCCCAACCTACGCCAACGAACAACAGCTGGGCACCAAGACCTACGAGGAGCACGTCGAGCGGTTCATGAACGAGGTCGGGCCCCGCGTGCTGAGTTACGACCACTATGCCCTGATGAAGAACGGAACCGAACGGGCGGACTACTTCCGCAATATGGAGGTCATCCGTGCGGCGGGTCTGAAGTACGACGTCCCCTATTGGTTCATCTTCCTGATCACGCCGCACTACGGGTATCGCGATCCGACCGAGGGCGATCTGCGGTGGCAGATCTACACGGCGCTCGCCTACGGGTACAAGGGGTTGGTCTACTTCACCTACTGGAGTGTGAAGGCCGAGGGATTCGGCGAAAGCATCATCGATTTAAAGGGGCAGCGGACCCACCGGTATGAACTGGCCAAGAAGCTCAACGCGGAGGTCCATGCGATCGGTCCCCTGTTGGCGGGGCTGCGCAGCACGAGCGTCTACCACGTCGCCGTCAAACGGCCGGAGGGGACGCGCGGGCCGGACGACCGTTCGCTGGTCCGCAACGCCGAAGGGGGCGACCTGGTCATCGGCGAGTTGCAGGACGCCCAAGCCGGGCGATACCTGTTCGTGACGAACGCCTCACCGCGCAACGCCGCGACGGTCCGCCTGATGCTCGCCGAGGGCGTACGGGTCAAGGGGGAGATCCCACGAGGTCGAGAACCCACGGAGAAGGTCGTCATCAAAGGAAAACCGCCTGTCATGAGCCTGGTGTTGTCGGCCGGAGAAGGTCGCCTGTTCAAAGTTGCCCGGAGGACATGAGGGCGATCCTCACGGCCTGTGCCATTCGTCGCACGCGGCGCAGAGCGGCAGTTCACCCCACGTCCGGTTTGTATGAGCCGACCGCACGGCGGCGAGTCGCGGTCCCGTCCAGATCGCCTCGAGTGATTCGGTACCAACGTGACCGACCGGCTGGCGGGCGGCGTAATCCTGATCGCACGTCACCACGGTCCCATCCGCCAGAACCGTCGCTCGCGACCACAGCCGGCCGCATCGCGACCGCCGAGGTGGCGCCAAGTTCATCACCGCCTGCTCCGGCAACTGGTGCGCGTAGTGCGAGGGGCTCACGATGTTGGCCCACCCGACCCGGCGGAGCCAATGATCGAAAAAGGCCTCCTGTTCGGGCAACGTGCCGCGGACCTTGGCCAGCTCGGGAACCACCAGGGGGCCGCGCTGTCGCTCCCGACGACGGGAGAGCAGGGCTTCGACGTTCGCCCGGACCTGCTCAAAGCCGTCGACCCGATTCAACGCGCGATAGGTCTCGGCGGAATGGGCGTCGATGGTGACGTTGATCACGTCCACGTCGTGATCGATCAGCAGGTCGATCACGTCGTCGCGCATCGCCAGTCCGTTCGTGCGAACCGCCAATCCGAAGACGCCGCCCTCGCGGCAGGCCGCCAGCACCTCGGCGAGGTTCGGGTGCAGAAGCGGCTCGCCGAATCCCCCGAGCAGCATCAGCGAATCGTCGTATTGGCCCAGTTCGTGCGCGATCCGGCGGACGAGCGCCACCGGGATCGGTCCGCGTCGCGGCACCCTGGAACCGCGGGGGCGCAGAAGGGTGTCGGGAAGCGGGTCCTCGACGGTCAACTCCAGCTCCACTTCACGCGGAAGCCGATCGAGATGCGCGGTGCAACGTTCGGCGACGAACCGGCAAATTCGCTCTGCGGACAGGGTGTCTTCACGTTCGTGGGCGAGGATTTCGGTCAACAGCTCCATGCCGCGGCGCGTGTCCGCCAGAATCCGCCCGGACGTCTCGGCGACGATGCCCGGCACGATGTAACAGCAAGGCCGGGTGGTTAGATCCGGCTGCGGGTTGTCCGGGATGTACGTCAGCAGGGCACCAGGGGGATGACCGGCACGGTGAAGTTCCTCAAGGATTTCCGGTTGCGCCAACAGGGCGGCCAACCCCGGCATCGCCTGGCAGAACACGAGGCGCGTGTCCGCGGCCTGGATCTCAAAGTGGTCGATCATCGCATCGAGCAGCGAGGGGTCCACGAGAACCGCCGCCGCCGGGATGGAGGCAACGACATCGGCCTGGTCGCGCCGGCCCAGGGCAGCCAACGCGCCGGCGTGGATCTGCTCGTCGAATCCGCACAGACCCCCCACGCCGCCGCGCCAACTGTCGAGCGACCACTTCCGGGCCCGGCGAACCCGGTCCTGCCAGGACGGGGCGCCGGCCCCGTGCGTCTCGATCACCGCGTCCAACCCCTGCAGCACATCGGCGACGGCGTCGCGCTGGTCCGGATCGGTCACCACGTGGACCGAGTCCACGCGACGGGCCCGGCGGACGCGTCGGACCGTCCTGCGAAGCACGGGGCATCCGATGAGGTCGTCGCGCAGTCGGCTGGCCGTTCCGATCGGTGAGCGATGCAAATCGGCCTCGATCGCGGCGATCACCTTCACGACGTGCCATGCTCCTTGATCGCGAGGTCAAAGCGCTCCATAGCCCTTGCAAGAATCGCGTCGAGGGCCTCACAACCTTCAAGCAGGTTCTCGATGAATTCGATGTCGCGGGCAAGCTGTCGCCTGGCCCGTTCGACACCGGCGGGGTCCTCGGCTCGGAGGCGCCGGTCGGCGGTGAATCGGCGGAGTTCCGCCTGCTGGGTCACGGCGCTGACCATCTGGTAGATCGTCTGATGATCTCGGACGCGCGCCCGCATCTCATCCACGCGGGCTACCAGGCGGTTGAACTCGCGGGGTCGGTCGGTTACCTCCGTCAGCTTGTGCAGCAGGTCGCAGGTGTTCCGGCACAGTTCGCGGAAAGCGCCCAGCTCCCGGCGGCGCTTTTCCAAACGGTCTCGGGCCGGCATCAGGCGGGCCGGATCGTACCACGTCACCGCCGTTCTGTAAGCGTGCCGCTCTGGTGGTATGGGACGTGTGCAGAACCGCTGGGCCGCCTCGGCCAGCGTCATCGTCTGTGCACCGCGCTTGAGCACGCCCCCTTCGGACGCATCGACGATCGTGGCGGAAGACCGCGCGAAATCGCTCTCGAACTGCTGGAGATACGTGTACATGTGCTCGTCGGTGTAAATGGCTTGTCCGTGGATATCCGTGACCTTTCGCAGCATCTTGCGCCCACGGATGATCTTCTCCCACTCTTTGGTCTCCAACGAGTTGAAGCGGTTCAGCTCGGCTTGCCAGGTCCGGTGGGCGGCGGCACCGGGGGCGTACAGGGCGTGATCGCTGAACGCCAAATCCTGTCCGACGAAGATGATCGGGTCGCACCCCATGTATTGGAGGAGGTAGAAGGCCAAGTGGGCCACCGTCGCCCCGGCGGGCAACCCACCACGCCGGGCCAGGTCGTCGCCGAGACATTGCCGGGCGAATTCGTTGTCGAGCAGCGAGACCGGTCCGTGGTAGGCGTCGATCACGTGCCACGTCGCTTTGGGTTCGGCCACCAGGTGCACGCCGCGGAAGTCGTCGATGCCCTCAAAGAATCGACGCGAGACCTCGTGGTAATCCAGAGAGGTGACGAAGTCCGGAACAATCCCCCGGTTCAGCAGGGTCTTGAAGACCGTCTGTACGGCGCAGAGGACCGCCCGACCGACCAACCCCGGCAACAGGTCGATGTTACGATGGAGGGAGGGACCCGCCGCCACCACGATGCCAGGATACCCCTTGTACCGGTCTCGCAAGATGTCGATCGGAGGGGTGGCCACGTAGCTCGGCAGGTTGTAAGCGACGTTCGTCGCCGTGATCCGGCTGTTACCAACGAGCGTCATGAGCGACATCCGGCAGTAGGCCGCGTAGTCGCTGATCATCCGGGAAATCGTCGCGTGGAATTCACCGGCGATCTGTTGGGAGGGGCGATGGGTAATAATCTGGGTGCCCAGCAACATGAGGGTATTGTACGGGTGGAGCTGGGTGTGAAGATGACTGGTCTCGGCCTGGGTGAGGAACACGCAACGACCGCTGTCCAGCACATCGGCCAAGTCTACGTGCTCCAGGGCCGTGCGGATCAGGGCGAGATCGGGTTCGGCCACGATCAGAAACGCGTCCCCGCGCAACCGTTCAAACAGCGCCCGAACGTGGTAGCCCAAACCCAACCCGCAGACGATGAAGCAGAAGGCCTTGCTCACGTCCACAGCCTCGATGAACTTGTGCGCCTCCGCCACGGGGTCGTACCGGCTGTGCAACCAGATGCGTTGACCCCGGGGGGTGTTCAAGGCGATGGTGGCCGGTCCGGCCCGACTGGGTTCCACGGGCGGGAGGGCGTCGTCGGGCAGATTGTCGATTCGAATGGCCAGCTTCGGGTCGCACCGCCACAAAGCGGCCATGTTGTTCAGGTAGGTCGAGACAGCCTGAGACGTCACCGGGGGCATTCAGAGCTCCGGTGCATCGCGGGTGGGGAAGGGGGGCGATCGGAAACATCCTGCCCACCCAACGTCACCCGGTCCTTGATCACGCGCGCCTCGCGAGATTTCTCGCGTGAGTTTTTGAAAAAGTACTCGAAACGCCGTGCCCTGCGCGTATAAGAGGGTGCGCGGTTACGGGTCGCCTTCTCATGTGCAAGGAGGCCTTTCGAGTGACGACCATTGAACGCCAAAAGCTGAGGAACCGCAAGCGTCGGGTCGCGTACCGTCTGCGAGAACGGCACTGGTCGCCGCAGGAGCGGCCGGAAGAGGTGAAGGGGCCGGTGATCCGGGGGCGGGGGTTCAAGAACGCCCGGCGGGTTGGGTTCCGTGCCGGGTTGTTCGCGGGGCGCGACGGAGTGTGTACCGATTGCCGGGCTGAAATCCGTGGCAGTACGTGCTCCTGCGAGCGGTGGAGGTGATTCGTCGTCCGCTCCGATGTTGACGCGAGGACCCGATGTTGGAGTGCGGACGCTCCGACCCGCCGCGGTCCTTGAGCAAAGCGCGTAAGGCGGAGGATGGAAAACAGACAACGTGGAAGCGGCAACCCCAACCCGAAAGCGCGGGACCAAAGAGAGCGTGCGGTCACCTGTGCTTCGCGCTCCGCCCTCAGTCTCGGCGCGGGGGATACGCTCGTTTAAGGACTAGCCTGCCGGACTCGGGGTGCGGCATGCTTGAGAGGTCGTCGATCACCATCGGAACGCGGGGGTCGCGCCTGGCGCTCGCCCAAACCGAGTGGGTGGCCGACGTGCTGAGGCGTGCCCATCCATACCTCACCGTTTCGATCAGGAAAATCGTCACCCGCGGAGACCGCCAAAAGAAGGCGGCGTTGCCGGAGATCGGCGGCAAGGGGCTCTTCACCGCCGAGCTGGAGGCCGCCCTGCAAGACTGGACGATCGACGTGGCTGTTCACTCGGCGAAGGATCTCCCTACGACCATGCCGGAAGGCTTGGTCTTGGTGGCTACCCCCGTCCGTCAGGATGTCCGCGACGCCCTGATCGCCCGAAGCGGTCGCCGACTGGCTGATCTGCCCGAGGGGGCCGTCATTGGAACGAGCAGCCTGCGACGACAAGCACAGCTCCGGGCGCGTCGGCCTGATCTGAGATTCACGGTTCTCCGCGGGAACGTGGACACGCGGATCCGAAAGGTCCTGGGCAATGCACCGTGCGAGGCGACCGTGTTGGCCATGGCCGGTCTGATCCGGATCGGGCTGGTGGATCGGGTCACCGAGGTCCTCGACCTGGACGTCATGCTCCCGGCGGCGGGACAGGGTGCCCTCGCGCTTCAGGGACGGGCCGACGATCAACCCGTCCGACAGATCCTTCTGGCGGTGCAACACGCGCCGACCTACGCCGAGGTGATGTGCGAACGACGAGTCATCCACCTGTTGGAAGGAGGATGTCAGGCACCCGTCGGGGTGTGCGCCCGCGCCGAGGGCGATCGCCTGATCTGCCGGGCGGTCGTCATCTCACCGGAAGGGGGTCGTCACATCCGAACCACCTCTGAGGGAAGGTCCGACGACTGGACTGGGGTGGCCGACCTTGTCGTCAAGGACCTCCTCCGAAACGGTGCTGCGAACATCCTTCACAACGTCCGGAGATGAGATGGGGGTCAAGGGGGAGGGGTCGAATTACCCCCGAGCCGCGTTGTCTTCAACGCGGTCAACCGCCGTGCGGACACGGCGGCTCGGGTCCGGCGAATCCCGCCCCCAACTTCTGGGGCGCCATATTTACTTTTGGGCGCGCCACAGGGTCGGCAGTTGGATTGAACCACTTGCTTGACACCGTCTTCGGTTGGGCCTTCAATCAGGGCGCGACGTGATGTGCGCGGTGTGCGCGATCCGACGATTTGGCCGAACCCCCGCGGCGGCGATGGACGACCTGGCCAAACTGATCTCGCTTCAGCAGAACCTCCAACACGTGTTGGACAACCTCTCGGAGGGGATACTGGCCCACGACACGTCCCGCACGATTACGTACTTCAACCGAGCCGCCGAGCGGATCACCGGCTATGATCGGAGCGACGTGGTCGGCCGAGACTGCCAAGAGGTCTTCCCCGGCGGCTTTTGCAGCGGGATGTGTCGCTTTCCGGTTCCCGGGACGGAGCTTTCCGAGCCGCAAAGCCTGACCTTTACCTTCACGAGCAAGAGCGGACAACGAAGGCGACTGGAGACCTCCGTGGTCCCGATGACCGACGAACAAGGTCGGTTCGTCGGCATCCTGAACTGCTTTCGTGATGTAACGGAAGTGGATTGGCTCCGCCGTCGGTTGGAGGACGCTCAGAGCTTCAACGGCATCGTCGGCCGCGATCACCGGATGCAACTGGTCTTCGACCTGATCCATGATGTGGCTGACAGCGACGTCCCCGTGGTGATCGAGGGCGAGAGCGGCACGGGCAAGGAGCTCGTGGCCGGGGCGATCCACGGAGAAAGCCGCCGCAGGGGCAAACCCTTCGTGCCCGTCAATTGCGGGGCGCTGCCGGAAGGGACACTGGAAAGCGAACTGTTCGGGCACGTCAAGGGCGCGTTCACCGGAGCGATCCGCGACAAGAAGGGGCGATTCGAACTGGCCGACGGGGGAACGATCTTCCTGGACGAGGTGGCCGAACTCTCACCGGCCACTCAGGTCAAGCTGCTCCGGGTCCTTCAGGACGGCACCTTTGAACGGGTAGGGGGCGAAGAGCACATCCGCGTGGACGTTCGGATCCTCAGCGCCACCAACAAAGACCTGAGGCGATTGGTCGAAGAGGGGAAGTTCCGCGAAGACCTGTTCTACCGCCTGTGCGTGGTTCCGGTGCGTCTGCCCCCGCTTCGCGAGCGGCGAAACGACATCCCGCTGCTGGCGGAGCACTTTCTCCGGATCGCCTGCGAACGGAATGAACGTCAGCCGCCGGTGCTCTCGCCGTCCGCGATGGCCGTGATGATGGACTACGACTGGCCCGGAAACGTTCGGGAGCTGCAGAACGCCATTCAATATGCGCTGGTCAAGAGCAAGGGCGACACGATCGAGCGCGGTCACCTGCCGGCGGAGATCATCGCCCACGGCAGACCGGTCGATCATGCCCCGCGCGGTCGGCGGCGGAAGCTGACCCGCTCGGAGGTGCAGGCAGCGCTGGCTGAGTGCCATGGCAACAAGGTCCGTGCCGCCCGGAGGCTTGGGGTGGGACGGGCCACCTTGTATCGATTCCTTGCGGACGCCCAATGACGACCCACTCGCCAAACCGCTTCGTGGCGTCGTGGTTGGCCCACATCCGAGCCCTTTCCGATGCGATCGGCCCGAGGGGTTCGACGACCGAAGGGGAACGCCGCGGTTCGGAATACTGCGAACGCATCCTCTCGTCGCTGGGCTTGGCACCCCAAGTAGAACACTTCGACAGCGCCCGTTCGATCTATCATCCTCATCTGCTGGCCGCCGTCGGGATGCTGATCGCGTTCGGGGTGTATCCCCTGGCCGGACGGTACACCGCCGCCGTGGCCTTCCTCCTGTCCGTTGCGGTACTTGTGTCCGATCTGATGGAGCTCGGGTTTCGAGACAATCTGCTGCGCCGCCTTGTGCCCAAGGGTCGCAGTCAGAATGTTGTCGCCGTTCTTGCCTCGCGCGAGGCGCCCGAGCGGGACCTCGTGCTGATCGGTCACGTGGACAGTCACCGCACGCCGATCATCTTCAGCTCGCCGCGATGGTTGATGGTCTATGGGACCTTCGTCCCGGCGGCCTTTGGGGTCTTCACCGCCCAGGTGGGTCTCTATGCCCTCGGTACCGTCACCCAGTGGACCTGGGTCTGGCCGGTGTCCTCGGCCGGGGCGGTGGGCGCGCTGGTGCTCGCCGCCATGTGCATTCAGGCCGATCGCACGCCGTTCAGCCCGGGGGCAAACGACAACGCCACCGGAGCCGGCCTGGTCCTGACCCTCGCGGAACACCTCCGTGAAGCGCCGCTCCGCTCCACGCGCGTCTGGTTCGTCTGCACGGGCTGCGAGGAGGTGCAACACTACGGGGCGATCGACTTCTTCCGGCGTCACCGCGGCGAGATGCGGAACCCCATTGCGGTCGTCCTCGAGAGCTTGGGCTGCGACGGTCCCGCATGGTTGACCAGCGAAGGGATCCTCATCCCGTTCCACGCCGATCGCAACCTGGTCGGACTGGCCGAACGACTCGCTGCGGAACACCCCGAATGGGGTGCCTACGCCACGAGAATTCGCGGAGGCAACACCGAGATGGCCGACGCCCTACGGGCCGGCGTCCCCGCGATCACCCTCTGCGGCATCACGCGCAAAAGGCGCCTGCCCCACTGGCACCAGCCCGGGGACACGATCGACAAGATCGACCCCGACGTGCTCGCGCGGGCGTATGCGTTCACCTGGGCGTACCTCTGTGGGATCGATGAGGGTCGGATGGCGGACGGGGCGCAGGCGAATGCCCCCGGCCGTCCCGACGACCGGGGGCATGCCGCACCGTCTTCAACCACGTAACCTGCACAACCGTGCGTAACTCGGCGCCAGGCATTGTCGGACACGTGGCATGGGGCATCTTGCTCATGGAGATCACGGAGAAGACGCCCGTGCTACGATGGCACCGATTCGTGCACGGTCATATGGACCGACCCATTCTCACCTCCACAGCCCAGGCGAGCCGGGTCGATTCCCCCCGCGGCCAGGTCGAACCGCCGACACGCGGGTGGCGTCCGCCTAACCTTCCTTGAGAACCTCCTCCATTGTGACCAGGCGGTTCTCGTTGACCGCCTTGCGGACCAGCAGTCCGACGTAGGTCGCGTTCGCGCCGTTGAGCACCCCGCTGGCCGGTTGCTTGCCGTTCTTGCAGCAGTCGAAGAAGGCCTTGAACGCCTCATAGGTGTCGTTTACCCCGCGACCGACCTGCTTCTTGTTGTCCTCCTTGCGGCGGTAGCTGAACGTGCCGCTGCCCAGATCGACGCCCGCCTTGGGTCCGGCGACCTTCTCATACACGCCGGGGAACCCCGCATCGGGCGGGCTCATCCAGGTGTGGAGGAAGTGCACGACCAACCGGCCCGGCCAACCGATGGTGGCCAGATAGTAGTCGTGAACGTCGCGATCCTTTTGCTGCTCGAGGTAGAGGTCCTTGCGTCCGAAGCCCCACGCCCACTGGGCGATACCGCCCGTGACCCAGTTCAACACGTCCCAACTATGACAGGCCTGCTCGAGCATCCAGTCGCCGCTTTCCTTCGTGCGGCCGAACCATCCGACGAGCGGACCCCAGGCATTGGACCAGGCGGCGCGCCCGTCCATCAGCTCACCGCACTCCCCCGCGTGAACCAGTTTGATCGACTCGGTGTAATTCGGATTCCACCGTCGCTGGAAACCGATCTGCAGGATCGCGGTGCTCTTGGCCTCGGCGGCGATCAGATCCCTGCACTCCTTGGCAGAGATGCACATGGGCTTCTCGCCGTAGGTGTGCTTGCCGGCGGCCAGACAGTCCAGATAGATGCGCGCGTGCTCAAAACAGGGGGCGGCGCTGACGACCGCGTCCACGTCACCGCGTTTGAGCAGCTCCTTGTAGATGTCCGGACTGCCGTGGTACTGCTCGGGTTTCTTGAAATTGGGTCGGGCTTTGTGCTTCTCCTCGACGACGCCGGCGGCCCACTTGGTCCGCTCTTCCTTGATGTCGCACAGGGCGACGACATCGACGTTGTCGAACTTGACCACCTCGTTGAGCAGACCGCCGCCGCGACCGCCGATCGCAATGAAGCCCACGCGAATGCGATCGCCAGCCACGGGTTTCTTGGCCACCGCCCCGGCCGGCGATTTGGCCGGCTCGACGTGCGGCACCTTCTCGGGTGCCATGGCGATCTCTTTGCCCGGCTTGGCGCAGCCGGCTACGCCCAGCGCGCCGGCCGCCGCCCCTGTCTGGATGAACTTGCGACGTGACAACGATTCGTGCGAACTCATGAGCTGACTCCCTATAACAAAAGACCTTCATCCGTGGACTGGTACCGTCCAAACCGCGCCCGTCCATGTCGCCCCAGATTAGACCCCATGCGCCCATGAAGTGCAACAGGTCTGAACCACCGATCGATGGAGGGTTACCGCGCGTCCTTGGCCGCCTGAAGGTGGGTACGGTACGTCGCGTTCCCAGGAAACAGATCAACGGCCTTTTGGTAGTAGATCTCGGCGTCGGCGTACTTGCCTTCGTCGAAGAGGCGCGTCCCCATAGCATCATAGGCCGCACCCAGATCGCTTCGATAGGTCCGGTTGGAGGAATCCAGCTCGTGGGCATTCGCGTAGCAGGAGAGGGCCCAACCCCAATTCCCTTGCTTTTCGTACCGGTCTGCGAGGTTGTGAAAGTTTCGAGCGACCTGACGACGGGACGCGTCCTGTCCGGTTCGAAGATGGAGCTTGGCCGAAGTCAATTCCATGAAGGCCTTGGAGCTCTGCCCTCGCATCAGCCACCACTGGGACATCGCCGCGTGCGCCAGGGCCAGACCCCCGTGCAGCACGTCCGAAGAGGCATCCAAGGCGACGGCGTCCTGATAGTGGCGGACGGCATCGGCCGCGCGCCCTTGAGTCAGGGCCTCGGCCCCGAGGTCGCCGGAGACCGAGGCGACGTCGGTTTGATAGGTAACGTTGGCCGGGGCGATGTCCGCGGCCCGCTGGAGCTCGATCCTCGCTTCGGCGAATCTCCCCAGCCTGCGGAGGGCGTGGCCCAAGAGGTTGCGCGTGATTCCCACGTCAGGCGCCTTGGCCACCAGGGCCTTGAGGCGATCGACCAGACGCGCCAGGATGTTCTCGTCCCCTACGGCCAAGGCGTTCTGATAGCTCTTGATGCCGAGAACCACCTCGCCCTCGTCCATCAGCGCGTCGCCCAACATCAGGTGGGCCTCGGCGTTGCCGGGGCTCCGACGGGTGAGGTATCCCAACAGGCGGATTCCTTCGGATCGGCGATTGGGTTGACGCACGCGACGGGCGGCTTCGGCGAGGACTTCCCCGTCGGACTCCTGAAGCAGCTTGGCGTTCTCCCAATCGCTGCGGAAACGCTGACTGTTGGGCGCCAAAGAGGCGGCCCGCGCAAAGTAGGTCTCCGCCGAGGCGTAGTCCCCCTCGAGGAGGTAGCTGCGTCCGATCACGTGGGCCGCCGCGGCGTCCCGACCGTCCTTTTGAAGGAGGTCCCGAGCAATTTCCCGGGCACGGGCGGTGTCACCCTGATCGATCGCCTTGACGGCCGCCGAGAGCAAACCGGTTCGCTGCTCCTCCCGGCGAGCCGTGGCGGTCTGGACGACCAGGTACTGCCGGACCGCCCCTTGTTGCAGGGACGCCCCCGCGAGGGATTGCAGGACGTCACCGGCACTTCGCGCGAATCCGCTCAGGTTGTCGTACGTACCGGTCGCGGAGCCGGAGGCGGATGTCCCATTCAGGTCGAGAATGGCGGCCGGTCCAGGCCATGACGGCAGCGTCTTCTGCGCGTTAGAAAGGGTCGCTGTCCCGCCCAGCCCGCTCGCGACGGATTGGATCGCCGAAACGTTCATCTTCCGTTGCCCGGCCGGACGCGTCGCCGGCGCGCAGCGTCCATGCCTCTGCCCCACGTGAACGTACGATTCAATCCGGAGGGTTGTCAAATCGGCCCGTCAATTGCCCGCGGGCCGGGGCACATTATCGGGCGGGACGGCCCCCTGTTGCATCAGCATTTCCCGTGCGCTGGGGGTCAGGCGCTTGCGGGGATCGAGCTCCAGCACGCCGTACATCGCCTCGTACCGTTCCACCGCACCCCGCAAGGCGAGCATCAACTGTTTGGCCGAGTAGTAGTTCAACACCACGCGGTTGTTCACCTTGACCGGACCTCGCAGCCGGTCGGGGGGCGCTGTCAGCAAGACGAAATCAAGGACGACCTCCAACGGCATGGGCGTCACGGCGCACATGTTGGCGTAGTTGGCACCGGCGGAAGAGGCGTCCAGCTCCAATCGGATCACGGGAGGCTGGGTCCCCCCGGCATCCCCCGGTGTGGTGTGGGACGGGTTCGCGGGGTTTCCGTTTGTGGTCATATCATCCTCCTTGGGTTGAAGGAACATGTGCATCCGCCGGATCCGCCTGATGAAACTGCGTCTCGTACAGCGTACGGTAGAGCGGGCACGTCTCGATGAGCTCGGGATGCGTTCCCAGACCGACGATTCGGCCCGCCTCCATGACGACGATCCGGTCCGCCTGACTGATCGTGGTGAACCGGTGGGCGATGACGAAGGTGGTTCGCCCGCGCATGATCCGGTGGAGGGCCTGTTGGATCTTGGCCTCGCTGTCGGCGTCGACTTGGCTGGTCGCTTCGTCGAAGATCAGGATCGCCGGGTCGCGCAGAATGGACCGAGCGAGGGCGATCCGCTGTTTCTCACCGCCGGAAAGGGATCGGCTGCTGGTGATCACGTCGTAGCCGGTCCGAAGCTCCTGCCCGTTCGCTGCGCGAAGTTCCCGGATGAACTCGTCGGCATAGGCCGCCCGGGCGGCTTCGACGATTTGCCCGTCCTCCACATTTCGCTGACCGTAGGCGATGTTGGCACGAACCGTGTCCGTGAAGATGACGGTGTCCTGCGTGACCAAACCGATCTGTCGGCGCAGGCTGTGAAGCGAGGTCCCGGCAATGTCCTTCCCATCGATCAGGATTTGGCCGCTTTGGGGTTCATAAAACCGCATCAGCAGGCTGCACAGCGTCGTCTTGCCGCTTCCGTTCGGACCGACGACGGCGATGACCTCACCGGCATTGACCCTCAGGTTGATGTCCTTGAGCACGAGCCGGTCCGGATTGGACGGGTAGGCAAAGGAGACGTCGCGGAACTCGATGCCGTCGCGAATATCGGGGAGACTGGCCAACACGGTCCGATTCCCGGCGGGTTCCTCGGGTGGCGCGTCGATGACCTCGAAGAGCCGCTGGGCCGCCGCGTCGGCCGTCTGCAGGCGATTGTTCACGTTCGCCAGCTTGCGAATCGGATCGAAGATTCCGGCCACGCACATCACCAGCGTGAAGAAGGTGGCCGCGTCCATGCGGTTGTAGAAGACCAAGGCGCCCCCGGCCACGGTAATTCCGCTCACCAGGATCATGCCGAGCACCTCGAGCACGGGCGAAACGGCCGCGTCGATCCGGGCGATCTTGAGCTGCTGTTTCATGAGGCGGCGGTGGTGCCGAAAGAAGTTCAACGCCTCGCGGCGCTCCATGTTGTAGGCCTTGACGATGCGGATGCCGGCGATTTTCTCCTCGACCATGTCGATCAGACCGCCCCAGGCCACCAGGGCCCGCTTCTGCGCGCGGCGAATCGTCCTGCCCAGGTTGCGAATGCAGATCACCGCGATGGGTCCGACCACCCCCACGCCGATCAGGAGGTAGGGACTGATGATCGCGGCCAGGATCAGAACGCCAACGGCCTTGAAGGGCTCCCGCATGGTCTTTCCGAACAAGGTCTCGATGCCCGATTCCAGGACCGTCGAATCCCGCGCGAACCGCGAGAGCGTGTCCCCCGTCTGCCGCTGCGTAAACCACGACACCGGTAGCCGCAGCATGTTCGCGTAGCCCCGGGTTCGCAGGTCGATCATCGCCCGCTGAGCCAGCAGACTGCTCGAGTACTCCTGGAAGAATTCGCACACCCCTCCCAAGAGCGTTACGAGCACCAGCAGCCCCATGACGACGGCCAGCGCCCTCGTTTTGCCGATCGCGTCATGGCCTGACGGAAGGCGGTCCGCGCCCCAGGCCAGATAGGGCATGTACCATCGGCCGTCCCGGGGCCGCACGCGGTGACGCCTTGGAGGCGTCGGATCCCCGTCCGACTGGACGGCAATCTCGATCTCGGCGCCGTTCGGAACGGCGGACAGGACCCGGAGCATCTCGTAATGGTCACCGGTCCGCCCGTTGATCTCGGTGAGGCGATCACCCGGCGCGGCCAA
>Ga0129299_1001086_pt1 | contig 18134 bp, 11 predicted proteins | sample ConPoolayeCmetaG_FD_94477 | JGI IMG/M metagenome (GOLD analysis project Ga0129299, IMG submission 94477) | Hot spring microbial mat communities from California, USA to study Microbial Dark Matter (Phase II) - Cone Pool mat layer C metaG ...
CTCAGAAAGCGACAAATCCAACCTCTTATCAACCAAACACACCATCACTGCATGGGTCACTGACGAAGTAGGAAACGCAAGCCCCTCCCAGTCGCTCGAGGTTTACGTGGATACCGTGGCGCCAACATTGACGGTGAGTGATAGCCCTACATCTCCTAAAAAGAGTTGGCCTTTTACATATACTGTTACAGAAACGAATATCGCAAATATTCATTGGGCGTTTGCTGGTACCGGCATCCACGGCGATTCTCTTTTGTTAGAAGGTGTAATAACTGCATCCTGCGAGGGTGAAAATGCTTTGCCTGAAGGTATAAACTCTTTAGTAATTACTGCGACTGATCTCGCTGGACAAGCCACTACGGTTACTCGAATAATCACTCTCGACTGCACTCCCCCAATCTTCAACAACGGGAGTGATCCCTTTGTCGGGACAAAGGAGAATTTCTAATGCGTTTTTTTGTTTTTCTTTTGCTCCTTATGGCGATCCCCTGCCATGCCCAGATGATTGTGGATGCGCCGACGACCGATGCGCTCCTCATCAAACTGCTCACCACCGAAGAACTGGACAACGCCCAGTTCATCACCGAGTTCATCCCGCGGGTCCAACAGACGATAAATCTGGCCCAAGAGACGCTGAAGACCAGCAACCGTCTCTACGAACTCGGAAAATCGCTCGCCGAGTACGGACCAGAGACTCTCCTCGGCAAGATGAAAGAACAGTTCTGCGCTGGCTTTTCGGGTGCCTGTCCCCTCATTGATAGGGCGGTAAAAGAGATACGAGGGCTTTCGGAGATAGCCGACCTCGGAAAAGGACAGTTCTTCGCTTACAAAAAGAGCCTTTCGGGTGATGCCGGTCGTTTCATCAGCGGCCTCGCCGCCGGCATGGTGAAGGCGCGGCGCCATCCCACGATCGCTGCCGCAATGAACAAGTATGCAGGAACGGGCATTTCTGCGGTCGATGAGATATTTACCGCCGCCCTCGCCAAGAAGGGGATGGCGCAAGATCTCATCCTCAAGGCGGTCGAGGCAACTTCGGTACAAGCGGCGGTGAAGACCTTTCTCGACGAAGCGAACCGCACCTCATCGCTCACCGCACAAGGTATCGGCGTACAACTCGGAATCGAGCAGGCACAGGCGCGCGACCTCGAAACGCTCGCGAACATCGAGAAGGCCAACTTCGTGAGAAAGGAAGTCGAAGAGGAACTGACGCGTCAGGGACAAGTCCGTTTCCTCGATGCCTACCGTAAGCGGATCGAGGAGATGAAGAAAAACAAAGAACTGCGGAAACTCCTCGAAACGGGCACCGTCAAATGATTCTCTCTTCCCTCATGTTCCTCTTTCTTCTCACGGCGACACCACCCGACTTCTCGATGTGCGATGCGATTCCTCTTATCACAACCTACACCAGGCACTACCCTTACATCGTGGCAGGAAAATCGTACCAGATCAACCCACTCCTCGTTCTCGCAGTCGTGACGCAGGAGTCTGGCGGCAATCCGCATGCCCTCTCACCGGCGGGAGCACGCGGCCTCATGCAGATTATGCCACAGACAGCCGCACTGCTTGGATGCCGTACCGACGATCTGTACGACCCCTCTGCCAATCTCCGGTGCGGTATCATGTTTCTTGCGGCGCTCCTTACCTACACCAAAGGAGACCTCATCAAGGCACTGTCTGGATACAATGCCGGATCCTACAGCACCGAGCGATCCCCTCTCCTCGGCGGACGCATCGCCGACAACCCCGAGACACGGGAGTATGTCCGGAAGGTTCTCTCCTACTTCGACAGGTACAAAAAACGGCACCCCTGCCGCTAAGGTCTTGGATTCATCAAGAGACGTCGTGTTTCTTCACGAGCCCTCGCACCAAAAAGAGGCCGACTGGCGAGATAAGGGCAGTGAGACCGACCCAGAACCACACCATGTAGTGTTCGGGATAGTGGGAAAGAGCGTTTCCTGCCGCATCAACCGGCACATAGGACTCGAGGAGGTAGCCCGACATCGGACCGACGAAGAACTTCGCGATGAAGAAGGGAAGAATAGAGAGCGAGATATATGTCCCCTCTTTGCCCTTCGGCGAAATCTCGGCAGTGAACTGCATGAGGCGCGGTGACCAGATGGCTTCCCCAACTGTAAAGACGAAGATGAAGATGAGGAGGGGCCAGTAGGCAGGGTGCGGATCCCCCTGTACACCGAGCCATTCGGTAAAGACCATTCCGGCGAGGAGGGTGCCATTGATCGGCTCGAACCACTCTCCCGGCAGACACCCGATGAAACAGGCGAGCGCCGAAACGGTGGTCCCGACGAGAAGCATCCGATAAGAGGAAACCTTCTTGAAGAAGTAGCCCACGAGCGGCACGAGGATAACGACGAGAACTGGGTTGAGAACCCCGTAGATTGCCCCGATCTTCGCGGTCGGACCGAAGAGACGAATGCCATACTTGGGGAGTGTCATGCTGTTGAGGTGAAAAAAGACCAGACGCACGAAAACGACGATGAAAAGGATGAGGAGGAATTTGTAGAAGAAGGGATCCCCCCACGTACTCTTGAGGCTCCGTACCGTGCCAACGAGCGCCTCTTTTGCCATCTTTCCGAAGGCGGCAAAGAACTTTCCTTCGAGTTTCGGTTGCGGTTTGAAAACTACCTTCCCCTCCTCATCGAGTTCGACCCCGTCACGCAGGAGCGAAAGAAAGAGAAGGCTCGGCAGGGTAAGGAGAAACCCGACAAAGAAGATGGTCTCATAGGGGGCAAGTGCAATTCCCAACCCCGGCACGATCCACTCACCGCCCGCAGCAGCGACACCGATCCGTATCTCATCCCAGAGCCAGCCGCCGACTGCATAACCGAGGTTCATGAGGGTATAGAAGAGGGCGAAGCCCATCGCTGCCGTCTCTTTGGTTGTCATCTTCTTGATACCGACCGAAATCACCGGCGCCATGACGGCAAGTCCGAAGGCGTAGGGCACGAAGCCGAACACCGTCGCCATGAAGAGGTCTCCCGAAATCGCGAGGATGAAACGGGTTATCACGAGGGTTACTGTACCGAGCAGGAGTGTCCGCTTGATGCCGATGGTGTCGGTTACCGCGCCGATGAGCAAGGTAAAGAAGTTGATGAGAATGCTCCAGATGGCGTAGTAGGTGCCTGCCGCGACATCACCCATGCCGAAGTTTTTGGTGAGGTACAGGACTATGGTCATGTTGATCATCGCATAAGCCGAATACTCGAGAATCTTCGTCCCGTAGAGGAACCACAGGTCGCGCGGCGAGGTGCGCAAACCTTTGATGTACACGACGACGATGACAGCAATGACGACGCCGACGAACGCCGTCAGGAGATGAAACGCCAACGCGGGGGTCATAAAGGCCTCCGTTCGAATAAAGGTTCCTTTTCTCTTCTACACTACACGCAGAACAACGTATCCGCCAAAAGGCTGTATGTCAAATAGTGCGGCGGCACCCGAATGGAACGAAACATCGTCTAGTCTAGTGAGCAGCTGCCGGCGATTCTTCTTTCCCCTCCATGTGTTTTTTGTAGATGCCGCGCAGAAGGAGGAGGCCGATCGGAGTGACGACTGCCATGCCGCCGATCCAGACCCACACCATGTAGTGGTGTGAAAGATCGCCGACCACCTGCACCACCTTCCCTGAGGCATCGAGCACCTTCTCTCCCGTCTCGGGGTCTATCTTGTCCACCAGCGGCGTGTAGGCGTTCACGAGAAGCCCCGACATCGGCCCGACGACGAACTTTGCGAGGAAGAAGGGGAGCACCGAAAGGGCGATATATGTCCCCTCTTTGCCTTTCGGCGCAATCTCGGCGGTGAACTGCATGAGACGCGGCGACCAGATTGCCTCGCCGATCGTGAAGACAGTGAAGAAGACGAGGAGTGGCCAGTACTGCGGCGCTGGCGGATTGGCAAGGAGCGCCGGCATATCGGGCGCCATTCCGAGCCACTTGATAAAGATGATTTCACCGAGCACCGAGTCGGTAAGCCCCGAAAAATAGTCTCCTGGGATTGTTGCGATGAAGCAGGAGAGCGCCGAGATCGTCGAGCCGACGACGAGCATCGTAAAAGAGCGCCACGACTTGGTGATTGCAGCAAAGAGCGGCACGAGGAAGATGATGAGCGTCGGGTTGAGGACACCATAGATGTTGCCGATCTTCGCCCCCTCGCCGAGAACGCGGATGCCATACTTGGGGAAAGTGTAGTGCAGGTGGAAGAAAATGAAGCGGACGAAGAGCGTCGTCGTGAGAATGAGAATGAATATCCAGAAGTAACGCTCGGTCACTGCACCCTTGATACGCCGGTACATCGTCGTTGCGGCGCTCTGCACCGCGGCGAGTCCCGATCCATGGCGCTGACTCGGCTTGATAACGATGTGCGCCTGTTTCTTCCCCGTTTCATCGGTGGTCTCTTCGATCTCGACCCCATCACGGATAAAGAAGATGCAGACCACGCTGATAATCGTGAGCACAAGCGCAATGAGGAAGAGCAATTGATAAGAGGAAAAATGGATACCGTACAGCGTTGCACCGGCATTCTCGTTGACGATCTTGCCCATGGCATCGCGTTCGGCGAACTTGTCACGCACAAAGTCGAGCAACCAGCCGCCGATCGCATAGGCGGCATTCATGATGACATAGAAGAGCCCGAAACCGAGCGTTGCCCCCTCTTTGGTTGTAAAGCGTTTTATGGAGACCGAGATCACCGGCGCCACCATCGCAAAACCGATGGCGAAGGGGACGAAGCCGATGAAGAAGATGAGCACCGGATGAGTCACGAACGACATAAAAAAGCGGGCGACGATGAGGAACGAGACGCTGAAGACAAGCGTCCGCTTGATGCCGATAGTATCCACGAGCGCCCCGGCCACCATGCCGACAAGCGACAGGAGGATGGACCATGCCATAATGTAGTTGCCGGCGGCGATGTCGCCGAGCCCGCATTCGCGCGAAAGCCAGACGACGAGGATCGGGTTCATCGCAGCATAGGCGATATACTGAAGCACCTTGTAGATGAAGAGAACCCACATGTCGCGCGGAGATTCTTTGAGACCCTTGGCATAACTCCAAACGATGTAGAAGAAGGCGACGGCAAGCCCGATAAGACCGGCATACACGATGATGTCGGCAAGACGCATGGGTGTCTCCTCCGAAAGGTCACAGTTCGGTGCAGTATATCACACAAGATGCCGCTGACAATTTATTTACGAGGATACAAAAAACTCCTACGAGTGTTCCCGCCATTGACTTGCATTCTTCTTTCGGGTAGTGTGTGACGACTCACAAAGAACAGGGCGTTCGATGAAGGACCGCGGCATCCATTTCTTAGTTGTCCACCTTTCCCGGTGGGACGAAAATCCCGCCTGTGTGTTCCTCGACCGAAGCCCCCGTTACTTTCACGTCTCGCGCGCAAGCCGCGATTACTACGGCTTCGAAGAGAGGATTTTCACCCTCTCCGGCAACGTCATCTTCCCCGACTATGCAGCGGTGAGACGTTTTGCTCACGCAATGAACGAAAAGCGGGATGCGAAGAATCACCCGGAGCGGGCAGTCAAGGCGAGCCATCTCAATGCGATGGCGCTCATTGACGAGGTGCTCCACTATGTGGTCCGCCTCTACCGGAAGAACGTCGTTCCAACACTCCTCTCCGAGGCGCTTGACTTCTTGCGAAGCCGGTTTGGCGACGACGTTGATGTGACCATATGCCGCTTCGCCGAGGAGTTTCCCCCGCTCGCGGTGTACAAAGGAAAAGAGAGCCTCGACGAATACCTTGCCGGTTCGTGCGGCGACGAGCCTGCCCGCGAGGTAGAACTCGAGGAACTCATCATGCTCTTCGTTGCAAACAGCAACCCCGCCTTCCGTCCTTTTGCCGAACTCTTCAGCGACGAAAAACTACGGATGGAGACACGTTACACCGAGATTACAACGGCTCTTGGCACCTTCTTCGCCCAAAAACCTCCCTTTGGCCCGCGCGGGCAGAATCTCCTCGACCTCCTCATGACGCCGGCACGCACTCACCCACACTCTCTTGCCGACCAACTCCGTTTCCTCCGAGAGGAGTGGGGACTCGCCCTCCTCGGTCCCCATTTCACCCGCCTCCTTGTCGGAAACGACCTCATCCGGGAAGAGGAAAAAATCTCCTTCCCCGTCACCAGCCGCGGAGAGGTCATTACCGCCGAGAGCCTGCGCCGTGTCGGCAGACGATCGGAGCGCCATGATCCCGAGTACGAGGCCTATTCGCCCGACCGCGAGTGGATGCCAAACCTCGTTATGATAGCCAAAAATGTCTTTGTCTGGCTCGATCAACTCTCGAAGCAGTATGGAAGGCGCATCTCGCGGCTCGACGAGATACCGGACGACGAACTGGCGAAACTCGCCCGCTGGGGCTTCACCGGGCTGTGGCTCATCGGGGTCTGGGAGCGCTCGAAGGCAAGCCGGAAGATAAAGCAGATGATGGGAAACCCCGAGGCGGCTGCATCAGCCTACGCCCTTTACGACTACGTGATTGCAGAAGAGTTGGGAGGAGATGCTGCCCTTGCAAACCTTCGGGAACGGGCTCTGCGCTATGGAATCCGCCTCGCTGCCGACATGGTGCCCAACCACATGGCGATAGACTCCCGCTGGGTACACCACCACCCCGATTGGTTCATTCAAACGGATCATCCACCGTTTCCTAGTTACACCTACAATGGACCAAATCTCTCCGAAGAATCACACCTCGGCATCTATATCGAGGATCACTACTACGACCGTACCGATGCAGCGGTTACCTTCAAACGGGTTGACTTTCGATACAACGATGTCCGCTACATCTACCATGGAAACGACGGCACCAGTTACCCATGGAACGATACGGCGCAACTCGACTACACCAAGCCAGAGGTACGCGAGGCGGTGATACGGACCATTCTCCACGTTGCGCGGCAGTTTCCTGTGATCCGCTTCGATGCGGCGATGACGCTTACCAAGCGACACTACCAGCGCCTCTGGTTTCCCGAACCGGGGACCGGGGGCGACATCCCGTCGCGCGCCGAGCACGGCATGACTGCTGCCGAGTTCGATCGGTGCATGCCGAACGAGTTCTGGCGCGAGGTGGTGGACCGGATACAGGCGGAAGCCCCCGACACCCTCCTCCTTGCCGAGGCATTCTGGCTCATGGAGGGATACTTCGTCCGCACCCTGGGGATGCACCGTGTCTACAACAGCGCCTTCATGAACTTCCTCAAGAACGAAGAGAACGACCACTTGCGCCTCTCGTTTCGCAATGTTCTCGAGTTCGATCCCTACATCCTCCAACGCTTCGTCAACTTCCTTTCCAACCCCGACGAGAAAACAGCCGTCGAACAGTTCGGGAAGGAAGACAAATACTTTGGTGCCTGCATTCTCATGGCGACACTGCCGGGACTACCGATGTTCGCTCATGGGCAGATCGAAGGACTCACCGAAAAATATGGGATGGAGTACCGTAAAGCCTACTGGAACGAATCGGTCGACTACCATTTCGTCGAACGTCACGAGCGGGAAGTCTTCCCCCTTCTTCGGAAGCGGCGTATGTTCGCTGGTGTCGAACAGTTCACCCTCTACGATTTCTTCCGTGCCGACGGTACGGTTGATGAGAATGTCTACGCCTACTCGAACGGAAAAGGTTCCGATTGTGTTCTCGTCTTCTTCAACAACAAGTTCCGCGAGACCTCCGGGTGGGTCCGCACTTCGGTCGGCTTCCTCGACAAAGAGCGGGGAACTATCCGTCAAAGGACACTCACCGAGGGGCTGGGACTGACGCCGGGACCGGGGAGATACCTCGTTATGCGCGATCACATCAGTGGACTCCAGTACATACGCCGGGTGAACGAACTGGCGGAGAAAGGGCTGTTCGTGACACTGGGCGCTTACAAATACCACGTCTTTCTCGACCTTTTCGAAGTAACCGATACGCCCGGCGAGCCATGGGGAACGCTCCACGACCGCCTTGGCGGATCCGGGGTACCCGACATTAAACGAGCGCTGGCGTTCCTTGCCCTGCAACCGCTCCACGACTCCTTCAAGCGCCTCGCAAATCCCCACACATTCAAGGAACTCATCTCTCTCCGGACCAGCCGCCCCCGCACCACCGAAGATAGAGAAGCCCGCGAGACGGTACTCCGCCTCGCTGTTCACTATCGCTCCTTCCTCGAAGAGGTACAAACCCGTTACGGAGGCACCCGGGACATAGATCTTCTCGCCGGCCTTTTTGCCCACGATCTTGCTGCCTTTATCTCGCTGCCAACGGTTGACCTTTCACCGCTTTGTCCCGAAGCACACCAGTGGCTTACCTCTCTCATCAGCGATGATATCCATTCCCTCCTCATCATGTTCGGCTGGACGCTTACCGCACGGCTCTCGCAGGTTGCCCTCGAAAAGAACGATGGCCCGACATCGAATGCAATCCTGCGCCAGTACCTCCTCGAAGAAATCTTTCGCGACCTCTTCCGCGCACTCGGCAGAAGCGAGTTCCACGCCGAGATGGAACAACGTTACATCCGCGCCTTCGTGTACTACCAGAACTGGTGGCGGCAGTACCCACCGGAGACAGTCTGCCGCGACCTCTTGCGCGAGGTGTTCAGCGATCCGAACATGGAGAACATTCTTCAGGTAAACGAATACCACGGTGTCCGCTACTTCAACAAAGAAGCAGCCGAACTTTTCGTCCAAGGACTTTTCGTCGTTGCTGTGCTCGACCTCCTTCGGAGCAGGTTGACAGCGGCTCAGAAAAAGAAGGAACTAACCCTCCGCACCATGCTGGCACGCCACCTGTTCACTCTCGTCGGGCAGTCATCCTACCGCGTGGACACTCTCCTTTCTCTCGGTAGGGAACAACCGATCCCGGTCGTCATCGAAACTACCCCGTCTCCCGCCGCGAAAAAAGACAAGGCACCAGTGTCATCCCGCAAGAAGAAGGCCTCTTCGGTGAAGCACCGCACTGCCCCCACGAAACGGAGCCCCTCTTCCTCCGGGAAATGGTCCGGCTAATAATGTAAAGAAAATTTACATTTCTCTTGTCAGTGTAAAAGACGTTACGCGACATCTGGAGACATTTTCATTAGAAATCGGCATGTTATGGTTGGCACAATCTTTGCTACACCCTCTCTCCTTACTGTGGAGGAAACAGAGGATGACGCGGGGACGCTCTATTCGGGTAGCACTTTTCAGCGAAGTACTCAAGGAGCACCTGGACGGCGTAACGAATACCCTCTACCAGATTATCGAGCGGATACCGAGAGATCGCTTCGACTACCTCTTTATCACGAGTTACCCGCCGAGCAAGGCCGCTGATTTCCCCTTCCCGATCATCACGGTTCCCAAAGTTGCCTTCCCGACCAATCCCGACTATCCCATTGCACTCCCCTACTTCAATGGCAGACTGCGCGAAGCGCTCGATGAGTTCCAACCCGACATCATCCACCTCACGACGCCGTTCACCCTCGGCAACTATGCCCTTTCCTATGGGGAGGAACAAGGGATCCCCGTCGTCGCCACCTACCATACCCACTTCATCAGTTACATCGAGTATTACTTCCGCTATTTCCCGATTTTCTCGCGTCTGCTGGATCTGGGCGGACGCCGTTACATGAACTGGTTCTACAATCGGTGCGATCTCGTCTATGTGCCCACTGAGAGCATCATGGATGAACTGCTCGACTGCGGTATTGACCGCCGCCGCATGGTCATCTGGGGACGTGGCATTGATACCGACCTCTTCCGCCCTGAGCAACGCGACGATGCCTTCATGGACCGTCTCTGTGGAAAAGGAACAAAAAGGGTTCTCTTCGTAAGCCGCCTCGTCTGGGAAAAAGAACTGCGGACGCTCGCCAAGGTTTACGAGATGTTCACCGAGACACATCCACATGTACGTTTCGTCGTCACCGGCGATGGTCCCCGGCGGCGTGAACTCGAAGAACTGATGCCGAAAGCCATTTTTACTGGCAAACTCCTCAAAGAAGATCTTGCAAAGGTCTATGCCTCGAGCGATGTCTTCGTTTTTCCATCGGTCACCGAAACCTTTGGCAATGTCGTACTCGAGGCTATGGCCTCCGGCCTGCCGCCGGTCGTCGCAGCGCAGGGCGGACCGAAAGGCATCGTCAAGGATGGCGTGACCGGTTTCCACGCGACACCAAAGGACGCGGCAGACTTCCACCGCAAGATCTCCTTCCTCATTGACAACCCCTCTCGGGCTGTCGCAATGGGGGCAGCAGCAGCCGACTACGCGCGTCGTCAACAGTGGGATGCTCTTTGCAAAGAAATGTTCGCGTCGTACGAGCGGATCGTCGCACGGTTCGCACCGCTCACCGTCGAGGATGATGAAACGAGGAAGACACATGGTCTCGCTGTATAGAGTGGCAGTCAGAGCAATCGTTGCTCGCTTTTTCAAGATAACGCTCCTCATCGCGGCTTTTTTTCTGCTCTATCTCTTCATCAACACTTCGGACCTCGACCGTATCGGTGCCCAACTCTCGCAGGTCGGCTGGCGTTTCTTCATCATTCTCGTTCCCGTCTTCCTCGGTCAGTTGCTTGCCACGGCAGCATGGCGCTGCTGTTTCCTCGATCATCCGTCGTTCACCTTGCTGAAACTCTTCACTATCCGACTCATGGGAGAGAGCCTCACCCAGATCAATCCAACCAACTTCCTTGCCGGCGAAACGATGAAGGCGATGCTGCTCAACCGCGCCGGCATCAGTTATCGGCGCAGTATCGTGGCAATCACGGCAGCCCGCATCATCATGCTCCTTTCGAGTGCAACCATCGTGTTGATCGGTCTTTCCATCGGCCTTGCGCAATCGGGCACGGTGCTGGTGTATCTCGCTCCGCTTCTTGCCCTTCTCTTGACAGGTGTGGTGGCGCTCTTCCTGTGGCTCCTCAGCCGCGGCATACCCATCTTTTCGTTCCCGGTCGCCCTGCTCCGGCGCCGTTTCAGCCGCTTCCGCCGTCTCATCGTACTGGAGCGCAAACTGCGTAAGATAGACAGTGATTTTACTCTCTTCTACCGCGAACGGCGCGATGATTTTGCACGGGCATATTTCCTCTCCCTCCTCCACTGGCTCGGAGGAGCAACCGAACTGTTTCTCATCCTCACGTTCCTGGGCGTACCGGTCGGTTTCTCCTCCTGCATTGCAATGGAGGTGGGCATCATCTGTTTCCGCGCAATGGGTGCCTTCGTGCCTGGCCAGATAGGTATCGAAGAGTATGCGAACCGACTCATGCTCTCGGTCATCGGCGCGCCGGGCGCCGAACTGTGGATCAGCGTCTCCATCATCCGCCGCGCCCGCCAGATATTCTGGATCGGTATGGGCGCACTCTTCTTCTCGCTCATCATGATGCGCCGGCGTGCCAAAACGCCGATGCCTACGCCCGAAGAGTATGAAAGTCCTCTTCATTACGCATAAGTATCCCCCCTCGGTCGGGGGCATGCAGAAACAGAGTTTCGAACTTATCCGCGGCATGACGGGGCGCATGGAGACGCTCACGCTCATCCATGCGGGAGACCACGGTAAACTCTGGTTCTTCCACCGCCTAAAGCGAGAGGTGAAGACAATCCTCGCACAGCATCCCGATCTTTCGCTCATACATCTCAACGACGGACTCATGGCGGTTTTTGCCCTACCCCTGAAAAAAATAACCGCGGTACCCATTGTTGTAACCCTACACGGCCTCGATGTGGTCATGCCGGCGCCATGGTATCAGAAGCACATTCTTCCGCGCATTGCTCACTACGACCACTTCATCACGGTGAGCCGCGCAACGGCGCACGCCTGTATCGAACGCGGTTTCGATCCTGCAAAGGTGAGCATCGTCCCGAACGGGATAGACACCGCATTCGGCGATCTGCCCGCTGATCCCGACTACCGCACCACCCTCGGCAGGCGTACCGGTATAGACCTGACAGATAAGAAGATCATCGTCATGCTTGGGCGTCCCGTACTGCGCAAGGGCTTTTCGTGGTTCATCCGCGAGGTGATGCCCCACCTACCCCCCGATGTCGTGTGCCTTCATATCGGACCGCTTGCGCGCCACATGTGGCTGAGGCTGACGCTCCTCCGCGCCATCCCTTTTGACATCGGCACCCATCTTGCCCTCATCTGGGGCATGCCGATCGATGAACCGAACCTCCGACGCGCTGCAGCGCATCCAACGGTCGCCGACCGTGTTCGCCTCCTCGGCGCTTGCCCCGTAGGTGATCTTGTCCAGATTCTCAAGTGTGCCGACCTCTTCGTCATGCCGAATCTCTCGGTTCCTGGCGATATGGAGGGCTTTGGGCTCGTCGCCCTCGAGGCATCCCTCTGTGGCCTCCCTGTCGTCGCTGCCGCCGTTGACGGCATCCCCGACGCGATTCAAGAAGGCAAAAATGGTATCCTGCTTCCTCCCGGTGATCCTGTTGTTTGGGTGCGTCGCATCACCGAACTGCTCGCCGACAGATCGGCGCTCAAGGCGCTCGGGACACAGGGGAAGGAGTTCTCGCGCGCCACCTATGGGTGGTCACGGATGGTCGAGGAGTACGAGACGATTTTCCGACGAGTGGCAGATCAGTAACCACCCTCCACGTTGATAATGTAGATTATCATCTCTTCGGTGTTGAATGAACCGGCGGTTACGCTCGCGCCGGTCATCGGCCTCGTGAATCTCCGGTCCAGCATCAGATTGTTCGCCATAGCGTAGAACCCTGTACCGAAGGTAACTTGGGAAAGGAGATCCGCCGAGACGGTGAATTCACCGTCATCCTTCACGCGGCAGACGATACTCCCCTCCTGACCGGTAATGGTGAGGTCGAGGGCGTTCCCTGGATTTGCCTCTTCCCATATGATGGTGAGATCTTGTGAGGGGTCTATCGTCACGCTGGGGAAAGGCAACGCTCCGCCGGTTTGCGGCTCAGGGCTTACGAGGGCGAGCGAGGGTGGAAAACGAACCGCCGCAGAGAAAGGAGCAAGGTCATCCTGCCCTTCTCCGGAGAGAGTATAATCAGTATTGAAGGCAAGCATATCGAGGCTTATCGAGCCATCGCCCGTTCCATTGAGTTTGTAGACCTTGTCATTCGGCTCGTAGAGGAATGCCGCCGGGCCTCCGACAAATCCAGTGATGGTTACCGGGCCACGGTCGAGCGATTCACGATTCGGCGTTTCACAGTGTTCGGAGCCGGGGATCGGCTTGCCGTTCCTGTCTGTTTCTGCAACACACTCCTGCTCCGGAGCACAGTCTTCCTTCGAAGAACACTCAGGTGTCGGCGTTTCGGTGCCGCTCTCGAAGACACAGGTATCGAGTTCCAGTCCCGTTTCATCGGTAGGCTCCAGATCCTCGCGCGCTGTCTTCATGATGACACCGAAGGCCATCGCGTTGACTTGACCGAAGATTTCCATGGTCATGATTTGGAAGAAGATGTTGTAACCGGGATTGGTAGGATCAAAGCCACTGGCATCCTCATCCGGAGTGGCATCGAAGGCCTCATCGGCAGATTCGTCGGCTGTCTCATCGAGCATATCGTCGGGCACAGTGATATCAACGTCCTCCGAGGTATCGGCATCGGAAACAATGTCTGCCTCCCGTGCGGTCTTCGTCGAGTTGTCACATGCAAGGAACAGGAACATCCCCGCGATGATACCTGCTACCGTCAACAATTTCGCCATTTTTCCCTCCATTTTTCGCAGTATAAATAAACGGCGTAAGGATACCTTTTACCACCGGTCATTCATGCCTCCTCGTACTGCCAACCGGCAAAGTAACCACTTTCATTTTTTACGGATGATTCTTCTTTGTCAAGAAATGGCTATTTCGAGATTCCTCCTCGTTTTTCATCTCGGTAAGGTACCTTACAGGTACTCGGCCTGCGGATGGCACACCACGAGAGCCGTTACGCTTTCGAGCGGTACCAGTTCGTCGCCGCTCGAGAGGGTGATTCCTATTTCATCGAAACGGAGCAGCGTTTGCATCTTCCGCTGATCAGTGAGATCGGGCCACGAAGGAAAGCCGGGGCCCACCCGGATGGTCTGTTCCACCAAGATCCCGAGATCACGGCAGAGCGTGCGGTGGACGAGAGCAGCACATGCTTCGGCAAGTTCGGCGCCAAGGCCGTGGAGGAAGAAGTAGTCACGGTAGTGACCAGCCTTCCGGCGGCGCTCTTTCTCGGCGGCGAAGCGATTTCCGATGGTAACCGCAAAAAGGACCACCGTATCGCGCTCTGGGCGGAAGTAGGCACTCAGTGCGCGCGGTGGATCGGTTGGTCGCTCGGGGAACGAGAAGGACACCGTTTCCGCTTCACCTTCCACCACGAGAGACCCCTCTCTGGCATACCCGGGGAACAGGGCGACCACTGCGGCCGGCGCAAGGACATCGGTTGTGGCGAGATCCTCGGCAAAGTGCTGCAACAGCGCCTCGCCTTCCCTACTATCACGGAGATCCCAGCGTACCCGAAAGAGACGTTTTTTATCAATGAGACCAAATAGTTCTTCCACTGGCAGGGAGCGCAGGAGGCGGCGGCCGAGCCATGGGGGGGTGAGTGGCGGATGGTCGAAGGCAAGATGCTGATGCGTAAGGCGACGAGGGGTTGATGGAGAAGAAACCAATTGCTTGTGTGGCACCACCCGTCGTTCCATCACTCCGAGTGCTTCAAAGGCATCTGCCGCATACCAGACCGGGGCACGGGAGAGCGGCGCTACCTCCTGCGCGACAAAAGAGGAGGCAAGCGCGGCGCCCCCGCAGAGGAGCGGCACGCTGAGTTCCGCTTCCGCAAAGGCACGTGCCACCTCCTTCATCTCGAGCGCCGAGCGGACGAGGAGCCCGGAAAGTCCAACAAAATCGGGGCGATGTTCTTTTGTAGCAGAAACAATGTCTGAGGCAGAACAATCCGTGCCCAGATCAACTACCTCCCAGCCGTTGCTCGCAAGAATGATAGCAACGAGGTTCTTGCCAATGTCATGGATGTCTCCTCTGACCGTAGCAAGGAGCACCTTTCCCCGATGGGCGGAAGTCTGGTGGCTTTCGAGGTGAGGTCGCAAGATGTCAACTGCACGCTTCATCGTCTCAGCAGCACGCAGGACGAAGGGTAGTTGCATAGCCCCGCTTCCGAAGAGATCGCCTACCTGCCGCATCGCGGGGAGGAGTATCTGTTCCAGCACCTCCAGCGCGGACTGCTGCGTAAGCGCCTCGGCAATATCCGAAGCAAGGTACTCTCCCTGTCCCTCGATGATGGCCTTTGTGAGACGCACCGCGATCGGTTGCACCACAGGGGCCCTCACCGGGCGATCCTCGGCAGGTGTTTCATTGAAGCACGCGAGGAAGCGTTCGAGCGGGTCACCCGCGCGCCAATCATTGAAGAGGAGCGCCTCGCCGGCAGCGCGCACCGCCGGCGCGATAGCAGAGAGCGGGAGAATCTTCCCGGCATGACAGATGGCGGCGTCGAGGCCTGCCTGCACCGCATGGTAGAGAAAAAGGCTCGTAAGCACGCGGCGTACTGCTGGTTTCAGGCCATAGGAGACATTGCTGACTCCAAGGAGCGTACGCACCCCCGGTACCTCCTCTTTGATACGGCGGAGTGCCGTAAGGGTCTCCTGTGCCGCCCCCCGAAGCCGCGGATCGCCTGATGCAAGCGAGAAGGTAAGCGGATCGATGAAGAGAGCATCGCGGGGAAGCCCATGCTCTTCGGCAAAGGAAACAAGACGCCGCGCCACCGCGAGTTTCCGCTCAGCGGAATCGGCCATCCCCTCCTCATCAATCGTGAGCATGACGAGCGCCGCACCATAGCGCCGCGCAAGAGCGATCATCTGGGCTGCCACCTCGGGGCGCTCGAGGTTCGTCGAGTTGACGAGTGCCCGCCCCGGTATCCGGCTGAGCGCTGTTTCAACTGCCTGCGGGGAGGTGCTGTCTATCGAAAGCGGTAGGTGTACCGTGGTTACGAGCATCTCAACGATCCGCGCCATATCGTGTACCTCACTACGCCCGGCCACTGCCACATTGAGGTCGAGCAGGTGTGCCCCCTCTGCCTCCTGCGCTCGAGCAAGAGCGCGAATACGGTCGAGATCCTCCGCCTCGAGTGCCGATCGGAATTCACGACTTCCGTTTGCGTTGAGGCGTTCGCCAATGAGGAGCGGCCGTGGTTCGGTATCAACCGGCTGGGCCCCGTAGAGCGAGGAGAATGAAGAACATACCGATGGCCGCTGACGCAGCACTATGCCGCGTTCATCAAGAAGTCGTCGGAGGGCAGCGATGTGCGCAGGGGTTGTTCCACAGCACCCACCAACGAGAAAAATGGCTCCCGTGGCAAGTAGTGGCTCGAGAATTGCCACAAAGGTTGCCGGATCTTGCGGATAGCGCGTTACTCCTCCCTCGACCTGCGGAAGTCCCGCATTCGGCTGAAGACTCACGGGAAACGGGCTCTGTGTAGCGAGCGTTCGAACTGCCTCGCGCATGAGATCGGGGCCCGTACCACAGTTGAGCCCAAGGGCAGAGAGCGGATACGGAGCAAGCGCCGCGATGACCGCCTCGATCGGCGTTCCGAGGAGCATCCTGCCACCGGGGGCAATGGTCACCTGTACGATGACTGGCACTTCGGTCCTGAGATCGCTACAGGCATCCGCGATACCGCAGAGAGCTGCCTTGACCTGCACCAGATCCTGTGCCGTTTCGACGATAAGAAGATGCACCCCGCCTGTAAGAAGCCCCGCAGCTTGTTCGCGGTAGGCAGCAGCCAGTTCGGCGAACGACACCTGCCTGAGGGTGGGGAGGAGGTTTCCGGGCCCCATCGCTCCGGCCACGAAGCGGGGCAGATCGGGGCGGTAGAAATCATACGCAACTGAAAGGGCGAGCGCGGCGGCGCGGCGGTTTATCTCCTCTGCACGGTCGGCAAGACCATACGGAGCAAGGGCGAGCCGGTGGGCGCCGAAGGTGTTGGTCTCGATGATGTCGGCACCGGCAGCGAGGTAATCGCGGTGGATCGCCGCGATGAGATCGGGACGCGAAAGGACAAGGTACTCGGGGCAGTGGCCATGACCCCCAACATCGTGCTCAGCGGGTGCACGCGCCGCGATCTGGGTTCCCATGGCACCGTCGCAGAGAAGAATTCGTTTTCCCCAGTGTTCTTCGAGCGGTATCATCCGTGACCTCCGAAAAGGGTGGCTAAGAGCGCCTGTGCCGAGCGCCCGTGCCCCATCGTAAAGAGATGGATCGCTGGTGCCCCCCCATCAATGAGCCGATAGACCAGATCGGCGATGAACTGGGTCCCTGCCGCAAAGGCGGCTTCGGGCGTCGGTGCTTCGGTGACGGCCGCCGCGAGCGATACAGGTACCTCCACATGGAAGAGCGACGGGATGAGTGCTACCTGCCGGGGCGTCGTAACGGGCTTTATCCCCGGAATGACCGGTACGGTAATCCCCGCAGCACGGAGCCGCTCGACATAGCGGAAGTAGGTTTCGGGGCGAAAAAGCATCTGGGTAATGATGAAGGAAGCACCGGCTGCAACCTTGCGCTGCACGACAGCGATCTCTTGTTCTGGATCGGGTGCCTCATGGTGCCCCTCCGGATACCCGGCAACCCCGATACAAAAACTAGTTGGTTCCGCATCGGCTATCTCTTCGAGGTATTGGCCGCGATTCAAGGCAGCCACCTGCGCGACAAGATCGACAGCATAGCGATGCCCCCCAGGGGCCGGCACAAAACGAGAAACTCCCTTCGGGGGATCTCCGCGGATAAGAAAAAGGTTCCGAAAGCCAAGGTAATGGAGGTCAATGAGGGCATCTTCCGTTTCGGCGGCGCCGAATCCACCGCACACGAGGTGTGGAACCGTCTCGATACCAAAGCGGGCCCGGAGTGCCGCGCAGATGCCCACACTCCCCGGTCTCTTCCGCAAGCGCCGCTCTACCCGTCGCCCCTCCCGCTCCTCCACAACCATCTGCGGCTGATGGTAAGTGACGGTGATAAACTGCGGATTGAAGGGCAGCAACGCCTCGATTGTCCGATAGATATCCTCCACCGTGCCTCCCCGTTCCGGCGGAGTCACCTCGAGCGAAAGCAGAGGGGCAGCCGCACGGGCGAGTGCTTCTACGACAGTAACCATGTCATTCTCCCGTATCTACTCATTTTTTTCACAAGGCACGAGCCGCACCGCCCCCCAAACCC
>Ga0129299_1001087_pt1 | contig 18121 bp, 12 predicted proteins | sample ConPoolayeCmetaG_FD_94477 | JGI IMG/M metagenome (GOLD analysis project Ga0129299, IMG submission 94477) | Hot spring microbial mat communities from California, USA to study Microbial Dark Matter (Phase II) - Cone Pool mat layer C metaG ...
CCAGGTCTGCGTCACGCGGACGGGCCTGGCGCTCGAACGCCATCGCGCCGCGCACGGGGAGTATCCGGCCGCCCTGGCTGCGCTCGATCCCCAACTGCTCTCCCCCGCGCCGGACGATACCTTCACCGGCGCGCCGCTGATCTATCGGCGCACGGCGGAGGGCTTCCTGCTCTACAGCGCCGGGCCCGACGGGCGGGACGACGGCGGGAAGCGCCGTCCGCCCGTCAGCACCCGTCATGACGCATACGACATCCCATGGGGCTCTCCGCCGAAGCCGGAGGCCGTCGCCGAGTCCGGGGCGGCGCCGTCCGAATGACGGCGGCCGGCGGCGTGCCCGGCGCGAATCTCGTGTCGTTGTCCTGTAGCTCCGGCGCTCTGTCGCCGGAGTCGGCGGGGAACCGCGCCGCAGCCCGAGGGGCGAAGGCGGCCGGCCGGCGGAGAAAGACGCGCGCCCGGCCCGATTCCGCCATCGGCCGGGGCGAGGTCGCCCCGGCTCCAATGCCCGCGCCAGCCGGCCTCACCACGCCACCGTGACCGGCCTCCCGTCGGCGGGCGCCTCCACTCGGATTTCGCCGTCCCGGATGGAGAAGCGCAGCCCGCGGCCGTCGCTGTCGGTCGCGGCGGCGGCGTGCGCGTCGGAGGCGGTCACCACCGCCGTCAGCGGACGATCGAAGACCGCGCGCGGCTCCAGGTCGCAGACCACCCGAAAGCGCACCGCGCGCGGATGCGTCGAGAGGGTCTCGACGCGGGCGGCGTCGCGCATCCGCGCGTACCGGCCCACCTCGCCCATCGGCGCGACCCAGAGCCACTCGTCCTGCGCCCGAAGCCATTCGCAATGGGCGCGAAACGCGTCCTTGCTCGCGAACGGCGCGTAGCCGCCGACGATCGAGTGAATGCACGCGGTCAACCATTCGCCGGACCGGGCCGCCTCCCTCAGGCGCGCGCGGGTCTTCCGATCCGACCACCGGCGCCGGGCGGTGTTGCCGTAGCCGAGGGCGTCGAGCCGCAGGAACAGGTGCCGCTCATAGACCTTGGCCTGCACGCGCGGATCGCGGGCGTCGCTGCCGCCGGGGGCGGCGTAGGAGACCGGCGGCACGCCGGTGCGGTCGGCCAGCAACTGCCAGCCGCCGTTGATCTGCTCGTCCAGCGTCGCGTCGTCGGCTTCGTGCAGCTTGTACTTCGTCTGGCCGTGCGTGCCGACCTCGTGGCCCTTGCGGATCAGATCGCGGGCCTGCTCGAAGGCGATGAACTTCTCGTGGTCGGGATGCTCCGGCGTCATGGCGTGCGGAATCAGGAAGAACGTGCCCTTCAGGCCGAGCGGATCGAGAATCTCGAGCGCGTCGCGGACCTCGGAGCGGAAGCCGTCGTCGAACGTCAGGCTGAGGGCGGCGCGGCGGTCGCCGCGGAAGCGCGCGATGCGCGGCGTCGGTTCGGCGGGCGGAGCACTGGGGCGCATCGAGATGAAATCCTCGTCGGCGGGCCCGAACGGCGCGCGCCACGCGTCGAACATCGGCCGAACCGTCCGGCGGCGCAAGCCGAAAACGCGCCGCGGCGCGGCATTGACGCGCGGCGCGTTCCGCGGTAACCGATCGGCATGAGCGCGAAGACGATACTGATCACCGGCGGGGCGCGGGGCATCGGGCGCGGGTGCGTGGACCATTTCCTGGCGCGCGGCTGGAACGTGGCCGCGCTGGATCTGTCGGACATCGCGCCGGCGGAGCGGCTGGAGGCCGTGCGCGGCGACGTCGCCGACGAGGCCTCCGCCGCGGAGGCGGTGCGCCGCGCGCGGACGCGATTCGGGCGGCTCGACGCGCTGATCAACAACGCCGGCATCGCCAGCCCCCCGCGCCGGCCGCCGGAGGAGCTGCCCCTCGAGGACTGGAACCGCGTCCTCGCCGTCAACCTGACCGGCGTCTTCCTGATGGCGCGGCACGCGGCGCCCGCGCTGCGCGCCGCGCGCGGGGCCATCGTCAACATCGCCTCGACGCGCGCGTTGATGTCCGAGCCGATGAGCGAGGCCTACGCGGCGTCGAAGGGCGGCGTGGTCGCGCTGACCCACGCGCTGGCGCTCAGCCTCGGTCCGGATGTGCGCGTCAACTGCATCAGCCCCGGCTGGATCGAGACCGACCCGGCGGCGCGCCACAGCGAGGCGGACCGCCGGCAGCATCCGGCCGGCCGCGTCGGGACGCCGCGCGACATCGCCGAGGCCTGCGAGTGGCTGATCGGCGCGGGCTTCGTCACGGGCCAGAACGTGGTCGTGGACGGCGGCATGACGAAGAAGATGATCTACGTCTGACCGGCGGCGGCGCGGGGCCGGCGGTAACGACGGCGGAAGCGGCCGGGGATTGCGGAACCCGCGCGCCGCGCGAAAGGCTCCCTCGCGTTTTCCAAGGCTTGGAAGACCGGGCCGATTCGATTTCCAAGCCTTGGAAACCGAAGCGCCGCCGTATCCCGAAGGCCGGGCGGAAGCGGCGCGGCGAGGCCGCCGCGCCCTGCCTTTCCTCAGCCGGATCTGACCTGGACGGCGCGCGCGCGCCGCGCGCGGTCGGCTACCGTCGCGGCGGCCGGTCCGGGACCAAGAACTCCTGCGCGTCCGCTCGCGAACGGAGGGTCTGGAATCGCGCATCGTCCAGCACGGTCCGGCGCGCGCTTTCGCCGCCGAGTTCGACGGCCTTGCGCAGCGAGGCCACGGCGGCCTCCGCCTTGCCCGTGCCGAGCTGCACCGCGGCGAGGTCGAGCCGGACGTCGGTCTGCAGCGGAACGCGCTCCAGGTACTGGGTCAGGGCGGTTTCCATCCAGTCGTAGCGCCGCGCCTCGTAGGCGAGCCGGGCGAGGGCGGCATACGCATCGGCGGACAGATCGCTGCGGCCGATCAGCGCCGTCATGGCCTCCGCGAATTCCGGCATTTGCTGGTAGCGGAAATACAGCTCGGCCAGCTCGACCCGTTCCGGGAGGGTCAGGGCGTCGGCGGCGCCGCGGGCCGCGAGGTCGCGCAGCCGCTCCTGGCCGCGCGCGGCGACGCGCAGCATCGCGGCGTAGCGGATGGCGTTTTCGTTGAGCGGGTCCTGGGCGACGAACGCCTCGGCGACCTCCGCGGCCTCGCGGTATTCCTGCTGCTGCGCGTGCAGGTCGGCGAGCCGGAAGGCCGCTTCCGGGCTGGCCGGATGCAGCGCGATCGCCTGCCGCAGCGCGTATTCGGCGTCGTCGTAGCGTTTCCGGTGGACGTAGAGCCCGGCGATCGAGGAGCGCAGCTTGGAAAACGTCTTGCGGGCGACGATGTCGCGCCGGAACCGGGGATTGGCCAGCAACCGCGCCGTGTACCAGTCCCAGAACGCGCGGTCGCGCGCGACGATGGCATCGGTGATGTCCACCGGCTTGCGGTTGATTTTGAGGATCAACCCGTGCGGCTCCAGGTGGTCCATCATCCACGGGATCGGGTAGCTCTCCTCGAGATAGAACTCGTGGCGGGGGTTGGCGAGGAAGATCATGCGCGACAGGTAGCCGTTGATGTGCATCACGCCCTGCACGCCCTCGATGCTGACGCGGCCCTCTTCCTCGGTCACGGCGGCCTGGTCGCCCGCGCGGCCGGCCCTGCGGTCCTCGAGGTAGCGTTGAAAGGCGACCTGGCTCTCGACCACGGACGGAATCCAGATGCGGTCGCCGTAGAGGTCGCGCATCGTCTGCAGGTAGGTCGGGTCGGCGAGCGCGTTCTGGGTGATCAGATACACGTCGGGCCGCACGTGCGCCGAGTAGATCATGTAGGTCGGCACGAAGCGGCCCGGGTCGGTCCCGCCGAAGAAGATCGCGTTCGGCGCCATCGGCGGCGGGTAGCCCGGGGTCGGGTAAGCGGCCCACTCCGCCTCGCCGATCTCGCGGCGGATGGCCTCGACGCCCTGCAACTGCCAGTGGCCGAACTGCCAGCCGAAATCGCAGCCGTTCTGCTCGGCGCCGCCGACGGCGCGCAGGTAGTTCTCGTCGTGCGCGTTCTGCCAGAGCGGGAGCGCCGGCAGCGCCAGCGCCAGCGCCGTGCCGGCATGGAGGAACGGACGCCGCCCGCCGGTCTGCCAGTGGAGCCACGCCAGGCCGAACAGGATGCCGTAGCCGATCCAGAGCGCGTAAACCGCGTGCGACTGGATGAACTGCACGCGCGCGATGAACAGCGTCGTGTTGTCGAGCGAGGGGTTCTGGAAGGTGATGAAGATCAGGCTCACCGCGACGAAGGCGGCGAGCGTCGTCGCCAGCCACGCGCGCGCGGCCGGCCGGACGGCGCCGAGCATCAGGAACGGGACCGCGCCGCCGACGGCGATCGGCAGCGTGAACTGTCGGCCGAGGTCGCGCCAGAACGCGCCGAGCTGGAGGAGGAACTTCATCGAGAAGATGTCCGACGGCACGATCCGCTCGTACTGGCCGCGCGAGATCGTGTGCAGCAGCCCGCCCCATGTCCGCGGATAGCCCCAGTTCATCGGCGGGTTCTGCTCCGACGCCAGCGGCAGGTAGGCGTAGAACGACAGGCCGAGATAGACCAGCAGGAAGGCCGCCGCCACCGTCCGTCCGCGCGGCAGCAGCGCCGCGCCGGCCAGCGGAATGGCGAGGAACAGCGCCGTGTGGACCCAGAACGCGGCGGTCGCGGGCCCGCCCGACCACAGCAGCGACGTCCAGCCGCGGCGCGCGGCCAGCACGTTGAACAGGACCAGCACGATCGTCAGGCCGCCGACCGTCAGGAAGTCGCGGAACAGCGCCCGGTCGCGCGCCGCGATGCCGGCGGCGACCGCCAGGCCCAGGAACAGCAGCGTCTGGTGGTTCGTCAGGCCCAGCCCGAACGCGAACGCCAGCGCGTAGAGCGGTCGGACGTCCGCCGGGCGCGCCATCCAGCGGTAGAGCAGCAGCAGGATCAGCGTCTGGAAAAAGGCGTTGAGGCTGTACACCTCGACGATCACCGATTGCGACCACAGCACCGGCGAGCAGGCCAGCAGCAGGCCGCCGGCGACCCCGCCCGCCCAGCAGAACCACGTCTCGGCGCGATAGCCGACGATCCGATCGAACCGCTCGACCCCGCGCAGCATGTCCGCGCCCGAGCGGCTGATGAGCAGGGCCAGCGCGCCGCAGGCCAGCGCGCCGAAGAACGCGGAACACAGGCCGACCGCCCACGCCGGGTTGGGATACCCGCCGGGTCCGCCCGGCGCGAAGAGGTCGCGGAAGGATTTCGCGACGATGGCCCAGTTCGAGTCCGGCTGCCCGTAGTAGCGCACCCAGTGGAAGACCCACTGAAAGAACCACGCCAGCAGGGTCCAGATCGGATAGCCCGGCGGGTGCGGCGCGCCGAGGTAGTCGGCGGCGACGGCCAGCTCGCCGGAATCCTCGAGCGTCACGGTCGGGGCGAGCGTGTGGAAGTAGAACAGGAACGAGAGCAGGAAGACCGTTCCGAAGGCCAGCCAGTCCGCCCGCCGGAAGAACGCGCCGCGCGCGTTGTCGAAAAAGGCGGGATCGGCGGGCGCCGCGAGGACGTCGGACGCCGGCGCATCGGTCTGCGGAGCGGTGGTCATTCGGTTTCGCGCGGCCGGTTCCCGGCGGGGACGCGGGGCGCGGCGGAACGATACGGGCGCGGCGCGCGGCGCGTCAAGCCGGCTTCGCGCCGCTTCCGGCGACGGAGCGCCGGAACTACAGGGCTGTAGCTCCGCCGCTCTGTCGGCGGAGGAAAATCGCGCTCCGGATTTCCGGCCTCCGCGCGCTCCGCGCCTCCGCAGCGGACCTCATCGGGGTCGGGGTCGCTATCGGTATCGGGATCGAATCCCCCTCGCGCCCGCGCTCACTCGACTTTGAGCGGCGCCGGCGTCGGGTCCGCGCGGGCCGCCGCGAGCGCCCGCCACAGCACCGCGCCGACGACGATCGCCCCGCCGGGCAGCGCCCAGGGTCCCGGCCGCTCGCCGACGAAGATCAGCGTCCAGAGCGGGTTCAGCACCGGTTCCGCCATCGGGATCGTGATCGCCTGGATCGCCGAAACGCGGCGGAGCGCGGCGGCGAACAGCACGTAGGCCAGTCCCAGTTGAAAGACGCCCATGATGCCCAGCAGCCACCAGTCCTCCGGCGGCGGCCGGGAGCCGAGGACGAACGGCAGGCATACGGCGCCGGTGATCAGGTTGCCGGCCAGCACGGAACCGACCGGGTGACGGTCCTTCTGCCGCCGCATCAGCAGCGTCATCAGTCCGAACGCGAAGCCGCTGAACAGCGCCAGCAGGTTGCCCCAGCGCCCTTCGAGCGACAGATCGTCGAAGAAGAACAGCGCGACGCCGGACAGCGCGATCCCGACCGCGGCCCAGTCGCGGGGGCGCACCGGCTCGCGGGCGACTGCCGCGCTGAGCAAGCCCACGTAGATCGGCGCGGTGTACTGCAGCATGATCGCGTTGGCCGCGGTCGTGAGCTTGGTGGCGACGACGAAGGAAATGATCGCCGCGCTGTAGGCCAGGCCGCCCCATAGGTGGCCGCGCGACCAGCGAAAGCGCCCGTCCCGGCGCGCGGCGAGCGCGATCAGCGGCGCGGCGATGAGGCTGCGCGCGCCGGCGATCGCCAGCGGGTTCCACGCGATGCGCTTGATGAGCACGCCCGCGAAGCTCCACAGCAGCGCGGTCGCCAGGAGCATCGCGACGGCCCGGCGTTGTTCGGATTCTGGGTTCACCCGCGTTCGATCCGGCGCGGACGTTTCCGAACAATCGGATTGAACCTTCGCGCCCTGACCGCTATGTTAGGCCCGTTTTCCGCGCGAAAAGCGCCGGGCGCTTAGCTCAGTTGGCTAGAGCACTACCTTGACATGGTAGGGGTCACAGGTTCAAGTCCTGTAGCGCCCACCAGCCTTCGCGGCCCGCCGCGCGAGGCGCGTGCTCGCTGTTTATTGCCTCCGCCCGTGGTTCACGCAGGCGCCTGTAGACCTCTGCCCCGAGCCAGCCTGAGACGAGCTTCTGAAACACCTCGTCGTTCAGCACTTTGGCCGTAAGCTCCTCGTTCTGCTCCATGCGATCGATCACGAGGGATTGGAGTACGCCTTGGAAAAGAAGCTGGAACTTCTCCAGGGGATTCGCCTGCGCCGCCTGCTGGAGATCCGAGCTCAGGACCGCCGCCTCTCGAATCTGGTCGAAATAGAGCTGATCCGCGTCCGTGAAGTCCGTTCCGAAGCGTTCGTTCAGGATGTCAATCAACCGGGAAAGCTCGATGGGCGTCTCGCGAACCCTGCCGGAAGCGACATCCGTCGGGCCCTTCAGGGGGATGGCTTCGCCCTCGGAAAGACGGATCGAGCCTTCGCTGATCTTCTGCAGGCGGTAGTATTCGAGGCGGACTTCGTCATCGAACGAGTATGACGGGCCCGCCCCGCGCTTCGGGAGCTTGGCGCTCAGGAATCTCAAGAAGGTGTAGAGCTTCTCAAGGTCGGTGTCCTGAAACGGAATGATCTGGCTCAAGTATGCGTAAAGATTACGGAATGTGGCGATCTTCGCGCGGAGGTCTTCGGCTTCATCCTCTTTCTCCGCTTGCCGCTTCCGAAACCGCTCTGTCGCCGGTTCGAGCGCCGCTTCCATGCGCGCATGGTCTTGCGCGCTCGGACGGCGCCTGGCCAGGAAGAAAACCCGGCAAAAGGCTTCGACTTCTTCCCGGTCGTAAAGGGCGCTCGCATCCAGTTCGGCCTGAATCTGATACAGCCGGGCGGGTTCGACTTCCTCGCCCGTTTCCGCGCCCTCATAGTAGTCCTTGAAGGCTTGAAAGATCTCCTCCCGGTCGTTCACGAAGTCCAAAACGAAGGTGTCTTCCTTGAGCGGGTGCATCCGGTTCAGGCGGGACAGCGTTTGCACGGCTTGGATGCCGGCCAGGCGTTTGTCCACATACATCGTGTGCAGCAACGGCTGATCGAAACCGGTCTGGTACTTCTCCGCGACGAGCAGGACCTGGTATTCGGAAGTGGCGAACTTGTCGGGCAACTCCATTTCACGAATCCCGCCGTTCATCGCCGCTTCGGTATAGGTCTTCCCGGGCGCTTTGTCGTCTTGAACGATGCCGGAGAACGCGACCAGCGTTTTGATGCCCTTGTAGCCCTTTTCCGCGATGTGCCGGTCGAAGGACTGCTTGTAGCGCACGGCTTCAAGGCGGGAACCCGTGACGACCATCGCCTTGGCCCGACCCCCGATCTTGTGCATGGTCTGGGTGCGGAAATGTTCCAGCATGACTTCCGTCTTTTGCGCGATGTTGTGCGGGTGCAGCCGCATGAATCGCGCCAGCGCGCGGGCCGCCTTCTTGCGCGCGACATGCGGGTCGTCCTCGCAGGCCTTCAACAGGCGATAGTAGGTCTTGTAAGTCGTGTAGCACTTCAACACGTCCATGATGAAGCCTTCTTCGATCGCCTGCCGCATGGTGTACCGGTGGAAAGGCTCGCCATTGCGGCCGAATACGCCGAAGGTCTTGTGTTTGGGCGTGGCCGTGAACGCGAAAAAGCTGACGTGCTTCTGATGGCCGCGCCGCGCGATGGCGCGGCGGACTTCCGCCTCGACCTGGTCCGCCTCGCCCTCGGCCAGTTCGGCGTTCACTTGCTCTTGGAGGGCCTCGCCGCCGAGGACCTCCTTCATTTCCGCCGCGCCCTCGCCGCTCTGCGAGCTGTGCGCCTCGTCAACGATGACGGCATAGGTTCGTTTGGGCAGCAGGCCCGCGGACGGCCGTTCCTGCTCCTCGGCAATCTTCTGCAGCTGATCGGCGACAAACGGGAACTTCTGAAGCGTGGTAATCACCACCGGCACGCCGGCCTGCAGGGCTTCGGCCAATTGACGGGAGTCCTTGTCTATCTTCTGAACGACGCCCTGCTTGTGTTCGAACTGGTAAATGGCGTCCTGCAATTGTTTATCCAAAACGCGTCGGTCGCTGATGACCACCACGCTGTCGAAAACCTTCCGATCCTCCTCCGTGTGCAGACTGCTCAACCGGTGGGCCAGCCACGCGATCGTATTGCTCTTGCCGCTGCCCGCCGAATGCTCCACGAGGTAGTTGTGTCCCGGGCCTTCCTGCCGGGCCGCGGCGACGATCTTGCGCACGGCATCGAGCTGGTGATACCGCGGGAAGACCATGACCTCTTTTTTGATCTTCTCGCCCTCGTCCGTCTTGCGCTCCTCGATCTGCAAATGGATGAAGCTTCCGAGAATCTCCAGCCAGCTATCCCGCTGCCAGACCTCCTCCCACAAGTAGGCGGTTCGGTGCTTGGTCTCATCGTGGTACGTGGGATTGCCTGCACCGCCCTTGAGGCCCCGATTGAACGGCAGGAACGTCGTGGCGCCCGCCGCCAGCTTGGTGGTCATGCGGACTTGCTCGGTATCCACCGCGAAATGAACCAGCGTCCGCCGTTTGAACTCGAAGAGGATTTCGCGCGGGTCCCGGTCCTTCATGTATTGCGTCACCGCGTCCTGAACGGTCGAGCCGGTCATCGGGTTCTTCAGTTCCGCCGTGGCAACCGGTATGCCGTTCAGACTCAAGGTCAAGTCCAGCGCGTTCGCGTTCCTCTCGCTGTACTGCAACTGCCGCGTGACACCGAGGCGATTCTCGGCGTAGAGCGTCTCCGCCTCCGGGTTCAGACCGTGCGCCGGACGAAAGAACGCCATGCGAATCAGATGCCCGTAGCACTTGAACCCGTGCCGGATCACCGTCAGACAACCGAGCCGGTCCAGCATCTTGGCCAGGTCGTTCAGGACAACCTCGCCGGTCTTGTCCCCATGCAGTTTCTCCAGCTTCTCCCACTTCTTCGGATGCGTCTCGCGGATGAAGTCCAGGGCCGCCCTGGGAAACAGCGCCCGCCCCTTGTCGTATTCCTCACGTGGGACGGCTTTCCAGCCGTGCGCCAGCAAATGCTCCTCGATCGAATCCTCGAACGGCTTTTCCTGCCAGGCTTTCACGGGACCAACTCCGGATGGGCGGATTTCAGCCAGGCCAGCGCCACCGATTGAAGCTCGCGCGCGAACGCGATCAATTCGTCCGCCTCGGCGCTCGTCGCGCCGCCCGCGCAATCGTACTCGACGGCATTCCGCTTGGCGCGGCAGGCGTCGAGATAATCCGCGTCCGCCTTGCGCGATTCGCCGAGAATCAACGGCAGCGCCTGTAACGAACGGTAATGCGCCAATCCTTGCGCGGGCCGATACCCCTCGGCATACAGCAGGATCGTGCAAAGTTTCAGCGCCGCATTGTAGGCGATCCCGAACCGCCAGTCGTCGGAAATGGCGTCCGTTGCCGCGTCGTCCAAATCGCGCCGGACAATGCCCAGCAGGTTTTCGATTTCCTGCCGGCTCGTTCGATGCGGCTTCAGCCAGCCGTTAGCGGCCCATTGACTCAAGCTCATCGGCGCTCCCGACGATAAACAACTTGCGGCCGTTCATGAGAGACGCGGCGAAATGATCGTTCGCCGCCAGCCGCCGTTTCCACTCCTCGGGCGTCATGGCGTGCGGATTGATTTCGCGGCCCAGGCGATCGGTCAGCCCGGAAAGCAGGCCGGACAGCGTTCGGAGGCCGATCGAGCCGATCGCCATGAGGTCAATATCGCTCTCCGCGCCCTCCGTTCCCGAGGCCACGGACCCGAACACGAAGGCGCAGCGAATGCCGTCGTGCTTCAGCGCCCGGGCCAACGCATCCGCGAGGCCAATCGTCTTCAACACCAGTCCGCGGATTTCCGGACGCAGCGGATGCTTCTCGTTCGCGGCAAAATAGACGCGGTTCCCGTCTCGCCGCCGGGTCACGAGGCCCATTTTCGCCAGTTTCCCGAGGTCCTGACGCACGGCGCCCACGCTCAAACCGACGCGCCGCTGAAGTTCCCGCAAATGGAGCGGTTCGCCGCGGATTCCGAACAACTCGCCGAGAATCCGCGCCCGCACCCGCGAGCAAACCAATTGTTCCAGCAGATTCATGCCGTACGCTTATACCATACAGTTGTTCGGCGTGGCAATACAATATCCGCGCCGCGCCGGCGCTCGGTCGCCGGATCATCGTGACGGGCGGCCATGGCGTTCCTCCAATCGATCCAGCGCTGCCCATGCCCGATCCAGACTGGGACATCTGGCGCGGGCGGCCGCGAAATCCCAGAATTCCAGTACGAACTGACCCAACGCGCCGTTGTAGTCGGGCCCCTGGCGGAGCGCGCCGGAGGCGGGATCGCGCCAGACGATGGCATCGCGCATCCGGCGGAAGCGACTTTCCTCCGCCAGCTCAAGCAGGACGCGCATCGGATCGGCAACCGCCTCGGGATCCCGCGGCAACCGCTGGCGCCGACAGCCAAGATACCGGGCCAGCCCATCCCCATCGCCCAGCAGCCAACTTTCCACCTCTCGCACGGCAACTCGCAGCAGAAAGCCTTCATGCCGCGGCCGGTCGAGCCACTCCGCCAGCAAGGCCGGGGCGCAAGGACGGTCATCGAGATCGGCGAGAAGGAGAAACGGGCAGTGAAGGGCCGCGCTGTTGAAGCCCGCGGCGCGTTTCTTCAGGTAAGCGGCGCCCGACTTCCCGAAAACCGCGCCTATGGCGTAATCGCGGCCTCGCGCTCGCAAGATTCGACGGGCCACCCCTTCGCTCAGTTCGTCTTCGACCGCCAGATGGATGGGTATGGGGGCGCTCATTGGAACAAGAGGAGTTGTTGCGCGTTCTTTGGGGCCGTCATGGGCAGAACCGCCTCGGCGATGCTCATCCCGCCTTCGAGAAGCGCCGCGATCTCCTTCTTGCTGGAAGCGAGTTCCACAACCGTGCCCTCGCTTCCCAGCGGACGCAGCATGGCCACTTCGTCCGGGCGAATACCGCGATCGCCGAACAACTCCGCGCTGTGGGACGACACGATCGCCTGCCGCCCCCTGGCCTGCTGAAGACGCCAAATCAGAGTCGGCAGTTTGCGCACGATCTCCGCATGCAGGGAAAGCTCGGGTTCCTCCAGCAGAAGCAGGGCGTCGCCCTCCAACAGCGTCCACAACAGGCCGATGAGGCGGATGGTTCCATCGGAGAACTGGTCTTCGCGCTGCCGTCCGGCATGGGGCCGCCAGTGCTCGTAAAGCGCCTCCAGATGCGGACGCCCCTTTTCGTCTCGAACGTCCACCAGGTCCTTCAGCTCCGGTACGGCGATGCGCAGGGCGCTTTCGATCTTTTTCAGGCGGGCCCGCCGTGTCTTCTCGGGGGTGGACATCACCCGATCGAGAAACTTCAGCCCGAACAGATCCTCGCCGGCGGCATCCCGGTTGCCCAGATTCGGGTGTTTGAGCAACTGCGGAACGAGGTGAAGATACAAGATCTTTTGAAACTCCTCCGAAATCGCGCGAAATTCCTTGTTGGACGCGATTTGCTCCAGATGGGTCTGGGTCAGCCGATCCTCGTCCTCCCGGTCGTTCTCGTCCGGCCGGTTCAACAGCATCGCGTCCCCTCGCCAAACGCGCTCGAACGCGAGCAGGGCGCGCCGCTGTCCGCGCGGTTCCTGCCGCATCCCGATGCCGTAACGCCACACGACGGGGCTTCCGGCGGGGCTTTCGGTCAGCGTAACTTCGATTTCGACATCGGGATAACGCCGCGCGGCCAGACAGCGGAGCTTGCCCAGGCCGCCGCGCTCGGCCACCGCCTGCTGCAAGCCGCCGCCGTTCTTCGCGATATCGCGGAGGAAGCGTAAGACATCCAACAGATTCGACTTCCCGCTGGCATTCGGACCCGCCAGAAAGAGACGCGGCCCCAGCGCCAGGTCCACACTGACGAAATTCCGCCAGTTTTTCAGAATCAGGCGCGTGAATTGCATGTCATGTATCCTCCGCCGTCTTCAATTCATTCCGGGAACATCAATCTGCCCCGTCACCGCCGCCGTGATCAGCGCCGCCCGGCGCTCGGAAAGGAGGCCGATGGATTCCTTCAAAGCGGTCTCAAGCTCCCGAGCCTCCGCAAGCTCGGCGCTCAACGCCTCCACAATCGCCCGCTGCTCGGCGAGGGGGGGGAGGGGCACTCGCATATCTCGGAAATCGTCCCAGTAAAGCCTCAGTCGATCCCAAACAATGCCGTGGGATCGGCGAGCGGCTTCTGCCCCAAAAGGCGGAATTCGTAGCAAGTAACCGAAGTAATCCGGCCAGACATCAGGGCCGGGTTTTGCCACAACGTAATCGGGACTGACCAAACCATCGACCGGCGCAATGCCAACGGCACCTTGCCACATCCGCATTTTATTGAAGGCGACGTCACCCATACGAGCAACCTTGTATGTCGTGAAATCTTCTGCCGTCCGTTCAATGCGATCCTCGGAAAACTCGCGTACCGTGACGCCGGTGTTGAGCGACACATTTAGCAGCGGCAGGTTCGGTTCGTTCCTTTCATCGCGCTCTATAAAGAGGAAAGCGACACGCCGAATTTGCCAGGCGGCGGGTATTTCTCCCAACCACTCCACCCCCGAATCCTTCATCTTCGCGTTCGGATCGAGGCCGCGGGTGACGGCGCGGGTGACGAGGGCGTTGCGCTTCTCCTCCAGCAGCGCCAGCATCTTTTCCTTTTCCGCGACCAGTTCGTCAATCCGCGCCGTCTCCCGGTCGAGATAGTCGGCAATCGCGGCTTGTTCCGAGAGGTGCGGAAATCCCAGTGGAAAGTCGAAGGCAAACTCTGATGGAACTCTCTTCTGCCCCGCGGCCCCGGTCATAAACGCCTCGCCGTAGCCGCGAAACAAGCGGCTAACGGTGGCATAGTACAAGAATCGAGCGTCAAGATTGGATCCGGCACGCAGCACGAAAAGCTCGGTTGTCCCGTAACCGATTCCGTTGATAAGGTTCCGCGCCAACGCCCCTTTGCCGTTTTCAAAACACGGCGTAATTTTTGCGACAATCACATCGCCATTTTCAAACCGCGTGTAGCCATTACTGATCGCGCTTGAACTCTTGACGAACGTTGTGTCCAGTTCTCCCTTGTCGCCAATCGCTGACATTGGGCAGAAGCTGACTTCGGTGGAGCCGTCTTCCATGCGGTACGGACGATCATTGGCTAAAGCGTACTTTATCCGCCTCGTACGCCATCGCACAGGATACGCCTTTCGGATAGTGTCGAGATGATCAATCATGCGTCACCTTGTTGAAAAGGCTTAGGATCTTTTTTCAAGGGTTTCAAGTTCACTGTCGATTGTTTCGAGATCTCCCGGCAGAACGTATCTATAGAAGCGCCGGTTGAAGTTGATCTCGTAGCCGACCTTGCCGACGCCGCCGTCTTTCTCGTCGGTGGCTTCTTCGCTGATCCAGGCGTCGGCGACGCAGTGGCGAGATAGGGACGGAGTTTCGAAAAGAGAACCTGTCCCTTACGAAATCGCTTTCCGCCTGGAGGGACTTGGGCGCCCTGGGCCTCCCAGAGCGGGACAAGTCGTCCGGTAGCGGCCTCGATACTATCGAGTCCAGCGTACGGCAATTCCTCTGCGGGATCCGTCTCTTCGTTCCGCAGATGCACGGCGAACTTAAGGGGCCGCTCCCGCCAATTCGCGGGCAGCTTGCCGAACCAACGGCGCGCATCGGAATCGGCTTTGGAGTGCGGCGACATGTCGCCGCTTGCTTTCGCCGCGTCGCGACGCGGCGGACAAAGCGGTGTCGCGCCACCGCACTCCAAGAGCGCATTCGCGCGCCTCGAGCGACGATCAGAAGTCATCCGGCACCTTGAGACGATCGGTCTTGAAACTTTCCACCGTCTTCACGAACGGAGCCGGCGCCGTACGCGCAAACCAGGCCGCCGAACACCATCGGTATCGTTCGGCCACGGGCACGACCCCGTGACGAACCGGGTTGTTGTGCACATAGTTCAATCGCGCCAGATACGATTTTTCAAAGGTGATTCGACTATCCCAGAATTGATGCCAAACCTTTCGTCCAGGCGCGCCGTCTTCCGCGTTCAACGCTTTGGCAAGGTTCATATGATACTTGCCGAGAAACCGCGACAGGTTGCCCGGATCGTCGGACGACAAGGCCACGAAATGATAATGGTTGGACATGATCGCCCATGCTTGAAGTTTCCAACAGAACTCCGCCGCGAATCGAAACAGCATATCGAGTCCCAGATCGAGTCGCGCGGGGGTATTTAGGTAGGGAATTTTGCCGTATGTGCCGGCCGTGACCATGTAGGCGCCGCGCTCGTTCAGGCGATGCGCCGGCGCATGCGGCCAGTTTTTGGAGTGCGGCGACATGTCGCCGCTTTCTTTCGCCGCGTCGCGACGCGGCGGACAAAGCGGTGTCGCGCCACCGCACTCCAGAGCGTCATCCTCACTCATTCCGTAATCTCCCAAGCATCTGCACGATTCTCCGCTCGACATCTGCGAGCTCGGCGTCAATCTGCCCTAACATTCTCGGCGGCCGATACTTGTAGAAATGCCGGTTGAAGTTGATCTCGTAGCCGACCTTGCCGACGCCGCCGTCTTTCTCGTCGGTGACTTCTTCGCTGATCCATGCATCGGCGACGTAAGGCCGGACCTCGCGGAGGAAGAACGTCTCGATGGGTTCCTTAAGCGGGATGTTCTCGAAATCGCGGAGCTGGGGGTCGGCTTCGTACTGCGCCACTTCGGACGCGACGGAGCGCGTCCCTCCAGCGGGGAAATGTCCATAGATCAGGGCGAGTTCTTCCCGGTTGATCCCGGTTGCCTTGTTTCTTTGCTGAATCAGTTCCTTCGATGTCCCGCCAATGGCCTTGCTCCGCTTTCGGACCACCGGCGCGCAGTCGGGGTTTCGCTCCGTGAACACGTCCCGGAAAAACGCCTTCTCCTTCGGCGTCCACTTCGTTCCGGACTCCTCCGCCGTCGCTTGAACCTTCGCCCAGACCTCGTTCCAGTCGTCAAAGGAATCCGTTCCGAGTTCTCTTTCGACCGCCTGAATAAAGTCCAGAAGCTGCGGGCAGGTGTCGAGGAACTGCTCCTTGCGCTTCTGGGTGATCTGGAATTGCAGCCTTAGCGGGCGCTCGACGGTGATCCGGCGATAGCCGAAGTCTTCATTGTCGAAAATCTTGCAGGTTTCGGACGGCTTGAACGCGCCGTGCTCCTTGCAGATGCGGGCGATATCCTCGTCGGAAATGAACCGCCGCTTGTCGCCGAGCGAGCGGCGCATCGGCGTCCAGCGCTCGCGCGCGTCCACGAGCTGGATTTTGCCCTTGCGGTGTTTCTCCTTCCGGTTGGTGACGATCCAGACGTAGGTGCCGATGCCGGTGTTGTAGAACATCTGCTCCGGCAGTGCGACGATGGCCTCCAGCCAGTCGTTCTCGATGATCCAGCGCCGGATTTCGCTCTCGCCCGATCCCGCGCCGCCGGTGAACAGCGGCGAGCCGTTGAAGACGATGCCCAGGCGCGCGCCGTTCTTCTCCTGGGCCGGATCGTAGGGCTCGAACTTGGAAATCATGTGCAGCAGGAACAGCAGGGCCCCGTCGCTGACGCGCGGAAGGCCCGGCCCGAAGCGCCCGTCGTAGCCGAGTTTCTCGTGTTCCTGTCGGACCTCCTTGCTCTCGGCCTCCCAGTTCACGCCGAACGGCGGATTGGCGAGCAGGTAATCGAATCGCTCGCCGGGGAACTTGTCCTCTTTCAGCGTGTTGCCGTACTCGATCCGGCTGTCGCGGTGGCCCTTGATGAGCATGTCGGACGCGGCGATCGCGAAGGCCCGCTTGTTGTAGTCCTGGCCGAACACGATCAGATGCGCGTCGGGATTCTGCTCCCGAACCCACTTCTGCGCTTCGGACAACATGCCGCCGGTGCCGCAGGCCGGGTCGAGCAGCTTCCGAATCGCGCCCGGCCGGAAGGCGTCCTCGTCCGGTTCAAGCAGGAGGTCAACCATAAGCCTGACGACTTCGCGCGGCGTGAAGTAGTCGCCCGCCGTCTCGTTGGCCGCTTCGTTGAAGCGGCGGATGAGGTCCTCGAAGATCGTCCCCATCTGGATGTTGTCCACCGAGTCGGGATGCAGGTCTATGTCCGCGAACTTGGAAACGATCAGGTAGAGGCGGTTCGCTTCCTCCAGCTTTTCGATCTCCTTCTCGAACTCGAAGTATTCCAGGAAGATGTCCCGCACGTTCTCGGAGAAGCCCTTGATATAGCCGACCAGGTTCAGGGCGATGTGATTCGGATCGCCCTTGAGCTTCTGGAAATCCAGTTCGCTGTGATTATGGAAGCCGATGTCCTTGCCCTTACCCGCCACCTTGTTCAGAATCGGATCGAGATTCTTGACCTTGCCCTCCTTGAGTTGGGCGTAGCGCTTCAACACCGCGGGCTTGGTGGATTCGAGAACGCAATCGAAGCGTCGAAGAACCGTCATCGGCAGCATGACGCGTTCGTATTGCGGCGGACGGTAGGGACCGCGAATCAGGTCGGCCACCGACCAGATGAAGCCGGCAAGTTCGGTCTGCGTCATGATGGCGTTCCCCGTCTATGCTTTCGACAGCGTAGTGCAACGGAATAGGGCAAACAACACTTGATTGAAGCCGTGAGGTTGCGGAGCGGCCGGAACGGCGCGGCGGTCCGCCAACGGGCGGAGTATCGAGATCACCGCGGGCTCGAATATTCGGAGCGTGATTCCGAAATGTCCGGCGCAACGCTCCGGCATCCTTCAACCGGCGCGTTCTCGGAGGCGTTTCGGATAGAGAAGGAAGCGGGGGTTGCCAAGCCGGCGGTCATTCGATCCGGCCGAGGAAGCGCAGCAGGCCGTCGAGAATCGTGGCCGGATGCGGCGGGCAGCCGGGAATGAAGAGGTCCACCGGCAACAGGCCCGCCGCGCCGTCCGCGACTTCCTCATGGCCGGCGAACGGGCCGCCAGCGATCGCGCAGGCGCCGACGACGATGCACACGCGCGGTTCCGGGGTCGCCGCCCAGGTCTTCATCAGCGCCTCGCGCATGTTGGCCGAGACCGGACCGGTGACCAGCACGCCGTCGGCGTGGCGCGGCGACGCGACGAACTGGATGCCGAACCGGCCCAGGTCCCACGCCAGCGTGTTGAGAACGTTCGTGTCGGCCTCGCACGCGTTGCAGCCGGCGGCGCTGACCTGGCGGAGCTTCAGCGAGCGCGCGAAGAGCCGGCGGCGGCCGTCGTCCAGCGGCGTCATGCGCGCCGCCGGCCCCGGCCCGATTTCCAAATCGGCGCGGCGGCGCGCGGCGAGGCGGTAGTCG
>Ga0129299_1001088_pt1 | contig 18107 bp, 15 predicted proteins | sample ConPoolayeCmetaG_FD_94477 | JGI IMG/M metagenome (GOLD analysis project Ga0129299, IMG submission 94477) | Hot spring microbial mat communities from California, USA to study Microbial Dark Matter (Phase II) - Cone Pool mat layer C metaG ...
ATTTTCGCAAGTTTCATCACGAATGACCCGAATCTGGCAAATCTCACGAATGTTTTTCATACCAATTCGTGTCATTCGTCCATTCGCATCATTCGTGATTGAAAAGTGTCCGGTAGTGAAAAGTCCAATCAGAATACCCGTGGCTTAAAGCCCGGCGTATTCAACACCTCCATTACGTCTTCCCCGAACCCCAGCACGATCACCCCTTGTTGCTCGCCATAGCGCACGACGTTTTCTTCTACATACAGGGAAGCGACAGACCCGATGAACTTCTTGTCCGCGTATTCGGGAAAGAAATCGCGGGCCTCTGGCAATCGTTGCACGAAATCTTCTACGTACTGGGTGGTCAGGCGGCTCCGGGTCTCGTTGATCAACACATAGTCACCGCAGACGGCCATTACATCGAACTCACGCATCCGGTGTCGGTCGGCTGGATGAGTAACACGCACACGCACGGCTACCCGGTCCACGTGGTCATCGGGGCAACCCACGGTCTCGCGCAGGATGCGCGGGATGCTGGGGGCCACCAGGTCTTCGGCCATGGTGCCCATCTTGTTCGCCAGCTCGCCCCACTTTTTGTTCATCTCACGCCGGTAGGCCAGCGAATCTTCCTTGAACTCGCGCATCTCGTCCTTGAAATCAAGCATCTCGTCCTTGAACGCGCGCATCTCGGCTTTAAAGTCGCGCATCTCGGCCTGAAGCTCTCGTAGTTCCCGCGACGTCTGGTTCACCTGGCGATCCACCCGATCTACAGTGCGGATGAGCTGGGCCATCAACTCTTCCAGGTTTGTGACGCGCCGTTCGACGGCTACAGCACCCATGGGGTCTCACCTGCCTTTCCCGGAACTCGCGCCCAATTATAGCATATGGGCGTTGGTCCTGCCAAGTGAGGATACATGTCCCAGGCAGTTGTCCAGCCCTATGATTTCCCGGCCAGCGTTTCCAGCATCTCCCGCAGGGTCTGCATCCAGTCTGGGCCGGCCTTACTCCGGGGCAGGCGTACCTGGTTGCTGCCGAACTTGACCACCCGGCCGTAGCGCCGATAGAGCGCGACCCGGTTCCATTGCGCCGGGTCCCGGAAGCGCAAGACGAAATCGCCGTCCTCCAGAGCCACCGCGCCCACGCCAGCCGCCACAGCCAGCGCCCGTAATCGCAGCACATCCAATAGATTCGCAACGGGCCGGGGCAGCGCACCGAAACGGTCCCTCAACTCCGCCGCCAGGTCATCCACGTCGGCAACGGTGGCCAGCCCCCCCATGCGTTGATAAAGGCCCAGCCTCATGCCATCGCTGGCCACATAATCTGGGGGGATGTAAGCAGCCACCGGCAGGTCAATGGCTGGTGCTCGCTCCGGCGTCAACTCTGGACCTGCTTTTGCCGTGGCTCGCCGTTCTCCGCTCTCCGCACGTAACTCCTCCACGGCCTGGGCCAATAGCCGGCAATACAGATCGAATCCCACCGCCGCGATATGCCCGTGTTGCTCGGTGCCCAGGATATTGCCGGCGCCCCTAATCTCCAGGTCCCGCATCGCCACCCGGTAACCGGCCCCCAGTTCGCTGGCCTCCAGAATGGTCTGCAACCTCTGATGGGCCGGGTCAGCGATGATCTGGCCTGGTGAGGTGAAAAAGTAGGCATAGGCTTGCTGTCGGCCGCGACCGACCCGGCCCCGCAACTGGTAGAGTTGAGCCAGCCCCAGGCGATCCGCCCGTTCCACGATGAGGGTGTTCACATTGGGGATGTCAATGCCACTCTCGATGATGGTGGTGCAGACCAACACATCGTAACGCCCCCCCACGAATTCGGTCATGACCCGCTCCAGGGTCTCCTCATCCATCTGGCCGTGGGCTACGGCTATCTCGGCCTCTGGCACCAGCTTTCTCAGGTTGGCCGCCACCCACTCGATGCCGCGCACCCGGTTGTAGACATAGAACACCTGGCCGCCCCGGTCCAGCTCACGGAGGATGGCCTCGCGGATGAGGGCCTCGTCGCGCTCGCCCACGAAGGTGCGCACGGCAAGCCGTTCCTCCGGCGGCGTATCAATCGTGCTCATATCGCGTACCCCGGCCAGGCTCAGGTACAACGTGCGCGGTATGGGGGTGGCCGTGAGGGTCAGCACATCCACCTCCCGCCGCAGTTGCTTGAACTGCTCTTTCTGCAATACCCCAAAGCGTTGCTCCTCATCAATGATGACCAGCCCCAGGTCTCGAAACTGTACATCCTGCTGGAGCAGGCGGTGTGTGCCGATGATGATGTCCACCGTACCCTGGCGTAACCCTTCCAGGATAGCCTCTTGTTCTTTGGGGCTACGAAAACGCGAGAGCATCTCCACCCGGATGGGGAACGGCGTCAACCGTTCCTGGAAAGTGTTGTAGTGCTGCTGAGCCAGGACGGTGGTGGGGACCAACACGGCCACCTGGCGCCCATCCATAACGGCCTTGAAGGCGGCCCGCAGGGCCACTTCTGTCTTGCCATAGCCGACGTCGCCGCAGATGAGGCGGTCCATGGGGCGTTGCTGCTCCATGTCAGCCTTTACTGCCTCGATGGCGGCGAGCTGGTCCGGGGTCTCGACGTAAGGGAAAGCGGCCTCCAGGTCGCCCTGCCAGATGGTATCCGGCGAGAAGGCGTAACCCTGGGCCAACTCTCGAGCGGCATAGATGCTCAACAACTCCCGGGCCACCTGGCGAACGGCCTTCCGTGCCCGCTCCTTGACCTGCTGCCAATCGGCTGCGCCCAGGCGATGGATAGTCGGTGGCCGGCCGGTGGCGCCGATGTAACGGCTGACTCGCTCCACCTGGTCCACCGGCACGTAGAGCCGGTCTTCGTTGGCATAGTTGATGAGCAGGTATTCCCGGTCCGCGCCATCCAGGTCAAGTTTCACCAGACCGCCATAGCGGCCGATGCCGTGGTCCATATGCACCACGTAATCGCCGGGTTGCAGTTCGGCCAGGAAAGTGCGCTGTTCGGTGGGGGTCCGGCGGCGGAGCAGGCGGCGCGGCGGTCTGGCCCAGCCGAATAACTCGGCATCGGTGAGCAGGATCAGTGCGCCAGCTTGCTGGGGAGAGAGACGCGCGCCCGGCCCGGGGAAGGAACGCTCCCCCAGGGGCAACCTCCACCCGCCGGCCAGCGCGCCGTTTATCAGGGTCAGGCTGCCCGGCGGTGGCTGGGCCGTGATCTCGTCCGCCGGTCCGGCGATGAGGTCCCGGTCCCGCAACAGGGCCGCCAGCCGCCGGGCCTGGTGGGTGACGACGACAACCCGCTGGTCCTCGGCCAGCCAGGTCTGGATGTCATCCAGGGCCTGGCGCAACTGGCTGGAGTAAGGTCTGACCGGCTGCCAGGGGCCGGGCACGGCGCCGGTTTCCCGGTCGGCATCCTGGAGCGGCCCCACGTCCAGGGCTGGATACCCGGCCAGACGAGGGGCAAGCTCGTCCCAGGTGAGGTAGGGCCGGGCAAAGCCGGGGGGCAACAAGCCCCGGCCCACCAGATCGTCACGACGCTGGCGAGACTGTTCATCTAACTGGACCACGGCCCGGGCCACGCTCGCCTGGTCATCCAGCACCACCAACGTGTCGGCCGGCAGGTGATCCAGCAGACAGGTGGCCTGGGGATGCAGATAGGGCAGGTAGGCTTCCAGGCCGGGAAAAGGTTGTTGCTGGCGCAACCGCTCCCGGTTCTCGGCCAGCAGTCGTTGCGTCTCCGGGTCACACTGACTCAGGTCCAACTGGGCCAGGAGGCGGTCGGCGGCCGGGCCATGGGCCGGCAAACCCTCGGTGGGGGGGATGATGGTGGCAACCTGGAGGGTGGAGGTGGAGCGTTGCGTGTCTGGGTCAAAAGCCCGCAGGCTAGCCACCTCGTTGCCGAACAGCTCGATGCGTACCGGCTGGGGGCTGGCCGGGGACCACACGTCCACGATGCCGCCGCGCCGGGCAAAGGTACCTGGCTCTTCGACTACCGGAGCGAGGCGGTAACCGGCGGCCACCCACTGGGCCAGCATGGGGAGCGGCTCTATAGGCTGACCAGGGCGCAGGACCCAGCTATGATCGCGCATCTCAGCCGGCCGCATAGTCCAGTGGGCCAGGCCCCGCGCCGGGGTGACGATCAGGGGCGGGTTTGCGTTCCGACCCGCCGAAGCGGTGAGGTCCGCCAGTCGCGCCAGCACATTCAGCCGCTCGTGGGTGGCCGTGGTATCCAGCACCCCGTGTTGATAGGGCAGGGCAGCCGGGGGCGGGAACAGAACCACCGGGGCTGGTTCGCCAGCGGCCGACGGCGGGACCCAGGCCAGCAGGTTCTCGTAGAGGCGAAGGGCGGTCTGAGTGCGTGCTGTTACCAGCAATATAGGCCGGCTGCCGGTGTACAAGGCCGCCACCAGAGCCGGCCGGGCGGCTTCTGGAGTGGGCTGACGCAGCGTATGGCCGGGCCGGGCCTGTTGCACGACCGCGCTCAACTGACGGATCGCCGGCTGACCCCGGATGAGAGAGAGCAGGCCGGAGATATTCATTGCTTGGGCCATGTCCCTAACCCGCTACCCTCCCGCAGGTTAGAAAGTGATTGGCAACAGGGCGTTGCGCCCCAACCTGCGGGAGGGTAGGCAGTTACGAATTAACAATTTATTTTACCAGACCCGGCCAGAGGCGTCAAACGTCCCAGGATTGACAGCCGGGCGTACACCTGAGGGCACTGCCACTTCGCGTCCCTTCGCGGCAGGGAAAGAATGCCTGGTATAGGTTTTTGCGGCGGTTTCGCCGTCGCAAAAACCCCAGAAAGGTCTCCTCCCCCCTTGTTCCCTCTGACAGAAGTTATGCACGGATGTCAAACATAGGATATTGCCATACGGTGCTAATAATGGTATAATGGGAGTAACTGCTCACCCTCCCGCAGGATTTTTCGCGGCTGAAACCGGCGGGAGAGCAGGCAATTACCCCCTGATCCTCCTGGAGGTGTTTATGCTGACCAGCCTGGTACTGACTCTCACCACCGATCACCCCCTGACCTTCCCGGCCCATCTGGGTCGGGCGCAGTCCGGCGATTTTGGCCGGGCCAGCCACGCGGCCTTCCTGCGGCTCATCGCCGGGGCGGACCCGGCCCTGGCCGAACGGCTCCACGCCCCGGACGAGCGTCGGCCCTTTACCTGCTCCTCCCTCTGGGGCGCGCGGCGGCGGGGTGGGGACTTGACCCCGAATACCCCCGTCTTTCTGCGCTATACCGGCCTGACGGCCGAGGTCTCCCAGCACCTCCAACGCCTGGCGGCCCATCCCCCAACCCACATCGAGATCGAGAACGTCCCCCTGGCCGTCCAGCAGGCCACGTTGGACCCGGCCGCGCACCCCTGGGCCGGGCAGACCACCTACGAGGCCCTGGCCGCCCAACACCTGCTCCCTGGCGCCCCCCCGGCCCCCCACGTCGAGTTAGAGTTCGCCGCGCCCACGGCCTTTCGCTCCGGCGGGTTGACTGTGCCAGTGCCGCTGCCGGGCCTGGTCTACGGCAGCCTGGTGGACCGGTGGAACGCCTTTGCCCCGGTGGCTGTCTCTGAGGAGGTGCGCCGTTTCGCCGAGGAGTGCCTGGCGATCAGCCGCTACGAGCTGTCCACGCGCGCCGTCCCTGGCAAAGGCGAGGCCCTGCGGATCGGCTGTGTGGGCCGCTGTCGCTACGTGGCGGTGAACCGCGACCGCTACTGGCTGGGCCTGATCCAGTTGCTCACCGACTATGCCTTCTACGCCGGGGTAGGTGCCCAGACCACGATGGGGATGGGGCAGGCGCGGCGGAGCCAGGAAGCGGAGGGACGAGGGAGCAAGGGAGCAGAGGAGCGGCGGAGCGGCGGAACGTGAAGGATTAGGGAAACATCTCCGGTAGTGAGACCACGTCGCCGATGGCGGGGTTGGGGGTGTGGCTGCGGACCACGACCGCGCCACCGACCTGGGGCTGGAATATGGCTACCCACCGGGTGTCGCAGGACCGGGTCAGGGCGGCCCATAGCCATTGCGGCAGCCGGCCGCTCAGGATCACCCCGGCCATGGGACAGAGCGGGGGCAGGCGCAGCGTATCGGCCTCGGTGATGTCCAGGTAGGCGTCGGGGAGGTGGAGTTCCAGGAGTTGGGCCTGGGGCAGGGCGTGTGAGCGCACGGTGAGCGGGCCGGTCGGGTCGGGCGCGCCGGTGGGGATGATAGGCGCAGTCACCCAGCCCAGCCGGGCGTCAAAGAGAAAGAAGGGAGCCGGGAGGGCCTGCGCGGCCACGGCGGCGTAGAGCCAGTTGGGGCCGCGACCGTAGAGGGCCAGCGGCTCGCCGCCCGGCAGATAGTCCAGCACCGCCGGCAGGTCCGACGGCTGCCAGTCGTTCGGGTCCCGGCCCATCTGCTGCGCCAGGCGATCCAGGTCTACCACCAGTTCCGTGGGGGCGTCGGCCAGGTGACGGCGGTGGAGGCCCTGGGCCGCGGCGTTAAAGAGGTCGGCCAGACGGTCGGTCAGGGCGACGAAGGCCGGCCCCTCAGCCCGACTGCGGCGTTCCAGTCGGGCCAGCGTGCCCTGTAGTACCGGCCCGACCTGATCCAGCCGGTTCTCACCCTGCAGGTCGGACCGCAGGTCGGCCAGCAACACCAGGCCGTGCCGGGCCAGGCGCGCGGCCCATTCCTGTCGGGCCGCCTCGTGGGGGGTCAGCAAGATGGCATGGGTGCAGTCGTCCAGGATGGCTTCCTGTTCCAGAGTGGGCAGGCCCCCCAGGTCCACGATGAGGGGCAGGTGGCGGCGGGCGACGTCGCGCCGCAGGAGGGGTAGCCAGGCCGCGCTGCGCGCGCCTTTGAGCCGCAGCCGGCGCACCGTGTCCGGCTCGCCCTCGTAGAACCAGTCGCCTTCATAGTCCGGCGGATAGGCGCGCAGGACATAGTGGGGCACGCCACGCTCTCGCAACGCGCTGGTCAGGCTATAGGCCAGCACCGATTTGCCGCTGTGGGGCGGTCCGCCGATGACCACGGCGGGCAGGGGATTAAAGATCGCCTGGTGGTTAACCGCTGTCGAAATCATCCGTGCTCTTTCCAGCCTGGTCGAGTCAGGAGTCTCTATGGTGTCAGATATCCTCAATAGAAGTCAATCCATCGCCCTCATCACCATGGGCGGCCAGGCTCAGGTGGTCACCTTCGCCCTGGATGCCCTCTGGGAACGCGGGGAGGCCATTGGTACGGCGGTGGTGCTGCACGTCTCGCCGGACGAACCTCGGGTACGGCAGGCCCTGGCCCAGTTGAGCGCCGAGTTCGCCGGGGAACGCTATCGGGGCCGGCCCTGTGCCTTTCGCCATCTGGCCGTTCAGGCCCACGGCCAGCCGCTACCAGCCATCCGCACCGACCTGGAAGCCGAGGCGGTCTGGACGCTGGCGCGGGACCTGCTGGCGGAGCTAAAGCGAGCCGGCTCCCAGCTCCACCTCTGTATCGCCGGGGGGCCGCGCCTGCTGGCCCTGACCCTCACCACGGCCGCCATGCTGCAATGCGATCACCGCGACCGGCTGTGGCACCTGTATACCCCCCGCGAGTTTCTGGAACAGGCCCGGGATGGGGCCATCCTCCACGCGCCGCCCGAGGTCGGGGTGCGCCTGATCCCGGTGCCCCTGGTCCCCTGGGGGGCCTATTTCCCGGCCTTGCGGACGTTGACCCAGCCCCTGGCCCCCGTATCCCCGCCGGACCCGGCCGACCTCACCTGTTGCGCAGCGGTCTGGGCGCGGCTCACCGACCGCCAGCGGGAGGTGTTGCAGGTATTGGCCGGCGGCCTGTCGCCTCAGGCGGCCGCGGAGCAGTTGGGCATCACCCTCAACACCCTGGATACGCACAAAACCGAGATCTTTGCCGAGTGCCGGGTGGCCTGGGGGCTGGCGGAGGACGCGCGCCTGACCTACCACTTCCTGCGGGAAAAGTTTGGGCCGTGGCTGGCTTTGCAGGGGCCGGCCGGGAGAATGTGATGGCCCAATTATACCCCACCCGGTCGCGTCATACATCAGAGAAACCTGGGAAATAATTAAGGGAAACCTCTATTGCCACTGCTGGATGAACCTGCTATACTAGACGTGACAGAAAGGCGGAGGAGCGGAAGAGCAAAGGAGCCAACGTGAGCAAAAGGAGGGTGCTATGACGGATGACCGGATGACGAATGACGGGGTGTACCTGGCGGCGCTGGCCGGGCTGCTGCACGATGTGGGCAAGTTTGGGCAGCGGGCCGGCTGGCAGAAGGGCAAGCACGCCGAGGTGGGGGCCAAATGGGTGGAGCAGCAACGCGACCTGTTTCCCCGTGAGATGTGGGAAGACCTGGCCGATGCGGTAGCCGAGCATCATGCACGAACTCCCCGCAAGCGACTGACCCGAATCGTGCAATTAGCAGATTGGATGGCGGCCGGCGAGAGGTATACGGAGAAAAACATCCAACGTGCAGAACCGGAGACCACGCCGTTAGTGCCTATTTTGTCCCGGGTCGAATTGGCCCACCCGCGACCAGAGGAAGCCTGGGGCTTTGACCTGGCCGTTCTGGGGCTGGATACGCTGTTTCCCAAGTCTGGCTTGACGGTCTTGAACGCCTCTCGTTACCCAGACCTTTGGCCGCTCTTTGAGAAGGATATAGGCAAGCTGAAGTTGGCCGGCCTGGTGTCCGACGGGCGGCATTTCATTTCGCTGCTATCTTTGTTACGCAAGTACCTGGCCCTGATGCCCTCGGCGACGCCGTGGGAGAAGGGAGACGAAGACGAGGAGCGGACCCTGCCCGACATCTCTCTCTACGACCATCTCAAGGTGACGGCCGCCATCGCGGCCTGCCTGGAACGTGGGCTGACCGACGACGAGGTGGACCGGCTGCTCCGGTGGGAAGAAACTGCCTGGCGCGAGCCGGTGGCAGCGATGGTGCGCGGCGACCTGTCGGGTATCCAGGATTTCATCTACCGCATCACCCGCCCGGCCGGGGACGCCGCCTTTCGCGGGGTAGCCAAACGGCTGCGCGGTCGCTCGTTCTACCTGGCCTTGCTGGGCGACGTGGTGGGAGACTGGCTGGTGCGCCGCCTGGGGCTGACGGCGGCCAATCTGCTGTTCTGTGGCGGCGGCCGTTTCGACCTGCTGATCCCCCGAGATAGCCACTCGCAGCAGGAGTTGGCCCGTTGCCTGGAGGAACTGGAAGACTGGCTGCTGGACACATTCTATGGCGAGTTGGGGATACAGTTTGCCAGGCAGGACGTCACCCCCGCCGATTTCGGTGACATGCGTGAGGTTTATCGCGGCCTGGAGCACAGCCTGGAGAGCAGTAAGGCCCGCAAGTGGGGCCGCTGGATGCTGCGAGACGATTTCCACACGCCGTCAACAGAGGCTTATCACGCCTGCCCGGTCTGCCATATCACCCCACGGGACGAGCCAGACCGGCCTTGCAAATTGTGTGATCAGCATCACGACATCGGCAGTCACCTGCCGGATACCCAATGGCTGGCCCTGGCCTATGATACGCCTACCGTGCCTGCTGGGGCAGTGGCGGTCTCGTTCCCACGCTTTGAGACCACAGTTCTCCTGCTGAACGACGACCAGGCGACGACCTTCCAGGCCCATCAGCGGCAGCGGCCAACGCCGGCCGTGCTCTACCGCCTGAACGATACCGGGTTTATCCCAGACAATGCGCCGGCGGGCCTGGGATTGGGCTTTCGCTTCCTGGCGAACACCGCGCCGGTGGCTTTGAAGACGATCCAACTCCCAGATCATGAACCGACTGCACGCGGCGATGTCCTGGATTTTGAGGAAATGGCCGAGCTGAGCGCGGGGGCCAAACGCCTGGGTGTGTTAAAGGCCGATGTGGATTACCTGGGACTGCTGTTCAGCGACGGCCTGGAGCCGCCTACCATCTCGCGTCAGGCGGCGCTGAGCCATGCTGTTGATCTGTTCTTCGCCGGCTGGATCAACCGGGTATGCGACAACGTGTTTACCGAGTGGAAGAAGGGACCGGGGGAAAGCTGGCAAGACCAGATCAGCAACCTATTCTACGTGCTCTACTCCGGCGGCGATGACCTGTTCATCGTCGGCCCCTGGGACCAGACCCTGGAACTGGCGCGGCAGTTGCAGGCCGATTTCGCCGAATACGCCTGCCGCAATCCCAACGTCACCCTGTCGGCCGGGAGCATCCTGGTTAAGCCTCATTACCCGGTGCAGCGCTTTGCCCACCTGGTGAGCCGCCAACTGGGAGACGCCAAAGACGCCGGGCGCAACCGCATCAGCGTGTTCAGCCAGGCAGTGGAATGGTGCGATGAACAACCAGGCAAAGGGTTTGCCTGGTGTCTCGAGTTCGCCAAAGGTTTGCGCCAGAAGGTAGAAAGCGGCGAGCACGAGATGCCCCGCACGCTGATCCATGATCTGGGACGGTTGTACCGCAAAAACCAGATCAAACGAGACCACAGGCTGAAACCCATGTGGGTTCCAGAAGTATATTACACCCTCGCGCGACGATTGAAGAAGGAGGTAAGAGAATCAGTGCAAGAAAACATCCTGGCCGCCTTCATGGGGCATACGATCCTGATCCCGGTATCCTATGTGAGTTTGATCACCAGAAAGGAGTGAAACCATGAGCACATTGACGCCTCAAAATATCCTTGAAACGCTAAAGCATGAAGGGCGACTCTCGGAAGTCTTGCGTCTGGAAGACTTTGCCGAGCCGGGAAAGCTGGCCGATGAGCTGGCGAATGGCTACAGAGACCGCCTCAAAGCCACGCAGTTGCGGCGGTTCTTCCACGCCATCAAAAACATCGAGCGAGGGATGCGAAACAAGAGAGATGAGGAGCCTTTACCACGCGAGATCCGAAGCCAACTACTGCCCTTGATGCCCGAGTTAGCGTATGCCCAGGGACGCAATCTGATCCCGCGCGATTTCTATGACCTGATGAAAGCCAGCCTCAGCTCGCAGAAACTCCAGACCGTGGGCGACTTTCGCCTGCTGACCCAGTTTCTGACTGCCATCCTGGCCTATCACAAGCTGTATACCAAGTAGGAGGAGTAACATGGACCTGCAATTTCAGGGCAAATACGTTCTGACCGGCCAGATTCGCTGCCTGACCGGCCTGCACATCGGCGGGGCCGCAGAGGGCATCGAGATCGGTGGGGTGGACAACCCGGTCATCAAAGACCCGCTGACCGAACGCCCCTATATCCCCGGCTCGGGCCTCAAGGGTAAGCTGCGCAGCCTGCTGGAGTGGAGCCTGGGCAAGATCGAAAAACATCCCAAGCATGGTGGTTATGCCGCCCACTTTTGCGGTGAATGTGACGCTTGCGTGATCTTTGGCCCGGCCTCGGACAAGACGGAGGTGCGGATGAAAGCCGGCCCCACCCGCCTGACCGTGCGGGATAGCTTCCCCACCCCGGAAACGCTCAAAAATTGGGAAGACTGGCTGGGCGAGGGCGTCTACACCGAGATCAAGACCGAGAACGCCATTGACCGCGTGACATCGGAGGCCAACCCCCGGCCCATGGAGCGCGTGCCGGCCGACTCCGCCTTCAAGTTCGAGATGATCTTTGACGTGTACCGCAGCGACGACCGCCAGTTGCTCAAGAGCCTGTTCACCGCCATGCGCCTGCTAGAGCACAGCGCCCTGGGCGGCTCCGGCTCGCGCGGGCATGGGCAGGTAGGTTTCGAGGGTCTGGAACTGAAATGGCGGCCCCTGAGTTACTACCAGACCGGCCAGGGAGAGCAGCAGGTCCCACTGCCCGGTCAGACCGTGGAGAGCATCATCAGCGGCTTTGCGACCATCCAGTGGCCGTAGGAGGCGTCACCATGAATACCTACGCCGTATACCTGTGGCCCAGAGGCTCGCTGGCCTCGGAACTGGGGTCTGACACTCTGTTTGGGGCGGTGTGCTGGGCCATCCGCGTCCTGGGCCTGGCCGACGTGGGCGAGTTGCTGCGGGGATTCAACGCCCGGCCGCGCTTCGCCTTCAGCGCAGCTTTCCCGGTCTACCGGTTGAAAAAAGACGACGGTGTAACGGCGGTGCGCTTCTACCCCCGCCCCCTGCTGTCAGACCTGAGCCCCTGGCAGGTGGATGCGCTGGCGAGAGAGCACGCCGAACAACGACGCCTCAGCCTCAAAGCGGCCAAAGTCCAGGTGGTCGAGCGGGCCAAGCGGCTGAAAGACGTCGTGTACTTGTCTGAGGCCCTCTTCACCGAGGTCGTCCGGGGGCAGGCTGATACGGAAAGCCTCTGGCGGCGCTTCGTGGAGAGCGGCAGCCGGCCCCAGGACATCGAACGGGTGGGCGACGCGCTGATCTCCTACGACGAACGCCGTCGCCTGCAGCGCGATGGTACGTTGGAGCCTTTCATCGCTGACCAGGCTGTGCAGCACAACCAGGTAGACCGGGTGGCCGGGGCCACGGCCGAAGGGCTGCTCTTCTTCGAGGAGGAGACGTTCTTCCGGGCCGGCGGCGGCCTGTGGTGCGTGCTCCGGGCCGACGCCGAGGCCGTGGAGCAGCTCATCCGCCCGGCCTTCCGCTACCTGGCCGACACCGGCCTGGGGGCCAACCGCACGGTCGGCAAGGGGCACTTTGCCATCGAGATCGAAGCCCTGGCCCTGCCGGAAGCCGACGCGCCCAACGCCTTCATCACGTTGTCTCGCTACCTGCCCCAGGACGGAGAATGGCCGCCCGCCGGGGAGCCGCTGCGCTACAAACTGCTCAACCTGTGGCCCAAACGCGAGCAAAAGTTTGCCGAGATAGTGCCGGGCCAACGTACCCCGCCGGTGCGCAAACGGCGCGTGCGCATGTTCGTCCCCGGCTCCATCTTCCCCCTGGCCGAACGCCGGCCCCTCTACGGCCGGCTGGCCGAGGTCGTGTCGGCCCACGACAACGGTCATACCGTCTGGCAGAGTGGGCTGGCCGTGCCCGTCCTGGCCCACATCGTAAACGGAGGTGCGCCATGAAGTTTCAACCCCCCATCACCGTGCGCGCCGAGGTCAAAACCCCCCTGTTCATCTGGGATGGCGATACCATCAGCCCCCTGTCTTTCGTGGTAGACGGCCACCAGGTCCACGTCCTCGACAGCGACCGCTTCTTTCGCGTCCTCGCGCCACAAGAGCAAGAGGCGTACCTGGCCTGGATCGAACCGACCCTGGACCGCCTGGCCCGGCTGGATGAGCAGTTGGAACGGGCGGGCAAGAACTTTGACCTGCGGCGGCAATTGAACCGGGACAAGCGCCAGGTGGCTGCCGGGCTTTCCGTGGAACGCTTCCTGCGTGATCGGCTGGGTCGGGACGCGGCGGCTTTCGTCAAACGGGCCGGCTGTGCGGCCTATTCAGTGCCCTGGGCGGTGCGACCCGGTGACGACGGCTTTCGCGGTTTTATCAAAGAAGCCGGTTACCGGCCCTACGTGCCAGGCACCGAACTGAAAGGCGCGCTGCGAACGTCGTTGCTGTATACCTTGCTGGGCCAGGAGCAAAACTACGCCGCCCTGCGGCACGAGTTGATCAAGTTCCGTGAGGTGTTTCGAGGCGGCGCGTTGCCCAGGGAGAAGGTCAGGTCGCTCACCAAGATCGTGGAGCAGGTGGAGGGAAAAGCCCTGCGCGGGGCGAAAAACGACGCCAAGTACGATTTACTGAAACTGGTCCAGGTGAGCGATGGGGACTTGTTGACCCCAGCGGCCCTGCGCGTGCGCGCCCTGGAATCGGTGGGCACCGACCGGTTCACCCGCACCCTGGCCGAAGCCCTGGAGCCGGGCACGGCCTTCACCTTTCGCCTCTCCCTGGCTGCTATCAAAGAGAGCCGCCGGGCGCTGCAGGAGTTGGGGCTGGCTGACCTGGCTGTGGACAACATATCTATGCCCCGGTTGCTGGAAGCCAGTTACCAGCGTTCGGCGGCCATCCTGGAAGTGGAGAGAGCATATTTCCAGGGCCAGCCGGCCGTGCTGAAGGAGATTGACCGGCTGCGCGCGGAGAACCGCCCGGATGCGCCCCTGCTGCGCCTGGGCACCGGCCAGGGCTTTCTCTCCACCACTGTGGACCTGCGCGTGCGCGCCCGCGACCCGCAACTCTACGACCAGGCCATCCGTGAGGGCGTGTCGTTACAGCGCCGCTGGCGCACGCAGCCGGGCAACTTTCCCAAGACCCGGCGGACGGTCAGCGACGGCCAACGCCACCCACAGACGTTGCCCGGTTGGATTAAACTCGCTGTCACCTCAGCGTCATGAGGGCCGTAGTCTCAGTACATGGAAAAAGTCGCTCCGCGAAGCGGCGGGTCTGTGACCCGCGTCCCACGGCGGTCGCCTGTCCGCGTGCACTGCGCGGGCAGACCGCCTATGAGCACAAATTTCCATCTGACTTGAAAATGGACTTCAGGAAGGCACGGCTATTGCCTGCTGCCTATCACTATCACATTTTCATGCGTTGTGGCGAACGCAGTTCATGATGACTACTGAGTCTAGGGCCTTGTGCCCGTTTCTCGCCCGTCCAACCCGCCCACGAGGGGCTATGCTACACCTGACAACATTGACTGTCACCGAGTAACCACAATGAGTGACATTCCCTGGGACACCCTCATACCTGTCATAGAGACCGGCAATGAGGAGCAGAAAATAGATATTAAGGAGAGCATAGGTCTTTCCACCAAACCGGAAAAGGCCGACTTTGCCAAACGCACTGTGGCAATCGCCAACACTGAGGGAGAGACGGGCTTCATAGTCATCGGCGTAGTAGATCCTCGCCATCGCACTCCCAACATGTCCGTTTCAGAGTGGATGCCCGGTTTCCAGGTACCCGATCCCGATCAGTTCCAACAGCAGATGGTGAATGCCATCGCGGATTTCATCGAACCACCCTTTGAAATCCAGTACCGACAAGCGCCTCACCCTGGAACTGGTGTGCCTTTGGGGATCGTGATCATCCCTGTCTCTCAGCGCCGACCGCATGTGGTGAAAAACGACGGGCCGGATATCCGTATGGGACAGGTTTGTGTGCGGCGCGGTACGCAGATCATGCCGGCTTCGCGTCAGGAGATCATCGAGATGTGTGGTGATCACTGGCGGCCTCTCGCTGAAGATCAACAGCGTGTCCTGTTGGAAACCTACCGTGGGTTAGATAGAGACGCGCTGGACTTCAGGCGCATCGCGGAAAGCGCGTGTCGTAAACTGTATCACAAACTGCCCAGGCAAACCAGAGGCAAGGTGGTGAGGGAGCTTCTGGCCGACTTTGGGCGCGAGGAGCTTTTTCAAGAATGGTTTGGTGAGGGGTAACATGGGTATCGTCCACTTTGCGCCGGTGGGCACGTCGCCCGGGGCCGTCACCTCGGCCCTGGCCTACCTCCACCACCACCCGGAGGAAAAGGGCGACTATCCGGGGGAGATCATCGAAAGCGTGATCCTGTTCTGCTCTCATGAGGTCCACGACGGCTCCTGCCCGGCCGACGAATACGCCTGGAACGACTACGGCCGGCCCAACACCCGCCAGGGCTGGCAGAGACCCAAAGGCTCGCCGAGCGTCCTGCAAGTCATTCGAGACTTTTTGAAAAGTGAAGTTCTGCTGGGCGACCACGGCGACCTGTACGCCTGGCCGATGGACGTGAATCACTACGAGGCTTCTTTCGAGGCGATCGCCAGGGCCACCATGGCTGTGGCGCGCGGCGACAGCACCGGCAAATACGTCTGGGCCAACCTCACCGGCGGCACCAACGTGCTCAACGCCGCCTTGATGCAGGTGGCCTCCCTGAGCGGCCTCATCGGGCGCATGTACTATACCTTCGTCGCCCGCGAGGCAGACCGGCGCTACCTGCAACCGTTCAGCACGGACCCGGCCCGCTTCAGCTTTGTGCCCCTACCGTTAGTCAAAACCACGTTCGACTTTGGGTATTACCGGTTGCTCGAGTTCCTGGAGGATGGCTCATGGCACAGGGGACAGGAGTTACTCAGCCGTCTCAAAGGGGATGCGGACCCGTCCATCCAGTCCACGTTCGGGATGAGCTTCGACCATTTCAAGAACCAGTACCTGAACCGCATGGTCGGCGATGAATTGGAGGAGCAGCGCGGCGCGACCGGGGAGGCCGACCGCCCGGTGCGCCTCGGCCCGCGCGGCCATCAGCTCTTGGAGCGCATCCACCAGAATAAACTGGTGGCGGCGTTGATCCATCGGGAGAGGAGCGAACCGGCACTGGTTCAGCAGTGTCGTGATGAACTAACAAAGTATCGGCTCTGAGTTGGCCTGCAAGGAGGTCCCCCATGTCCACCATCCTGGCCCTCACCGTCGGCGGTTCCCCCGCCCCGGTCCTCACCGCCGTGCGCGACTACCAGCCCGCCCACGTCTGCTTCATCGCCACCAGCGGCAGCAAGGGCAGCCGCCCCACCGTGGACGGCCCCGGCCGGCCCTGCCGCACCGACTCCGGCGACGCGCCCAGCATCGTCACTCAGTTGGGCCTCGCCACCCACCAGTTCCGCGTGGTGGAGCTGAACGACCCCGACGACCTGCCCCAGATCTACGCCGTCTGCCGCGAGACCCTCCGTGCCCTGGCCCAGGAGTTCCCCGCCGCCCGCCGCATCGCCGACTACACCGGCGGCTCCAAGAGCATGGGCGTGGGCCTGGCCCTGGCCGCCCTGGAAAGCGGCTGGGACCTCTCCCTGGTGCGCGGCCAGCGCACAGACCTGGTGAAAGTGGTTGACGGCACCGAGATGGCCGGCCTGGTCAACTCCTGGGAGGTGCGCGCCCGCCAGCAAATGGAAGAAGCCCGTCACCTCTTCAACGCCTACGCCTACGCCTCGGCCGGCGAACTGCTGGCCGGCCTCCTGCGCCAGGCCCCCCTATCGCCCGACCTGGAACACACCATCCGCCAGTGGGTCACCCTCTGCCGGGGCTTTGACGCCTGGGACCGCTTCGACCACCCCGGCGCGGCCCGACTCCTGGAACCCGTCCAGAGCCAGATCGTCCCCCAGTGGCGCTTCCTCAAGACCCTCACCGGCCAGGCCCGCGCGGCCGGCTACGAGCCGGTGCTGGACCTGGTGCGCAACGCCGAACGCCGCGCCGCCCGCGGCCGCTACGACGATGCCGTGGCCCGCCTCTACCGCGCCATCGAACTGCTGGCCCAGACCCGCCTCCGCCAGCGCGACCCGGCCCTGGACAGCAGCGACCTGGACCTGACCAGGTTGCCGCCGAATGTCCAGCCACGCTACGAACGCTGGCGCGACACCTCAGACGGCCAGGTGAAACTCGGCCTGGTGCAAGATTATACCCTGCTGGCCGACCTGGACGACCCCCTGGGACGCGCCTGGCTCTCATCAGAGGGACGGCTGCTGGATGCCATCAAACACCGCAACCATTCGATCCTGGCCCACGGGCTGGAACCCCTGGATCGCGCCGGCTATGAAAAGATGCACACCGTCGCCACGCACTTGATCCAGGAGGGATTGACCGCCCTGGGCCTGCAACTCACGGCCCCCCAGTTCCCCCGGCTGGAGTCTGACGGCCTCCACCTCCGCTCCACCGACTGAGGACTGCCGACTGAGGACTGAGGACTGCCGACCGCCGACCGAGGACTGAGGACTGCCGACCGCCGACTGAGGACTGCCGACTGAGGACTACCATGATCCTGCTCAACTTCTCCCACCCCCTCACCCCAGACCAGCTCACCCAGGTCGAAACGCTGACCGGCCAGCCGGTGGAGCGCGTGATTGACGCCCCGGCCCAGTTCGACGCCACCGCGCCCTTCGGTCCCCAGGCCGCCGCCCTGGCCGACGCGTGCGGCCTCACCCCGGCCGAATGGCAGACCACGCCGCTCCTGGTCGTCCCGCCGGCCCTCAACTTTATCGCCGTCCTCCTCCTGGCGGAACTGCACGGGCGCACCGGCTACTTCCCCCCCGTCCTGCGCCTGCGGCCCGTCCCCGGCGCCGTCCCCCCGCGCTACGAGGCCGCCGAGGTGTTAGACCTGCAAGGCCAGCGCGATGCCGCGCGCGTCAAACGTAAAACGTGACGCCTGCCGACCGAGGACCGCCGACTGCCGACCGCCGACTGAGGACTGAAGACCGAGGACTGAAGACTGAAACGCTTGGTGTGAGATATGGCGGTTGAAACCGCACCTGATGGGCGTAAACCGCCGACCGACCGCCTACGCGGTCGGTTTGAGCGTCCCCGTAGGGGGACGCCCGGCCGCCAGGACA
>Ga0129299_1001089_pt1 | contig 18084 bp, 13 predicted proteins | sample ConPoolayeCmetaG_FD_94477 | JGI IMG/M metagenome (GOLD analysis project Ga0129299, IMG submission 94477) | Hot spring microbial mat communities from California, USA to study Microbial Dark Matter (Phase II) - Cone Pool mat layer C metaG ...
CAGAAAGGGATCAAAGCTTCAGGATCATCCTACCCTCCGGACCGGCTCCCTGAATCTCAGGGCGTTGAGACTCATCCGCAGGCCGGCAGCCCTTCCCGGCACTGCCTTCCCGGCGTCCTGGCGTCTTGGCGCTTCGACCCCTCTCCTCCTAGTGCCTGAAATGCCGCGTGCCGGTCATGATCATCGCCACGCCGGCCCGGTCGCACAAGTCCACTGTCTCGGCGTCGCGGTTTCCTCCGCCGGGCTGGATGATCGCGGTGATGCCGGCGTCGATGAGCTTCTGCGGGCCGTCGGGGACCGGGAAAAAGGCGTCGCCGGCCGCGACCGCCCCGGCCAGCCGCCCGCCGTGGCCGTTCTCGCGGGCCAGCTGGATCGCCAGATCGCAGCTCTTGACCCGGCTCATCTGCCCGGCCCCGCTGCCCAGCAGCATCCCCTCGCGGCAGACGGTGATCGCGTTGCTGCGGGTGTGTTTGCACACCAGCCAGGCGAAACGCAGGTCGGCCATCTCGGCCTGCGTGGGCCTGCGCGCGGTCACGACTTTCCACCGCTCCTCGTCGAGGCCGACCAGGTCGCGGGTCTGCACCAGCAGGCCGCCGGTGATCTTCCGGCAGTCCGGTTCGTCGGGATCGGGCGGGGCGTCCATCGCCCCGACGGCCAGCAGCCGGCACTCGGCGCCCCACCTGCGCTTCTCGGTCGGCGTGGTGATCAGCCGCACCGCGTCCTCCTCGAACTCCGGCGCGATCCAGACATCCAGCTTGAAGAACGCCGCCCCGGCCGCCCGGCCCCAGGTGCCGAACGTGTTCATCACCACGTCGGCGATCGCGCGCGTCACCGGGAAGCTCATGCACAGCACGCCGCCGGCCGCGGCGACCGGGTCGCCGAGGTAGGCCCGCCGGTAGGCGTCCACCGGGTCGTCCCCCACGGCACACCCGCAGGCGTTGGCGTGCTTGATGAACGCCGCCGCGTGGCGTCCCGAACGCGACCAGAGCAGCTCCTTGACCAGCGACAGGGCCGCGTCGCCGTCGGCGCAGTTGTTGAACGACGGCGGCTGCGAGGAGAGCACCCGGGCACGCGGAATCGCCGCCTCCCGGGCCCGACCGGCCGCCGCCGGCCGGTAGACGGCGCCCGCCTGGTGCGGATTCTCGCCGTAGCGGGCGGTCTGCCACCTGCACAGCTGAAGGTTCAGGAAATCCGGCAGAAGACCGGATATCGCCCCGGAGTCCGTCGCGGAAGCGGCCCCGGCCCCGGCCGACTGCCGCAGATAGGCCGATACGGCGCGGTCGTAGGCCTCGGTCCGCTCGAATGCGGCGGCCGCCAGCTGCCGCCGGAAAGCCTCATCCACCCCCCCCGTGCGGCGCAGGCGGTCCAGCACCTCCGGCAACGACCGGACATCGCTCACCACCACCACGTGCCGATGGTTCTTCGCCGCGGCCCGCAGCAGGCAGGGCCCGCCGATATCGATCATCTCGACGGCCTGCTCGAACGTGCAGCCGGGGTCGGCGACGGTCGTTTCGAAGGGGTAGAGGTTCACCACCACCATGTCGATGGGCCGGATGCCGTGCTTCTCCAGCGTGCTCATGTGCCCGGCGTTGTCCCGGTCGGCCAGGATGCCGGCGTGAATCATGGGGTGCAGCGTTTTGACCCGGCCGTCGAGCATCTCCGGGAAACCGGTGACCTCCTCCACCAGGGTGACCGGGATGCCGGCCTGCCGCAGATGGGCGGCCGTGCCGCCGGTGGAGAGGATCTCGACGCCGGATTCATCGACCAGCGTCCGCGCGAACCCGGCGATGCCGGTCTTGTCGTAAACGGCGATCAACGCCCGCCTGATCTTCCCGTCGCTCATGCGGGCGTATCATACCGGCGCGTCCGCCGACCGACCAGCGCGCCGGACGGCGCCGGGGCCGCCACGTCCTGGACGCCGTGAGACCAGCAGACCGGGCCGCCGGGCCGGCGGCTCATCGCGGCGGCACGGTGATGGCGCTGCGGAAGGGGTCCTGGGGCGCGGATGCTTCGGCCGCAGGCTCCGCGGGCGTTTCGGGCGCCGGCGGCGTCGTCGGCGCGGAAGCCGGAAACGCCGTCGCCGGCGAGGTGAAATCCGCCGGGTCCAGCGGCCGGGCGCCCGCGGGCCGGACGCAGCAGATCCGTCCGCGGTGCGAGGCCATGATGATCGCGTCATTGCGGGGGTTGCTGACCGCGGTCATGGCCTCGCCGGCCGACCAGTCGAGCCGCCGTGCCGCACGGCCGGTCTTCGGGTCGACCAGCACGATCACGCCGTCATCGCGGAGCAGCGCCGGTCCGTCGGGCCATTCGGCCAGGAACTGCCGGGCGCGCGGATCGAACCAGTTGGGCGTCCGCGGCTCCTTGCCGATGCGGTGCACGCCGCCGCCCAGCACCGCCTGGTAGACGCTGCCGTCGGTCACCACCGGCCCGCCCTCGGGAAACCCCGCCAGGCGGTAGCGCCAGGCCGGTTCGCCGGCCAGGTAGTCCACCGCGTGGAGCATTCCGTCGGCCGTGGCGACGTACATGATCCGTTCATCAAAGCCGACCATGCCGACGGGGCGTGCATGGGTTCTTGTTGCGAACCTCACCCGGCGGGTCGAAGCTCCCTCGGGCAGTTCCTCGGCCGCGGTGATGGCCGCCATCACCCCGTTGGTGTCCGCCCCCAGCACCAGGTCATGCCTGGGGACGTAGACCGGCGCCGCGGCCAGCGGACCGGTCGCGCCGATGCGGAACTCCTGCAGGCCGCTGCGGATCTGGTAGCTGCGCAGCCGCCCCGAGACCGAGGGCACGAAGATCAGGCCTGTCCCGACGGCTGCCGACGCCACCGGCGGGGCCTGCAGGTCGACGCGGTGAACGGCGAAGCCGGTGGCCAGATCCAGCAGGATCACGTCGTTGGAACGGGTGAAAGCCACCATCGGCCGATCGCCGGCCCGGTGAAGCACCGGCGGATGGAGCGGTTCGCCCTGCTCGACGACGCTGCTGATCCACAGCACCCGGCCGGTGGTCGCGTCCATCGCGCGGACGACGCCGTCGGTGCCGGTAGCCAACAGGCAGCCGTCCAGCAGATCGCAGGAACGGAGGCGCTGCGTGAGCCGCATCGGCAGCCGGACCTCCCAGGCCTGGACCGCCCGCGCCGGAGCCAGCATTTCCCGGTCGCGACCGCCGGCCGAGGGCCGGGGCACGCTGCCGGTCGGTCCGGATGAGGCTCGAGCCGCCGGGATCAACGCGAAAACCGGGATCAATGCGAATAAAGCGAAGGTTGCTTTATTGTACCTGGAAACGAAATCCGGTGTCATCATCCGCTCCTGCCTGGGCCGACCGGGCATCGGTCGAGGAGAGACCGACGCGCCGGCAGACCCGTCCATTGAAGGCCTCGGCCCGGCCGGGCACGCCGAGGCCGGGTGGGGGCGATGCGGGCGGTCGCAACCGATGGGGCTGGAGGCCATTTTTCCGGAAAAAGGCTCAAGGCGCGCGGCCGCGGCGTTCGGAACCGCGGCCGGACCCCCGACCCGGGCGTCCATTCAATCCGGGCGCCGCATTCTGGTCAAGCGCGGCGCAGACGGAGAGGACTCGTGGTCCGGAGGCGGGGCTTGCAAAGCGGATACCCCCGGGTATATTCACCAAGCGGACCGGAACGGGGCCGGTCGACCTGCGGGTCCGGCTCCAGACCCGGCCTCCCGAGCTTTTTGGGGCGCCCGCGGCGGGCCGGGAAGGTTCCTCCGACCGGCGGGCGAGCGGATGCCTTGAGTCCGCCGCGCCGGCGGCGGGTGGGGCCTTCTGCCGGGGCATCCGTACCACCCACACCCGCGACTGATTGAACGATCGTTCGCGCATGGTCAGCACAGGAGACCGCCTTTGACGACGACAACCAAGGTATTCGTGATCCTGGTCTGCCTGTTCGCCTTCATCTTCACGCCGATGTCCATCCAGTTCGCGGCCCGCACGGAGAACTGGAGGCAGACGGCGGAGAGCTTCCGCGAGCTGGCCGAATCGACGTACGCGGGCGAGCGCAGCGCCCTGGCGATCCTGGCGTCCGAGCGGGAGCGGTTCAAGAGCCTGATGAGCGAGCAGCAGCGGCGGCTGGAGGCCGGCGAGCAGCGTCTGGCCGAACTTCAGCAGCAGGTCGAGCGGCTCACCCAGGAGCGCGACCAGCTGGCCCGCAGCCAGCAGAACTGGGAGACCTCGGCGCGTCTGCTGACCGCGGAGGTCAAGGTCCAGAGCACCGCCAACCGCGAGCTGTCGTCGGCCAAGGAAGAGGCCCTGGAGCGGGAGCGCGAGCTTCGGGCCAACAACCTCATGCTCACCGACCGGGTCAAGGAGCTGACCGCCCAGCTGGTGGTTCGCCGGCAGCAGCTGGCACAGAAGCTCGACGAGATCGCCGGGATCCGCGAGGAGAACCGCCGGCTTCGAGAGCAGGTCAACCTCGGGCGGGCGGGCGAGCCGGCGACGGCGGCACCGACCCCGACGGCGCTGGCGGTCGGTCCGGCGGCCGCCGGCCCGATCCAGGGGCAGGTCACCCGGGTCGAGGGCGACCGGGCGACGATCAACGTGGGCAGCTCCTCGGGGCTGCAGTCGGGCATGGTCATGGTGGTGATGCGCGGTCAGGACTACGTCTGCGACCTGGAGATCACCGGCGACCTGACCCCCAACGAGGCCATCGGGCTGATCCGCCACGAATCCGGCCGGCGGATCCGGCAGAACGACCTGGTGGTGGACGCGGCGAGTTTCGAGCGCGCCCGCTGAAGGTCCCGTCGGACTCGGCCGGGCCCGCGGGGTTCTCCGGGGGCCGGCCGCGACACGGTCCACAGGAGGCATGAGCATGGCCCAGCCCAACGCGGGAACCCAGCGGGTGGCACCGCCCGACGACCTCTACACCACGCTGCTGATCGCCGCCTCGGCCCTGCTGCTGCTGGGCATCATCTTCATTTCGGTCCGGTCGGTGACCCTGTTCGGCTCTCTGTGGCCGGCGGGCGGAGGCTGACGGCCTGCCGCGTGCACGCCGCCGGTCGCGGACGGTCCATCGTCACGGCCTTGCGCCTCGAAAACGCGGGGCGCCGAGGGTAGAATCAGCCGCGGGCCGGCGCGGTCACGAAGCGCGGGTGGCCTTTCCCGCCGGCCGCTGATAGGCATCGCCCCGTTCGCCTGCGCGATCCCCGTTCGGGGAGAGGGTGGCCGAGTGTTCCAGAACAGCCTGCTCGGTTGGTTCAGCATCGACATGGGCATCGACCTGGGCACCTGCAACACGCTGGTGTGCGTCCGGGGGCGGGGCATCGTGCTGAACGAGCCGTCGGTGGTGGCGGTCAAAAAGGGCACCAACCGCGTGCTGGAGAACGGCAACGCGGTGGGGCTGGTCGCCAAGGAGATGCTGGGCAAGACCCCCGGGACGATCAGCGCGATCCGTCCGCTCCAGGACGGCGTCATCGCCGACTTCGACATCACCGAGGCGATGCTCAGCTACTTCATCCGCAAGGTTCACGGCCGGCGCTCGTTCGTGCGTCCGCGGGTGGTGATCGCGGTGCCGTCGGGGATCACGGCCGTGGAGAAGCGGGCGGTGTACAACTCCGCCGAGCGTGCCGGGGCCCGGCGGGTATACCTGGTGCCCGAGCCGATGGCCGCCGCGATCGGGGCGGGGCTTCCGGTGGCTGAACCGCGGGCCTCGATGATCCTGGACATCGGCGGGGGAACCACCGAGGTCGCGATCCTCTCGCTGGCGGACATCAGCACCTGCGAGTCCATCCGCATCGCCGGCGACGACATGGACGAGGCGATCATCGGCTACATGCGGCGGACCTACAACATGATGGTCGGCCCGCAGACCGCCGAGCGGATCAAGATTCAGATCGGCTCGGCCGCGCCCCTCGAGCAGGAGCTCACCATGGAGGTCCGCGGCCGGGACATGATCAGCGGGCTGCCGCGCAAGACGATCGTCAGCAGCGAGGAGATCCGCGAGGCCCTGAAGGAGCCGATCGGGCTGATCGTCGAGGCGGTGGTCCGGGTGCTCGAGAAGGCCGAACCGGAACTGGCCGCCGACCTCGTGGAGACCGGCGTCTGCATGGCCGGCGGAGGGGCCCTGCTGCGCGGGCTGGACGCGGTGATCAGCCAGACCGTCGGGCTCAGCGTGCGCGTGGCCGACGATCCGCTGACCTGCGTGGCGAGGGGGACCAGCATCTTCCTGGAGAACCTCAACACCTGGAAGGCCACGCTGGAGTCGGACGAGGATGACTTCTGAGATCGCCGGTCGCCGGGGCGGCGGTCGGGCCCGACGGGGTCCGGGGTCGGACGAGGGACATGAGGCACCACCGGATTTTCCAGCCAGGCGGGAACACGCTGTTTGCGGCGCTGATGGTGCTGGCCGGGGCGGTTCTGCTGATCCCGCCGGGGCGGTGGCGGTCCGGGACCAGTCCGACGCAGCTGCTGGCGTTCGTCCAGGAGCCGGCGGCGCGGGCCGCCCGGTGGATGGCCGGGGGCGAAGGCTCCGGGCCGGCCGGCGGCGGGTCGCCTGCGACCGGCGGGGATGAGAGGGCCGGCCGCCAGGCTTTGGAGAACCAGGCGGCGGCGCTGAGCGAAGAGGCCGCCCGTCTGCGGGCGACGCTGGCCGAACTGACCGGCATCCGCAATCTGGCGGGTTTTCCCAGGCAGGCCCGGCTGATCCCCGCTTCGGTCGTGGCCCGCGACGCGGTGCCTTCACGCGACGGGCTCAAGCTGAACCGGGGCTCGCGTGCCGGGGTGCACGCCGGCAGCTGGGTCGCCAGCCGCCTGGTGATCCAGCCGCAGGTGGCGGCGACGCTGCCGGCGGATGCGGCCGTGCTGGCCCGCGAGAGTCTCATCGGCTGGGTGGAACAGGAATCGCCCTTCACCTCCCGCGTGGTGCTGCTGAGCGACCGCATCGGCCAGCGTGGCCTGCGGGTGCACATCACCCGCCGCGACGGCGGCGCCCCGGTCGCCGATCCGGCCGACCCCCGCGTGCCGGCGAGCTTCCTGCTCGTCGGGGCCGGAAACGGCCGCATGCGGATCGAGGAGATCGACGCCCGGCTGGTCGCCCAGGGGCAGATCCAGACCGGCGACCTGGTGACCTGCGACCCCCGCGACCCGCGTCTGCCGGTGGCCATGGTGATCGGACACGTCAGCGAGATCCGGCTGCGCCGCAGCGCCGGCGAGAAGCCGCTGCTGTGCGATCTGGTGGTCGAGCCCCGCGTGAATCCCGACCGCATCGACGAGGTGTTCGTCGTGGATGTCGGGGCCTGCCCTGCCGGTCCGCCGGCCGTCCGGTAATCCCGCGGACCGCCGGCGCTCCCGCGTACTCCCCCCGCCCTGGACGGTCCCGGCGGCGCGATTTCCGCCCGGATCGGCGGGCCTGCGCCGCGGCCGTATGGCATATTGAAGGCGGAGGCCTGCGGCCCGGCGGGTGCGGTTCCCCCGGCGCCGAGGTCCGCGTCAGGCCCCGCGCGCACGTCGGCGGGGCCGGCGTCCCGGCGAACCGGGCAGAAAGGTCACGGCCGGTCATGCCCGTCATCCTGCATGTCGATGAGCTCGAACCGGGCATGCGCCTGTTCCAGGCCCTGCTGCGCGGCAACCAGGTGATTCTGCCCGCCGGCCGGACGCTGGAGGAATGGGAGATCAACTCGCTGCGGCGGCGGTTTCCGGATCTTCGCGTCCGGATCGGCGACCCGATCCTCGATGAACTCGGAGAGTTCGAGGACGACAGAGCCAACGACGAAGTCGCCGCCACCGTCCACCGCCGCATGAGCCGGCTCATGGGCAGCGTGCGGCACAAGCTCAGCAGCCGCACCGCCCTGGAAGCCTCCGACCTGGCGGGCCTGCAGCAGGCGGTCGCGTCGGTCATCAGCTACCTGTCCGAGCATCCGGTGACCGCGGCGATCCTCACGCGGTCGGAGGAGTGGTCCGGCTACCTGCAGGAGCATGCCGCCAACGTTTTCTATCTCAGCCTGCTGATCGGAAACGCCGTCCGGGAGTACGTCTACCGCGAGCGCGTCCGTCTGACCGCCGCCAGGACCCTTGCGGTGCGCTACGGCATGAACCTCACCCCCCTGGCCGTGGGGGCCCTGCTTCACGACATCGGCATGCTGCGCATCGCCCACGTCTACGAGCAGAGCGAGCCGCTCGACGAGGAGGACCGCCGGAAGATCCAGGAGCACCCGCTGTTCGGCGAGTCCCTGCTGCCGCCGGATGCCGATGCGGTGATCAGGATGGTCGTGCGCACCCACCATGAGCAGACCGACGGCAGCGGCTACCCGCTGAAACTGCCGGGCCACAAGCAGCACGTCTTCAGCCGCATCGTCCGGGTCGCCGACGCCTTCGACGCGGCCACCAGCGACAAGGTCTACGCCCGGGCCAAATCGCCGGCCAGGGTGCTGTGGGAGATGCTCACCATGGGAGCCGGAAAACAATACGACGCCGCGCTGGTCAAGATCCTGATGAGCCTGGTCCAGCCGTTTCCCATCGGCGCGAAGATCCGGCTCAGCACCGGCCAGTACGCGGTGGTCACGCGCCACAACCGCAAGCAGCCCTTCCGGCCCACCGTGCTGGTGGCCTTCGACGAGAACGGCAAACGCCTGCCCCGCAGGGACCTCCGCCCGCCGATCGACCTGGCCAGGAACGAGGACATCCGGCTGACCATGTTCGGCCAGGAGGACCTGAGCTTCCTCAACGGCGGCGGGGTGGATCTCGACCGGCCGGTGGACCCGCCGGACTTCCGCCAGCACGACGGACTGCTGGCCTATGCCTACCCATGAGCCGGCGACGGCCGGTTTGCCGGCCTCCCGGACCGTCGCGCCGCCGGCCGGAGCCTCCTGGGGCTGAAGGCTCCGGGCTTTCCGCCGGTCACATGAGTTCCTTCATCTCGACGCGCCGCCCGCGGTACACCGCCTCGCGGACCAGCAGGCCGGTGTAGGTCGCCATCCGCCCCTCCTCGACGCCGCAGATCACCGGCGTGTCGTTGCGGATCGCGTCCAGAAACGCCTGCAGCGAGGCGGCGTAATGACAGCCCTCCTCGGGACGGTAGTCGATCGGCTCGTTCTTTCCGTCCTTCGCCTCGCGGGGGAAGAACAGCCCGGCGCCCAGGTCGATGCCGCCCTTGCGACCCGCGATGCGCTCGAACACGCCGTTGAACCGTCCCTGCGCGTCGGTCTTCGGGCCGATCCAGCTGTGCTCGAAGTCCACCAGCAGGCCGTTGGGGAACTCCAGGTGGGCGAAGTAGAAGTCGGTCACGTCCCGCTGGGGATCCAGGTCCTTGTAGACGTCCCTGCGGCCGACGCCCGAGGCCGCCACCGGCATGCCGCCGGTGGCCCAGCAGAACACGTCCCAGGTGTGACAGGCCTGCTCGAGCATCCAGTCGCCGCTGTACTGGACACGCCCCAGCCAGATCCGCCCCGGCCAGGTCGAGGCCTTCTCGTGCGGCAGCCCCAGCGGGCCCCAGGAGTTGTTCCACGCCCCCCGGCCGTCGATCATCCCGCCGAGCTCGTCCTGGCGGATCCGGCGGATGCCCTCGGCGTAGAGCCGGCTGCCGCGCCGCTGGAAGCCGATCTGGCCTTTGACATGCGGGTTGCGGCGCTGGGCCTGGACCAGGGCATCGGCCTCGCCGGCCTCGATGCACATCGGCTTCTCGCCGTAGAAGTGCTTGCCGGCCGCGAAACAGGCCAGGTGGATCGGGCCATGCAGGTAGCACGGCGTGGCGGTGAACACCGCGTCGATGTCGTCGCGGGCCAGGAGCTTGTTCTTCCAGTCATCGAAGCCGTCGTAGGTGTCGATGTCGCCCCCGCCGGCCTTGCGGACCATCTCCACGGCCTGCCGGAGGTTTTCAGGGTCCGGGTCGGCGATGGCCTTGATCTCGACGCCCTTGAGTTCCAGCAGCCGCGAAAGGTCGTGGCGGCCGTGCCCGCCGATGCCGATCAGCCCGAAGCGGATGGTGTCGTTCGGCCCGATGGTCCGCGGCCGGGGGCCTGCGGCCGCTTCGACCGCCGGACCGCGGTTGAACCGGCCGGCGCCCGCACTGCACCCCGCGCCGGCCGCGGCCAGTCCGGCCGCCGCGGCCAGTCCGGCGGATCGGGCCAGGAAGTCTCTTCGCGTCGCGGATGAACCTGTGTGCATGTCGTTTCTCCTCGTGTTCGGGAGGCCCGCCCGCGGGCGCACGCGGCGCCGCGGCAGGTTCGCGCGGCCCGTGCGCCTGCCCGGCGACCTCCGGTGAGCCAGAGCCTACTTTCCCGCCGCCGGGATTCAAGCGGCCCTCGCCGGCATGCGCCGGTTCCCGCCGGCCACGGGCTTTCTCACCCTGCGGTTCCGGCATTCTCACATCCTTCGTCATCCGGCCGGGTCACTGCGGATTGAGCCCCGGCGGGAGTACGGCTAACCTGCCGGCATGTCCCTGCCCGACCGGCCGGCTCCCGACTGCTCCCCCGGCATCACACCCCGCTTCGCGCTGTGGACCGCGGTCTTCATCTCGGTCGGCCTGGCCTGGCCTGGCGCGGCCTGCGTTACCTGCTGGCGTTTCCGGTCTGGGGCGACGAGGCCTTCGTCGCCTGGAACCTGCTGACCCGCGACTTCGCCGGCATGACCCGGCCGCTGGAGTACAGCGAGTTCGTGCCGCTGCTGTTCATGTGGGCCGAACTGGGCGTCTGCCGCGCGGCGGGCTTCTCCGAACCGGCCCTGCGGCTGGTGCCTTTCCTCTGCGGCGCCGGGGCCGTGCTGCTGTTGGCGGACTTCTGCCGCCGGACGATGCGGGCCCCTGCGGCCGCGGCGGCGGTGGGCATCTTCGCGGTCTCCTACTACCTGGTGCGGCACGGGGCCGAGATCAAACCTTACGCCGGCGACGCCTTCGCGGCGGCGCTGCTGCTGAACCTCGGCTGGCGGGTGCACGAACGGCCGTCGCGCGGCCGCTGGGCCGGGCTGCTGATCGCCGCCCCGACGGCCATCTGGTGGTCGTACCCCGCGGCGTTCGTGGTCGGCGGCCTGGGCCTGTTTCTGCTGGCCGACGCCTGGCGGCGGCCGTGGGGACGAGCCTGGCTGGCAGTGGCGGTCTACGGGCTGCTGATCGGCGCAAGCTTCACGTCGATGTACCTGCTGTACGCCCGGCCGCAAAGGCAGGCCGGCGAGTGGATCGCGCACACCGAAACCTGGCGGGGCTCGTTTCCGCCGGTTCTGCGTCCGCTGGAGCTGCCCGTCTGGCTGCTGGACGTGCACACGAGCAACCTGATGGCCCATCCCGTCGGCGGGAAGCGCGGCGGCAGCACGGCGACATTTCTGCTGGTGCTGGCCGGCGTCGCCTCGACCTGGCGGCGATCCCCGTCGATGCTGATCATGTTGCTGGGCCCCGCGGCCCTGAACTTCATCGCCGCGGCCATGCGCGCCTATCCGTACGGCACCAGCGAGCGAGTCTCGCTTCATCTGGCCCCGGCCATCTGCTGGCTGGCCGGGGAGGGACTGGCCGCGGTGCTGGCGTTTCTCTCGCGGCGCGGCGCCGCCGGAGCCGGCGGACCCGCCCAGGCCGCCGGCACGGACGGCGGAACCATCTCACCGCGGCTGTTCGGCGTGGTGGCCGGGGCGATCCTGCTGATCGGCACCGGCGGCATCGCCCGGGACATCCTCCAGCCTTACAAGACCGTGGCCGACCGCGAAAACCGCCGCGTGCTGCGCGAGCTGACCGCGGCCCTGCGGCCCGGCGACCGGCTGGTGGTCTTCAACACGCCCGATCCTTCCAGCCCCTGGGGCCACCCGCTCCACCCGTATGGAGGCTACGGAGCCCGGTTCCGGTTCTATCTGACGGTTCTCTCGCCGCTGCCGGTGGAGTGGGCTCCCGACCCGGCGGAGGTGAGGGTCGCGGAGGGCGGCCGCGTCTGGCTGGTGGCTCACGACTACGACATCCACCCGCTTCCGTCGGAGCGATTCGAAGCTTACGCGAGCCGTCTGAAAGCCGGACTCGGCGGCGCGAACGTGAAGGCCGCCGCCGTCGAACACGTGCTCGACCGGCACGAGCGGATCCTCATCCATTGCCTGCAGGCCGGGGGATGAACATCGCCGCGCCCGGAGGCCGGCAGATCCGCATGCCGGACCGGCGTTTCGCGCCCTGCGGCAAGCGCCCACGGCGCCGAAGGCCGCGAGAACCGCTGCCTTGCGCCGGAAACCAGAGCCGGTCGCGCCGCCGGCAGGCTCAATCCAGGGCGAGCATCCGGCGGTAGAGGCTCAGACGGGCCTCGATGTCCGCCGGCGCGACCGCCTCGATCCGGCGGGTGCTGAAGTCCTCGATGGTGAAGGAGGCGGCGATCGTCCCGCAGGCCAGGGCGTGCTTGAAGGCCGCCAGGTCGGCCTGCGGCCGGGCGGCCAGGCAGCCCATCATGCCGCCGGCGAAGCTGTCGCCGGCACCGGTGGGATCCCTGACCTCGGTGGTCGGGAAGGCCGGCAGCACGACCACATCCTCGCGGGTGACCAGCATGCTGCCGTGTTCGCCTTTCTTGATGACCGCGAACTTCGGCCCGTGCTGGAGGATTCTGCGGCCGGCCTTGACCAGGTTGGTCTCGCCGGTGAAGAGCCGGGCCTCGAAGTCGTTCATGATCGCCCCGTGCACGGCCGCGAGGGTCTGCAGCAGGGCGGGCTTCTGGGTGTTGATCCACAGGTCGCGGGTGTCGGCCACGATCAGCCGCGGCGAGCGGAGCTGGCGGATCAGGTCGCTCTGCAGCCCCGGGTGGGTGGCCGCGAGGAACACGCACTGGCTGTCGGCAAAGGCCGGCGGAATCTTCGGGCCCGCCTCGGCCAGCACGTTGAGCTCGATGGCCGTGGTTTCGGCGTCGGCGTTTTCGCCGGCATAGCGGCCCGACCAGCGGAAGGTCCGGCTGCCCTTGCGGACCTCCAGCCCGGTCAGGTCGATCCCGTGGTCCTGGAGATAGCGGCGGAAGTCGTCGGGGAAATCCTCGCCGACGACACCCACGAGCCGCACCGGCGTGAACAGCCTGGCCGCCAGCGAGAAGTACACCGCCGAGCCGCCGAACACGCCCCTGGCTTCGCCGGCCGGGGTGACCACGTCGTCGATGCCGATGCTGCCGGTGACCAGGAGCGACATACCGAGCCTCCGCATCCGGGCTCTCCCGGCGGGCCACGCCCCCGCCGGTCCGACCCGCGTGCCGCGCAGTGTAGAGCCGGGCATCGGGGCTGCCAAGCCGACCCGTCGTTTGAAGGTCGACTGCCCTGGCGGAAAGGGGCCGCCGGGTTTCAGGCCGGGGGACGCCGGCCTTCCGGTCGGACGCGCGCCGGCCGGCCCGGCGACCGCCCTTACGGGGCCATCGCCGGTATCTGCGGCGTCAACCCCGGACCGTCCCGGCCCCGGGAGCCCTCACGGCTCGATCCTGGTCCCCAGGACCTGGAGGAACTTCGCCAGCCAGGCCGGCTGAGCGGGCCAGGCCGGGGCGGTGACCAGGTTGCCGTCGGCGTGGGCCTGATCGAGAGCCAGATCGACATAGCTGCCGCCGGATGCGCCGATGTCGGGCTTGAGCGCCGGGTAGCAGCTGCAGGTCTTGCCCGCCAGGGCCCCGGCGGCGGCCAGGAGCTGCGGGCCGTGGCAGATCGCGGCGATGGGTTTGCCGGCGCGGACGAAGTGCTGCACGGCTTTGATCACCTGTTCGTTGAGCCGCAGGTATTCCGGGGCCCGGCCTCCGGGAATCAGCAGGGCGTCGTAGTCGGAGGGGTTGACCGTGGCGAACGTGGCGTTGAGCACGAAGTTGTGCCCGGGCTTTTCGCTGTAGGTCTGGTCGCCCTCGAAATCGTGGATGCTGGTGCGGACCTTCTCGCCGGCCTTCTTGCCGGGGCAGACGGCGTGCACGACGTGCCCGACCATGGTCAGGGCCTGGAACGGCACCATGGCCTCGTAGTCCTCGACGTAGTCTCCGACGATCATCAGGATCCTGCGGACGCTCATCGCTTGAATCTCCAGTGGTGCAGCGGTCTCTCCGGTGGCGCGGCGGTCCGGCCGTCACTGCCCGGCGAACCGCTCGCCGCCGTCGGGCCGGGCCGGCCGGGGGCAGTATATCACCCTCAGACAGGGGATATCACGTGTGCCATCGACAGGTTCCTGGTCACGGCCGGAACGTCCCTTGCGGAGGCGGTCCGGGTCGGAACGGCGCGGAAGTCGCCGCAGGCTGCTCAGAAGCGTCACGCCCCGCCACGACCTTGCCCGAATCGTCCCGGGCGGCCACGCCGCATCCGCGAGCCGGAGCCGCATCCGCCGGCGGAGCCGTCAAATGCGGCCGGCTGGATTCGGCCGGACCAGCGGCTGCCGCCGGCGGTTCAGACCGGCCGCGGGCAAAGCTCAATGCCGGCTTTGAGCCGACCCCTCAAAGAGCCTGGCCAATCGCCAGCGGATCTGCCAGAGGGACCATACCAACGGACGATGGCGGAAGGCCCGGGAAAGCCATGACTTCCCGGTGATGCATAAGCATTTACAAATAAAAACTTTACGACATTTTGGTTCTGCTTCGAGTGTAAATCTGGGGTATATGGGAAGATTTGGAGTTCAGTTATGAATGCGCTTATGGAACTGCATTTTTACGAAAACCATCTTGACAAGCGGAATTCTGCTGATTTTACTGAAGACGAGGAGCGCCCTGATATCGGACGTACGGTTCGGATCTGGGACAAGGAAGCGCAAAACCACTTCGTTCAGGTCGAACAGGAAAAAAGAAAGGGGTGGAAGATGTCGGCGAACAGGCATGCGCTTGTTGCGGTGGTGGTGCTGGTGGTCCTGGCAGTGGCATCCAGCCCGGCTCTGGCGGTCCGGGCCCAGACCACGCTGAAATACGACCCCGGCCAGCCGGGCCACACCAACAGCTATGACACGTACATCAACCGCGGTGCACCGACGACCAATTACAACGGCAACTGGTACGGGCATATCACCCGGGAAAAGGATAATCCCACCGACCCGCCGGAAAAGAACACGCTGGTGCGATTCGAGCTGCCCGGCTGGGTGTACGACTCCTCGGTGACGATCCACAACGCCAGACTCGGCCTGCATGTCTATCAGCTGGTCGATCTGGATGTCGATGGCGACTGGGTGGATGTCGGGGCCTACCGGATCGATGCCACGCGCGACTGGGTCGACAGCCAGGCCACGTGGAACGTGTTCAAGAGCGCGACCTACTGGGCGCTGCCGGGATGCGAGCACGTTCCGCATGACCGATCCGGCACCGCCGACGACATGATCAGGTTCACCAGGTACTCGCAGATCAACCGTTACTACGAGTGGACGGTGACCGGCACCGTGAACACCTGGAAAGGTGGAACGGCCAATCGCGGATGGTGCATGCGCATTCCCCAATATGACGGCGGACCGGAGGAGGGCATCAGCGTCAACCTGACGGAGTCTTCGGCCGACAAGCGTCCGAAGCTGTGGCTGGAATGGACCCAGACCCCCGTCGCCAACGCCGACGGTCCCTATCAGTGCCCTTACCTGGGCAACGTGGTGCTGAACGGCTCGGGCAGCTATGAGCGCGACGAAGGACCGATCATGCAGTGGTACTGGGACCTGAACAACGACGACAACTACAACGACGCCCTGGGGGTCAGCCCGACGCTGAGCTGGGACTACCTGGTCAACACGCTGGGACTGACGCCGGGGCAGACCCATGCCATCCGCCTCAAAGTCTATGACGACGACGGTGAATGGTCGCTGCCGGCCTCCGGTTCTCTTTACATCGTCCCGGAGCCGGCGATGCTGATCCTGTCGGCCGTGGCCGGGCTGGCCGTGCTGCGCCGCCGGCGGATCTGAACCGCACGCCCGCGTGCCGGAACGGCGAGATCTTCCCGCCGTCGTCCTTGAGGAACCGGGCCACGTCCGCCAGGTCGCCTGGCGCCGCCCGGGAAGGCCGCCCCTCCGAAAGCGTTGCCCGCCGGCTGGACGGCGGGACGCTCGCCCGGGCGGTTTGCCGATGATTGCCTGGAGACACCCGGCGGCTTATAATCCGCGCTTGATGAAATCCGGCATGGGGGACGCACAGCCTTCCGGTCGCCTTTCGCCGGCGGTGGTGGCCGTCTTCGGGCCGCCGGGGAAACTCCAGCGATGCCTGCAAGAGCCACAAGCCTCTGGAAGCGGATGCACCTGAGCGACGAGCTGCAGGCCGTCCTGGAGCGTTCGCCCAAGGTGGTGATCCCGCTGAGCCGCCAGGATCTTGTGGAATGGGCAGTGGGAGGGCCCGGAAGCCAGTGGCTCGAGGTCTCCTACGACCTGCCCGGCCGGGGCCGTATGGTCGAGGCCACGGTGGCCCGCTGCCGCAACGGCGCGGCCGTCAATTACACCGACGCCTACATGAGGCGGCGCGACCCGGACTGCATGGTCATCGCCGACGACGTGCCCTCCGACAAGCCTCGCTTCGCCGAGCGGTTCAGCATCAGCTTTGAGGACCTGCGGATGCAGGTCCTCCAGTGGCTGGCCGACCAGGAGCTGGTCCTGGTGCCCTTCGTGGCCGGGAACCGCCGGCCGGGCTACGACGCCCTGCTGGTCGCGCCGCTGAATGCGGCCTTCTTTGCCGCGGGCCTGGCCGACCTTCAGGGCATGATCCCCGGCGAGCACGTACCGGCGGGTTTCTCGCCCCGGGCGATCATCTACCTGGCGCCGCCGTTCCGTCATACCCACTGCGGCGGCCGGCAGGTGGTCATCCACCACCGCTCCCCCGCGGTCCACGAGCTGTTCTCGCTCAACCTCTATCCCGGCCCCAGCGCCAAGAAGGGGATTTACGGCGTCCTGCTCACCATCGGCGAGTCGGAGGGCTGGCTGACCGCCCACGGTTCCACCGTGCAGGTGGTCACGCCCTACGACAACATCATCACCATCATGCACGAGGGCGCCAGCGGCGGGGGCAAGAGCGAGATGCTCGAGCACCCGCATCGCGAGCCCGACGGCCGGCTGCTCCTCGGCCGGAACCTCGAGACCGGCGAGGAACGGCACCTGGTGCTGCCGCGCGGCTGCGAGCTGCGGCCGGTGACCGACGACATGGCCCTTTGCCACCCGCAGCTTCAGAACGACAGCGGCAAGCTGGTGGTCACCGACGCCGAGGCCGCCTGGTTCCTGCGGGTGGACCATATCCGCAGCTACGGAACCGATCCGAACTACGAACGGCTCACGATCCATCCTCCCGAGCCGCTGATCTTCCTGAATCTTCACGGCGTGCCGGGCAGCACCTGCCTGATCTGGGAGCATGCCGAGGACGAACCCGGCCGGACCTGCCCGAACCCGCGCGTGATCCTCCCGCGGCGCTTCGTCCCCAGCATCGTGAACGAGCCCGTGGAGGTCGACATCCGCAGCTTCGGGATCCGCACGCCGCCGTGCACGCGCCGGCATCCGACCTACGGCATCGTCGGCCTGCTGCACTTTCTGCCGCCGGCCCTGGCCTGGCTGTGGCGGCTGGTGGCACCCCGCGGCCACGCCAACCCCAGCATTGTCGAGACGGAGAGCATGGCCAGCGAGGGCGTCGGGTCGTACTGGCCGTTCGCCACCGGTCGGCGCGTCGATCAGGCCAACCTGCTGCTGGATCAGATCGAGCGAACCCCCGGCGTCCGCTACACCCTGTGCCCCAACCAGCACGTGGGCTGCTGGCAGACCGGCTTCATGCCCCAGTGGATCTCGCGCGAGTACCTCGCGCGCCGCGGAGGGGCCAGATTCCGCCCCGGCCAGATCGTGCCGGCGCGCTGCCCCCTGCTGGGATACGCGATGAACAGCATGCAGATCGAAGGCACGCTGCTGTCGCACTGGTTTCTGCAGGTCGAACGCCAGCCGGAGGTCGGCGAGGACGGCTACGATGCCGGGGCGGCGATCCTGACCCGCTTCTTCCACCGCGAGCTGCGGCCCTATCTGGACGAGCCGGACCTGCGGCTCCTGGGGCGGAAGATCATCACCTGCTGCCTGGACGGCGGCGACCTGAACGACTACCTGGCCCTGATCCGGCCGGAATAAGGCCTTCCCGGGGCCCGGCCCGGCGGCAGCCGCGCACCCGCCGGAGGGCTTCAGTCGGCCTGCGGAAGGGTGATGGTGAAGGTGGTGCCGACGCCGGGATGGCTGGCCACGTCGATGCGCCCGCCCATCTCCTC
>Ga0129299_1001090_pt1 | contig 18074 bp, 13 predicted proteins | sample ConPoolayeCmetaG_FD_94477 | JGI IMG/M metagenome (GOLD analysis project Ga0129299, IMG submission 94477) | Hot spring microbial mat communities from California, USA to study Microbial Dark Matter (Phase II) - Cone Pool mat layer C metaG ...
CCTCCGTCGTCAGCCCGCACGGGTACGGCTCCGCCGAAGCGTTGCCCGCCGCCGCCTCCAGGGCGATGGCCGCCTGGGCCTCGCGGTCATTGCGGAGGCACAGCCCGACGAGGGCACTGATTCCGTCGAACACGCGGCCGAGGCTGGAGGTCCACAGACTGGCCGCAGGGCGGGCCATGATCCGCTCGTATTGCTCCAGCGTCTCCGGCGGCAGGGCGGCCAAGGCGGGCGGCAGGTGCTCCCGCCACTCGTCTCCAAAGGCCTGGCGGAGGAGGGCCGCCGCGGGCCGCGTGGTGTCCACGGCTGCGGCGTCGCCGCCGATCAGGTAGAAATAGTCCAGATGGCCGATGCGTTGGAAGCCGGAGGCGTCGCCGTACAACACCTCGCCTCCCCACGCCGCCCCGTCCGCCCCGTAGCCCACGCCGTCCGCCACGATCCCCACCGCAGGGCCGGAGATCTGTTGGTCGGCGAGGACGCTCAAGAGGTGAGCGTGGTGGTGCTGCACGCGGAGCACAGGCCGCCCCAGCCGGAGGGCCAGTTGTGTCGAGAGGTACCGCGGATGCAGGTCGCAGGCGATCGCTTCAGGCTCGACCCCCAGTTCCCGCGGGGCCTGCTCCACGAAGGCGGCGAACGCACGGAAGGCCGCCGGCTCCGACAGGTTCCCCAGGGACTCGCTGAGAGCCGCCTCCCGACCAGAGTAGAGACAGATCGCGGCCTTCAGCTCCCCGCCAAGGGCCAGGATCGGCCGCGGGGCCGGCCGGGGCATCTCGAACCGCAAGAAACGCCCAACAAACCGCCCCCCTGCGGACCTCACGCCGCCTTGTACGCCGTCGGTCATGGTTGCATCCCGGCCCGGCCGCGGCCCGCCCAGCCCGCCGGCCGCAGAGGAGTATAGCCGAACCGGCGTGCCGGTACCTACGGCAGTCAATGGCGGTATTATTTACTTGCTTATACCCTGCCGGAGCCAGCGATAGCCCGTAGCGACTCCGACCGCGGCAACTCCACCGACTCCGGCGGGTGGGAAGCGCAACCGCCAGACGGTCCAGCATGGCCAGCTCGACACCCCAGCGGGTCGGCGGCGGACGCTGCCCGGCTTGATGGTGGGCAACCTCCCGTGCCTTCTAAAGCCGGTTGAGTGGCAGGCCCGTTCGCCCATCAGTGGGAGTCCCGCCCCCACCCACCTTGCCATTTTCATCCGTAACGGCGAGCGTCACACTCAGATCCAACGGGAGCGTGAAGCCCTTCATATGCTTGCCCTCCCGCCTTCTTTTCCTTTTGCTCCGCCGGAGGCTATGCTGCGGGCATGACACGAAACCCAGCCCCCCCGCCTGCGGAGCCGACGCCGGTTGACTCGTCTGAACCGCCCTTCACCGTCCTGGCCTTCGGCGAGTTTCCACCGGGGCAACTCGCGGCCGTCTACGAGCCGCGGCCCCGCCCCACCACGCCCGAACTGGAGGCGGCCATCGTCGAGACCTGGCGACAACAAACCGCCGCGGCCGAACGCGACGGGCGGCTGCTGTTCAATGGGGAGTTGATCCGCTATCTCGGGCACGAGACGACTGCGGCCTCCCCGCCCGCCCTGCGGCTGCGGCTCGGGCCGACCTGCTACCGAGACTTCGTGGGCACCAACCTGTACGGGCGGGAGTGGCTGGAGCGGGTAGGCTGGGAGTGCTTCGCCAACCCGGTCGGAACCACGGCCACGCTGGTCACGGCCGACGGGCTGGTCTGCTACGGGCGGCGGAGCGGCCGCGTGGCCTTCCACGGAGGGCACGTCCACACCTTCGGCGGGGCCTTGGAGGGCTGCGACCTTGCCCCGGACGGCTGCTCGATCGACCCCTTGGCCAGCCTGCGGCGGGAGCTGGACGAGGAATTGGGCCTCGCTTCGGAGGATCTGGTCGAGCCGGTCTGCGTGGGGCTGATCCGCGACCACCAGATCTTCCAGCCTGAACTGCTGTTCGAGGCCGGGCTGACCCTGACCGCGGCTGAGCTGGCGGCCCGGTGGTCTGGGGCGGAGTCGCGGAACGAGCATGACGCCCTGGTCACGCTTCCCGACCGGCCGGAGGCGGTGCTCCCGTTCCTGCGGGGCTGTGGCCCGATCGCCCCGGTGGCAGTGGGCGCCTTGCTGCTGCATGGGCGGCGGCGGTGGGGGGAGGCGTGGTTTGCAGAAACGGCCGTCGCCTGGGCCGACCTGGGCCGAACGTGAACAGCGACGGCCCGGACCGTTGGAGTAATCATGGCGCCTGCATGGCAAGACGTGCTGGACGCACTGGGTTACACGCTCAGTCTGCCGGAGCGGGTCGGCCGCTCGCTGGCCGCAGCCCTGGGCGGGCTGACCAAGCTGCTCACCGACACGCTGGTGCCCGAGCCGCTGCGGCGGTCGCAGACCTACGCGGCCATCGTCGGCAATGCGCAGCGTTTTCTCATCGAAAAGATCGCGGAGGTCCGGGACGTGTACGCGACCGAGGCCGACGCGGCCATGCCCGAAGACTACGTCCGCCGCAAGATCGCGGGGAATGTCATGGAAGCGGCGGGCATGTTCTCGATGCATCTGTCGCCGCTGTGGGTCTTCGCCATCGCCGCCGACGTGGCCGACGGGTCGAAGGTCTATCTGAATCGCCTGGTCGAGGAGCTGAAGTCGCAGCGGGTGATCGCCCCGGAGACGGAGGTGCGGGGCCTGGAGGACGTGCTGGAGGCCGTGGGCCGCGCCGGGCGGCAGTCGGCCGAGGTGTTCGACGCCCCGCCAGTCAAGCCGGCGGAGATCCGCAAGCTCCGCGACGACCTGGTGGCGAGCTACGCGGGAGTGCTCGACCGGGCGGTCGACCTGATGCCCCGAATGGACGAGCTGTGGGGTCGGATGGAGTCACTGGCCCGGCGGGATGGGGTCGCGGTCGGGGCCATCGCGGGGCTGATGACGGAGGATGTCGGAAAGCTGGCCTCCAAGGCTGCGGGCGCGGCGACGGCCGTCGGGACCACGACGGTCGACCTTTTCACGGAAACACTCCTTGGGTCGTATGGTGAAACGATCAACCGCGTGCAGCGCGACGGGGCCGTGGCATGTTTGGAGGAGGCCGCTCGGCCCTACCTGACGGCAATGGGCGACCACCTGCGGGCGGGCCGGGAGACGGTCACAGAGCGAATGTGGCGGCGAATCACGCGGAAGAAGGAGTAAGCAGGGGTGCCGCGCCGCGCTGACCGCCGCCGTTTTTGGTCTCTCGATCGTGCCCTCGCCAACGGGCGCCCTTCCCCCGCAAGCCTGTGAAATCCTGACGAGTCCAGCGGCGGTCAACGAGCGGTGCCCGCCGCCCCCCCCGCCGACGACTTCCGCCAGGGACGCTGCGGTCTGGTGCTCTAATGATCCTCTGAAGCGTGGAGGCAACTTTTGCGCAACTTCCCTTGCGCGTGTATTGACAAGTGTTTGTCACAGTCGGATACTCCCCCACTTGGATAGAAGAGTGATGACGAGAAGGCAGAGAGTCCGCGGCCAGACGGCGTGGCGCCGCGGCGGGGAAGAGGCACGGCCTTCGAAAACCGGGGGAGGAGCATGTTGCCGTGGCGGTCCGCCGCCGCGGCCTACCGGTCGGAGGTGATCGTGATTCCATCCAAAGAGTGGCTGCCATGAAGATCTTCATGCTTGGTTGGGAGTTTCCTCCTTTTATCAGCGGCGGCTTGGGGACGGCTTGCTACGGGCTCACGCGGGGTTTGAACGAGCTGGGCCACCAGATCGTTTTCGTCCTGCCCCAGCCCGTCTCCAGCCAGTATACGACGCACGTCCACCTCCGGTCTCCCGGAGCTCCGGCGGTGATGGCGCAGGGCGGCCCTTCGGGGTCGGCTGAGTGGTGTTCCTCCTACACAATGAAGGAGCTGGCCAACGTCGAGTTCCGCTCCATCCCCTCTTCCCTACAGGCCTACGCGACACCGGAAGTCGCAAGGCGGCGGAAGACCGTCGGGCAAACGGACGAGGATGAAGCCGACTCGGCGGCTGAGGGCGAGGACGCGCACGAGCCGCTCTCCGTGCTGGCCGGTGGGGCCGGCGGGGGACACTACGGCGGGGACATGTTCGCGGAGATCCAACGGTACGCGCGATTCGCCGTGCGGCTGGCCCGCCGCGAGTCCTTCGACGTGATCCACGCCCACGACTGGATGACCTACCCTGCGGGCATCGCGGTCGCCGCGGCCACGGGCAAGCCGCTGGTGATCCATGTGCATTCGACGGAGTTCGACCGCAGCGGCGAGCACGTCAACCAGCGGATCTACGACATCGAGCGGCAGGGCATCCACGCGGCCCAGCGGGTGATCTGCGTCAGTCACCTCACCCGGAATATCGTCCTGAACCGCTACGGGGCCCCGGGCGAGAAGGTCGAAGTCGTCTACAACGCCATCGATCTCAACGGCGACCAGCACAGCCTCCCGCCGCCCATCGGCAAGGACGAAAAGATCGTGCTCTTCCTCGGCCGCATCACCATGCAGAAGGGACCGGAGTATTTCCTGGCCGCCGCGAAGAAGGTGCTGGAACACGAGCAGAACGTCCGCTTCGTGATGGCGGGCAGCGGCGATCTGATCCGCCGCTCCATCGAGATGGCGGCGGAAATGGGCATCGGCCACAAGGTCGTGTTCACCGGGTTTCTCCGCGGCGACGATGTGGCCCGCGTCTTCAAGATGGCCGACCTCTACGTGATGCCCAGCGTGAGCGAGCCGTTCGGCATCGCCCCGCTGGAGGCCCTCTCGCACGAAGTGCCCGTGCTGATCTCCAAGCAATCCGGCGTGTCGGAGGTGCTCGGCCACGCCCTGAAGGTCGACTTCTGGGATGTGAACGAGATGGCCAACAAGATCATCGCGGTGCTGCGGCACCCGCCGCTGCAAGCCACCCTCCGCGAGCACGGCAGCTTCGAGATCCGCAAGCTGACCTGGCGCGACTCGGCCCAGGGCTGCGTCCGCGTTTACGGCACGGCCATCGCCGCCTCGTTCACCAATGGCAACTGACCCTCGGTGCCGGAGCGCGGCCCGAGCGTTGCCATCCCCGGCGAAGCCCATATAATCGCCCCATCGCCGTTTGGCGGAGGGTCTTCGGTCATGCCCTGCGTCTGCATTTACTTCCAGATTCACCAGCCGTTTCGTCTGCGGAGGTACTCGGTCTTCGACACCGACCGGCATTACTTCGACGACCATCGCAACGCCGAAATCTGCCGCAAGGTCGCCAACAAGTGCTATCTGCCGGCCACGGCCATGCTGCTGGATATGATCCGCCGCCATGAGGGGCGGTTTCGGCTGGGCTTCTCCCTGACGGGCATGGTGCTCGATCAGTTCGAGGCCTACGCTCCGGAGGTCATTCAGAGTTTCCAGCGTCTGGCGGAGACCGGGTGCGTCGAGTTCCTGGCGGAGACGTACTACCACAGCCTCGCGTTTCTCTATTCCCGAGAGGAGTTCATCGAGCAGGTCGAATTGCATCAGCGCCGGATCCAGTCGCTGTTCGGCGGCACAGCGCCGGTCTTCCGCAATACCGAGCTGGTGTATAACAACGAACTGGCCGAAACCGCCCACCAGTTGGGTTACCGGGCGATTCTCGCCGACGGCGCCGAGCATGTGCTGGGCCGACGATCCCCGAATTGCGTCTACACCGCGCCCGGCGCGCCGATCCGCGTCCTGCTGAAGAACGCCCGACTTTCCGACGACCTGGCCTTCCGCTTCAGCAATCGAAACTGGGCGGAGTGGCCGCTGAGCATCGAGAAATACGTCAGTTGGATCAACCGTGCGGGTGAAACCGGACCGGTGGTGAATCTTTTCATGGATTTTGAAACCATCGGCGAGCACCAGTGGAAGGACACCGGCATCTTCGACTTCTTCGAACAGCTTCCGGCCGAAGTGCTGCGCCACGCCGGCAATTCATTCAAAACCCCGTCGGAGGCGGCTGCCGCGTTCGAGCCTGCCGGCCAGTTCGACTGCCCGCACCTGATCAGTTGGGCGGACACCGAGCGGGATCTCTCGGCCTGGCTGGGCAATGCGATGCAGTCCAACGCCTTGAAGGAGCTTTACGCCCTGGAGGCCGCGGTGAAGTCAACCGGCGACGAACAATTGCTCCGCGATTGGCGGCTGCTGCAAAGTTCCGACCACTTTTACTACATGTGCACCAAGTACTTCGCCGATGGCGACGTGCATAAGTACTTCAATCCCTACGAGTCGCCCTACGACAGCTACATCAATTTCATGAATGTGCTCGACAATGTGACCTTGCGAAGTCGACCGGTGCGGGTCGGCATCGTCTCCGGCCCAGCGCCGGTTCCGCCCTCGTCATGACTTGCCCCGAAGCGGCCGGCCGGCGTCGTCGCGGATTCGAGACGAAGCGTGGCGTCGTTCGCGGATGGTACCGGGTCCGAAATACCTATGGCAGGCCTCTCCCAGCGATAATCTGGGACCTGCAAACGGCCGACCACTCCCCCCAAACGCGGCTCTGGACTCGGCCGGGCGGTCGCGTTTAGAATCACGGCATCGCGGCGGTGGGTCGCACGGCTCTCCGCCGATGCCTGCCGGTTAAAGCAAGAGCCACCTGCCCCGCCGACCGATATCAGTCTGGAAAGCGGCCGAAAAGCCGCCGAATAGGGCGGTAGAGGGTTGCTGTTAACGTTATCAGCAGGAGCAGAGCAGACTCAGATGAACCGTAAGAAACTCGCCATCCTGGTCGGAGGCGGACCCGCGCCCGGCATCAACGGGGTCATCGGCGCCGCCACCATCGAAGCCGTGAACAACGGCATGTCCGTCATCGGCATCTACGACGGGTTCAAATGGCTGGCCTCTGACAAGTTCGTCCCGGAACGCCATACCGTCGATCTGGAAATCAACGATGTCGGTCGAATCCATTTCGACGGCGGTTCAATCCTCCGCACCTCCCGCACCACCCTGCTGGACGAATCCCAGCTCGGCGTCTCCACCCAGGTCCGCCCGGACGAGAAGAAGGTCCGCAACGTCCTGCGGCACCTCACGGAACTGGGCGTCACCCATGTGCTCAGTATCGGCGGCGACGATACCGCCTTGAGTGCCCGCTTCGTGGCCGAAAAGACCAACCACCGCATTCGCGTCGTGCACGTGCCGAAAACCATCGACAACGATCTGCCCTTGCCGGCGGACCAGCCCACCTTCGGCTTTACCACCGCACGCCACCTCGGCTCCGAGCTGGTCGCCAACCTCATGGAAGACGCCCGCACCACCGGTCGGTGGTACATCGTCGTACTGATGGGCCGGCACGCGGGCTTCCTGGCGCTGGGCGTGGGCAAGTCCACCGGCGCCACGGTGACGCTGATCCCCGAGGAATTCGAGGAAACCACCACGATCCACGAGATCGCGGACGTTCTGGAAGGGGCCATCATCAAACGCAAGGCCATGGGCAAGAACGACGGGGTCGCCGTCGTGGCCGAGGGGCTCGCCTACCGCCTCGGCGACCGCGAGGAGATCGAGCGGCTCCTGGGCAAGAAGGTGCCGATCGATGCGGCCGGCCACATTCGTCTCGCGGAAATACCCCTGGCTCGCATGCTCGGCGACGAACTGAGCCAGCGGTTCGCCGCGCGGGGCGACCACATCACCATCGTCCCGCAATCCATCGGCTACATCCTGCGCTGTGCCCGCCCGACGCCCAAGGACATGGCCTACTGCCGCGACCTCGGGCACGGGGGCGTGCGGCTCCTGCTGGATGACTCGCTAGACCTGTCGGGCGGCGTGATGGTCACGCTCCAGGAGAGCAACATCAAGCCGATGCTGTTCTCCGAGATGGTGGATCCGGCAACCAATCGGACTCGCATTCGCGTCGTCGATACGATGTCCGACCTGTACCGCGTCGCCCGCGCCTACATGATCCGGCTGGAGACGTCCGACCTGGACGACCCGGTGATGCTCGCCAAACTGGCCAACGCCGCCGGCATGACCGAGGCCGAGTTCGCCGCCAAGTTCCGCAAGGCCGCGACGCGGCTCACCGACCTGCGCGGCATGGCCAAGCTGGCCAAGTCCACCCCGCCGCCCCCCGGCGCCGCCGCCCAGCCCGTCGAAACACATATGTAGACGCTCGCGCCGGCCCCGCGACCAGAGACAGCACTGCGGCGGCACGGCCGGAGCCGACGCACGCCGGCGCCGCACCACACCGCCGCCGGCCACTGCATCCCGCAGGCGGCGTTCTTTGACGTCCACCGGCCGACCGGCCAGAATAAACCGGTGCCCGTTGCGGTCGCAATCCGGCCGCCGGCGGCAAAGGCTTCGGGATGCGGATGAACCTCCCCAACCAGATCACGCTCGGGCGGTTTTTCATCGCCGTCGTCTTCCTCATCCTCCTGGCCTCGTTCGATTACGCGAACCGCGCTCGCGACCTGTGGCGGCTGGACGCCGCTTTCGTTCTCTTCCTCATCGCCGCGGGCACCGACTGGCTCGACGGCTATCTGGCCAGAAGGCACAACCAGGTCACCGCCTTTGGGCGGATTCTCGATCCATTCGTGGACAAGATCCTCATCCTCGGCGCGTTCGTACTCCTGCTCGGTCGGGGGTTCGACGACTCTCGGGGCGCGAATGTGCTCGGTCTGGAAGGCTGGATGGTGGTGGTCATCATAGCGCGCGAATTGCTGGTATCCGGCTTGCGGGGCTTCAGCGAAGCGCAGGGGCAGGCGTATGGAGCCAACTGGTGGGGCAAGACCAAAATGGTCCTCCAGTGCGTCGCCATCGCCTGGCTGATCGCCAGCATCGGGCGCCTTCAGGAAGTCGAGTGGGTCCGGGCGGGGCGACCGCTGGTCATCTGGATCACCGTACTGTTCACCGCCGCCAGCGTCGGCGCTTATCTGGCTGCTTCGCGCGAGGCCCTCGCCGACCGGGCCAGACCCTGAATCGGCACCGACCCTTTTTCGCCGTCATGCCGCTGGAATGCCGGCAGGAGACCCGCTGTGAGCGACTTGTGGTGCGCCGTCATCCTGGGAATCATTGAAGGGCTCACGGAGTTCCTTCCCGTTTCCAGCACTGGTCACATGATCATCGCCATGGACTGGCTGGGCGTGGAGAAACAGGCGGCTCCCTGGAACGCGTTCCTCTACTTCATTCAGATCGGCGCCATCACCGCCGTCATCGTCTACTTCTGGCGGCGGCTCTGCCGGCAGACCTTCTCGAAGCCCGCCGGCGGATGGCAGAACCATATCCTGCCCAAGCTGGTCATCGGTGTGCTGCCCGCCGCCGTCGTGGGTCTCTCGTTGGATGACTGGGTTGAATTCCACCTGGAGCGGCCCGTTCCCGTTGCGGTCGCGTTGGTTCTGGGCGCCGCCGTGATGGTCATCGTCGAACGTCGGTTTCGCCGCGGCCACGGCGCCGCCATCGAACAGGTCACCCTGCGGCAGTCCTTCCTGATCGGCCTGGCCCAGTGCGTCTCCATTATTCCCGGCACCAGTCGAGCCATGGCCACCATCATGGGCGGGCTGCTGGTCGGCCTCCCGGCGGCGACGGCCACGGAGTTTTCTTTCTACCTGGCGATCCCCACGCTGCTCGGGGCGGGATTGGTCCGCGTGCTCAAGCAACCCGCCGCGCTGGGCGGGGAGAACGCGATCCTGATGGCCGCGGGCTTCCTGGTCGCCTTCGCCACGGCCTGGGTGGTCGTGGCCGGTTTCATGCGCTACGTGCAGACGCGGTCGTTGCAGCCCTTCGCTGTCTATCGCGTCCTTCTGGGAGCGGCCGTCCTCGCCAACGCCTGGTTGGGCGACTGACCAAGCCCATCACCAGTTGTAAACTATTGTTATAAAAGAAGTTAAATAAGAAAGGCCAAATCTTCGCCGTTTTTTCGCCGGAACCCCTAACCTCTTCTGGGCGGGCGGGTCTAGACTATCGTACCGACGCGACTCCCCGGCGGCGGGCGTGCCGCCGTACCTGGCCCGTGGGACGCAGACGGACAGAGGCAGACAAGGGAGGTTGTCATGAATTCGCGAAACTTCGGTCTGATGCTCGGTGTGCTGGCGGCGGTGGCGGTCATCGGCTCGTTCGGAGCAACGCCCGCTTGGGCGGATGGCTATTACTACGGCTCCGGCTACTACTCGCACGGGCATTCCTACACCAACTGGGGCTACTCGCGGCATTACGTTCGCTATGTGCCACCGTGCCCGCCGGTTCCGTGCTATGTGCCGCCGCCGTGCTATCGGCCGCCGGTGGTCGTGGTGCCGGCCCCCTGCTACCCGCCGCCTCGACCGGTGTACTATGAGCGGCCGAGGTCGTCGAGCTTCGGTTTCTCCTTCGGCTTCAGCCATCGCGACCGGAGCTGTGACCGGCCGAGCTACCGGCACTCTTCCCGGTCTTACATGGCCTTCGACCGGCGTCAATGTCGTTGACCGCGAAGCCCCGCCAGCCAACCGGCCATTGTGTGGTGCCCCCAGCCGATCGGCCGGACGATCTGAAACGTCCCGACCTCGAAGGACTCGGCTCATAGCCGGGTTCTTCGTCTTTTGAAGATTCCTCATCGGTCTCCACGCCCTTGAGCGGACACGCTGGATCGAGGGGACGGCAGGCTGCCGAGGTCAATCCGCAATGTTGTGTTCAATGGCGTAGCGGGTCAATTCCGCGTTGTTGCGAAGACGCAGCTTGTCGAGGACCCGCCGCCGAAACGTGCTGATGGTCTTGACGCTGAGGCACAACTCCTCGGCAATCGCTCCCACACTGCGGCCGCTCGCGATCAGGCGGAGGATCTGATACTCGCGGTTGGAGAGCTGTTCGTGAGGCGGCTTCTCGACATGAGCGTCCACATGCGCCGCCAGGCAAGCCGCGACCTCGGAACTGATGTACCGCCTCCCCGTGGAGACGGTGCGAATCGCCTTCAGCAACTCGTCGGGCGACCCCGCCTTATGCAGGTAGCCGGCTGCGCCGGCGCTCAGCGTCCGCACGGCGTATTGGTCCTCCGGATACATGGTCAGGACCAGTATGGGCAACCGCGGTTTGCGGCGGCGGAGTTCCTGGATAACCTCCAGCCCGGGAAGACCGGGCATGGCCAGATCCATGACCACCACGTCGCAGGGGGTCCGGGCCGCCGCGGCCAGCAATTCCGGACCCGTGCCCGCCTCGGCCACCACCTCCAGATCGGCGACATCGTCAAGCAACCGACGAAGTCCGGCCCGCACGACGGTATGGTCGTCGGCGATCAGTACTCTGATCATCGGACAGTCTCCCCTTTCGCGGCAACCGGCGAATGGCCGCCCGTCCCCAGAGGCATCTCCAGCCTCACCTTCGCGCCGCTCGGCCGTCGGTTGCTGATGGTCAGGCATCCGCCCCACCGCAAGGCCCGTTCCCGCAAGCCGGCCAACCCGAAGGAGTGCAGGCCGGCGGCCTGCTCAGGATCGATGCCGATGCCGTTGTCGGCGACGGTCAGCACCAAGGTCTGGTCACTGATCCGCAGTCGGACGGCAACACGCGTGGCCCGGGCATGGCGTACGACATTGGTCAGGCTCTCCTGGAGAACTCGAAACACGTCGATGGCCTGCTCGGCGGACAACCCGGGCGTCTCCGCAGGCAGCGACAACTGAAACCGCAACGAGGTTCTCCGCCGAAGGCTCTGCACCAGCCAGGTGATCGCGTCGGGAAGACCAAGATCATCCAGCAAAGAAGGCCGCAGATCCGCACAGATGCGATGCACTGCCCGCATCGTCTTGCCGACCAATGCGGACATCGCCTTGAGCCGCCTCTGCACGGGCCGCCGCGAGGTGCCGGGTTGCCCGGCCAGCCAATGCAGGTCCATATTCAGCACCGTGAGCGCCTGCCCTAATTCATCATGCAACTCACGGGCGATCCGGCTCCGTTCCTCCTCGCGAATGCTTTGCAGGCGGTGAGCCAGCCGCCGCAAGTCGCCGGCCAATTCGCGGTAGCGGCGTTCGCTCTCGCGGAGGGCTTCCTCGGCCCGCTTGCGGTCGGTGATGTCCACCATGGTGCCCTGGATGATCCGGGGGCGGCCGGCGTCGTCCGGCACCAGAACGACGTTCTCCAGAATATGCACCGGGCGGCCGTCCTTGTGTTTCAGCGTCAGTTCCAGGTTGGTCAATACTCCCGCGGCGCGAAGCCGCCGCAGAAAGGCCCGGCGGTCCGTCGAGCTGAAGTAGAGATCCTGCGCCCTGGCCCGCAGCAGCTCAGCACGGGAGCGATAGCCCATGATCGCCGCCATGGATTGGTTGCAGTCGAGGATTCGGCCCGAGGAAGTCGTGCGGTAGACCCCAACCAGGTTGTGTTCAAACAGCAGGCGATACCGCTGATCAACCGCGGATCTGTCGCCGGACAGCAGCCGAGTTGAGCGGGCGGATGAGGAGGCCGGCCGCTGCGGCTTCGGGCGGGATGCGGGCGAGCGGGTCGGACGATGGCGAGGCGGTGGACGGGCAGCCATGGGACGCTCCCGAACAAGCCGTTGCAAGCTACCGGATCACCATGAGCCTGCCAAGACGGAGTCGCCGCGAACGGTCGACGAGGCATTCCACCGGCTCAACCGAAGATCGCGCTCACCAAAGCCTGCACATCGCGGCCGTCAACCAAGCCATTTCCGTCCACGTCGGCGATCAGCCGGCGGACGCAGTCGGAGTCGAGACCCAGCAGGACATCGATGAAGACCGGGACATCGTCCGGGGCGACTTGCCCGTCACGGTTGAGGTCGCCCCGCTGGCCGTAGTGGGCGGTGATCGTGGTGACGGCGGCGGGGCCGAGGGCAAGCGGGCCGACGACGTGGACGCGGCCGGTCGCGGGATCATGGGCGTAGGCGACGGTCTGGCAGCCGGAGGCGTCGTCGCGGGTGACGCCGAGCAGGCCGGGGCCGGCGGGCACGCGGAGCTGCGTGTCAAAGTTGACCGCGGCGCCGGTATGGTTGGTGAAGGCGTGCGCGGCGGCGGCGTCCGATTCGGTGCAAGTGACGCTCAGGCGGTGACTGCCCAGCGTCAGGTTGTTGACCGTCAGCGTGTTCCAGCCGGTCGGCAGCTTGGGTTCGAGGCGGAGGGTGTTGCCGGCGGCGTCGGGTTTGACGTCGAGGAACATCATCAGCGCATCGACGAAGAAGGACATGCTCTCCCAGGCATTCGGCCAGGCGGCCTGGAGCACGAAATCCATCTGCCCGGGGTACAGCAGGCTGTTGCTGGGGGCGATCTGCTCCGCGCCGAGGCCGATCGGGCCGACCCGGTCCAGCAGCAGTTCGAGCCGCAGGCGATGGTTGTCGATATCGCCCTTTCCGGGGAGGAGATCCTGTCGCATGGCGTAATAGCAGCCGTACCACATGGTGCTGAGGAACCAGGGGCTGCCGTTGGGATTCGGCCCGGCGTTGTTGTGCCAGTACGTATCGCCCCAATACCGATTGAGCAGGCCCGCCCATTCGCCGGCGTAGTTCATCAGCGGATGGATATTGCCCCAGCGGTCGCCCGCCACGCCGTTGATGCGGTCCACGGCCAGCGCGGCCCGGGGGTGGTCCGCGGGGTAGATCTCGAACGGGTACACGATGCCGAGCTGCGAGATGTCGGTGTTCTCGCCGTTCCACTCCAGTCGGGCGTCGAGGCCCCCGCGGATGGCCGCCGCCCGGGCCAGAAACAAGGCACGGTCGTTGTGGTAATTGCACTGGCCGGGCCCGCCGGGACAGGCGTTCTGGTCGAGAATATCGGCGATGGCGGCGGCGTCCTCCAGGCCCCGAATGACCGAGGCGTTGGAGTAGTTGAAGACGTCGAAGGCGTCTTCCCACAGGCTCATGGAGTACATCAGGTTGACGGCTTCCTCGTAGCGCAGGCGGCTGTCAAGCGTGCTGTCCTGGCTCGAAGCGATGGCCGCCTCGTAGACCTCGTCGTAATGACTCAGCAGGAAACCCAGGTCGCCGGTGATGTCGTAGAGGTACTTGATGCCCCAGGGATAGCAGGAAGTCTCGTCAACCTGCGGCGCTCCCCAGACGGTGTAGCCGTCGGTGGTGTATTTCTGTTTCCAGAAGCCCTTCCGCCCCCAGCCTTCCCAGTCGCGATAAGCCACGTCGCGCAGAAAGGTGAAGATGGCTTCGGCCTCGGCAAGGTGGCCCGTGCGGGCCAGGGTGATCGCCGCCCAGGCGGCATCGCGCGGCCAGACGAACGGGTAAGCGCCGTTGTGCATGCCTGCGATGATGCCGCCGTTGCGGCCGTCCAGATGCAGCGCCGTGGCCAGCAGGCCGCGCCGAAAGGTCTGATCAAAGCGATCGTCGGGGGTGTCGATGGTCACCCCGCCGGCCAGCCAGTCACGCCAGTACTGCTCCGTGGCGGCCTGGAGCGTGCTCATGTTTCCGGCGATGAACCAATCAATGGCGTTGTCGATGAAGTAGGCGTACGTGCCGGTCGCGCCGGCGGGGCGATCGAAGCCTCCGGCGATGAGAATGTTGACTTCGCGTGATTCGCCGGGCGGAAGAATGACGGGGAGGCCGACCCAACCCAGGCCCTGGTCGGTGCTGGTGTCGCTCCAGAAATCAGCGGCCGGCTGCCCGCCGCCACCGCCGACCGCCCCCACCAGCTTCATGGCGGCGGCGAGATAGAGCGAAACATTCTTCTCGTAGTTGCCGAAGGTGGTGGGGTTGTATTCGCCGCTGCTGCTGGTGAGGCGATAGGTGTTATCGTAGCCGATCATGGCGCCGCGCCCGGCGTCGGTGAAGGAGCCGTCGAAGCTGTCGCCGCCGTTGACGGCCCAGTCGGCGTAAAAATAGACGCCGATCTGTTTGGCTTGGGCTCCATTGTTGGTCAGGATGAGCCGCTTGACGTAAAGGCCGCGGTTGGGTTGGCCGCCGTCGTCATCGGGAAACGTGACGCCCGCCGGACAGAAGTCATACTGGCGTACCTGGATGTCGTGGCCCGCGGCCACCAGCCGCTGGGTCGTCTCGATGACGTTCGTGTCGTCCAGGTATGACTGGCTGAAATCGGCGTAATCCCCGCCCGCCTCGTTGCTCAGCCAGTAGGTCACTCCATCCACCCGCAAGCCGGGCATGGCCTGGTTGATGTTCATCTGCCCGCGATGGCCGGGCGGCAAACCGGGTGGAAAGGTGTCCAGTCCATCGACGTAACCTTCGTTCTTGGTGCTGACGCCCTGCACGCAGCCGGCGGAGGGATAGTAAAGGTCGTAGACCGAGCCGTTCTGGTCGACCATCACGTTGATGTAGTGGTTGCCGACGACGCCCTCTTCCTTCCAGAAGTGCACGGCGGGATAGCCGACGGCGTGGTCGGGGTGAGGGCTGCCCTTGCCGGGCCAGGCCAGCTTGACCGTGTACTGGAAGAGCGTCGCCGGGGCGGACGGGTCGTTGCAGACTTCGTCGCTGCAACCGTAGTTGTTGGCGAAGACCTCCAGGCCGCCGCCGCTGTGCCAGGCGCTCAACTTGTACTTGACGGTCGTGCCGTAGGCCCGTGTCCCGACGGGCAGCGTAGCCTTCCACCAATCGATGTTGCTCGGGGAGTGAGGCTCGTTGCGGATGAAGGCGACCTGTCCGGCGGCGGAGGTCAGGACCGCAGTGGAACCCGCCGGGACGCCCCGCACCCCGGTCGGCTCGGTGCCGTCCGTCGTATAATAGATGGCCACGTCCGTGTAATAGAACGAGAAGCCGATCCGAACCCAGAGGGCGACAGCCTCGTCCTCCCGCGGGATGCCCGGGGTACGGAAAGTGCGGCCCGCCGGTTCACCGTAGACCTGGTTGAGCGGGAGGTGTTCGACGAAATCGGGCGTGGCCCAGGTCGTTGGGGCCAAGCCGAGAACCAGGGCGATCAATAGCAGAACGTGTCGGAGCATGGCGTTTCATCCTGTCGGGGCCTGCGGCGGGGCGATCCGAAACGGAAACCGGCTCCCTCCGCCTTGGCGGAACGTGCGGTGGTAACCGCTGCGGGGAGACCTACAGCGTGCGGGTCATTACGCGGACGGGCGGGCAAGCGCGTCGGCCTGCCCGCCCGTCGAAGGCACAGAAATCAGTCAACCATGCGAGAGACCGGCTTAGCTCCGGCGACGGAGCAGGGCCATGCCGCCGAGGGCCAGCAGAACCAGCGTGGCCGGCTCCGGGATGTAGTAAGAGCGATAGCGGCCGCCCGGCAGATCCAATTCAAACCGGTGCGTCTCGGGGCCGCCCCAGGCTTCGAACGTGGCATTCGGCGCATTCTCGCCGAAGTGAATGCCGATGTTGGACCACCAGTCGCCGTTCACGCCGGGCTGGCGGAACTTGAACTCATAAACGCCCGGGCCGGGGACGGTGACGTCGGCATAGTAAAAGCCATTGCCCGCGTGGGTCATGTTAATCGGGGTGGACCAGCCGTTGAAACTGCCCATGACCTGCCAGCCGCCGAAGCTGTTCTCGTAGCCGACGCGGTTGTCAGTCGGGAGCCAGCCGTCGTTGGTGGTGCCGGGATAGAAGAACACGTCGAAGAAACTATCGACAGGCCAATAGGTAAACACGTTGGTCGGCGGGAAGTTGGGATCCCAATCGTCCTCGGTGACCTTGAACTCCAGCGGCGAGCCGGGGGTGAAGCCGGTCGTGTCGATCGAGGCGGCGAAGCGGGTGCCGTCCCAAGTCATCGGCGTGCCGGTACCAGACCAGCTATTGAAGGTGCCACGGACGTACCACGGCTGGGCCATGGCCGCGGAGGCCATGCTCAAGACCAAAGCCGCAACAAGGATTCGTTTCATTTCATGCTCCTCCAATCAGATTGACATCGGTTCTCAATAGACCCAATAAAACCATGCGGCGCACCGGCGACCGCATCACGGCACTCATGGACTGGCGGAGAGACCTGACGAACGAATGGCACCCCTCCCCAGTGATGGCTTGATTACTTCGCTCCACTCTGCCAAAACATTTTACCAATATCGCAAACGCGGTTCAAGAGTTTCTTCTGTCCTTTTTGATCCGCGTCCCGAGCCGATTTCGATTCGGAGAAAGCGGTTGAAGCCGCCGTCAGCCTCGGAGCTCGTTCCACCCTCGGCCTCACTCGGCCCCGAGCAGTTTTGCGATAAAATGCGGCATATCGTTCAAATTGTTTAACCCATCGGCGTTGAAGTCCGCCGCCGGATTGAACACCAGACCCTCCGCTCCGGTAATGAGGGATGCGAAGGAATTCACATCTCGCCCGTCCACCGCGAAGTCGTTGTTGATGTCGCCAAGGCCTCCGTAAAGAACGGTGTTGGCGTTAATCCCGACGAAACTGGTCACGGACGCGGTGCCCATTTCGTCGAAGGCGACCACGTCGATCCGATGATTACCCGTGATCGCGCCGCGAACCGTGCGGCTGAAGGTCGTGCCGTCCCGCGTGGCTTGGTCCTGGCCCTGTTGGGCCCAAGCGATGAACGGACTGTCGGCATGCTTGTCGAAGAAGATATGCACCGCCGACACCGTCGCATCGGAGGTCTCCACGACCGCCAGGAAGGTGCTGCTGGTAATATCGTTCTGCCCCGTCTGCGTCGGCTGGACCAGCGTGACCTGCGGACCCACTCGATCCAGGTAGATGACCTTGCGAAACTCCCGAAACAGCGGATCGCCGGAAGTGCGATGCCGGAAGGCCCAGACCGTGATGTAGTGGTAGCCGTCGGGAAGCTGCGTTGCGTCGATGGTCTGGCGATAGAGGCCGCTGCCGCCGCCGTAGAGGGGTGAATGCTGAGTGAGGAAGTTCTCGAAGCCCGCATTGAAGCCGCTGGGATAATCAACTACGCCGTTGCCGTTGAAATCGGCAAATCCGGAGTTGATGCGAAAGATGGCGAAGTCGTCCGTGTTCGGATCGAGCGGGTCGGTCTGCGTCGTTTGCAGGCGGATCTCGAACGAATCGGAGCGAATAACGTCGATGGCCGTCAACCGGCGAGCATGGGCCGCCACCCCGGTGCCATCCGGGGGGATCGTCGCTTCGACGTTGGTCACGGTCAGCGTGCCGCTCGGCGTCGCCGGGCCGTAGATCACATAACCGCGCCCGTGAAAAGTGGTACCGGTCTTGTTCCGCGGAACCTTAAGGTAAAGACTGGAGGGATTGCCGGCATCGAAGAGACGCCCATTGGCATCGACGCCGAGAATGTCCGGAATGGCATTGGTCGGGTCGACGATCGGGTCGGCGGCGTTTCCCGTCAGCTCGTGCAGCCGCGTGCCCGCCGGA
>Ga0129299_1001091_pt1 | contig 18074 bp, 13 predicted proteins | sample ConPoolayeCmetaG_FD_94477 | JGI IMG/M metagenome (GOLD analysis project Ga0129299, IMG submission 94477) | Hot spring microbial mat communities from California, USA to study Microbial Dark Matter (Phase II) - Cone Pool mat layer C metaG ...
CTTAACGCCCGCGTCGGGGGTCCGCACCAGCCGGATCAGTTCGCGCTTAGGCTTGACCTGCCGGCAAATCACACAGGTGCGCTGGGGAACATGCTTACGCCTGCTCATCACATCCCCGCCATTCGACTTCCACGAGTTGTATCAGCCTCTGGCACGGCTAGTTCTGCCCTACTCCTCTTCGCTGTCCCATTGCCCCCGCACACGCCCCGGCTTCCGCCGCCGCTTAGAGACGACCTGCCCTAGCTCCTCATCGTAGATCAGCTGGCGCCGCCGCTGTTTGGCCTTCTGGCGGCGTGCTATCTCGACCTCTTCTTTGGTCATCCCCTCATACTCATAGAGGTCTTCTTCATCCTCATCGCTGATCATCTGTTCCCTGATGGTCTCAGGCCTAATAGCTCCGATGCGGCGCTCCAACTGTTTCTCTCCAGCTTCCTCCTCAGAGGAGCGGGGCATTGCCATCTCAGGCTGTTGCTGGCCGGTCAACTGGGCAACGAGAGCGGCACGGCGGGCGCGGGCCAGCTCTTCATCTTCCGACCAACTGATTTCTTCCGTCTCCTCCGCAACATCCACAGGGCCGCCCACCACATCAGGCACTGGCTCAGGAGCTTGTTCAACCTCTGCTGTCAGCTCAAGCTCCTGCAGGGCTTCCAGTTGCACTTCCTCGAATTCCAGCACCGGTTCGGTCTCAACAGACTCGGCAACTGCCTCCGGTGACGGGAATTCGATTGTCTTCAGCATGTGTTCAACAGCTTCAAGCGCCTGACTGGTGAAGCCCGGTATGGACATAAACCGTCTTGGAGACAGCTCATACTGCTCCATGACTTCGCCCACCGTCGAGTAACCAGCCTCGCTCAGCAAGTTAAAGACGCGCAACGGCAAATCGGTATCCTCCAACGGATACTGATAAGCGACAGGCGGAATCTGCGCCCGGACAGCCTCTTGTCGTGCCCGCTGTTCCACCCGGTCAGCCTCGCGCAGCTCAAGCCGCCGCCCCTCCACCAAACGGATGAAGTCCACCAGAAGCTGATATTCCTCCGGCGTAACCGCGCGGTTGGCCGCTTTCTTCGCCATAATTGCCTCAACCTGCACGGTAAGACCAGCCTGCGCCTCAGCCAAATCGGCAAGCTGGGGTTCGCGAATGTGAATAAGAGCCTCTTGAGCCGCCTCAGTGATACTCTTGATGTCAATCCGCCAGCCTGTCAGTTTGGCCGCGAGGCGTGCGTTCTGGCCTTCACGCCCAATAGCCAGCGAGAGCTGATCATCTGGGACCACCACAGAGGCTGTACGTCCTTCCTCCGGGTCATCATCGAGAAAAACGCAACTGACACGGGCCGGGCTAAGCGCCTTAGAGATAAAGACCGCCTGGTCAGGACTCCACTCGATGACATCAATCTTCTCACCCAGCTCCTTAACGATGCTCTGAATACGCACTCCGCGCATCCCAACGCAGGCACCAACCGGGTCAGCCCCCTCCTGAAGTGCCGCTACAGCAACCTTTGAGCGCGCCCCCGGCTCACGTGCAATGCTCTTGATCTCCACAGTACCGTTATAGATTTCCGGCACCTCATATTCGAGCAAGCGGCGGAGCATATTGCGGTGCGTGCGGCTGACAATAATCTGAGGCCCCCGGTTTGACCTGCGAACATCCATGACGTAGGCGCGTATCCGATCATGTACCTTATACCGCTCACCAGGAACCTGCTGACTACGCGGGAGGATCGCTTCAGTGCGCCCTAGACCAATCGTCACCACGTCGCCGGAGTCGCTCTGTACTGTGCCAGTGACCAGGTCGCCAATGCGCTCTTGATACTCCTGATACTGGGCTTCTCGTTCCGCCTCACGCATACGCTGAAGGATAACCTGCTTAGCGTTCTGTGCCGCGATGCGCCCAAAATCTTTAGGAGTATTTTCGGCAATAACGGTCTCACCAAGCTGGACATCGGGCTTGATCTTGCGTGCCTCTTCCAGCGAGATCTCCGTCATAGGATTCTGGACTTCCTCAACAACTTCCTTTTCAACCCAGATGGTAGGAGTACCTGTCTTCTCATCAATACGCGCCTCGACATACTGGGCCGTGCCTGCCCCAACATTATGGCGATAGGCAGATACCAGCGCCGCCTTAAGTGCTTCTAGAATTACCTCGCGCGGTAATTTACGCAGTTCAGCAATTTCGTTGAAGGCCAGAATAAATTCGCTCTTCATTGCAACCGTGGCTCTCCAGCACTCTTTCCGACTTACTTGGATGATTGAGTTACCTTCGCCTGCGCCTCAAAAACGAAACGTGGGGGATGCCCACGTTTCGGAAGAACGCTATAAGAGGTCAAAGGCAACTCTAGTATATCACGCGCACCCCAAGTTAGCAACACGTTCTGGGTGTCATTTCGATCATCCCCCCCGCAAAAACTTGCCAGCGGGGTCAGGCCGCCATGACTTTAGGATTTTCATATAGTTTGCCCGCTCAAATGCGGCAGGCTCAGCTACATTCTTCTGGCTCATACTACCCTGCATCTGAACTACCGACTCATACTCGTGTTCGTGCATCCATGATTCCATCGCAGTCAGGATTTCTCCAATCCGCTGGATGCCGTTTCGCAACAGCTCAGAGGCCATCATGGTCACTTTTGCGCCTGCCATCAGACCTTTAAGCACATCTTCATGGGTATGAACGCCACTAGTAATGGCAAGGTCAACAGGTACACGGCCATACAGGATGGCAACCCATCGCAATGGAAGCTGTAACTCAGATGAACTGCTCAATGTCAGACGCGGCACTGGCTCTAGAGCCTCTAGATCAAGGTCGGGCTGGTAGAAACGGTTAAACAGGACCAACGCATTTGCCCCTGCCTCGGCCAAGCGGGCGGCCATGTTAGCTGTGGCGCTGAAATAGGGGCTGAGCTTAACTGCAACTGGTATACGAATGCTCTTCTTGACATCCCGTACAACATCCAGATACATCTGCTCGACCTCAGCACCAGTGATGGTCGTAGAGGTCGGGATGTAATAAATGTTCAGCTCCAGCGCATCAGCGCCAGCCTGCTCAATCTTATGAGCATACTCTATCCAGCCACCCGTAGAGACACCATTCAGGCTGCCAATGATCGGGATACCGACGGCCTGCTTGGCCTTCTGGATCAGCTCAAGATATTCCTCAGGCCCCACCCGATAATCGAGCGAATTCGGAAAGTAGCTTAGTGCCTCAGCAAAGCTGTCTGTGTTGTAAGTTAGAAAATGATCAAGCTGATAACTTTCCTGAATGATCTGCTCTTCAAACAGGGAATACATCACCACTGCCGCCGCCCCAGCATCCTCTAGACGACGGATGCCGTCCAAACTCTCAGACAGCGGCGACGCTGAGGGTACAATCGGGTTTTTTAACTTCATCCCCATATAGGTTGTGGACAGGTCCATTGTTTTGCTCCCTTGGGTGTTCAGCTATGAAGTGGTGGGGGCCTGGTTTATCACGCCCCCACCACTCCTCACATTGCCAGCGAGGAAATCCTAGTAGCCAATATCAAGTCCTGAGGCACTCCCTATACTAGACTTCAGCTTCAGCCTTGGCCTCAGGCTCATATGACATCTGAGCCAAATACTCGTATTTACGCCACCGCTCATTAACCGCCTGTTGCGCCTGTGCGAGCAACCGCTCGGCAACCTCCGGCTTGCTCTGGGCCAACATGCGATAGCGGGTCTCATTGTAGATGTAGTCCTTGAGCGGAATCTTGGGCGGCTTAGAGTCAAGTTGTAGCGGATTCTTGCCCTCAGCCTTGAGGGCGGGATTGTAACGATAGAGCGGCCAGAAGCCAGACTCGACCGCCAGCCTCTGCTGTTCCAGCCCCTTGACTGTATCAATACCATGCATGATGCAGTGGCTGTAGGCAATAACCAGAGACGGCCCATTGTATGCTTCCGCCTCCAGGATAGCCTTCACCGCCTGAATGTCGCTGGCCCCCATTGCGATCTGTGCCACATAGACCGTGCCATAGCTCATAGCCATCATACCAAGGTCTTTATTGGCAGTGGGTTTGCCGCCCGCCGCAAAACGAGCCACGGCCCCAAGCGGCGTTGCCTTGGATGCCTGACCGCCTGTATTGGAGTAGACCTCAGTATCCAGGACCAAGATATTGACATTGCGCCCGCTGGCAAGGACATGATCGAGACCGCCGTAACCAATGTCGTAAGCCCAGCCATCACCGCCGACAATCCAGACTGACTTCTTAACCAGCATGTCAGCAATGGCCAGCAGATTCTTCGCTACAGGGTCATCAACGCCAGCCAGCCGTGCTTTCAGCTCAGCGACACGCTCTCGTTGAGCAATGATCCCTTCTTCAGTGGACTGATCAGCATTCAGCAGGGCATCAGCCAGTTCTGACCCAATTTGGCCGCGCAGCAGAGTCACCAGTTCGCGGGCAAACTCTGACTGCTTATCAAGCGTCAGGCGCATTCCCATACCGAACTCGGCATTATCCTCGAACAGCGAGTTGCTCCAGCTTGGGCCTCGCCCCTCATGGTTAAAGGTCCACGGCGTAGTGGGTAGGTTACCGCCATAGATGCTTGAACAGCCAGTCGCATTAGCGACCAGCATCCGGTCGCCAAATAGCTGGCTGATCAGCTTCAGGTAAGGGGTCTCACCGCAACCAGCACACGCACCGGAGAACTCAAACAGAGGACGGAGCAACTGGAGGTTCTTGACATTGTTGAACTGTAACCCATCACTGCGTGGAATATCAGGCAGTGTTAGGAAGAAAGCCCAGTTCGCCCTCTCCTGCTCACGCAACGGAATCTGCGGGGCCATGTTGAGTGCCTTACGCCCCACCTGTGTCTTGTCCTTAGCCGGGCAAACCTCCACGCACAGCTCGCAACCCGTGCAATCTTCGACGGCCACCTGTAGCGTGTATTTCTTGTTAGGAAGCTCTTTCCACCGAGCATCAGTGTACTTGAAGGTAGGAGGTGCTCCAGCCAACGCACTCTCATCATATACTTTGGCCCGGATCACTGCATGCGGGCAGACCATCACGCACTTGCCGCACTGGATGCAAATATCCGGCTCCCAAACAGGCACTTCAAGCGCAATATTGCGCTTCTCCCACTGGGTTGTACCGCTGGGGAAGGTGCCATCTACTGGCATGGCGCTGACCGGCAACAGATCGCCTTCACCAGCAATAATGCGAGCCGTCACCTTCTGGACAAACTCAGGGGCCTCAGGAGGAACAACGGGCGGGATGTCAATCGTGCTGGTAACACGCCCAGGGACTTCGACTTCAAACAGATTGGCAAGTGTCTGATCAACAGCCTCAAAGTTCTTTTTGACAACCGCCTCGCCGCGTTTGCCATAGGTCTTCTCAATTGCCTTCTTGATCTGAGCAATAGCCTCGTCCCGCGGCAGAACACCGCTGATCGCAAAGAAGCAGGTCTGCATGATGGTGTTGATGCGTACACCCATGCCAGTCTTGTCAGCCACTGAGTAAGCGTCAATCACAAAGAACCGCAACCGCTTGGAGATGATCTGCTCCTGAATCCGCCTGGGCAGATGATCCCACACTTCATCCGGCCCATAGGGGCTATTGAGCAGGAAGGTAGCTCCTTCCTCAGCGGCCTCCAACACGTTATACCGTTCGACAAAACCGAACTGGTGCACCGCAACAAAGTTAGCCTTCCGAATCAGGTAAGTACTGCGGATCGGACGCGGGCCAAACCGAAGATGCGAGATCGTGCGTGCCCCTGACTTCTTGGAGTCGTACTCAAAGTAGCCCTGCGCATAGAAGGGGGTCTCTTCGCCAATGATCTTGATCGAGTTCTTGTTCGCGCCGACTGTGCCATCAGCGCCCAACCCCCAGAACATCGCACGCACGACATCCTTCGGCTCAGTGCTGAAGTTCGGATCGTAATCAATGCTTGTGCTTGTCACATCATCCACGATACCGACAGTAAAATGATTCTTGGGCTGGGCTTTGGCCATCTCATCGAAGACGCCCTTGACCATCGCCGGCGTGAATTCCTTCGACGAGAGGCCGTACCGGCCACCGATCACACGCGGCATCTGGGCGAAGGGGGCGATGCCACTGGCCATTCCTTCAGCAACAGCGGTGACAACATCCGTGTAGAGGGGTTCACCTATGCTGCCCGGCTCCTTAGTCCGATCAAGCACGGCAATTGTCCGGGTAGTCGGAGGCAGGGCCGCCATCAGATGCTCAACCGAGAAGGGACGGTACAGGCGCACCTTGATCACGCCTACCTTCTCGCCTTTGTCAGTCAGATATTCGACCGTTTCATGAGCAGTCTCACAACCCGACCCCATCAGGATAATGACACGCTCCGCATCGGGTGCACCAACGTAGTCGAACAGGTGGTAATGCCGCCCGACTATAGAAGCGAACTTATCCATCGTCTTCTGGACGATAGCTGGTGTAGCAAGATAGAAGGGATTCACTGTCTCACGGCCTTGGAAGTACACATCCGGGTTCTGGGCTGTGCCCCGAATCATAGGCCGGTCAGGGGTGAGAGCACGCTCACGATGGGCACGCACCAGTTCCTCATCAATCATGGCACGGATGTCATCATCCGAGAGCCGTTCGATCTTCATGACCTCATGCGAGGTACGGAAGCCATCGAAGATATGCAAGAAAGGCACACGGGCCTCTAAGGTGCTGGCCTGCGCAATTAACGCCAGGTCCATCACCTCCTGGCTTGAGTTGGAGAACAACATGGCCCACCCCGTACTGCGGGCCGCCATCACGTCACTGTGATCACCAAAGATAGACAGTGCATGTGTAGCTAATGAACGAGCCGCAATATGGAAGACGGTGCTGGTCAGCTCACCAGCGATTTTGAACATGTTGGGGATCATCAGCAACAAGCCCTGGCTGGCCGTAAAGGTGGTAGTCAGGGAGCCGCTTTGGAGCGCCCCATGCACCGCCCCGGCGGCGCCGCCTTCTGACTGCATCTCAACAACAAGCGGCACAGTGCCCCAGATATTCTTCTGCCCCTGAGCGGCCCAGTCATCGGCAAACTCCCCCATTGGGGAGGACGGAGTGATCGGGTAAATAGCGATCACCTCATTAGTCTTGTACGCAATGTAAGCCGCCGCTTCATTGCCATCTATAGTCACCAAGCTCCGAGACAAGGTAATACCCTCCTGATTCACTGAGAAATTAGGCTGTCGCCAAGCTATCCCTCTGGCCGGCCTAACAAGACGTTGACGACTGTCTGCTGACCGTTATCACTCGGCAGACAAGACCAGCCCCGCCGCAAGCGCGGAAGGCCCGGCTGGACTACCCCCTCTCCCCGGAATGCAGGTCCAGGCGGGCATATGACAGGGGGGTCCGCTTGAAGAATAGTAGGCTTGGCGTAGACCCTGTAGTGATGATCATCATCATCGAGTTTGGACAAATGTTACCACCAAGTTCCCAAACTTGCAGTTCCTTTTTTCACAATTTGCAGTATGACAACTGGCGCAGTGGGTTGGGATTTTTAACACTGGTAACTCACTGGGGGGCTAGTCTACGATTAAACCAAAGTGTGACATTGGGGCGCGAGTTGCCGCCTGTTCTTGCTGGGAATGAGGAGAAAGCCTTTTTATGGCAAAGGGGATCATTTTTATCGATCAGGAACGCTGCAAGGGATGCGGGCTGTGCCCTACCGTATGCCCGCAGAAGGTGATTGCCCTAGACGAGACAAAACTTAACGACAAGGGCTATCACCCGGCAATGCTGGTTGACCCTGAAGGCAAATGTACTGGCTGTGCAATCTGCGCGGTCATCTGTCCTGACGTGTGCATCACGGTATATCGCGAGGCTCCGGCTTCGCGACGTGCCGTGGCCGCCTGAGGCAAGGAGCCTGCAAGTCATGGCAAAAGAAATGCTTAAAGGGAATGTAGCTATCGCTGAAGCCGCTGTTCGCGCCGGCCTTGAAGCCTATTTCGGTTACCCCATCACCCCGCAAACCGAACTCCTAGAACACCTCTCCCAGCGCATGATCGAAGAAGGGCGCGTCTTCCTGCAGGCAGAAAGCGAAGTGGCCGCTATCAACATGGTCTATGGCGCGGCTTGCACTGGCAAGCGCGTCATGACTTCTACCTCCAGCCCTGGCTTCAGTCTGATGCAGGAAGGCCTCTCATATATTGCGGGGTCTGAATTGCCCTGCGTGGTGGTAGATATTATGCGCGGAGGGCCAGGGCTGGGGAACATTCTTCCCTCCCAGGGGGATTATTTTCAGGTCACCCGCTCCGCAGGCCATGGTGACTTCCACCCCATCGTGCTGGCGCCGGCCACAGTGCAGGAAGCCGCCGATCTGACCGTGTTGGCCTTTGATCTGGCGGACAAGTACCGCCACATTGTCCTGATCGTGGCGGATGGGAACGTTGGCCAAATGATGGAACCTGCCGAGATGCCCCCCATGATGCCGATCAAGAGGGAGCCGCCCGACTGGGCACTCACCGGCGCAAAGGGACGCCCCAAGCGCCTGATCTCTTCTATCTATCTCAAGGGTGAAGAAGAAGAGGCTTATAACCTCAAGATACAGGAACGCCTCAAGCAGATCAAGCAGAACGAACAGCGCTGGGTCGAATATGCTACAGAGGATGCCTCCCTGCTGGTAATCGGGTATGGCACGGCAGGCCGCATCGCCTACAGCGCTGTTGAGGCCGCCCGCGAAAAGGGTCTGAAGGTTGGGTTGCTGCGCCCCCTGACACTATGGCCCTTCCCGGAAGATCGTATCTCGGAACTGGCAGATAACGTAGACGGCTGTCTGGTTGTTGAGATGAACGCCGGTCAGATGCTTGAAGATGTTCGTCTGGCCGTCGGGGGGCAGATACCGGTCAGCTTCTATGGGCGAATGGGCGGTATCATACCCATGCCAGACGAGATCTTGGAAGCTATCGAAGAAGCTTACCAGCGGCTCAGTGTCAGCAAGCCAATGTGATGGAGGAGGAATTGTTACATGACAGCCTTGCCTGTTGCTCCACCCGAAGGAATGGAACTGGTCTATAAGCGGCCCGAGTCGCTGTCCGAGGTATACACCCACTATTGTCCAGGGTGCACTCATGGTATCGCGCATCGCCTGCTGGCTGAGGCATTGGACGAACTAGATATCCGGGAACGCACTATTCTGGTTGCCCCGGTTGGATGTTCTGTTTTTGCCTACCACTACTTCGAGACAGACGGCTGTGAGGCGGCGCATGGCCGTGCTCCTGCAATGGCAACCGGTATCAAGCGCTCATTACCTGACAGCATTGTTGTAACCTATCAGGGTGACGGTGATCTGGCCGCTATCGGCACAGCTGAGATTATCCATGCCGCCGCACGGGGCGAGAACATTACCACCATCTTCATCAACAATGCCATCTACGGCATGACCGGCGGACAAATGGCTCCTACCACGTTGCCGGGTCAGAAGACCACCTCGTCTCCTTTTGGACGTGATGTCGAGATCGCCGGCTTCCCGATCCGCATGAGCGAACTAGTGGCCCAACTGAATGGTGCCGCTTACGTGGTACGCCGCTCACTCCACGATGTCGCTAACATCCGCAAGGCCAAGAAAGCCATTCTGACAGCACTTAAAGTCCAACTGAATGGGCTGGGCTTCAGCATGGTGGAGTTGCTGTCAAGTTGCCCGACCAACTGGGGCTTTCCCCCCGAAAAAGCTCTGGAATGGATCGAGACCAACATGGTGCCCTACTTCCCATTGGGCGACTATAAGGTCCTAGACGCGGTCAAAGACCTCGAAAAGACAGGCAGGTAGAACCAATGCAAGAGGAGTTTCTGTTCGCCGGTTTTGGCGGGCAAGGCGTGATGTTTGCAGGCCAACTGCTGGCCTACGCCGCCATGGATGAAGGCCGGGAGGTCACATGGATACCATCCTACGGCCCGGAGATGCGCGGCGGGACAGCCCACTGTTACGTCGTGATCAGCGACAAGCCGATTGGCTCTCCCATTGTCAGGTATCCACGGGTCGTTATAGCCTTCAACAACCCTTCATTCGAGAAATACGAGCCGCTTGCCGCGCCGGGGGGGTTGCTGGCTTATAATGCCTCACTGGTACTGCGCGAAAGCCAGCGCACAGATATTGCCAAACTGGCTGTGCCGGCTACCGCGCTGGCTGATGAGTTAGGAGAGCTACGGCTGGCCAACGTCATCATGCTGGGCGCTCTGATGACCGCCCACCCCACCCTGCCCTTAGAAGCGATTGAACGTGCGCTGGAGAGCCATCTTCCCGCTCATCGCCGCTCTTTGCTTGAACTTAACCTGAAAGCGCTGGCGCGAGGAGCAGATTACGTCAACAGCCTTGTCGGCGCTGTCGGGATATAAGACTGGATTATCGGACCCGCGCATCACCTGAAGGCCTCGCCTCCTTACATTGCGCTTGGCTTATATGGCAGGTGATGCGCGGGCTGGATGAGTTCACCCAAAAGCACACCAAGCCTTACATAGGTACGCCCTTGTGCTCAGGGCGGCCTTTCTTTTCCGGACTGGCATCACAGCTCCGCTTGACTATACTTACCCTCGCTGAAGATACATCCACAGGAGCAGTTATGCCTGCTAACCCTTCCGCTACGACCGATCCGCGCCTGCCAAGCCCCTCTGCGCTTGCCGTTCGGACAAGCATTCTTGGCGACGGGGAGAAGTCGTGGGTCGAGCTTCAGGATATGTTGCCGCATCCCGCCACTGGCGTTGCCCCCGATCTGGCGATTGTGAACGCCGCGCGGGTATCCTTTCTCGGCGAGAGCAAAGGGCCAGATAAGGATAAGAAGCTTCTGCTATACCTGCTCAAACACCGCCACACCACGCCTTTTGAACAGGTTGAGTTCAAGTTCCGCGTCCGTGCGCCGGTAGTGGTATGGTGGCAATGGGTACGGCACAGAACATGGCATTTCAACTTCCAGTCGGGCCGCTACACCCCATTTGAAGAAGGAGATTTCTACCTTCCACGCGAGTGGCGCAGGCAGAGCGAGTCGAACAAGCAAGGGAGCGAAGGGACACTTGACACTCCCGCCAGCGACCGCCTGAGCCGCGAGCTGGCCGCCTTCACCGAGCAGGCTTTTGGGCTTTACCAACAAGCGCTCGCTCAGGGTGTAGCCAAAGAACAGGCCCGCCTGTTTCTTCCGGGCTGGGTCAGCTACTATATTGCCGTATGCAAGGTAGATGCCTGGAATCTGATGCACTTTCTACGTTTACGAATGTCACCTGAAGCCCAGTGGGAAATCCGCCAATATGCTCTGGCTGTGCACGCCATCTTCAGCGAGAAACTCCCGTGGACATCCGAAGCTTTCGACTTGTACCTGAACCCGCTGACCTCTTCTTCTCCACTGGCCTGATAAACTCATCGTCCTGATCTAGAGAGGTTATGATGACAGACACGCTCATCTCCCGTGATGATATGCTTCTGGAGATCAACCCTGATAATGGGATTATGAGTATCCGTCTGGGACCAGCCGCATTGGCAGGAAGAACACAGGCACAGATCACCTCGACTGACAAGCGGGCCTGCACGCTGATCGGCGAGAAGATTGAGGCCCTCTCCCAGAAAACTATCACCGATGTTCATGGCACGGGCAGACAACTGTCAGCCCATTTCGCCCCCCATCCCTCCGGGCTGGCACTCGTCTTAGAGTCTGCCATCTATGAGGCTCACCCCCTCATCGCTCTGCGTGTCGGCCTGATCAACAACAACGACCAGACAGTCAACGTCCACAGGCTGACCCCCCTCACCACCACTGACCTGCACTTGGGAGCCGGCCCATTGGATGGCTGGGTGAATGGCTACCATTCATGGAGCTACACAGGGCATGTGCCTCATAACCGCCGTCAGCCCCGCACTGCCTTGGGATTTCTGACATGGCCCTACGGGCACAACTCGACCACCTCCCTGCCCCGCGAAGCAGGCCGCTATGTCGGGGAAGAGGTCGCCGCACTGGTAGATGGAGACAGACAGGCTCTGGTGGCAGGCTTCATTGGTCTGGCTGATCAATTTGGGCAGGTGTACGCTGACGGACGCCCTGGTCATCAGGCATTGACCCTGCAAACAACGGCTGATGGTGTGCCGCTTGACCCCGGCGAGATATTATGGGGGGAATGGGCTGTCCTGTACTACCTCAAACTGCCCCACCCTGACCCGCTCGGCATCTACGCTGAGGCCGTAACCCGCCTGACACCGGGCCGAGTATCAGCCACTGCCCCTCTGCCAGGGTGGTCTAGCTGGTACCAGTTCTTCGACAAAGTAACTGCCGAGGACATGGCCCGCAACCAGCGCGCGTTGTGCGAATGGCGCGACCGATTGCCGCTCCATCTGATCCAGCTCGATGACGGCTATCAGCCGGCTTGGGGCGATTGGCTGGAACACAACACCAAGTTTCCACAGGGCGTCCCCTGTTGGGCTGATTCGGTCCGTGCCGACGGTTTCGAGCCGGGCCTATGGCTCAGCCCCTTCACCGTTGATCGGTGGGCACAGCTCTACCGTGAGCATCCTGAAGCCGTACTACGCGACGCTCGCGGCAAACCAGTACACGGCGGCATTCGGATTGACCGTGCCTTACATTGGCTCTATGGTCTTGACCCCACCTATCCCATCACGCAGGATCACGTCCGGCGAAGCATCGAGACCATTGTCCACGAGTGGAACATCCGCTACCTGAAGCTGGACTTCCTCTATTGTGGAGCACTGCCCGGACGCCGTTACAACCCCAAGCGGACCCGCGCACAAGCCCTGCGAGACGGCCTGAAGCTGATACGCGAAACAGCCGGAGAGGAGGTGAAGATCGTTGGTTGCGGCTGTCCGCTTGGCCCGGCTATCGGGCTGGTGGACATCATGCGGGTAGGAGAAGATGTCGCGCCTCACTGGAGGCCCAAACTGTTTGGCCTGGAACGCCCCTTCCGGGATGATCCACACATGCCCTCTGCCCGTAACAGTATTGGTAACTCGATCCGCCGCATGTGGACACATCGCCGTTTCTGGTGGCTGGACGCCGACAATCTGATGGTACGGGAACAACAGGAACTCACCCCTGCCGAAGTCCAGTCGCTTGTGGCTGCTATTGCACTGACAGGTAGTCATCTGATGACCAGCGACGACCTGCCTTCCCTCTCGGAAGAGCGGTTGTGCTGGGCGGCCAGCCTCCTGCCGCTGATACAGGGAAAAGGGGAGGTGCCTAGTCTCCTCTCCGACCCCATGCCCGATACAGTGATCCAGCGCCTGAGTGGCCCTGTTGGTTCATGGGTAGTGGCAGGGTTGTTCAATTGGGAAGATCATCCTGCCGAGCGAACAGTCCCACTGACTGAGCTGGGGCTTCCCGCTGACAGCTCAACGCTAGTCTGCGACTTCTGGGGACATCGGGTAAATCTTGTGCAGAATATCCTGCATACGGGGATGATCCCGCCCCATGGGGTAGCGCTCTATGCCTTGCGCCCTGTTGTTGCCGGCCCTCAATTTGCCGGCAGTGATGTGCATATCAGCATGGGCGGCGAGATCAGCGGCTGGCAGATCGACAACTCTGGGTTACATTGCACTGTCAGTTTGGGCCGCAAAGCGAGCGGCACACTCTGGCTCAAACTGCCTCAAGCAGTACACAGCGCACTCTGTAATGGTCAGGCTATATCTGTCACGCCTCTGGAGACGCAAGGCCTGTACGCAGTATCGGTCTCTCTAAGTGGAGAGGCCCGGATACACATCAAATGGGAATAAAAAACGGGGCAGGCCCGACAGCCGCCCCGGCTATTTCGATACAAACCCAGCCAATCCCGACTTTAGGCTGACAGCCCTACCGATTCTGTACCCCCTGCCGCGCCGCTGCCAGATCAACAATGGTGTTGATCAACCGGTCATAACTCCAGCCAGCCGCCTTTGCCTCAACACATAGGTCGCTGTAAGTAGGGTTCAAGCCCGGCAGTGGATTGACTTCCAGAATGTAAGGTTTGTTCCCGTGATCCTCATCGAGGCGGAAGTCCACTCTGGCCACATCCTTACACCCTGTCACACGGAACACCCCTGCCGCCAGCATGTACAGTTCCTGTTGCATGGCCGGTTCTAGGGGCGCGGGGCAAAGGTAATGGAAGTCCTCTGCTAGTTCTACTTTAATTCGGTTCGTATATATGCCCGCCTCTGAGGGATCATAAGCGCCCATATCTACTTCCAGAATAGGGAAGAAGGTGAGGGTATCAGGCAACGGCCCTAAGGCAACACGGTCATTGAGCCGGCGGGCGCTGGTAGGCTTGAGATTTCCCACCATCCCAACGGTCAACTCACGCCCCCTGACATAGTGCTCACACAGGATCGGCTGGTTATAACGCCTGAGCTGCTTTTCTACCTGTTCACGCAATTGGCCTACCGAATATACGATGCTCTCTGGGCTGACTCCAACGCTGGTTCCCTCTCGACTCGGCTTAACAAAGAGGGGATACCGTAACTCACCATGTTCGTCCACCAAGTCTTCATCAATTGGCTCATCGGCCTGCTCAAAGACCTGGAACTCAGGAGTCGGCAATCCATGGTAATACAGAATGCGCTTGGTCATAGACTTGTCCAGCGCCAGTGCCAGCGTCAGCACCTTGCTCCCTGTATAGGGAATACGCAACATCTCCAACAGAGCCGGAATCTGTGCCTCGCGCCCATCGCCGAAATGCCCCTCTGCAATGTTAAACACCAGGTCGGGCTGGAAATCAATCAATCGTTGCACAATATCAAAAGGAGGGCGAACATTTGCCTCAAAGAAGGCGGCTTCGTGGCCGCCATGCCTCAGCGCAGTAAGGATCGCGTCTATTGTCTCAGCACTGTCTAGATCGTCCCATTGATCAACCGGCATCCCCTCCCAAGTTGGGGCATTCATCTTGAGATTCGCAAGCAGTGCGATTCTCATCCTCTTTCTACAGGACCTCCTCCGTTTACTTCGATAAAAATGACCCAACCCCCGGCGCAACTGAGGGTTGGACGGTCAATTCCAACACTAGCCGGCACTACCTGCCCCCTATCCAGCGTGACTACATCCAAGGCACTGGGTGAATATTCAACTGCGGCTTCCCGCCTGCGCTCGCAGTTGTTGAATCTGTGCCCGGATCGCCGCCCGCTCGGTAAGCGCCTGACCGACCGGCCCAGCCAATTGATCTTGATAGCCGCTCTCGAAGCCGCTGAACTTGACCAATGTATCGTTGGCCGGCTTGATCACCCCATCCGAAATCGGCTTCAGCAGGATGCCAGACAGACTCAGGTTCTCGTTTTCGCCAAACCAGTCAGCCAGCGGGTTAAGCACCCCCGTATTGATCCCGTCAATCAAGGTCGGCAGGCTACTGATCACAGACTGCATGGCTTCCATACCGGCACGGGCCTTTTCGCCCGCCCCAAACGGCAGTCTACCCAACACCCATAGTACGAAGTTGGCAATCATCTCAGTATACGGCTCGACCGGCTCAACAGCCCGCTGGACCTGTTGCCCCAGCCACTCCAGCGCATCTGCCAGTGCGCTTACTTGTTGCTGCAACCAGCGGATACCCGCCTGCGGGCCAGGCAACGACCGGGTGAAGCTCTCTAGTGCATCCCGCGCAGTCACAAGACCGTTTCGCAGTAAGCCGGTAGCCCCCAGCACGCCAGCCAGCAGCCCCCCGACAACACTTAACCCTGTTTCCAACAGATCATCTAATCCAATGTCATCCAGCGATTGCCATAAGGCATTCAATGCCTGCGCCTGTTCAAGCTGGGGACGAAGCTGTTCCAGCTCAGCGTTTGCATTGTGCAGATCACTGATCAGCTGATCACGTTCGGCAGTCACGGAGGCTAGCTCATATTCAAGCTGGGTAATACGCTCCACCAGCGCCGCCACATCGGTCGCCCCTCCCTCTGCGCTGATCTGAGCGCCATTTGGAAGGATGACAACTGCCGGGTTACGCCGTGATTGACTCCACACAACCGCCGCACCGCCTCCCAGCGCCAGCGCTGCGACCCCGCCCAATGCCAGCCGCGTGATCAGCCGCCTCCGCCCGACATCATATTCCTCTTCAATCGTCCCTGCCTGTGTTTGACCCTGCTCTTTTTCATCTGGGATAGGAGGCAATGAGAGGAGAGTCTCACCACTGAATTCGGCGATAATTTCCCCCTCGATGATATCTTCCTCTTTTTTCTCAACCCGCTCACGGCGGTCCTTATCCGACATTTGACACACTCCTTGCCCAAGCTAGCGGGCTACCGCTTGCGGTAATATCCCAACCGCCTGAGCGCACGCTCATCCTTACGCCAGTTTTTCAACACCTTCACCCACAATTCCAGATAAACCCGTGTCCCTAGCATAGCTTCTATCTCCGGTCGGGCCATCTGGCCCAGCTTCTTCAGCATTTGGCCCTGCTTGCCAATCAGAATGCCCTTCTGGCTCTCCTTTTCAACATAGATGGTAGCGGCAATGTAGGTCATCTGCTCGCTGCGTTCCTTAAACTGGTCAACCTGCACGGCCACCGCATGGGGTACTTCTTCCTCAAACAACAGCATGACCTTCTCACGGACGATCTCAGCCACATTGTCACGCAGGAGGGTATCCGTTAACTGGTCAGGCGGATAATAACGCGGCCCCGGCGGCAACAGTTGAATGATCATCTCCAATAGTTGGTCGCGGTTATCTCCCCGCGTCGCACTGAACAGAATCTCATGGGCGCCGGGCAAGAGTGCCCGGTAAGCGCTGGCATGGATTTCAGCCTGACCGGGGCCAATCAGGTCGCTCTTGTTCATGGCCAGAATGACCGGCGTGCCTTGTTGCTGGCGGATCAGCCGCGCGATCATCTCGTCAGCAGGGGCCGGCATCTCCGAGATATCCACCAGAAACAAGATCACATCAGCATCTGGGATAGCCTCCGAGGCCACCTCGACCATGTATTCACCCAGTTTAGTACGTGCCTCATGGATGCCCGGTGTATCTACGAAGATGATCTGGGCATGGGGCAACGTCAGGATGCCAAGCTGCCGCTCACGAGTCGTCTGCGGTTTAGGCGAGACAATAGCAACCTTCTCCCCTAGAAAGGCATTCATCAGCGTTGATTTGCCCACATTCGGCCTGCCGATCACCGCCACAAAACCGGCACGGTGATCGGGCGGCAAATCGTCAGAAAGAGGTACCTCAGAAGGCTCATCTGGTGAGTAGGACATCATGCTTCCAACCGAAAGGGGTTAAAGTCTGTGCCAATGTCATAATAGTCTTCGTGCTCGGCCCGCTTGAGCAATGCCACGATCTGGTACGTCACCGGCGTCATGATCGTTTCGACCCCCACCTTGAAGATGTAATTGGTGACAATCAGCGTCAGCGCAACAGACCATGGGAACACACCAAACAGACACGCAATCACAACAAACAGGGTTGAGTCAACCCCCTCCCCCACCAGCGTAGAGCCAATGGTGCGCATCCATAGATAGCGTCCCTGCGACCAGACCTTCATCTTGGCAAGTACAAAGCTGTTCGAGAACTCCCCGGCAAAGTACGCCACAAGGCTGGCCACCACGATCCCGCCGCTGGAAACTCCCCCCAAAATCGCATCATAGCTGGCCTGCCCGGCATAATTCTGCCACTGTTCTTCACCCGGCATACGGCCTACCAGCCATAGAGTAGCCGACATCAACGCCGCCGCACCAAATCCCGCCCAGATCACACGGCGTGAGCGCCGATAGCCATATACCTCAGTCAGCACATCGCCGAAAATATAGCTGATCGGGAACAGCAACGTCCCAGCATCAAACGCCAGCCTTAAAGAACCCAGGCTGATACCCCAATCCACAATCTTGGCGGAAGAAGCGATATTGCTGACCAGCAGGACAGTCACAAACAACGCCAAGATCAGGTCATAATACCGGAAGGGCTGGCGCGGGTCACGCCCTTGTGTCACATCGCCGCTGTAGGCAGTCATGCTTCGAAATCCGGATGGGGGCCTTCCCCGAAAGCCCTCACTTCAAAGGTAAAATTATGCTCGTCACGTTTGGCGGCCTTCACCCGCATGAACTCAACGTAACCGTAGTCAGGGTTGAACTTAAGTTCAATTGCATCTTCGCCCATGCCGCTGGCAGGCAGAACTTTAGTCAGCATGTCGCGTGCCCATGCAAACGCGCCCGGCACAGAAAAC
>Ga0129299_1001092_pt1 | contig 18064 bp, 19 predicted proteins | sample ConPoolayeCmetaG_FD_94477 | JGI IMG/M metagenome (GOLD analysis project Ga0129299, IMG submission 94477) | Hot spring microbial mat communities from California, USA to study Microbial Dark Matter (Phase II) - Cone Pool mat layer C metaG ...
CTTGCAAATTCCGAGCTTTGCGAGGAATTTGAGGTTCGACGTTTTGTAGGGGCCGAGTGGGGTCCCCAACAAAACGTCGAACCCGCGTGAATCGGCCAAGGATGGCCGATTCACGCGCATATTCCATAGCGAGCGAAGCGAGCTTCATGAAATATAAGGGCTTGCTGGGAGCTCCACGTACTTCTGCCAACCTCGGTAAAAGGTCAAACCCCCTGCATAAAACAACCGGGCACTTCGAGACCACAGGCACTCGAGGCGCCAGGCAGGCTCGAGGCAAGGCAGGCAGGTCGGCTAAGGGCCACTTCGAGGCAGGCGACGCAGAACACACCTCGAAACGCTTTCTTGTATTTTCCCTGGCGCCAATTTTTTTCTCACACGATTCGCGGCCAGGCGCCACGCACCGTTCCCCAATGAGGCTTTAACGAGGTTAAGTCTGCTTTCTCCGGCGCCTGAACCACGCTTCCATCCGCACGCACATAGATACAACCCAACTGCCCGGCGGGGAATTTTTCAATATGATCACGCGCATAAGCTAATAGAGACAACCATTCCTTTTTAAGCGATACAGGGTCCAGCGCCTGCCGCAACTGTTCGGCTTTTAGTTGTATGGGTGAGAATCTAGAGTTTCTAGCCAATTGCTCAAGGAGAAGTTGCGGCGTAAATCCCGGATCCTTGCCACAGCTGGCCCAAATAATCGCTGGAAGCGAAAGCACGCGTTCATGCAGCTGAGTCAAATCAATAATATCACGCACCTCAGAACGATTCGCGAGGGCCAGGCACTTGTTGGTGGCAAGATCAATATCATGTAAACAATAGCCAAGCTCCGGATCTTCAATCACCGGAAAGAATCGAAACGCAGAGTCCTGCACCCATTCAAGCTTAACACTGTCTGCATCCCGGCTGACGAGTCCACGCACAAAGGCCGGTTGCTGCAAAATTATACGCACGCTGTAACCAGCTTGACGAAGGGTGCTGATATCAGCAACCGACGCCGCCTGCACCGCTTCGTCAAGATCATGGAAAAGATCTATGTCCTTTGAGTAGCGCAAAGATGAAGGAGAGCGGTTAATAGCAGTACCCCCGGCGAGGTAGCTGTCAGGGTTTCTGTTTTTTGCAATCAGCTGCAAAATCAACTTTTGAAAGTTGCTTAGCGGCATAACTCCTCCGCTGACAAGAAGCCATCGCGCCCCCCGTATTTTCTTAGCCCCTCGATCACTAACTCTATGTTGTCTTCATTAATTTCGAGCCCCGGGTCCAAGTGCCAGAAACATTGCGCATGAAATTCCCGAAACAGCTCCTGCGCCCGCTCAAGACGTTTCGTCTTGGAGACAGGGTGCCGCTCCTTGTGCGCATCAAAATAAGCGCGAAGAATCGAGTTGATTAAGGCCTGATAGCCGCGGCCGCGGCCTCTAAACCACTTCACCAAATCCCTATCCAGTCGTAAGTAAACCCCCTCCTTGGGATTGCATTTGGCGGGAAGAGGTACAGAGCGAAAGTCAAGGTTCGAAGCTGTCATATATCAAATATATATCATATGTATATCATAGTCACCAACTATGCCTCTTTGGCGGGCCGGATTCAGATGCCGCTTTCTTTGCAATGCCGGACCCAAGCGCCAAAACAGCTGATTCATTCCAAGAAAGCGGCTTAACTCACAAAAAAACCTAAATAATGCCGCTAGGTTAGAATCAAAGCCTGGCCTTCCTATCCAAAGCCGCCTTCGACCACCCCCTTGTGACTTTAAACTTCAACAGGTAGCGTCTTTTATGAAAAGAATCCAAATTTCAAACTAGGAGCGTTGCTATGCCTGAAAACATCCAGTCTCAAGCCCCTGCCGGGCCGGCCCTGGATCTCCCTGAAATTTGCGGGAGGGAGCATGAGCTTGAACAGCTAATCAAAGAAACAAGCGGCCGGCCGGTTTTCCTGCCCTCAAGCAAGATTGACTTTGCGCGTATCAGAGGCGCCGCAACTGCTGCACTCCACATGCACCAGCCTTTAATCCCGGCCGGAGGCGGTGATATCAAGAGCGCCGACATCATAAGCAACCTGCAATACATGATGGAAGCCGGCAGCGACGAAGATCGCTACAATGCCACCATCTTTCACCAGTGTTACAAGCGCATGGGCCGGTATATAAAGCAACTTGTCGATGAGGGGCTTGAGCCCCGCATTATGCTTGAGTACTCGGGCACCCTCCTTTACGGACTTAAGCGTATGGGGCTCAACGACGTTTTTGAAGAGTTACGCTCCATAACCTGTAATCCCAAATATTGGCAGGCTGTCGAATGGCTTGGTTGCCCATGGGGCCATGCCGTGGCTCCCTCCACGCCGGTTCAGGACTTCCGCCTGCATGTCAGAGCCTGGCAACATCACTTTGCTTCACTCTTTGGTACCGAGGCTCTGGCGCGGGTACGCGGTTTCTCGCCCTCGGAAATGGCTCTGCCTAATCATCCCGATGTGGCTTACGAGTTTGTCAGGACACTCAAAGAATGCGGCTATTGGTGGGTATTGGTCCAAGAACATACCGTAGAACAACCGCATAACGGCTTAGGACCCGAATATAAGCATCTGCCCCACCGTCTTGTTTGCCGCAAGTCAAGCGGCGAGACGGTCAGCATAATCGCCTTAATTAAGACCCAAGGAAGTGACACCAAATTAGTGGCGCAAATGCAGCCCTGGTTTGAAGCGCGCGGCTTGTCCCGTCACACCTTAGCCGGAAAGTCCATACCACTTTTGGTGACACAAATCGCCGACGGCGAAAACGGCGGCGTGATGATGAACGAATTCCCCGGTAAATACATCGAAGTGGTAAGACAAGCCTCCAGTTCAGACACTCCTTTGATGAACGGCAGCGAGTACCTGGAACATTTGTTTGCCGCCGGTATCAAAGAGCAAGATTTACCCGTTTTACAACCCATTAAGCAAAAAGCAATCTGGGATCGCTTTACGCCGGGAGAAGGAAGCGAGAAACTCACCTCGCTCATCGAAGAGCTCAAGAAACAAGACCACCGCTTTCACATGGAAGGGGGAAGCTGGACCAACAATATTTCCTGGGTGCGCGGCTATGAAAATCTCTTGGGACCCATGGAAAAAGTAAGCTCGCTCTTTAACGAAAAAGCGCTTAAAAAAGGGCTGCCGGCCAGCGACCCAAACTACCGGGCGGCTTTGTTTTACCTCCTTTGCTCACAAACCAGTTGCTACCGCTACTGGGGCCAGGGCCGTTGGACCGATTACGGACGGGAAATATGCCGCCGCGCCGAAGCGATTCTAAGCAAGCTGCCTTAAGCCTTTCAAAACGTTGCAAATAGCGACAAGCGCCCTTAAACATGCTATAGATTGCCGACTTATGCAGCGCATTTTGGAGGATGGAGCAAAGTGGTCCTACGCAGTAACCTGGCCCTAAGGCGGCCTCTGGCAAATAAACTTGAAAATAAAACAGCCAAACTGGTGATGGTTCAAAGCAAAAAAACCGAAAATCCCATGGACCAAATAGTTTTCCGCAAGCCCGTGCGTCGGCATATCCGCGACTTTGCCGGTATCCTGGCCATAGTTTTGCTCGCCATTGCAGCCTACATCACCTATCAGGGGAGTTCCCTTGCCAACTGCGGCGCCCTCTTTTTCACCTCAGCGCTTCTTCTCCTTTTAGGGTACCGTTTCCCCGCCGCATTACACAGAGTTTGGGAATCATGGATGCTGCTTGCCGAAAAGCTTGGCTTGGCGGTCACTTTCCTGCTGCTAGCCGCAGTCTGGTGGCTGATGCTTGTTCCGACGGCAATCATCCTCCGCCTTATCAGCAAACGCGTCATGAACATGAACTTCAGGGAGCCACGGCTTTCTTATTGGGAATACAAAAACCCAGCCGACAGCGATTACAAACGATTGGTCAGACAATATTAACGTTAATCACCCTCGGCCGGCTGGTTTCCGGTACGGCCTCACCGGCCTCCCTTCTCCACCAAACCGTATTCTTTAAGCTTATAGAGCAAGGCGCGGTGGCTGATCTCAAGCAGCTTTGCGGCACGGGTGCGGTTTGAGCCGGTCCGCTGCAAAGCCTTCTTAATGAGGGTAATCTCCAAGGCCCGGGTTCTAGCTTTTATGGAAATATTATCTTCCGGGATAGGCGCCGGTTCAGTCCCTGCCTCGTCATCGGCATATAACGCGCGGATATGATCAGGCAAGGCATCCAGATCAATCTTGTTGCTTTCGGTGAGCACCAAAGCCCGCTCAATGCAATTTTCAAGCTCGCGCACATTGCCCCGCCATTTGGCTCTCATCATGCACTTCATGGCATCCGGAGTCACCTCGCTGACCTTCAGATTCAAGCGTTTATTGTGCTTACGCAAAAAATGCTGAACCAACACGGGAATATCCTCGGGGCGCTCCCTTAAAGGCGGAATATCAATGGTGACCACATTCAGCCGGTAAAACAAATCGCCGCGGAAACGGCCGCTTTTCACATCCTCTTCCAGGTTGCGAAGTGTTGCGGCTATCACCCGCACATCAATTGCAATCAGCTCCTCACCGCCAACGCGCCGGATTTGCTGCTCCTGAAAAGCGCGCAGCAATTTTACCTGCAAATGCGGCGCCATTTCCCCGATTTCGTCCAAAAAAACCGTGCCGCCCTGCGCTTCTTCCAAAAGTCCGCGTTTATCGCGTGTGGCATCGGTAAAGGCGCCCTTGCGGTGGCCGAACAGCTCGGATTCCATCAAATTTTCGGGAATAGCACCGCAGTTGATGGCGATAAAAGGTTTGCCGCGCCGGGGCGAATTATGATGAATAGCGCGCGCCAAAAGCTCCTTGCCGGTTCCCGACTCGCCGGTGATAAGAACGGTGGTATTAAAATTGGCCAGACGCCTAACGGTCTCAAAAATGTTTTTCATCACCGCGCTGTGGGCGACAATATTGGAAAAACTGTATTTTTGGCTGAGCGCCGATTTGAGCTCCGCATTCTCAAGCAACAGGCGCTTCCGCTCTTCAATTTTTTTCAGGCTGAGCAAGAGCTGCTCAAAGGAAAACGGCTTGGATAAGTAATCGTCGGCCCCGGCCCGCAGCGCCTGAATCGCAAGTTCAATATTCCCAAAGGCCGTCATCAGCACCAGGCCCGCATCGGGCAAAATCCGGCGTAAACTACTTATAAGCTGGAGCCCGTCCAAACCCGGCAGCTTCAAATCGCACAAAACCACATCAAAGGATTCGCTCCTCACAGCATCCAAAGCCTCGGCGCCGCTTCTTACGCCGCGCGCGTTGTAGCCGGCCTGCTTTAAATTGATTTCCAGCGCCCGGCAAAATTCGCTGTCGTCATCAACCAACAAAACAGAAGCAGGGGGGCTGGAAGCTTCGTCCATCGAGCTCAACCTCACGTTAAAACCACCATTCACCGCCCGGTAGAGTTGCGCCTTTTGCAGTAAAGAGATAAAGTAGCGTCCCCAAAGCCAAATAGGGCCCAAAGGGCAGTTGATAGGTGAGCTTCTTTCTAAAAAGCACAATAAAAACAATGCCGAAGATCGAGCCCATTAGCGACCCCACGAACATGCCGTAGAACGCGGCCGGCACGCCGAAAAAAGCGCCGACCATGGCCAGTAACTTCACATCGCCCAGACCCAACCCGACGCGCTTTCTGAGCCGCAAATAAACCTCTGAAATAATAAAAAGAACGCCGCCGCCAAAAAGCGCCCCGCAAAGCGAGCCTTGCCAGGTGGCCACAACCGGCCAGGAAAAAATCCCGCTGAAGTGGTTGAGTACCCCAATCAACAAGCCAAGCAACGTCCCCGGCAAGGATATCACATCGGGAATAATGTAATAGTCGATATCGATAAAACTAATCACCACCAATGCGCAGGCAAAGACAAAAACTAAAAGCGCAGTCCAAGAAAAGCCAAAGGTCAAATAACAAAGCGTACAGAGTACGGCAGTTAAAAGCTCCACCAAGGGGTAGCGTATTGAAATTCGCTCCCGGCAAAACCAACAGCGGCCGCGCAAAATGAGGTAACTGAAAAACGGGATGTTATGCCACCATAGCAGCCGGCTCCGACAAAGCGGACAAATCGAGCGCCCCGGCCTGATAATGCTCATGGCGCAAGGTGAAGATTCGCCGGACGGCGTAGCTTGATCCTCAAGAGGATCTACAGGCAAAACCTCCTGCTCTGCTTCAACGGGTTCCTCATCCCAACCGGGCGGCCCTTTTTCCCGGCCATAGGGAATCCGATAAATGCAAACGGTAAGAAAACTCCCAATCACTAACCCTAAAACAACACAACCAATAATCATTAGCGTTTCCATCTAAAGGTATTTGATTAAGGACCCCTAACATGGGGTGTGAAATTTTTCATAGCTAAAAAAGATGCTCGTATCAACATGTTAAACGCTTTAGTCGAAGATTTTGCAGACCTCGCAATTTATATCTGCCGGTTCAATTAGTGACCGTCACCGGCTGGTGACGAGCATCTTAAAGAAAGGAAGTCCAAAGGTACCAGCTAATCCGGTTCTAGCGACATTTCTAAGCACAGGCAAGGTTGCTCTATTAACGCCGCCTAATGGAAAGGATGTGCCATGACCTCATCTTTGGACAGTCTCAGCACCAATAAAGTCAAACTCTCAACCGCATCTACGTTTGAGCGCAAAGCCTTAAGCCCCATCCGCCCGGCCGGGCCCTTTTTCCTCCACGAGCTGGCGGAACTGTCATTACCGCCGCGGGAGGCTTTCAGAGAAAGACAAAGGCGGCGGGAGTTCATCGACAACAAGTTTTCAGATCATTCCCAGAAAAACAAAAGCCAGCGAAACCTCCGAAAGCATAATCCTTTCCCGCAAGGGAGGCGCACTTGGCGGCGCCCCGGGCAACTATTTCACCGCGGCGTTGTCTATGCCTCCTGCCACGAAGCGGCCTGCGGTGAGCTAATGGAGCGCTATATTCCAGGCTTTAAAGTAATTGCCGGTAAAACCTTTCAAATCCCGATTCTTGAGCCGCCCACGGGAAAAGTGCGGACTATCGATTTCTCTGTCGGCGGCCATTTTTTTGAATACCATCCGCCGCGCTTTCGAAGCGGCAGACAACGTTACGGAGACTTCAACGGCCTGGACGAATATCTCCGCTTTCAGCGCAGGATGCATGCAGCACGCACTAAAGAAGAAAAACATAGATTAATCCAAGAGACGCGCGCCATGTTGGCGTTATGTTACGCCCGTAAAAGAAGAGAGATTATCGACGAGGATCCGCGATTTCGCGGCAGGCCTTTGATTACCGCAAGTTGCCCGGCCGAGTTTTACGACAAGGTCATCCGCCGCTTTGGAGAGGGGTATCCGCCTAAGGAAAAATTTCTAAACATTTTTTACGCCATCGTGCACGAGGTCTTTGAAAAAAATAAATTCCTTTGGCGCGGAGGCAAGTACCGGCCCATGCCCGCCGGCAATGAGCTTCGCCGCTCGGCCTGAAAGAGGGATTTAAGGTATGTCCCCTTGATACGGCTCGGTGTTTTGCGCGCGCATAATCCGCCAGCGGCCGTCTATTTTTTTTAAATCCAACGCAATCTTATGCTCCTCTTTGAAATAATCGCTGCGCCCGCGTTCTCTCCCGATTCCACGCACCTTTACCGTGACAAAGGCCTGGTCTCTCTCAACCCTAATTTGGGGATCTAAGAACGCCAGGGCAAATTGCTCTAAGCTTGAGCGAAACAAGATTGCTTTTTCCATGAACTCCTTTTGCCCCTCGAGGATCCGGCGCTCGCCTTCTTGGGTAAGCAAAAGCAAAGAGACCTCAGGAACAAAGTACTGAGCTGCCTCTTTGGCCCAAGCCATTCCAGCGAACGGATGAATCTGCCCTTCAAAGGATGCAAACTTGGCTATTTCTCCAAGCAAGCCTCGAATAATTTTGGCTTCGTCGCGGGAAAAATAGAGCCAGCCAAGCACCCCTGCCGCTAAGCAGAGCAGCAAAAAGACCTGGCGCCAGGCGAGCGCATTCAATACTTTCTTTGATTCCTTTTGGGCCGGCGGCATGTTCCATCCTTTTCTCAAGAACATCATCAGCCGCCCTTTTTGAAACCACCAGGATAAAAATGCCGCCCGGTACCGCGGCGGTAATCAAGCGCCCAGCAATCAGGTGCCGCCTTTTTCTCTCAGCCTCTTCATTAATCCGGAAAACTCTTCCTTGCGGATAATACCGGCAAATTCATTGCGATAGTTGGCCACCAACCCGATATTTTCAATCACCACGTCGTAAACTTTCCACTCGCCGGACATATTAAGAAGCTTGTAATCGATAGGAAAAGTATCGCCCTTATTGGTTACCGTAGTTTTTACCACGGCCCGCGGGAAATCGACGTTTTCGCTCTCCACCTTAACCATCCCCGGTTTGACGCTTTCAATACGCCCAAGATATGTCTGCGCCAAAAGATCCGAAAACAGCGTCATAAACTCTTTTTGCTGCTCCGCTGTTATTTTCTGCCAGTAGGCCCCCAAAGAGCGTTTTGACATCTCATCAAAATCAAAGCGCGGTTCAATAATGGCGCGTAATTTACGGCGGCGCTCCGTGGTATTCGCCTCTCCCGCTAGAGAACCGGCGGTCTCCACCACCTGATCGACGGTCTTCTTAATCGCCTGCATAGGAGATTCGCTCGCCGCAGATGGTGCACTTTGACTCCAAGCCGTGGTGGAAAACAAAATCAAGGCCGGCAAAAAAAACGCTGGGTTTATTGGCTTATGACAACGCATATTGCTCCTCATTGAGTTTATGAACAACTGCTCATTCTCCGTTTTTACCTTCGGATTTATCCCCGCTCAGATTATGCACAATCTTGCCGATAATATCTTCTATGTCGACTACTGATTCGGTTTCAGTGATCATACCACCTTCCGGGATAAAACGATCCGAGGCGCCGCGCGAGATCTTCACATAGCGGTCGCCGATAATGCCTTTCGTGCGGATGGAAACAATATCATCGTCGCGTATTCTAATGCCTTTGTCGATCTGCATTGTGACAACGGCCATAGGATCTTTCAAGTTAAGCCGCTTTACTTCACCCACCTGGACCCCCGCGATTTCTACGGAAGCGCCGGTTTTTAAGCCCGAGATATTATCAAATTCGGCGTTAATCTCATACTTATCCGAACCAAAGAGCTGCAATTCTCCCAGGCCGATTGCCAAATAAGCGGCGGCTCCCAGGCCGATCATGGTGAATATCCCCACAAAGAACTCCAAGGTCAGCGGCCGACGGGGAAGCTTAGGCAGCGCCTTGGCTTGCTCACTGGATTTGAATTGGTCCATGCGTTCTCCCATACAAAAACTGCTGCACTGCCGGGTTCTCAGATTCCACAAAGTCCTTAGGCGTGCCTTCCATCACGATCCGACCCTGCAACAGCATAGCCACTCGATCCGAAACCTGAAAGACTTCCGGCAATTCATGGCTCACCACCACGCCGCCGAAGCCCCACTTAGCACGGCATGAATTGATTAAGTCATACACTTCCTGCCCAATCAAAGGATCGAGGCCGGTATTAGGCTCATCGAAAAGCAAAATCTTAGGCTCCGTTATCAAGCAGCGGGCCAAACCGACTCGTTTACGCGTGCCTATCGGGATCTGTTCAGGATACAAAGCAGCGTAAGGCTCCAGCCCAAAAGCCTGCAGCATCTCAACCACCTTGGCGTGTATCTCGCGCTGTTTCATATTGGTGCGCTCAATCAAAGCAAAGGCTATGTTCTCGTAAACTGTCAGCGAGTCGAACAAGGCCGCCGCTTGAAACAACACACCCATGGAGGCCCGGATGCGGTTACGCTCTCTTTCGCTCCGCGCGCGGCTCATATTCTCGCCGAATATGTAAATTTCTCCGCTGTCTGGCGACAAAATTCCAATTATAAGCTTAAGCAACACAGATTTACCCACCCCGCTGGGACCCACAATCGCCAAAGTCCGGCCGTTCTCAATCTCCAAGCTTACGCCATCCAACACGACCTGCGCGCCGAACCTCTTGCAAACGTTGCGGATGGAAATCATAAAAAACCCAAACCTAATCCAAAAACACCCTGGTCAAGATACTGGTAAGAAAGTAATCCACCACTAAGACCGCCACAGAAGCAGTGACAACCGATTGAGTGGTGGCTTTATTAACGCCCACCGCCCCAAAGCCGCAGGTATAGCCCTTGTAGCAGCTCACCCAACCGAAAATAAAGCCAAAAACCAAGGCTTTAATAAAACCCGAATAAACATCCGTCGAGCCGACCGCCGTCACCATCTGGCTGGTGAATGTCCCTGAGCTGAGCCCCAAGAGACCACAGCCCACGACATAGCCTCCGCCTATGCCAACAACGATAAAAATCCCCGTTAGAAGCGGCACGGCCACCAACCCCGCTAACAGGCGCGGAGCCATAAGATACTTCATAGGATCCACCGCCATGGATCTCAAGGCGTCAATCTGTTCCGTTATGCGCATGATTCCAATCTCGGCGGTAATAGCGGAGCCAGCGCGGCCAATAACCATCAAAGCGGTGAGCACCGGCCCAAGCTCGCGGATGAGGCTTAAAGCCACCGCCGAACCTGTAAAAGCAGTGGCGCCGAACTTGGAGAGTGTGTATTCCCCCTGAACCGCCAGCACCGCCCCGGTAAAAATCCCTATCAGGCTGATCACCAAGGTGGAATTGACCCCGATTTGATAGAGCTGATTAAGAAAAAGATAAAACCTAAAAGGCGGAGTAAAAATTGCAACCAGCGTCTTAAGCAAGAAGATCCAGGAGCGGCCCCAGCTTTCGGTTAGATCCAGAACTCCCTTCCCAAGGCGCTCAGATATGTAAATCGGGTCTACTTTAACGGCAAACAAGCTAACCTCGAGCTCTGACAAATCCTAAACAAATCAGGTAAAACTCGTTCGACGTCTTCCTGGTTGAAGAAAGTTTGGAACGAATTAGTTTATTAAACAATGGACGAGTGTTTTTGACAAATGTCTCTGTCTCCGCGCTCTTGAATACTTTGATCACAAGGTTCCCCTGAGCCTTAAGAGTTTGCTTGGCCGCCCAAAGGGCTGCCTCGGCGCATGCCACGGCAGCAGTGGAGTCCACTTCCGGTATGCCGGATAGTTTAGGCGACATATCGGAAAGCACAACGTCAAACTGCCCGCCCGCTGCTTGCCGGGCTTCCCGAAGCGTATCCTCGTCACCCGCTGCGCCCACGATCAGAAAAACATTGTCAGCCGGCAGTTTGTCAACAGGCACCAAATCAATCCCCACCACGACGCCTGAGCTTCCAACTTTTTCGGCGGCGACTTGAAGCCATCCTCCCGGCCAAGAGCCCAAATCCAAAATTTTGTAACCATGTTTTAGTATGCCGTACTTTTTGTCTATCTCCAAAAGCTTATAAGCCGCGCGGGATCTATACCCCTCCGCCTTGGCTCTGCGATAAAGGTGATCTTGTCTCTTATAGCTTCCAGGCATGAATAATTCTACCTGTACCATTTTCGTGGCTGCTGTTCTCTTTGTAAATACAGATAGTTGGCGGAAAAATAAATGGTACAGGTAGATTTAATTGGTAGAATTAATCAGCACTTGAAGTGCGATTAAAATGCTGCTATAGAAATTTAATAGAAACCGCGGCCTTGCTTACTTGTCTTAAGTCATATAAGGAGACCAAACTTAAATGCTTGACCACTTAGTTACTGACCTTGATTTTCTCGCCGCTTTTTTTACCTTGCTTTATCTACTGAAGCTGCTTTTCTTTGCCCCCTCTCCAGAAAACGCCGGCGATGCCTCTGGAATGGAGACAATCAAACGTTCCCTTCTGAACCAGCAGGTAAGGCGCCGAGCGCTTAGTGCAAACTAATAACAGTCCTTGAGCTTTTGCGCACACGCATTGTAGTTTCTGTTGGTGAATTTAGAGAACGCTCAAAAAGACCTTCCCGATTATCTTAAGGATTTGAATCCGCCTCAGCTTGAGGCGGTGTGCCACTTTGAGGGGCCAATCCTGGTGCTGGCTGGGGCCGGCAGCGGAAAAACGCGCGTGCTTACCAGGCGGGTCGCTCATCTTGTCCTGGCGCATGGCGTCCAGCCGCAAAACATCCTAGCAGTCACCTTCACTAATAAAGCCACCGATGAAATGCGGGAGCGCCTGCATGGTCTTTTAGGTGAAAGAGCAAACCAATTATGGGTTGCCACCTTTCACTCGGCCGCCCTGCGCATGTTACGTCGGCACGCCGATTTGCTTTCTTATCGCCCCGACTTCGTGGTCTACGATGATCAGGACGCAAGGAAAGTGCTTAAAGAGGTGCTTAAGGAATGCAAAGTCGATCTAAAGAAGGACCCGCTGGAATCCTTTGAGCAGGTAATAGATCGTGCCAAAAACGACTTTATAACAGCCGAGCAGTTCGCCGACTACGCCGCCGGCAAGCGACCGGCATGGCTTAAAGACATCGCTTGTAAAGAGCAGCTGCAGGCTGATGTTTACGACCGTTATCAAAAAGCGCTCCTTAAGGCCAATGCCATGGATTTCGGCGATCTTTTGCTGAACAGCGTGCTTGTCTTGCAAAAGTTTCCGGAGGTTTTGAAATATTATCAAAGGCAGTTACGCTTTATTTTAGTCGACGAATTTCAGGACACCAATAAGGTTCAGTACCTCTTTATTCAGCTCCTTACTCAAACACATCATAACATTCTAGCGGTGGGCGATGATGATCAGTCCATTTACGCTTTTCGCGGTGCAGCCATCGGTAATATCCTAGAATTTGAGCGTGACTTTCCCCAGGCACGTATTGTCATGCTGGAGCAAAACTACCGCTCGAGCGGCAATATTCTAGCTGCGGCTTACGGGGTCATCCGCCGAAATCAGGGCCGGCGCCGCAAGAAACTATGGACGGCAAGCGATGCAGGTGTACCACTTCGGGCTTTTGCCGGCATGGATGAAACAGAAGAGGCCGAGTTCGTGGCGCAGCAGATTCTTGAGCTGCAAAGCAGCGGCCGGGCGTTTAAAGACATAGCGGTTTTTTACCGCGTTAACGCCCAGTCCCGCGTGTTGGAAGAGGTTTTTGTAAATCATGGCATTCCCTATCGTATTTTCGGCGGACAGAAGTTTTACGAGCGCAAAGAAATCAAAGACATCTTGGCGTATCTCCGTTTAGTAGTGAATGAAGCAGATGATCAGGCGTTCCTTCGAGTCATAAACACCCCGCCGCGCGGCATCGGAGCGCAGACACTGCAAGCCATAGCCGAACTAGCCGGCAAACGCGGCATTCCGCTGCTGGCCGCCGCCCGCAAGCTCAGTGCGCACAACAAAAATCTCCAAACTTTCCTTGACCTCATGCAGGAACTTAGTAAGGCAACGGAAAGTCAATATCTAGGCCGGCTGATAGGCACAGTTGTGGAGCTTTCCGGCTATGGGCCGCGGCTAAAGGCCAGTCAAGACGTGACTTCCCAATCGCGCTTAGAAAACCTGAACGAACTTGAGGCCATCGGCCGCAGCATGGAATTAAGCGGCGCCACTCAACGCGAAACACTACAGCATTTTCTTGACCGCGTCTCGCTCAGCACATCCGATGAGCTGCCGAGCAACAAATCAGCAGGCCTGCGGGAGCCCGCGCAAAAGCAGGATGCCGTCTCGCTCATGACTTTGCACCTGGCTAAAGGGTTGGAGTTTCCCGTGGTGTTTTTAACCGGCCTGGAGGAAGGCCTTCTCCCTCACTACCGCTCAATTCTTGATGACAATCAAGTTGAAGAAGAACGCCGCCTTTGTTATGTCGGGATTACCCGTGCCATGCAGGAGCTCTTCCTTACCTGCGCCCACACCCGCGGACTGTTCGCCAGCAGCAACGGCTTGAGTTTCAGCTCCAGCTACCGTGAAGCAAGCCGCTTTTGGTACGATATTCCGGAAGAAATCATCGAGTATCGTTCACTGTCTGTCTTGAGCTAAAGACATCCCTGGCTAGTCCTCGGGAATTGTCTCCCAACCGAGTTCGTCAATTAAAGTCTCCTTGAACCAAGTTTCCTGGGCGCTTATCAGGTTATAATGGTACTCAAGATCTTCCACGCTCATCCCGGCAGCTGCTGAACTGGCGCTCAAAACCAAGTAATGCCCGACCAAACTGACCTTTATGCCGACCAAGCCATCAGCCACCTGGAGCGCCGCGGCCAAAAGGTCATTTCCACCTCTAATCGGGACGGTCACCACATTGACCCCCATGTAAATCGTGGTTTCGCCCGACGTTTTTAACCCTTCCACCAGCACCTCCAGTTCCTCTTCGCCGCCTAAAGGGACCATCCAACGCGCATTATCGGGTGTTTTGCTTTTTAAGCATTCATCCGGGTCAAAGCCGCGGCGCGCGATAAACTCTTCCACAAGGTGCACGGGGTCCCTACCGCCCGTAATCTTCCGAATATTTAAGATGGCAAACTTTTTCCCCTTGAGCGGTTTTTCCATAACACAAGAAGTATAGCATCATGTCTAGTGTTTGTCGCATTATAAAGCAAACTACTTATGATATGGCGCGCCCTTTAAAATACTTAAAGCCCGGTAGAGTTGTTCAATCACCACCAATGTGGTTACTTGATAAGAGAAGGTCATCTTAGAGAACGACAAGACTAGATCAGCGCGCTTTCTAAACGAGGCATCCCAGCCAAACGGCCCACCAATCGCTACGGCGAAATTGGAAAAACCGCGCGCCATCTGTTTGGCAAGCACCGCGGCAAACTCAACCGAGGTAAGCATCTTACCCCTTTCATCCAAAACCACTAAAAATTCCCGGGGCCGAAGTGCTTTTAGAGCCGCGGCGCTAATAGCGGCCTGTTTTCGTCCACTGGACAGGGAGACGGATTTCGGGCTTTTAAGCTCTAAAATTTCGAATTTCGCCAAATCCTTCAGCCGGGGAATATATTCCGAAAGGCCGTCCAGCACGAATTTTTGTCTGGTCTTCTCACCCGTTATGAGCCGGATCCGTATCACAAGGAAATTCTACCTGTACCATTTATTTTTCCGCAATCCTCAAACAACTCAAGCGGTTACGGCGGCAAATAAATGGTACAGGTGGAATTATTTCAAAATAGTGCTCAAGCTCTCTCAAAATTCTGCCGAGCGCTATTAAGTGAAGGGATTCTCGTCGTTGGCCAGGGAAGGGCTAAGCAAGCATTGTTATTTTAACCCATGATTTCAAGGGCATAAACGCGCAGAGACGTCTTGCTTTTGGGATCTACTTGTCAAGGACGAGGTGTGTCATGAAAATCGATAAGATTGAACCTTTAGTCGTTCCTTTCTCTACGGGGCCTGATAAAGACCCCAACAAACCCAAACAAGTTGAAAAGAAGGAGTTGGCTTCGCTCGAAGGGGATGCGGTCAAAGTCGCGCCCGACCTATCATCCGGCGCCAGAGCGGCTGAAGACAACGACCCGCGCCGCGCGGAACGAGTGGCGGCGATAAAAGAGCAGGTTCAAGCCGGCACTTACTACGTTGACACTAAAAAGCTGGCGGAAAAGCTCTACATTGAGCTGTTTGCGTAAAGGTTGTATGTAACATGCCGGCCTGTTACGCCCCGCTGTACAGCGGGGGCCGGCTGTTTGTTGTAACTCATCGCCTTGGCTCAAGCGGAGCATAAATGACTCTTAAAGCCTCCAATGGTTGGCTGCTGTCAACTCTTTTTTTATTGAGCTCTTTGGCGGCGCACGCGGAAGAACCGCCTTGCATGGCCATAAAAGAAGCTGTTTCCATAGCCTCGCGTATAAGAGGCCTGAAACTAAAAAGGACAGTCACTTGCCGGGTTCTCAAAGAGGAAGACTTCCTTAAGCTTGAAAACGTTCCGCCGCTGGAAAAGCTAAAACAGGAAGAGATGGCCTATAAGCTTCTCGGCATAGTCCCCAAAGACTATCCTTACGCCTCCTGCATGCTAAGTTCCTTCATGCTGGATGCGGTAGCTTATTACGACGCCCGAGGACACGTGCTTAACCTTAGAGCGGGCGCGTATATCCCTATGGTTGTGTTGGTGCATGAAATTACTCATGCCCTGCAAGCGCAAAATTTCCCGGCCTTCATGTCCTCCCAGTTGACAAAGCTTACGAGTGATGAGTACTTAGCTCGTCTGGCCATAAGCGAGGGCGATGCCATGTGGGTCGAACACCGCTTTGAGGACGAAGGCGGCACAAACCGGGAATTGGAGCGCAGCCCGTCCCTGCCGCCGGAGTCCGCTGAAAACGAGCCTTGCCGCCTTCCGCCCGCTCTACAAAACACCTTTGACCTTGCCTACAGTGCCGGAGAGCTTTTTGTGGGAGCAGTGCGTGAGAGCGGCGGCCAAGCCTTGCTGGATAGGTTTTTTGCCAATCCTCCCCGCACCACGCAGGAGATATTGCATGCCTTGAAACCGGCGCCCGGGCAGAAAGATGTACAAGCCGGTTTTCCCGCTCTGGCGCCTGTAGGCTTTAAAAACCCCCAGGTTAAAACGCTTTTCTCGGATAGTCTTGGAGAGCTTATGATGCGTGCCTTTTTTAAGACCTGGCTGCCGCGCTCTCAGGCGGTTTTGGCGGCCGCCGGTTGGAAAGGAGACCGGTTAAGCCTCCATCCGGCCGGTTCCGGCGCCGCGCTTTATACACTAGTCTGGCGTTCAGTCTGGAAGAATGAACGCGATGCGGAGCAATTTTTCACGGCCATTGCCCGCGTTTGGGAAAAAAGACTTGAGCAGCCCTTGAATGGACGTACCCCTCGTCTTCTTTTTTCCAGTCCTCAATGGCCATTTATATATCTCGAAAGAGCGGGCCGAAGGGTTTCTGTCATTGTTAAACGCTAGGCGGCTCAACGGAGTGTCTTTTCTTTTGTTAGACGTCTTATTATAGCTTGGCAGTTATGACTCTTTCTTTCGAACCCGATTTTCCCCGCCACCCGCAAGACGCCCGCGCTTTTTTCGGTCTGGAGCGTCTTTATATACCGGGCGCAGAACGGGTGCCTATACAGCTTGCCGGACTGATGCCGGACGGTAAAACCCCTTATTCAATTTGCAGGCAGTTTATTTCGCAATACGGCGGCGAAGAGGAGTATGTTACAAGTCAGGTCACGGTCAATATTCCTCACGAGACTTTGCATGCCCGTCATGGGTTTAGCATTCTTTCTGCGGCGTTCGAAGCCGCCCAGGGCCGGACGCGGATTGGGCTCAAGCTAAGCCGTCTGCTTCATGGACTTATTCTGCTTTCCAGTTACTACAATCTTGATTGCGAAATTGGGTTTTTGCATAAGACTCTTGTCCCGTACTTGTCTTTAAGCATGACCTTTGCGGGGCGGGAACCGGAAGGCCGGCCGAAGGTTTTTATAAGTGCGCTGGCTGAGCTTTTTGAGGAATTCGATAACTATGCCGCTAGGCGCGCCCGTCCTGATGCCAGCGCGTTCTTTGGGAAAACCAAATTAGTGATTGATACCGACGCCGGGCGGCATACTGTAGAGCTTAAAGGATTTCTTGCGGGAACGGAAACACCGTGTTCTGTGGCCCAAAAACACCTGATACAGATTAATCTTTCCGCGGTAGAAATTGATGCCGAGGAAGGCCTTTCCAAACTTCAGACCTTAAGTCATGAAGGCGCTTATCAGCATGCGCTTTCTGCCCGTTTGGAAAGTCTCTCGTTTCCGGCACAAGGGGAACTTACCGTGCGGGTCTTTGGAATACGGGAAAGGGGGACAAAAAGCCCTTCCTTTCTTAGAGTCCAATACCGGCAAAGCGAAGGTGTGGTGGATCGGGATGAAATGGGCCCTATTTTGCTTGGCGCGTTGCGGGAGGTTCTTCACTTTTGTGATACTGTTCTTGCCGAGAGACCGTTTGAGATCCGGGAGCCTTCTCCGGCTGAAGTTGAAATTGTTTCCCCCCGGCAATCTGTTCCATCGCTTGAGGAAATCATAACCCGTAATCTTTCCAGGGGCGGCTTTTATCCTCCTCAGCGCAAGGATCTGCGGCCCGGAGTGCCGCATTACGAGGAGCGCGGGCATAGCGCCATTATCCGCATTCTGCCGGTCGCGCTGCATCCGGCCATTTCCAATTTCCGCGTGCGGGAGATTTTGGTCCGTGATCTTAATGCCGCCGTTCCGGCCAGGCTGGGAAACCTGCGCATTAATTTTGTCGAAGATCAGTGGCA
>Ga0129299_1001095_pt1 | contig 18031 bp, 16 predicted proteins | sample ConPoolayeCmetaG_FD_94477 | JGI IMG/M metagenome (GOLD analysis project Ga0129299, IMG submission 94477) | Hot spring microbial mat communities from California, USA to study Microbial Dark Matter (Phase II) - Cone Pool mat layer C metaG ...
TCCGAGCGGGTCAATTTTCCGGATCGCGCACTTATGCCAACAACACCGGCTGGTGACACAGGTCAAAACCCGCTTGTGGCCCTCCGTGCGGTGCGCGTGGCGATCCAACGTTCTATGCCGGAACTTTATCCAACCAACTAAAATCTTAGGCGATCCAGCTTTCGACGGCCCAGCTTGGGCCGGCAATAACAAAGCTGAAAAGCCATTCCCTTAACGGTTCCTCCAGCCGCGTAGGCCAGAACATCTTATCCCCTTTTTGCCATAACCGATGTCCCCTTGCGCGGCATCGATGGATCGAGTACAATTTGATTGTACGTAGCTTAACTGATCCACAGGCAGTCCCCCGCGGAGACGATAGTAATGACTGGCCGTGCCGTTGTCGTCGGCGTTCGTGTGTGGCTGGCAGGCGTTGTCGTGTGGTTGGCAATAGTCCCGGGATTGATTCTGCCTGCGGCTCAATTGGCGGCAGAGGCTGATCTGCCGGGCATCAAGGCGGGCAAGACAGGAGATTCCGCGGCGGCGGCCAAGAAGTTCCAGCAGTTCATCCGCACGCGGCGCGACAGCAACGGCTCGCCGGTGGCCTTGGAAACCGCCATCCTCCGCTACGAGCCAAAGGACAAACAAAGTGCCGCCAAGTACCCTGGGCTTGTGGTGGACTTGGTCTCGGTAGTGCACGTGGGCGAAAAGTCGTACTACGAGCAGTTGAACAAGCAGTTCACTGGTTACGACTGCGTGCTGTACGAACTTGTCGCCCCAGAGGGCACCCGAATTCCCAAAGGCGGCGGCCAGAGAAGTGCGCACCCGGTTTCGGCGCTTCAGCAGTTGCTCAAGTCGATGCTGGCGCTGGAGTTCCAACTGGAACACATCGACTATACGGCCGAGAACATGGTGCACGCCGATCTTTCTCCCGAACAGTTCAGCGCCGCCATGCGCCAGCGGGGCGAAAGCTGGTTGACGATGATGCTGCGGATCATCGGCTACGCTATGGCCAGGGAAGGCGCCAGCAAGAGCAGCGACGTAGAATTGCTGCGCGCGCTGTTCGACAAGAACCGCGCGTTGGCCCTGAAACGCGTGATGGCCGAGCAGTTCGAGGAAATGGGTGGCTCGCTGATGGTGTTCGATCCCCCTGAAGGCTCGGCCCTGATAACCGATCGCAACAAGGCCGCCATGCAAGTCCTGCACAAACAGATCGAAGCCGGTAAACGCAAAATCGCCATTTTCTATGGCGGGGCGCACATGCCCGACTTTGACCAGCGATTGCAAAAGGAACTTGCCCTCAAACCCACAAGTACCCGCTGGCTGGTGGCCTGGGACTTGACAGACAAGCAACAGGCCAAGGTGCGCAAAGAGCAGCCGAAAGCGTTACAAAGGCAATAGCGAGCCGCCTTAGGGCGATGTCGGCCGGCTCCGCGATGGGGAAAGCAATGCTCAACGAGATCGATATTGAGAACTTCCGTTCGATTGAAAAGGCAACCGTCGAGCTGGGGCCGCTGACCATATTGTTTGGTCCGACCGCTTCTGGGAAGTCCAGCTTAATTTATGCGCTGCTGGTGTTGCGCAATTTCATATTGAATTCCAATCAGACCGCCGATGGCTTTTTCAACCTTCACTTCATGAGCCTCGGGGGATTTGATGATTGTGTATTTGGGCACGAAAAATCGCGCACTGTGAGGCTGGCAGCCACTGCGAGTTATGCAGAGGGGAGCAGCAGGTATGAGCTAGGTCTTTGCAAGTCCTCCGCCACTGTTCAATTGGAGGTGGGCAAAGCCTCTCTGAGAGGATTGGTGGATATTCCTTACCCGATCAACCAAACATTCACCGAAACGTACATCGAGGGCCAGCATCGCTTCGTCGTTAATTGGAACGCCATTGCCTGCACTGTGTCGCCAGACAGTCCAACAGCGGAGTCGCAGGCAATGGCCGGCCAGCTTGCCAGCAGGTTCAATCGGATTACGGAGCAGATCAAGGCGATTGATGTTGCTCCCCATCGGCGCGGGTTCTTCAAGGCCAGCTACACGCCGTCGTCGGTAACTCACACGCCGGTCAGCGAAGACGAAGTGGCGACTCTCATCATTAACGATCCCCACATGGCGCCGAAAATCTCCGAATACGCCGAGGCGATTTTGCGGCGCGACTTTCGCTTGTACATCCCGCCGGGAACCGCAACCGTCTTCTTCCAAAGCACCGACAAGGATGCACGTGTGCCAGGACTGCTGGTAAACGACGGCTTCGGCGTCAATCAGATCATATACCTTCTGGCCAAAATGTTACGACCGGAAGTGCGCACCCTGCTTATCGAAGAGCCAGAAGTTCATTTGCATCCTTCTGTCCTCCGCAAGTTTGCCAGAGAAGTTTGTACGCTAGTAACAAAGGAACGAAAGCAAATCATTTTGACCACTCATAGCGAGCAGTTTGTCAGTTCAGTGTTAGCCGCGGTTTCAGAGGGCCACTTTGGCCCAGAGGGATTGAAGTGTTATCTGGTAACCAAGAAAGATAGCCAAACGACTTTCGAGGCGCAAAATGTTAACGAAAAGGGCCAAATCGATGGTGGGCTGGCCAGCTTTGTCGAGGCGGAGCTGGAAGACCTGAAAAGGATGATCGGGATTGGCTAGTGAAACTTGTAATTGATGAATGGCTGTGGGCTGATCTTCGGGGAGAAAACGGGGCCGACAATCAACGCGAAAGCCTTGCAGCGCTTCAAGCGGTATTTGATCGCTGCGATATGCTGGTCGCCGTGCGGAAATCCCCTTTTTTGCAGAAGCTTTGGGTGATGGCCAAAGAAGCTTGCACGGATGCAATCGCTAGACGCGCCGTCAAGATTTTCACGGCGCAGTTTCTGTGGAATGCCGAAAAGCTGGAGCTGCTGGATGAGTGTCAACTTGCGCCACTGCCGCCACAGCTCGAGGGCCAAGTAAAAGATGACGACCAATATCTTGTGCGCGCCTATTACGCATCCCGTGCCGACTTCTTGATTACTACTGATGAACCGCTTATGGAGGCATTACGCCGGCACAACGTTACGTGTGAACGTAGGGCCGAATTCGTCCGCAGGTACCCATGATGCCGGCGCTCGACATAACCGAGCAGTTTCACTGTTTTATAAGGGTTATCAAGTTTATAAGGGTTATCAAGCTCTGCTAGGGCACTGTGGCTGGGGAAATAAGCGTTGGTCTGGGGGTTTCCCTGGTTATCTGCTTGCGGACGTAGAACTGCAGTTCATGAGCGAAGCCAACTGTTTGGTCTATAATATGCGCAACGGGCAGCGATTTGCGGCCGTCCCGGCATTGCGTTGCGGCACTGTGCGCGCCATAAGATGTAGTTCGGCCAGGTTCAGAACGACTCGCGACCGCCTGAGCACTCCCAAAATGTGGCCGCCAGGTCTGCTTGCCATCGTGAACCCTCCGGTGGGTTCGCCGGTAGGCTGAAAATTCGACCATAGGCACTCAGCACACGTTCGGTTCGATTCGCAGGCGAGCCAAAGCGAAAATTTAGTCCAGGGCGGCAAGAAATCTTCGGCGGCGCAGTGATTGCGAGAGTTTAGCCGGACAAGTCGAGCACCAGCGCGCACCTGCACAGTTATCAATCGCCCAGCAGTTCGAAGTAAGCCATGCACATATTGCTTGCCGGGCCGCGAGGGTTTTGTGCCGGCGTGAATATGGCGATCGAGTCGTTGCGCCGGGCGCTGGAGCGCTTCGGGCCTCCGGTTTATGTGCTTCACGAGATCGTCCACAACAAGTGGGTAGTCGAGCAGTTCCGAGCGGCCGGAGCAGTCTTCGTAGACGATGTGGAGCAAGTTCCGCCAGGAAGCGTGCTGCTTTACTCGGCTCATGGAGTCGCGCCGCAGGTGCGCCAGGCGGCTGCCCAGCGGCAACTTAAGACCATCGACGCCACCTGTCCATTGGTCACCAAAGTGCACAAAGAGGTGGTGCGCTTCGCCCGGCTCGGATACACCATCGTGCTGATCGGCCATGCCGGACACGACGAGGTGGTGGGCACGATGGGCGAAGCGCCGCAGTCGATTCGCCTTGTGGCAACAGTGGCCGATGTAGACAATCTGGTGGTCGACGACCCGCAAAAAGTTGCGTACGTCACACAAACCACGCTGTCGGTGGATGATGCGGCGGCGATTGTCGCCCGGCTGCGCCAGCGCTTCCCGGCCATCCGCGGACCAGCGCAAGACGACATCTGCTACGCCACGCAGAACCGGCAGTACGCCGTGCGTCGGCTGGCCGCGCAGGCCGACTTCGTGCTGGTCGTAGGCAGCCAGAACAGCTCGAACAGCCAGCGGCTGGCGGAAATCGCTCGCCAGGCCGGCGCACCGGCCCGGCTGATCGACGGCCCCCAACAGATCGATCTGGGTTGGTTCAGCGGAACAGAACGGGTAGTGATAACCGCCGGGGCCAGCGCACCAGAGCTGCTGGTCCAGCAGTGCGTGCAGTTGTTAAGGGAGCGTTTTTCGGCCACGGTGGAGTGTTGTGATCTGCGAAGCGAACAGGTGGTGTTTCCGCTTCCCGATCCGCTACGATAGCCGCGCCGACCATACTCCGCACGGATCGAAATGAGATGTTTTTCCCAGCGATGCCGATTTGTTTTTGTCCGGGCGAAGTATAAAAAGACCAAAAGATACAGCCTGACGATTGTCTGCTGCCAATGGTAATAAACGATTTGGAGTTCTATTGCGTTTGCGTGCCGCGCATCGACTGCCATGAGCCGCTGCGGACGGTTCTGCTGCGCCTGGTCACCAACCGCGGCATCGAAGGCTGGGCGGAAGCCGCGCTGGGATGGCGTCCGGGAGAGTGTTCCCAGCGCCGTGCCGCTTTATTGCCCTGCTTGCAAGGGCGCAATCCCTTCGATGTGGAAGACCTGCTTACGCTCGACGTGCTTCGGCCGGCCGGTTTGCGGGCGCTGGTAGAGATGGCCTGTTGGGACATCATCGGCCGCAGCCTACGTCAGCCATTGCACAATCTTTTCGGGGGCCGCTACCGCAAACAGATAGCCGTAGCGGTGCGGCTGCCCCAAGGCTCGCCTCAGCATGTGGCCGAAGTTGCCCATGCCCTGGAAGAACAAGGCTTTTACGTGCAAATGATAACTTCCTGCGGCCGGCTGGAGGAAGACGTGCGGACCTTCGAAGCCGTCCGCGCCAGCACCGGCCGACGTACGGAACTGCGTTTCGACGGCTGTTGTCAATACGACATCGACACCGCCCGAGACTTATGCGCTGCTTTGGAATACCATAGTCTGGCTTTCTTGCTCGATCCGCTGCGACTGCACGATTTTCATGCTCAGGCCATGCTGGCCCGACAAACCAACGTCCCGCTGGCCTGCTGGCGGTCAATCGCCACCGCCGCAGATGTATTTCGGGCAGTGCGCTGCGGGGCGGCCCAGCATGTGATCGTCGATTTGTGTACCGTCGGCGGCATCGCAGCGGCCCGACGCTGCGCGGCTGTCGCCGCCGCCGGTGGCGTTCATGCTTTGCTAGGCGGGACGCCATCGGTGGGAGTGGCAACAGCAGCCATGCTGCAACTGGCAGCCGCCGAGCCAGCATTCGGCGGATGCAGCGAATGCGCCTATCACCAACTGAAAGACCACTTGCTAAGCGAAGGGATCGATATTTCCGACGGAATGATGTCCGTTCCCGATGGACACGGCATCGGCGTGGAGGTCGACCGCGCCAAACTCGACCGTTATCAGATTGCGTAAACCTCCAGGTCCTCTTCACCCCAGGGTACATCTGCCGCACCGATAGGGACGGAACTTCTGCATCCAGCGCTCGTCTGATAACCGCAGGCGCGGATTTGACTGAGCTGCCAGGGTATGTTTTGTATGAGCTTCGCCTGGCAGGTGGCGCCATCGCTTATGCTTCTGGCCGGTGGCGTGTCCGCATTGAGGCTGCCGGCCTGTGCGATTGTCCCATGCGGCAGTGTGTAACCGCCCGTCGCCTCCCGCAGCCAAATCGAGCCGCCCAAAGCAACTTTGTAACGATCGTCCGGACCGTTCCAAGCGTATCGGTTGTGCCAGTTCAAAGGCCCGGGCTTCGGCGGCGGTGATAGCTTGCTGCCGGCCATGCCGGCGGTGATAGCTTTCTGCCGACCATATCTTTGTGATGTGGAGGTACTGTGGATTTATTCCGCGTGATATGAACGCATTAACGGGCAGGGAGCTGTCGCCGCGCGTAGAACAGCCCGGGCTTATCGGTAGGAGCACACGCCGTTGACTCTGCCCAGCAATTGCTTCAGCAAGAAGCTACACTTTGGCAAGTATGCGAGTGTCTGATGTGCTATGGCTACCAACGCCACCTGCCGTTTTTAAAGTTTACGCCTGTGCATATTGAATGATATGGAACCGTCCGAAATCAAAGTGCTGGTGGTAGATGACGAGCCTTCCATGCTCCGGATCATCGGGGCCTGGCTGAAAGGGGCCGGTTATCAAGTCCGCCAGGCTGCCGACGGCCAGGAAGCGCTGCAAGCCATCGAAGCCGAGTGCCCTCACTTTCTGCTGACCGACTGGGAAATGCCCCGCATGGATGGGCCGACGCTTTGCCGCCGCGTGCGCGCCATGTCGTTGCCGCACTACCTGTACATCATTTTCCTGACCGGCAAGGGCGCGCGGGAGATGGTCATCCAGGGGCTAGAACTGGGGGCCGACGAATTCCTTACCAAACCGGTCAATTCCTGCGAACTGTTGGCCAGAATGCGCGCAGGCACGCGCGTGCTAGAGCTGGAACGGAGGCTCAGCCTGATGGCCCGCACCGACTCGTTGACCGGGCTTTACACGCAGCGCTTCTTCTACGAGATGCTTCAGCACGAGTTTCATCGCGCCAAGCGCTATCATCTGCCGCTGAGCTGCGTGATGATCGACCTGGATTTCTTCAAACGGATCAACGACATCCACGGCCATACCGCCGGCGACGCCGTGCTGAAGGCTGTTGCCGACCTGCTGTCAACCAACTGCCGCAGCACAGATGTGGCCTGCCGCTACGGTGGCGAAGAGTTCTGCGTGCTGCTGCCGGAAACGGGCGAGATAAACGCGGCCACTTGGGCGGAGCGGATGCGCTGCCGCATCAGCGAACTGCCCATGCACTGCGGCGACAAGGTGCTGCACGTGACGGCCAGCTTCGGCACCGCCCAGGCGCACGATGACATCCAGACGCCCGAGGCCCTGGTCGATGCCGCCGATCAGGCGCTGCTTTGCGCGAAGCAGTCCGGGCGCGACAGGGTGGTGCGCTACGAGTCGCTTACCGACGCCGACGAACTGACTCTGAAGGACGCCCAGCGCTACGAAGACCTGTTCCGCGGCATCTGCGCCCGGCACGTGATGACGCCGCTGGTCGCCTGCGTGCGTCAGGACGACTCGGTAGGCCAGGCCGCCGAGTTCTTTCTCCGCTCGCGGATCAACTCTACTCCGGTCGTCGACGACGAGGGAAAATTGGTCGGAATGCTTTCGGAGAAGGACTTGCTGGGGGCGATGATTTCGCTGGATTGCTGGCGACTGCCAGTCCGCGAGGTCATGAAGCGCCACGTCATCGTTTACGAGGAAAAGACGCCGATTCGCACCATATACGAGTTTCTCTGCCGTGTAACGATACGACGGGTAGTGATTGCGCACGATGGCAGGCCGACGGGGACGATCAGCCGGGGAACCTTATTGCGCTGGTTCCGCAACCTGGTGGCCAGCAAAGGTTTGGTGGCTGACCCCGAATTGGCCCCCCGCGAGCCGGTCGACCCCCACCGCTCCAAGGAGCGGTTGGCCCAAACGGCGCGCGAGCTCGCTCGCCAGGCACAACAGTTGGAGCGGCGGGTCGGACAGAACGACGAAGACCTTGTGCCTTATGTGATCGGATGCGCCACAAGAATGCAAGAGCTGGTGACGGACCTGCTGGCCTATTCACGCTACGCCAACACCGGCGGAGCAGTAGCGCTTGGGCAGATGTACACCGAAGGGGCAACCGTCGACTGATACCACCGCCCATCCGCCCGCAAGCGCAACCGACACTCGCCCACTTCCGCGAGCTGTGCACGCGCAACTACGGGCAACTGTCCACTAAGGCCGTTTAGTTTTTACTGACGGCGGTGCTAGCCGAAGCGGGCTGGCCAGCCTTTTCGGCCGCGGCCACAGCCGCCGCCACCGCTTGCATACCCGCCCTGATTTCGTGAGCGGAAAAGTACGGCTGCCGAGTGCCGTTGGCGAAGCGCAGTTCTTTGCGGGCCAGTTGGTCGAAACTCATCTTGCTGTTCAGATGCCATGTGGCGACCTGGGCGACGGGCTGGCTGATCTGCCCCCGGCCGAGCATGCGTCCGATTTCGTGCAGGGCCTTATCCTGACTATACTCTTCTATGGGGCGCAACTCATACTTCATTGTGGAGCGCGGTTCAGCCTTGCCATGCTCCAGGCAAACGGTGGGGACCTTCAATTGTCCGACTTGATCCGGGGCGATGTTGAAGAATCCACCGCCCATCCCCATGCCCATGCCGGGCATGCCTCCCATTCCTCCCATGCCGCCCATCATCGGCTGCGGCTGCCTGGAAGTAGTGGTTGTGCCCGCGCCGACACCGCCGGCGCCGCCAATTTGCGCCAGTACGGGAATGGCTGCAAACGCTTCTGGCAGTTTTACGCTCAGCGGCTTGTCGGTCTTATTTTGGATCGTTATCCGACAAAGCGTTGAGTCCTTGGGAATTACCCGAACCTCGAGCTGGCCGTTTTTGATGCCCTCGAAAATGTCCACGCTGTTGGCAGCGGGATTGAAATCGCCCTGCTGGGCCTTGCCCGGTCTATCAGAAGCCGCTAGCGTCCCGACCGCCAACACCAACAATACCATTGAGCACACTGTCAGGGTTTTGAACTTCATCGATCGATCCTCCGAGAAGGCAATTGCCGACAAGCCCACTGCCGCCCCCACCACAATACACGTTTCTATCCGGCAGTTATATTCAGCATAATCTGAGCGCGCCGTAAATCCAAGCGGAAACACTGCGGCACAAGGCCGTTATTACATTTCTGCCCCGTTAAGGTGGTATTGTACTCCACTAATTTGCCCTATCAACGCCCAATGGTTCCGGCCGACTGCGAACCGAAGGACCTGAATTTGCGTAAAAATGGCGCGAATGCTGCGCCCTGGCAGGGGCTGCTGCTGTGCGCTATTGTAGCAGCGGAACGCTTGTGGCTGGCGGTGCGCACGAGCTTGTCGACCGAGCACGTAGGTTGCGGCCAACAAACTACCACATTCGTTCAACTGGCGACCTAACAATCGTCCGACAGTCAACACGATAGTTCTCCACCCGGCTGCACTTTCTGCCCGAACAGAAACATAACGACCGACTGTATGGGAAGCGTTCGATGCTGGAGCTGATAGACGTTCGCAAATCGTTCCAACAGCCCAACGGCAACCAGGTTCACGTTCTAGACATTCCCGAGTTCCGCGCCGCTGCCGGCGAGCAGGTGGTGCTGGTCGGCCGCAGCGGATGCGGCAAAACCACCCTGCTGCACGTGATTGCCGGGATCAGCCGTCCTGATTCGGGACGGGTGAAGATCGACGGATGGGACATCACCCTGCTCAGCGAAGCGGAGCGCGACCGCTTCCGCGCCGAGCACATCGGTTACGTGTTTCAGACCTTCAATCTTCTACCGGGCTTTAGCGCGCTGGAAAATGTGCTGGTGGCTATGCGCTTCGCTCGCGGACACGTAGATAAAGCCCGCGCCCGGCAGTTGCTCAAGCGCGTCGGCCTGGAGCAGCGCATGTCGCACAAGCCGCCGATGCTTTCGGTGGGCGAGCAGCAGCGGGTGGCTGTTGCCAGGGCGCTGGCCAACAGGCCGCGGCTCCTGCTGGCCGACGAGCCGACCGCCAGCGTCGATGCCGCCAACCAGCAGGCGATTCTGGACCTGATTCGGGAAACCTGCCAGGAGGAGAACGTTACCCTGCTTTTGGTTACCCACGCGCCTGAGGTTGCCCAGCAGTTCCAGCGTGTCGAACATCTGGAAAAGTTCAATCGCGCGGTGATGAAGCTATGAGTTTGTGGAAAGTTACCATATTACCCGTCTGGGACAAGCTAGCAAGCTATGAGGTTGTGGAAAGTTAGCAAGCTATGAGCCTGTGGAAAATTGCCTGGCGAAGCATTCAGCAGCGGGCAGTGGCCTCGGCCCTGACTTCGCTGTCGATGGCCCTGGGCGTGGCCCTGGTCGTTACTGTGCTAGTCTTTTTCGGCGTGCTGCATCAATCGTTGCACCGCGGCGCGGAGGGTTATGACCTGATCGTCGGACCGCGAGGCGGCCAGGAACAACTGGTACTTAACACCATCTTTTACATCGGCGATCCGGTGGGTAAGCTCCCCTACCAGTTTTACAAAGACCTGGAGGAAGGTCGGATAAACAAGAACGTGGAGGCCGTCATTCCCGTGTGCATGGGGCACAGCTACCAAGGCTTTCGCGTAATCGGCACTACTCCGGAGATTTTCGACAGGCTGACTTATTTCGGCGGGCAAAGTTACCAGTTCGCCGACGGCGAAAACTTCAGCGCTGATGACCCATTCGCAGCCGTAGCAGGCGCAGTGGCGGCGAAGGAAACCGGTCTGCGTCCCGGCGCAAAGTTCAAAGCGGCTCATGGAACCGGTCAGGCCGCCGCCCGACAACACGATGAAGAATTCACAGTCACCGGCGTGCTCAAGCCGACCGGCACACCGGTCGATCGGGCCATCTTCGTCAACATGGAAGGCTTTTATCTGATACATGCCAAGGAGGATCGCTCCGCCGACAGCACGGAAAGCCGCGGCAAGGCAGGCGACGGCGCAAAAGCCGCCGAAACCACCTCTGTCCCGCCTGCGCAACATAACAGCAGCTTGCACGACGAAAACCGGGCGCAGCACACCGCCGTCTCCGCTGCCCCAGCCCGCAGCGAATCGCCCCGGCCGGCTGGCACCCACCCCGCCGAACGCCAATCGGAGGCTTGCGATCACCACGATACCCAGAACCACGACCACGACGACCATCGCGAAGTAAGCGCGCTGCTGGTGATTGTTCCGGATCGGCCCCCGGGGCTTGTCGAAAAAGTGGCCTTCGAACTCAACAATGGTACATTCGATGGCGTGCAGGTTCAGGCCGTAGTGCCCGGCCGCGTGGTGGCCTCGCTGTTCGAACGCTTCGTGGGAAAGCTAGAAGCCGTGCTGCTGGTTATGGCAGTTCTCATCGTGGTGGTTGCCGGGGTGGGCATCATGGTAAGCATGTACAACTCGATGAGTGAACGACGACGCGAGATCGCCATCATGCGCGCCTTGGGCGCTAACCGCGTCACTGTGATGCTGGTGGTTCTGCTCGAGTCGATTCTGCTCTCGCTTGGCGGCGGCGCACTAGGGATGTTGCTCGGCCACGGGCTGGTCACAGCGCTGGCCCCGTGGATCGCACAATGGACCGGCATTTCCGTCGGCCTGTTCCAGTTCCGCCTGGTGGAGTTACTGCTTATTCCCGGGCTTGTCGTGCTTGCTTCCGCAGTTGGCTACTTGCCCGCAGTGATCGCCTATCGCACCGACGTGGCCGAGGCATTGACGGCCAACCCATGAGGCGCGTACTATTCAATGATCCTTGTATTGAGCTTAGCAATACGTGGTGACACGGGACACAAGTGAAAACCTTACATCAAGCCGTCTTTACGTTTTGCAAAGATCTCAAACCGTAAACGGCAACGCCTGTTTTTGGTCATAACTTATAAATTAGGAATTATTTGCATTATCCCGTTGGACCAATCCCTTCGGTTCGAGAGCGTAGAAGCGGCGTTTTTCTGCGGGTTTTTGCCGGGGACGGGACAATTTGATTTACAGTTTGAGCGAAGATCAATAAGTGCCGACAGGTGTGCACGTATTGCGAAAGCCAATGACTGGCACTGTGGCAGCGTGCAGTTGGCCTGAGGCTTTTCTTTCAGTTAGTTTCTTATGATGGACTGGTTTGCGATTTACGCGCATGCCTTCGGGCTATCGGAAGGGCCATGCTGCGTCGTGGCCCCAGCGCTGTTGGTAAATCGGGTGGCCATCGACGAAAACACAATGGACGCGACGAATGTCGCCCTTTAACGCACGGACGCGATCGCGGCGCTTCACTACCAGGGTATTTCGGGGTCACGCGCCAAACATGGAGCGACTGTGCCGTATGTCAACTGGAGGGCCATGGGATGTCGTGGCCGCACGCGCGCTGCTGGTTTGATCCGAGGGCAATCGACGAACACGCAACTGAGGGCGCCGGGCGCGTCGCTGGTTTTGGTTGTGGCCCCGGTCCGCGTTGAGGGTGTCGAAAAATGAGTAGCGCTACCACTAACCAGGCTCCTGTATCCATTTATTACACAGTTGGCGCCGAGTTGCTGCCGGACGGCGCTGCTGCGCAGCCGCTGCGCTACCGGGCCGTCAGCCGCATGGCGGTAACGAGTCTTGTGCTCGGTGCACTTTCGCTGCTAACGCTGTTCAGCTGGCTTTTTGCGCTGGTGCCTATCAGCGGACTGATACTGGGCTGGGTGGCCCGACGTGTGATCCTCGATAATCGCGAAGAATTGACTGGCGTGGGCCTGGCCTACGGGGGCATGGCGCTGTCGCTGCTTTTTGGAGGGATGGGTGTGGGCTGGCTCACGTACAACTACCTTGAGCCGGTGCCTTTCGGGTATCAGTTGGTCGAGTACGCTGAATTCCAGCCGGACCGAAACGTGCCCGGCCAGGTCATCCCCCCGGCCATCTACGATCTGCAAGACAAGAAAGTGTTTGTGCGCGGTTACATGGCGCCGTCGCGTCGCATGTTGAACCTGAAAGAGTTTATTCTGTGCCCCGCACTGCCCGACTGCCCCTTTTGCATCCCCGACCCCCAAAAGACAGAAATGATACTTGTTAAACTAACCGGCGATTTGCGCACCGACTTTACCACCCACATGGTCCGCGTTGGTGGACGACTGAAGATCGATCCGGATTCGCCCAACGGCATCCCATATACCATCGAAGCCGATTACTTGCGTTAGTTCGCGCATCGCCTACGGCCGGTGGCCTTGCAGAGGCCAGCGGCGAGTATTATCGCCTTGGGGTGAGTCGACTTCCGCCCGTACGAGTGTCGGAAGCAACCGGGGTGTTCCTTATCGGGCAGTTCTGCCATCCTCGCGTCGCAGTGATCGCCGTTGTGAAAGCATTGCCAGCTTGATAGCACAGTGTACATCGGATTTCTCCGACCGGCGGCTGCTTTTGTGCTGTTGCGTGGGGCGCCCTGCGGCCTTCTAAACCCTGCCGCGTTTGGATATACTTCTTGGCTTGCAGGCGTCGGATGGCAAAGCCATGGCCAGCTACGTTGTGCGATATGGTGCCATGCGGCTGCTGGGGGTCTTTACGGCCGCTGGCGACCGGCAATACGCGCGCGGTGCAAAAGTCATCGTACGCACCGATCGCGGCCTGGAGGTGGGCCAGGTGCTTTGCGAGGCCAGCCAGCAGGTTATCGCCCAGCTCAAGGACGCCGGCGAGGGGCAGATACTTCGGGCAATGACCCCTGAAGATGCCCTGGAAGCCCAGCGCATCGGCGAGCAGGCCGAGCGCGAGTTCGAGGTGTGCCGGCAATACGTGGCCAAGCTCGGTCTGGAAATGGACTTGGTTGACCTGGAGCACATCTTTGGGGGGGAGCGCATAATCGTCTATTACCTGGCCGAGAATCGAGTCGATTTCCGCGAGCTGGTGCGCCTGCTTGCCGGCGAGTTCCAGACCCGCATCGAAATGCGCCAAATCGGCGTGCGCGACGAAGCCAAGCTGCTGGCCGACTATGGGGACTGCGGCTTGCCGGTCTGCTGCAATACGCATCTGGTGGAGATGCCGCCGGTGTCGATGAAAATGGCCAAGTTGCAAAAGGCCACGCTGGACCCGACGAAAATCTCCGGCCGATGCGGACGGCTGAAGTGTTGTTTGCGGTACGAATACGACCTGTACGAACAGATTCAAGAGCAGATGCCGCCGCTGGGAAGCACCGTCCGCACGCCGGAGGGAATCGGCAAAGTAGTCGGCCAGGAACTCTTGCCCAGGCAGGTGATCGTGCAGCTTGATGACCAGCGTCGCACACAAGTGGCCCTGGAAGCGGTCGAACTGGTCAGCCCGCCCGGCAGCAAATCCAACGACCAGACCGCAACAGCGTCCACCAGCAAAGAAAAGCGAAAACAAAACGAATCTTCGCAACGGTGAACATGCTCGACCCGGAACATCCCATCGCCAAATTGCTGCGCGAGGATCGTCGCTACCGGCTGGAAGCATACGCTTTCGTGTTCGAGGCCTTGCACTATGCCCAGCAGGTGCTGCACTTGGGGCGCCCTTGCCCTACCGAGCCTTTGCCGGGCGAAACAGAGCCGCCTGAGCCTGCCGTGCACGTAAGCGCCCAAGAGCTATGCCAGGCCGCTCGCCAACTGGCCCTGGAACAATACGGCCTGATGGCGAAGCACGTTCTGAACAGTTGGGGGCTTTACAGCACCAGCGACATCGGGGAGATCGTGTTCAACCTGTTGCGTATCGGGCAGATGCGCAAGACCCCTTCCGACCGTCGGGAAGACTTCGACAACCTGTACGATTTCGACGAGGCATTCCGGCCCGACTTCCGCATGACGTTGACCGAATAGCCCCTGTTCATCATAGAGTGTCGCATTCGCCGCCAACGCACCGAAAAACACTCATTAGTGGCAGACTGATCACCGATGGGCCGCCGCAAGCGAACCGCCGAGTTTATCCATCCGCCGCGGGCTGAATTCGCCCGTACCGATTGCCCCGCGCAGAAGCACGGCGCCGGCAGCCCACCTCCCACCAACACGCAAGACGCCGCCCGGCAAAGCCCGCCGTGCCAGCTTTCGGCTACCGTTGGGCGGCACTCGCCCAGACGACTGTGGCTGCTACTGGCAGCAATAGTGCTGGAGGCGGCGTGGTTGTGCATCCTGCTTGTGATGGTGTTGCGCCGCTGGTAAAGGCCCGCTGCGGAGTGTGTTGCTTGCGGTTCCCGGCCGGGATCCGCAAGCTCCCAACTGGAAGCTCACGATCGTAAGCTCGCGGGATTTTCAGTGATCTGGCGCTCCCGCGATTTTCAGCGATCTGAATCGCCCGAGGTTCTTGAGCGATCTGGAGCGACTATGTTGAACGTCAGATGGAGGGCCACGCTCCGTCGTGGCCGTCTGACCAGTGCTAGCGGACGCGACCGCAGCGCGTCCCTCCACCAGTTGGTTGTGGCCGAAGAACTCTTTAGATTATTTCAACGACGAGAACCCGGGCAGCGTAATCCATCCCAGGCCGAAGACGTACAGGCTGAACATCAGAATGACCAGGGCGGCCAGACAGACCCAGCGTTCAGCGCCTTCGGCAGTGGCACTGGTAACTATCAGCCCCACTGCCACAAGCAGCGACCCAAGAACGAAAAGCACGGCGCGCCAGTAGCTGCCGATGGCGTGACTATAAGTCGCCTGGGTAGCGGCAAACTGTAGGTCGCGAAGCGTAGTTTGACGGAACACCTCGGCGGCCCGGCTGCGATCCTTGCGCAGTTTGCTCAGTTGCTCGCTAAGATTGGTAAATTCTTTGGAGTCTTCCGGTTCGAGTTTTTCTTTTTGGCGGATGGCCTCCAGTTTGCGCTCCAGATCGTTTTCCTGTTTATCCCATTTCTCGTCGAAGACCAATTGCTCGAGCTTCACCCGGCTGTTTGCGCTGTCCACGGCCCGAACCGCCACCACGTCGCATCCCCGACTAAGAATCACCGAAACCAGCCCCAGGGCCCAAAGTACGCGGCCGGTAAGCAACATGGCCTTTCGGGCTTCCATATTCCGTAGCGACGCCCTGGCCGAGGAGAACAACCGAGGGGGATTCGAGCTGGGCGCTGCGGTCGGCTGGACTTCAGGGATGACCTCGGGCACCAGGAACGAATCGCCGCAGGTGGGGCAACTAACCCGTTTGCCCAGGTGAACCTCGGTAACAATAACACGATGCCCATTGGGGCAAGTAATGACGTGATTCATTGCCGAGCCTTTCCCACTGGCGTGTCGCTTGGGTGCCGATGGCGCCGAGCGGCCTCCATTGGAAAAAACGCCGCACCGGCAGGGTTGGTCATGACCAACTCGGCACAGCACCCTAGCTAGTATACTTCGCTGCCGCAGACTGAGTATTGGTGTAGACCATAAGTCATTTACTTTACCGCCCCAAGCCGGAAGGCAAGCATCGGCCCGGCAGGAACGCGGCCGACACTGGTACTTGTCTTTCCTACTTTGTACACTACAGGCCGTCGTCGGGTGCAGGTCGTGGCGAGCTTTTCTTTGAACGAAGGGATTCTCTTATGCCAATAGGTCGGGCAGTTTGGGTGTGTTTGCTGCTGTGGGCGTCGTTTGCCTGGTGCGCGGACAAACCCAGGCTGAATGTGCTGTTCATCGCTGTGGACGACTTGCGGCCGGAGGCCGGCTGCTACGGCAACCCGGTCATCCGCACACCGGCGATAGACCGGCTGGCCAGGCAAGGGACTGTTTTTCTCCGGGCGTATTGCCAGCAGGCCGTTTGCAGTCCGTCGCGGACATCGCTGCTATTGGGGCGCCGTCCGGACACAACCAGGATCTATGACCTGCAAACGCACTTCCGCAAATACTTGCCCGATGTGGTCACGCTGCCGCAGCATTTCAAGCAATACGGTTATCACACGCAGGCCTTGAGTAAGATATATCACGGCGGTTTGGACGATCCGGCCAGTTGGAGCGTGCCGCATTGGAATCCGCCCGGGCCGGGCTATGGCAAGCCCGAGACCCTGGAAGACCTGAACCAGCAGCAGAAGAAGCTGCGCGCGGAGTTCAAAGGCCCGGCCGTGGAGGTGCTGGAGCGCGACGCGAAGACGGGCATGGCGTTGAAGGTTTCGCCGGCCCGCTACCGCGCCCGTGGCCCTGCCTGGGAAGACCCAGACGTACCCGACGAAGCATTGCCGGATGGCAAGACGACCGTCCGGGCAATCGAGTTGTTGCAGCAACTGAAGGACACGCCGTTTTTCCTGGCCGTTGGGTATTTGAAGCCGCACTTGCCGTTTGTCGCGCCCAAAAAGTACTTCGATCTGTACAAGCGCGAGCAACTGCGGCTGGCGGCCAACCCATTTCCGCCCAAGGACGTGCCTACGCTGGCGCTGACCAACTGGGGCGAGCTGCGCTCCTACAAAGGCATTCCCGCCGAAGGGCCGCTGCCTGACCCAGTTGCGCTGGACTTGATTGAAGCTTATTACGCATCGGTCAGCTACATCGACGCCCAAGTTGGTCGGCTGCTGGACGAGTTGGAGCGGCTGGGCTTGCGCGACAAAACCGTTGTGGTAATGTGGGGCGATCACGGATGGCACCTGGGCGAACACGGGCTGTGGTGCAAACACACCAACTTCGAGGTGGCGACGCGCAGTTTTCTGATCGTCAGCGCCCCGGGACAGAAGAAGCCCGGGGCGAAGACCAACGCGCTGGTGGAGTTCGTGGACATCTACCCCACTTTGTGCCAATTGTGCGGGTTGCCCATGCCCGACGGGCTGGAAGGCACCAGCTTCGCCCCGCTGCTGGATGATCCCGATCGCCCCTGGAAAACCGCAGCGTTCAGCCAATATCCTCGAGGGAAGATAATGGGCTATTCGATGCGCACCGACCGCTATCGCTACACCGAGTGGCGCGATCCCAAGGCTGAACGGCCGGTAGCCGTGGAACTTTACGATTACCAGACCGACCCGGCAGGGAACGTGAACATCGCGGCCAGCCCAGAAGCCGCGAAGCTGATCGAGCAACTCGGCCAGCAGCTCAAGGCAGGCTGGCAGAAGGCAGGTCCCCGCTGAGCTTTGCCGCCGGCGCTGGGCTTCGCTGCCGCCTCCGAGCTTTGCCCCCAGCACCGCGCTGTGTTGCGGCCTAACGCTGCCTACGGCCGCAACCAAATGGCGTTTATGAAGGAACGCGCTGCGGTCAGGCGGAGGAACGCGCTGCGGTCAGGCGGAGGAACGCGCTGCGGTCAGGCGGAGGGGCGCGCTGCGGTCGCGGCGATTGTGTGTTTGGGCAATGGCCGTCCCATTGTCA
>Ga0129299_1001096_pt1 | contig 18029 bp, 12 predicted proteins | sample ConPoolayeCmetaG_FD_94477 | JGI IMG/M metagenome (GOLD analysis project Ga0129299, IMG submission 94477) | Hot spring microbial mat communities from California, USA to study Microbial Dark Matter (Phase II) - Cone Pool mat layer C metaG ...
CCGCTACTCGGGCCACCCTCAAGGCGATCGGCGACGGCTGCGAGATGTTCAGCGGCGTCGAGAAAAAGTATCCGGTTTCCCGGGGCAGGAACCCCTTCGAGGGGAGCGGCAACGTGTACCTGTCCGGAGCGCAATGGCTGGTCGTTCAGCTCGTCGGCGCAGACCTGCTCGGTTACGTCCGCCCGATCCCGCAGAACGACACCAACGCGGACGGCATCATCGACCAGGCTGACTGGCTCGCCTGGTATGAGCACGACGCCGACTATCACCGCGAAGTCCCCTGCGTCCCGGTCGAGGGGAAGCTGGCGCAATCGCCGAAAATGTACTACGACCAGCACCCTTACGTCGGTGAGGTTCCGGCGAGCCTGAAAGAGGGCACCGGCGGTTCGTCCGACTGGAACAACGGCGCGATCCCCTTCTTCGTCGATTCGTTCGGCTACCCGATCCTCTACTACGCCGCCAACCCGTATGCCAAGCAGATCGTCTCGCTGAACGTGAACAACAACCAGGTCGGCGTCTACGACCAGACCGACAACGCGGCTTTCACCGGCAGCGAGGGCGGCTATGGCTTCTACACCACTGCCGAACCCGGCTGGGACTTAGGCGCCGGTGCGTATCAGCAGAATGCGCCGAAGTACCATCCGCTGGGGATGCTGGGTTACTATTCGCCCACACAAACCGACCCGCCCAATCAGAAGTCGTTTGCGTACTTCATCTTCGATCGGAGCCTCTATGACATGACGGACAAAGGCAGCGGCGGGCGGATCGAGCCGTTGCGCAAGGATTCGTTTCTGCTGATCTCGCCGGGCGCCGACGCGCGCTACGGCACGCTGGATGACGTGCGGAACTTCTAGGGCCCGCACGCGGCAGGAGTAGCAGTCATGCGGTTTCAGACCGGCATAGCCAGCAGGCGCGGAGCACGGCGGGGCTTCACGCTCATCGAGCTGATGGTGGTGGTGGTCATCATCGCCATCCTGATCGGCATCCTGATTCCGGCGGTCGGGGCGGTGAAAAGGTCCGCGCGCAATACGCAGACGCAGGCCATCCTCGGCACGCTCGGCACCGGCCTGGAGAGCTTCCGGGCTGAGCAGAAGATCGGCGGCGGGTACCCGCCGTCTTATTCGGATGCGGTGATTGGAAGCGGCGATCAGGGCAAGGTTCGCAGCCCGTATACGGCGTTGGGCGGGCCGCAGTGGTTTGATATCACCGGTGCGGGGCTGCTCGTCTGGGCGCTGCTGGGTGCGGACCAGCTCGGCACGCCCGGGTTCCAGCCGTTCCGGACCAACAACAACGAACGTCTGTGGTATCGGGACAGCGACGCCACCAATACAGGCAACGACCCCACGGCGAGCGGGGCCTACGCATTGCGCTCGGACGACCAGCGGCCGCTGCATCCGCGTTACGGTCCGTATGTGGACGCCAGCAAGGTCCAGGTCACGCAGTGGGATCGGCAGCAGAGCAAGTTTGTGATCCCGGCGGAGGCCGAGGCGAACCCCAACTCCAATCCCTCGCGCGACTACCCGCTGCTGCTGGACGGGTTCGGATTCCCGATCCTGTACTGGCGTGCCGACACTGCCGGCGTGCAGATCGCCGATGCGGACCGCTTTAATGCCTCGGGTTCCAACCGCGGCATTTATCACTGGGAAGACAACATGGAGCTGATCCGGGACAATGGTTCGAATCGGCTGGTTCTGCGGCCGGGGGCGGATGATCACAGTCTGGATTTCAACAACACCAGCCCGACCTGGTACCAGGGTTACGACCCGGTCAACAACCTGCCGGACGACGCCGTTTCGTTCGTCCGGTTCATCATGAACATGGGCGTGAAGGCCCGGCTCACACCCCATCGGGCGGATTCGTATCTGCTGGTCAGCCCCGGCGATGACGGCGTTTACGGCACGGGGGATGACATCGCCAACTTCGAGCATAACGGAAGATGAGCAAGGCAGCGACGAAGCGAAGGAGCCGCGAAGCGACGAACGGGGGTCCTGGCGCGCGCGGCGCCTTCACGCTGGTCGAGCTGCTCGTCGTCATCGTCGTCATCGGCGTGCTGGTCGCGGCGCTGGTCATGCTCGGCGGACGGGTCGTCGGCGGCCAGAAGGCCACCACCACCAAGAGCATCATGCAGAACGTCCGGATGGCCATCGACCAGTTCGCCACCGAAGATCCGCTTCGCGCGGCGTACAACAACCCCAAGCTGCGGCATCCGCAGGGCGGGCTGATCGGTCGGACCTTCGGCCCGTATCCGCCCTATCAGCTCGAGAACCCCGACAACTCCGTCGCCCAGATGGTCGAGCGGGCGCATGTGTTGACCGGTCCGGACGCGCATCGCCCGGTCGACCTGTCGGAGCGGTTGTACGCCGACTTCAAGGGCAACCCTACCCTGTTTCCCGACCCCCACTGGTACGTGCGGATCGCGGACGGCGGTGCCGCCGGCAACCGCAACAACGACATGCGCGCTCTGTACTCGTACCTCGCGGTGTACTGCCCGGGAGTTCTTAATCAGGTTCCGCAAAGCGCGGTGGCGCGCTTGCCCGAGAACACTCCGGCCAGCCCGGAGATGGTCAACCCGACGGGGCAGGGGTTCGGTGCTCAGGCCGCCGGCAAGATCGATGTATTCGGCATCTGCGACGCCTGGGGCGTCCCACTCGATTACTTTCTATGCGTCAAGCTGGAATACAAGATCGGCCCCGATGGCGTTACGCAGCAATGGATGGTGACCGACCGGATTCCGGTGTTGCGCTCGCGCGGCGTATCGCGGGAGGCGTTCGACGCGGGCGGGGATGCGCCGGGAGATTGGATTCTGAGCGAGCCGTTTCCGCAGCCGGCGGCGGGAGTCGACCCGGACACCGGCCAGGCGCTCGGGAACAACGCGCAGTTGAGCGGCTGGGCCTGGGCGGTGCCGCAGGCGCATGAGAAGGATACGTACGTCCCGAAATAGGAGCAGCCACAGGGAGCTTCCGGTCGGCGGTGGCCGGCATGGGCGCGGCTGGGTTTTTGGAGCGTGACGGTGCGGTCGAGACGGTTCAGCGTGGTCTCCGTGCGGATGGCGCGACCTGCGTTCACCATCGTCGAGCTCATCGTCGTCATCAGCGTCATCGTGCTGATCCTGGCCATCGCCATCCCCGGCCTTTCAACCATCACCGCCGACTCGCGCTTCAACGAGGTCACCCAGACCGTCAACGGTGCGCTGACGGCGGCGTACTATCGGGCGCTGGCGGACGGTAACCTCACCGCGGTGCGATTCCTGCCGGCAGAATGGGACGAGCCGGAGGCGGACCCGACCCGCCAGGCGGTCGGCCGCATGCACCTGGTGACCTACGTCTACCGTTGGACCAGCGCGGCGGATCCGAACGATTCGAGCGCCGTCGTGTTCGGCGAGTATTTCCGGCGCCAGGAGGGCAGCGCTTCGGTTCGACTCCCGCCGAATCTGTGGGTCGCGCCGGTCGAGGCGCTGGACACGCAGCAGCGCAGGGTCGTGGGCAACGGGGGCCGGGAGCAGTCGTACGGCAACTTCGGGCGGGATTTTGTGCTGAGCGGCAAGCCGGGCAGCTTCGACCTCGACGCGGCCTGGAACAATAACACCCCCGGCGATTTGCTTCAGGCCGACGACTTCCTGATCGTCTTCGAGCCGGACAGCGGCCTGCGAAGCCTGGTCAGTCTTAACCGGCTCAAGGCGTACGTGCCCGTGGGCCATGGTTACGGCGCGATCGAAGGCACGGAGACCGACCGGGACCGCGAGGGACACGCTTACCAGCGATACAACTTCGCCGGCATCGCGGTGTATGAGCGCCCCGGATTCGTCGAGCTGGGCGAGGACCCCGCGGCACGCCAGGACTATCTGCGCCAACGCAGCCGGCCGTATCTGGTGCATCGTCGCGGCGGCGGGCTGGTGATGGGCACCCGGCAGTACGCCGGAGATTGAGAGCGATTATGTTTGAGCGAGCGACCGACAGGAGGTGTGCCGGCGGGCGGGGTCGCCGGGCGTTCAGCATGGCCGAGCTGATGATCGCCCTGATCATTCTGGGCTTCGGCCTGCTGGTGATCGGAGCGGCACTTCCGGTCGGGCTGACGTACACGCGCAAGACGGTGGAGCGCTCGACCGGCGAGGCCGCCGCTGCGCATGCCTTGGACGTAATCGAGCAGCAGGTGCGGCTGTGCCGCGATGTTCTGGACGATCAGTGGGACGATTGGGGCGGGCTGCCCGGCACGCTGCGCTACCGCGCGGATTTGTTCTGCCCGCGGGACCCGAACACCGGCGAGCCGGCCATGGATGGGGCGCGCATGTACGAGCCGCGGATCAAGGTCCGCCCGCTGCTGCCGGTGCCGATCGATCCGAGCAACCCGGATGCGTCGTATCAGCCCGGCACCCCGGGGGCGTATCACGATCTCGAGAAGTCGATCAAGAACTGGCTGTCGCAGTATGGGGGCTCGGGGAACTACGAGGAGCGTAAGGAGTGGGACGCATTTACTGCGAACAGCAACTGGGCCGCACCGTCGATCCCGTCGATCCTCGCCGTCTATCCGCCCATCTCGATATCCGTGGTGCAAAACAACGTAGCCTTCGCCGCCGATGAGTTCTTCGCCGACGCTTATAAGCGCGTGCAGGTCCCGCCGGGTGCCTGCCGGCAGGCGCTGGACCGGCGCGTGTCATGGGTGGCGTTCTACCGGCGGGTTTCCTACGCGCAGGACAGCGATCCGCGGCTTTACGAGTTCGTCACCGTCGCGGTGCGGATGTCCGCTCAGCGTCGCGGGTTCCTGCGTCCGTCGGGCGGGAGCGTGCCCACGATGGAACCGGGCCCAACTCTGGGCAGCAGCCTGGAAACCGTCTCGCCCGTGCCGTGGCTGGTGACGTTCACGCAGTTGCCTTTGCTGATTCAGGGCACCGACTATGGCGCTGAAGACAATCGCCCGCTGAATCCCGGCTTCGTCGATCCGGCCACGCTGACGTTCTACGCCAGCCCTCTGGTCGCCCGGGTGCTGCCGCCGGGGAGCATTTTCATTCCGGCGGTCAACGACTCGGCGCCCAGCGCCGTTCCGGGCAACACGCAGTACGCGGGCTTTGTGCCGCATGCGCCGGAGACGCTGCCGATCTACGAAGTCCTCGAGCGCAAGCAGGTGGGCGACAACGCCTTTCAGATCGTCGTCAAGAACAACGGGTTCTATCCCTGGGTCGCGCAAGGCGCGCCGGCCACCGCCTGGCCGGTGTGGGTCATCCCGCCGGCATTCACCGGCGAATTCGATCTCGATGCGGATAGCTACCCGGTATTCGAAGACCGCTCGCCGATACTGGCGGTCGCTCGGCGGATCATCTGGCTGCCTGAGGTGCCATGAGCGCGCGGCGAAACAACCTGGTCTGCGGCTTCACGCTCATCGAGATGCTCGTCTCGCTCGCCGTGCTCGGCCTGGCCTTGACCATCGTTGGCGTGGTCTTCTCCGTCGCCACCAATACGACCCGTCAGGCGGCGGCGTACTCGGAGGTGCAGAACTGGCTGCGGCAATTCACGGTCCAGCTCGAAGAGGACCTGAAGTACTGCGAGCCGGCCAGCAGCGTGCTCGTCCTGGTCGGTCGGACCCAGGCCGCCGCCCTGACGCAGGCGGACCTCGACGCCCGCCGGTATTACCGCGTTCTGGTGGGGGACCAGGTGCCGGTCGGTTACGATCCCGAGTTCAACCCGACCCTGAACATCAACTACAGTGACCCGCGGGCGGACATTCTGATGTTCTTCACCGGCCGCTTGGTGCGCTCGCAGGCGCCGCCGCGCCAGAAGCCCAGCTACGGCCTGCCGCTGGCCTGCTACGAGGGGGCTAAGCTCGGCCCGCTGCTCGTCGTCTACGGCCACGCCGCACTGGACGATGCGGTCTGGAGCGGCAGCGGCTACGACTTCGCGGGCAGCCGCCAGCATATCGAGCAGACGGTTGACGGCGGGTATGACCCGTACCGGCTCAGCCGTCTTCCGGCCAACCGCTGGCATCTGGCCCGTCGGGCGACGATCGTCCAGCCCGACGGCTCGACGGGGAACATCTCGTTCAACTCTGCGACGCGCAACCGGTTGGCGCGCTGTGTGCCGGAGCAGGGCGGCCAGTGGATGCCGGGCGACGCCGCGTATCTGGATGTGCCGGAGCTGCTGGCGCGGCTGAACCCTTCCGCGCACTGGTCGGCCTGGACGGCGCTGGCCAGCCCGTACAACTTCGACGGCGACGGTCATTGGGCCCCGGTCCGCCCGGCGCTGCGTTCGCTGCTGTACGCGGCGGAGTCGGAGTCGGAGGCGCGACACCACGTGGCCACGGTGGTCGAGAATCCGCCGGTGGACCTCCAGACGAACCTGGGGGTGCAGATGCTGCCCGGGTGCGTGTGGTTCCAGGTGGAGTTCCTGATGCCGGAGGACCCGCGGAACAGCTTGGACTACTCCCCGCCGCCTACCAGCCCTGCCGACGTCAGCCAGCGCTACGACCTGCCGCGCTGGACGCCGGTCGAGCCGGGGCAGACCTACGTCTTCGTGCCGGACACGGCGGAGAATCGGGAGTTGGTGGTGGCCGATCCGATGGGTTCGGGCCGGTTGCTGACGTTTGCCAAGTTGGACAAAGACGGGCCGAATAACGTGGCGAATCGCCGCGTGCGGATGTGGCCGTATGCGATCCGCGTGACGGTACGGGTGATTGATCGGCAGGGTCGGCTGGAAGAGCCGCTGGTGCGGAGCATTGTTCACCGGTTCGACTGAGCGCGCTGAACGGAGCCGCGACCGTAAGGTCGCCGCAGGCGACTCGCCGTGACGAGGAGCGTTGTTTCCGAGCCGCGACCGTGAGGGAGCGGTTCTTGCGAAGGCTTGCCGAGCCGCAGGCAAGCGGTCGGCGGTTGCAGGGACGTGCGGTTTTACCGGGCATGGCGGCAGTCTTGGGAAAGCTGGGAACGTTGACTGCGGCGGCAGAATTCGGATGGAGAAGAGGCGCATAAGGGCTTTTTCTTAGCGAGGTTAGGTGCCAGATGCTCGGCAGGCTGAGGACAAAGCGGCGAGCCACGCTCCTGATGATGGTGGTAGGGCTGCTGGCCGCGCTGTTTCTGATCGTCTCCGCCTACATCGCCCTGGCGCGCTTCGACAATCTGACCCTTCAGAGTACACAGCAGGCCCAGGCGGTCGATCAGGTCGTCCAGAGCCTTACCAGCGTGGTGCTGTCGGCCATTCGCGAGGCGTGGGCCGACGGCGACGGCAACCTGCTGGCTGGCGGCCGCGAAGACCCGAACGGGAGCGTCGTCCGCAAGGGCTACCTCGATGTCGACGTGCCCGGCTATGAGGGCTCCCGGTTCCTGGCCGGTCCGGCACCGGTGCGCGACGTGCAGCTCTCGCTGCCAACAGATGGTTTCGGACAGTTGCGATGCTACCGCCAGACGGTTTCCTCCTTCGACGACACTGAGGCTCCCAGGCACGTGCGTCTGCGCGAGTTCGCCGGCCAGCCCGGACTGCTGCTCGAAGACGCCACGGACGGCGCCGACGCAGAGCTGGACCCTAACGACGTCATCCGCAACGCTCGGCGGCCGTTCATGGACGCCGACGCCGACGGCATCCCGGATTCGTTCTTCGTCGGTACCAGCAGCCTGACGGACATCGCCAATGCCGTCGCCGGCAAGCCGGCCCGTGCTCCCGGCGGAGAGTTCGACCCCAGCGCCATCGGCGATCCGAACTCCGACCCGCTGGCGGCGATGTGGCTGCGCTTCGATGGGCAGGCCCGGTACGAGGTGGCGGTCAAGGTCGTCTCCAACGGCGGGATGGTGGCGCTGGCTTCGCCCGGCGACGCGCAGAGCTACCACGTTTGGAACCGGCAGTTCGTGACCGAGATGTTCAACTGGGTCAAGCATCCGCGCGACACCAACCGGCTTACGTACAACGCCTGGGCCAACGCGCGCTTCCAGGAGCTGGCGGCTCAGGCCGGCGCCGTTGAAGCATTCTTGCGCAATCGCGGGGGCGTGCTGGCCACCTACGCCGAGTATCTGGGGCGGGGCGTGCCGGAGGTCCTCCGGCTGCTGGAGGACCCCCGCTACGGCTTCTTCTATACGTTCGTGCCTACGAACCAGTGGGCCTCCGCTCAGCCGACGCTCTATCAGCGCTTCAACCTGGCCACGCTGGACAAGCAAGGGGCCGCGAACGAATGGAACCTGTGGCGCTTCGGCAGCGGCCTCGACCCGGATGCTTTCAACTATTGGTTTGCCGGCCTGGGCGAGCCCGACCCGCGCAAGTACTACTTCCCGCGTCAGCACATCACCACGATCAGCTACAGCGACGAGCTGGCCCGCGAGATCGATCCGCAAGCCCCGGCCGATCCCAATAACCCTGATGCGCTGGGCATCTACCCCGGTCAGCCGAAGTTCTATCTGGGCCAGATCGCGGCGGCGTTCGACCAGAACGGCTACTTCGTGGAGGAGGCTGGGCAGGCGATCATCCGCCGACTGGCGAAGTACTACTACGAGATGCTGAGCGACTACGACGGCTGGGGGGACGATACCAACGTGGATTCTGACGGGCCGGTACCGGCCCCGTGCTGGTCGGTGGTCTCGCCCCGGCAGCAGGCGATGATGCTGGCGGTGAACACGGTGGCGTTCGCCGCGCCGCGCAGCCCGACGCGTCCCGGCTTCATTGACGCCGTCTGGTACACGGACGACGCCAGCGGCCGCACCTATGTCGGCTACGCTCCGCAGCTTTTCATCACGCAGGCGATCGCGTACTGCGAGGGCGGCACGGACGGCCGCATCGCTGTGGCGGTCGAGCTCTTCAACCCCAACGAGCCGGACGCAGATGCCGATCCGAGCATACGCTTCAACAACCCGCAGGACGATTTCGCCCTCGACCTGACGCAGTTCGCCCTGAGCGTGCACAGCCCCGGCGAGCAGCCGGACTGGCATTCGCTGAGCGGGGCGATCGGCGCGCAACAAATGACCGGGCGGAACTTCGTGACCATCGCGATCGACGACGGCGGGAACACCGAGTGGCACAACCACAGCGCCTACATCGACGGGTTTGTTACCGCTACCAACCCGGTCAACGTGTACACCGACGCCGGCGGCCGCCGGCAGCTTGACGTCAGCCTGGCGCGCATGGACAGCCAGGGCCGTTTCTGGCTTGTCGACCGACTGACCATTGGCGACCGGGCGAGCGCGCCGATTCCCCCGCCGTTGGGCAGCCAGGAGCCCATCTGGGTGGCCGATTATTACCGCGACGCCGCCGAGGAACCGCATTTCGGCGGCGACTGGAACGGGGACGGTGTGCCGGATGCCGGCAACCTGGCGCGCTGGCGCATGGTCGTGGATATCCATGACGGCGAGGTGGAAGATGAGGATCCCAATGAGAGCATCGACCTGGGGCCGTACGCGGCGCGGCTGAACAACCCGGCGCCGCAAGCGTCGCGTCGGGCGCCCAGCGTGCCGCTGTGCACCATGAACGCCGGTGCGGGCCTGATGCAGACGGCGATCCATGGCGACTATCGGCCGGCCTCGTTTCCGACGGTGGGCTTCCTGCTGTTTGTGCCGCGATTCTGCACCGTCTACTCGCCGGCGCTGGGGCGCTTCCTGCCGACGGGCGAGGTGCTCCGCAAGCAGTGGGAGCGCACGATTGACGAAGGCGTTTACGACGCCGCGGGCGGTATCTACCCGGCCGACTTCGGCCACATGCCGATCTTCGACAATCACCAGGGGGCTCGCGCCGACAAGGCCTATTTCGGCAAGGATCGGGCCGGCCGGATCCCCTGGGGCCTGCTAATCTTCGATTACTTCACCACGCTGAACCCTTACGCGGATGAAGACGGAGACGGCCAGCCGGACCTCGATCTGTGGCGCGTGCCCGGCCGGATCAACGTCAACACCGCACCATGGTACGTGCTGGCCGGCCTGCCCGTGCTGAGCCCGACCACCCAGGTCAGCCGGGAGGCTTCGCCGGCGTTCTGGAGCCGCAAGTCCGGCGTGCTGGTCGGGCCGGTGCGTGACCCGGGCAGCTTCCCGAACCTGCCGAACAACACGCTGCACCGCTTCGACGACCCGAACGCCCCGGGCGTGAACCCGCCGTCGCGGCTGTATGTTGACCCCGCCAACGGCTGGTATCGTTTGGGCCCGTACCTGGCACAGGCGATCGCGTCGTATCGTGACCGGCTGCAATACTCATCGCCGACGTACAACCCGCTGTGGGCCGCATACGCGCGCAACGAGGGCGGCTTCTATCGCAAACAGATCAGCGGTGAAGGTGAATTCGAAGGGTATCCGTACGGCCCCATCCGGCGCGAGGGCGGCAAGTACGGTTTGCTCGGCCTCGGCGAGCTGGCGAATGTGTACGGCTTTGAGTCGCCGGTACTGGTGCACAATTCCACGGGCGGCGCGGCGAACACGCTGTACAACCCGCTGGGGCGGCCCAACAACGGGTATCAGGCCACCATTCAGCCGGACTTCTTCAAGGCGGTCAGCCTCATGGCTCTGCTGGACACGCACTTCCTGACGACGCGCAGTAACACGTTCACGGTCTACATCTCGCTGATGGACCGCGACGAGGACCGCCAGCAGTCCAGCCTGCGCGTGCAGATGACCGTGGACCGCAGCAACCTGCTGCCCAGGTTGCTGACGGACGCAAGCGGCGAGCCGCTGTTGCAGGACACGAACGGCGACGGACAGGCCGACAGCCCGGTCATCATCCAGAGCAGCGGGCCGCCGGAAGTCATCACGCGGCTGGAGTCAAGCTACTTCAACACCCAGTCTGACTGACCGGCCGGCGCGGGCGGCCTTCGGTTCTGCGCAGGGCGGCGGTTTGGCCATACAATGCAGCCAGCGTGTCGTCGGTGCGTCCACTGGCGGTGGAGACCTCGCGGCGGCCGGTCGGCTGGCTTGTCCGAGCCGCGGGCGACAGCTCGCCACGGCGAGTCGCCTGCGGCGACCCGCGGACTGGCCGTCGGGTTGCGCCGACGGCTCGGAGCGAGCGCGTTCGCCCGCGTCAGACACATCAGGCTGACCCCGTGCGCGTGAATCTGGCACCCCGACAGTGACCCGGCCCCGATTCGTCGTAGAATGCCGCTACCATGGCCGAGATGTGTCTGCTGGCGGTGGAGACCTCGCAGCGGCCGGGCGGCGTGGCCCTGGCCGTCGGTGACGCTGCGCCCGTCGGCCGGCCGCTCACCGCCGATCGGGCTAACGCGGCCGAGCTCTTCCCGGCGATCGAGCAGTTGCTGCGGGAGGCGGGTCGCCGCCTGTTGGACGTCACCGTCCTTGCGTACTCGTGCGGTCCGGGGAGCTTCACCGGCCTGCGGGTGGCGGCCACACTCGGGCGCATGCTCCAGTCGACCGTCGGGTGCCGCGTCGTCGCCGTGCCCACGCTGGAGGTCATCGCCCGCAACGCGCTCGCGCATCCGCAGCGGCCGCGGCGGTTGGCGGTGATGCTCGACGCTCGGCGTGGACAGGTCTTCGGCGGGCTGTTCGAGCGGCTTGGCGAAGAGCTGGTCACCCTGGTCCCGGCCGGGCTTTTCGAACCGCAGGCCTGGCTGCGCGAACTGGGCAGCCCGTTATGGGTCCTCGGGGCGGGGGTGGGGAGCATCGCCGCGGCGATCGTCGCCGGCGCCACGGTGCTCGAGGAGAGCTACTGGCCTGCGCGGGCCGAGCAGGTGGCGGCGATCGGGGTGCGTCTGGCCGCCGCGGGCCGTTTCTGCTCGCCGGAGCAGATTGTGCCGTTGTACATCCGGCCGCCGGAGTGCGAGGAGGTGTACGAGCGGCGTCGGGCGGCGGCGCGGGAGCGGCGAGGGGAGTAGGCGGTGCTTCAAGTTGTCCGGTCGGGGGATTAGTATGCGCGGTCCGCGCGTACCCGGCAGCGCGGTAGGGCGGTGCGGAGCGGGGTTGAGCCGGTTGCAGCGCCGGGGCGATTCGAGTTCAGGGAAGCGAGCATCATGGGCAAGCCGCTGATCGAGTGTGTGCCGAACTTCAGCGAGGGGCGGGACCTCACGGTAATCAAGCAGATCACCGACGCGATTGAAAGCGTCGAGGGAATCAGCCTGCTGGATGTCGATCCGGGGCAGGCGACCAACCGCACGGTGGTCACGTTCGTGGGTGAGCCGGAGGCGGTGGTCGAGGCGGCCGTGCGGGCCGGCCGCAAGGCCTACGAGCTGATCGATATGAGCAAGCACAAGGGGGCGCATCCGCGCTTCGGTGCCATGGACGTCTGCCCGCTGGTGCCGGTGGCGGACATCACCATGGAACAGGTCGTGCCGCATGCGCGCCGGGTCGGCCAGCGACTGGCCGACGAGGTCGGGGTGAGCGGCTATTACTATGAGTACGCCGCCACCTGCGAGGAGCGCCGCAATCTGGCTGCGGTCCGGGCCGGGGAGTATGAAGGCTTGCCCGAGAAGCTGGCCGATCCGCGCTGGAAGCCCGATTTCGGACCGGCCCGGTTCAACCCCAAGTATGGTGTGACGGCGGTGGGGGCGCGCGAGTTCCTGGTCGCGTACAACGTCAACCTGAACACGAAGTCGAAGGACCGCGCGAACGAGGTGGCCATGGAGGTCCGCGAGCAGGGCCGCCCCAAACGCGATCCGGTAACCGGGAATGTGCTGCGCGACGAAAAGGGCGAGCGCATCATGATCCCCGGCACGCTCAAGTGCGTAAAAGGCATCGGCTGGTACATTCAGGAATACGGCATTGCCCAGGTCTCGATGAACCTGACCAATCTCTCGGTCACGCCGGTGCACGTGGCGTTCGAGGAATGCCGCCGGGTCGCCCGCGAGAAAGGCCTGCGCGTGACCGGCTCGGAGCTGGTCGGGCTGATCCCGCTGAAGGCCATGCTGGAGGCCGGGCGGTATTACCTGAAGAAGCAGCGGCGCTCCTGTGGCGTGTCCGATCGCGAACTGGTCACGATTGCGATCAAGTCACTCGGGCTGAACGACCTCTATCAGTTCAAGCCGGAAGAGAAGATCATTGAATACGCGATCGCCGACAAGAAGCGCAGGAAGCTGGTCGATCTGTCGGTGCGGGACTTTGTGGAGGAGACCGCATCGGAGTCGCCGGCCCCCGGGGGCGGGTCGGTTTCCGCGGCGGCCGGCGCGATGGGGGCCGCGCTGGGCACGATGGTGGCGAATCTCTCGGCGGCCAAGAAGGGGAAGGAGTGGGAAGAGCGGTGGGAGGAGTTTTCGAACTGGGCCGAGCGGGGCAAGGCGGCGCATGCCGAGCTGCTGCGGCTGATCGACGACGACACCGACGCCTTCAACAAGATCATGGCCGCTTTCGGTCTGCCCAAGGGCACTGATGAGGAGCAAGCGGCGCGGTCGGCGGCGATTCAGGCGGCCACGCGCGAGGCGATCCTGGTTCCGCTGCGAGTGATGGAGGTGTCGCTGGAAGCGATGGAGGTGGCCAAGGCGATGGCTGAATCCGGTCTGCCCGCGTCGGTCTCGGACGCCGGCTGCGCGGCGCTGGCCTGCCGGACGGCGGTCCTGGGAGCGCACCTGAACGTGAAGATCAACGCGGTGCAGGTGACCGACCGGGCCTGGGCCGAAGATATTCTGGCGCGCAGCCGCCAGATTGAAGAGCGGGCCGTCGCTCTTGAGGGGGAGATTCTCGAGGTCGTCAACCGCAAGATCGCGCCTTCGGCGGGCTGAGTTCGGCCGCCGAGAGGTACGCTCCGCAGTGCCCGCCGCCTGACAAGCTCGCCGACCGGGACTATGCTGTGCGCATGAATATGCCGGCGGTCAACCAGGCCAAGCTGATGGATGGGCGGGCTTTGGCGCAGCGCATTCTGGCCGGGGCCGGCGAGAAGGTTCGGCGAATCCGCGAACAGACCGGGGTGACCGCGACGCTGGCCACCGTGCTGGTGGGGGATGATCCGGCTTCGGCGACGTATGTCCACATGAAGCGCAAGCGCTGCGAGGAAGTCGGCATGCGCTCGCTGGCGCTGGAGCTGCCCGCGGATATCAGCACGGAGCGGCTGATCGCCGAAATCGACAAACTGGTTGCCGATCCCGCGGTGCACGGCATTCTGGTCCAGCATCCAGTGCCCAAACCCATCGACAAACGCGCCGCCTTCGAGCGCATCCCGCTGGCCAAGGATGTGGACGGGGTCAGTTCGGCGGCGTTGGGCCGTGTCATTCTCGGTATGCCGGCGTTTGTTCCCTGCACGCCCGCCGGCATCATGCGGCTGCTGCGGGAGTATGAGGTCGAGCTTGACGGGGCGCACGCGGTGGTGATCGGGCGCAGTCCGATCCTCGGCCGCCCGATGGCTTCCATGCTCATCAACGCGCATGCCACGGTGACGCTGTGCCACTCGCGTACCCGCGCGCTGCCCAGCATCGTCCGCAACGCCGACGTGCTCATCGTCGCCGTCGGCAAACCCCACTTCGTCAAGGGCGGCTGGATCAAGACCGGAGCCGTGGTCGTCGACGCCGGCTACAACCCGGGCAACGTCGGCGACGTGGACTTCGCGGGCGCTCTCGAGCCGGCCTCGCTGATCACCCCCGTCCCCGGCGGCGTCGGACCCATGACCATCGCGACCCTCATCGACCAGACGGCCGACGCGGCGGCGCAGCAGCTCGGGGTGAAGCTGTGATCCGGGTCGGCGGCGACCGGGCGTCCCGCACGCCGCGGCCCGCCATCAAGATATTCTAGAACATCTTGACACAGCCTCCGTGCGGCGGCTAGAATCCGGCAATATCGGGAAAGCTACCCGGAGAGCCGCATGAACAACCTGTCGCAGGAACTCATGACGCCCCACGAAGCCGCCCGCTGGTTCCGCCGCTCGCCCTCCTGGCTCCGTCAGCAGGCCGATTTGCTGCGCCTGCGCGCCGCCGGCGGTCAGCCGCTGTTTCATGTCGCCGTCTGTCGGGCCTACGTGCTCGGCCGGCTGTGCGGGCTGGAATCTGCCGCCTTGCGGGAATTGCAGATCCGGTCTTTGACCGCGGCCTGCGGTCTGCCCGAACAGCAGGAGCTCCTGGCCAGGCTGGACTCCCCATCGCCGGAGGAAGAGCCGCGCCCGGCTTTGCAGGAAGCGGTTTGACCCTGGTGGGGCGGCGCCGGCGGAAGTGGCTTCACGCCTGCGGCGTTTGCCTGGCAACCTGCAACGCATCGCGCAGGTCGATGGCGTTTTCGTAGATTGCGCGACCGATAACCACGCCGGCCAGCTTCAACGCCGCCAGCCGGCGCACATCTTCCAGGTCTGTCACCCCGCCCGAGGCGACGACCGGCACGGCTGACCTGGCGGCCAGGATGCGTATCGCCTCGATGTTTGGCCCGAGCAGCAGGCCGTCGCGCCCGATGTCGGTGTAAACGATGGCGGCCAGCGGCCAGTCGGCCACGGCTTCGGCGACATCCACCGCCACTCTTTCGGTCTGGCGCGTCCAGGCGCGGACCGCCAGGCGCCCCAGCCGTGCGTCCAGGCCCAGAGCCAGGCGCCGGGCGAACTCGGGCCTGTGAGCGGCGGTGCGAAACCAGTCCCAGTCCTCCAGCGCCCGCGTGCCGATGATCACGCGCTCGGCACCGGCTTCGAGTGCGGCACGTATCGTGCTCTCGTCGCGCACGCCCCCGCCGAACTCCACCCGCGCCTGCGTCTGGCGGACGATTTGCGCGAGGGTCTGTATGTTGGCCACGCGTCCGGACCGGGCGCCGTCGAGGTCGATGACATGCAGCCAGTCGGCGCCTTCGGCGCGGAACTGGCTCGCCACCGCGAGCGGGTCGCTTTCATACTCGATAACGCGATCGTAGCGCCCCTGAATCAGGCGGACGCACCGCCCTTCCAGCAGGTCGATCGCCGGCAGTATTTCCATCTATTCACCGTAGCTGTTCGGGGCGTCTTCGGTGCGCCCGTGCGCTCATACGGGCTATATGGCCCGCCGGTAACCGTCCAACGGTAGCCGGCGGGCCGAAGGTGCTGTGACGGCGGCGAATACGTATGCCGGGGACGCGGCGCTATCCGCGCTCCGGCGGCTCCTGGACGCGCGAGGTCTCCGGGACCTCCACGGCGACGATCTGCACGCGCCGGTTCAGGTGCTTGGTCTTCGGCTCGTTGGGGGCCTTGGGGTGATGCTCGCCCTGACCGGCGGCGACCATGCGATCCGGGTCCATGCCGAGCTGCTGGAACTCGCGGAACACGGTGCAGGCCCGCTGCACGCTCAGCTCGAGGTTGTCTTTCCAGCCCGACACCTTGATCGGGTCGCTGTCGGTATGCCCCACGATCCAGATCTGGCGGTCGGGGAAGCGCTGCCGGATTTCGGCGACGATCTTCTGGAGCTCCTCGCGTCCCTGGGGTTTGAGCTTGGCCTTGCCGGAGTCGAAGAGGATGTTGTCGGCGATGTCGGTCCAGGCGATTCCCTTGCCTTCGTACCAGCGACCGCTCTTGGTCGCCCCCTCGCGGGCCTTGGCCAGCTCGGCCTGCAAGCTGGCCAGTTGCTGACGGAGGTCCAGCACCCGATTCCGCGCCTCATCGCGCTCGGATTGTGCTCGTTGGAGCTGGCCCAGCAGGTCCTGTTTCTCCGCAGTCAGACGGTTGACCTCCTCGGTCAGCGACTGGATTTGCAGGTCCTTGGGCCCTGGGCCGCAACCCACGACCAGCATGGCGACCAGACCACCGCTTGCCGCCAGCAGCTTCCGCACCGTTGTCATCGTCATCTCCTTATTCCGATCGACGCGGGTGCCGTGCCCCGGGGGTCTCGGACGAAAAGCCCGACATCTCCGCGCCACGCGCCTAACCCGCCAGCAGCATAAAACGCCCGGTGCGCGGACGCAAGGGCCGCCGCCCGAGTTGACGCCTCGCGGCGCCCGCACTAAGCTCGCCCATCGTTAGGCCGTAGCCCGGGCCGCCACGGGGCTGGTCCGCGCGTTGCCCGGCCGACCGCCGGCAGGATTACCCCATGGCAAGAGGATTGGTATTCGTCTGGAGCGTGCTGACTGTCCTGGGTCTGCCCGGGCGGGCGGAGGAGGACTATGTCTCCGCCGAGAGCCTGCGCGAAGCGGGCTTGCGCAAGAGCTGGCAGTTGTCGCTGCGTCTGGCGGCGGATCAGCGATTAGTGGACATGTACCTGGTTGATGACCAGTTGTATCTGGCGACCAGCGACGGCTACGTATATGCTCTGCACGGTCCGACGGGGGCGACCCGCTGGCTGCGTCAGGTGACGGCGGAGGGGTATCGGGTTCGGCGGCCGGTGCATGTGGGCGAGCGGGTGATCTTCGCCACTCCGACCACGGTTCTGCAATTGAACGCCCTGTCGGGGGAGGGGCTTCACAAGATGCCGCTCGACTTTCCGGCCGGCACCGGTCCGGTCACCGATGGAGTGCGTTTCTTCCTGGGCGGACTGGATCGGCGGATGCACGCTTTCGACGTTCAAGAGCCGCTGTTCGGTTGGGAACTGGTGGCCAACGGGCCGATTCAATCGGCGCCGGCGGTGCAGGGCGAAAATCTGTATTTTGCCAGCGACGACGGCAGCGTCTATTCGTGCACGGCCGGCAACAAGGCCTTCGTCTGGCAGAGTTTCACCTACGGCTCGGTGACGGCGGACCTGGTGGCGGACGACCGCGGCGTCTACGTGGCCAGCCGAGATCAGTCCTTATACCTGTTTGATCTGCTGTTCGGGCAGGTCCGTTGGCAGGCCCGTTTTTCCGGCCCGCTGTATGAGCCGCCCGCGCCGGCGCGCGATCTGGTCTATCAATATTGCCCCGACGACGGCTTGGTGGCCGTGGAGACCGCGGTGGTCGGTGTCGAGAATCGTCTGCGGTGGAAGCTGCCGCGCGGCCGGTACCTGCTGTCGGTCGACGATCAGAACGCCTATGTCCTCTCGCTCGACGAGAGCATCCTGGTCGTGCGCATCCGGGACGGCGAGACCGTGCGCGACATTCCGGCGCCGGGGATGACGCTCGGTGTCTGCGATACACGGCAGACCGCCCTGTATGTCGGCGCGGCCGACGGGCGGGTTTTCTGTGCCCGGCCGATCGGGGCGCCGCAGGTGCAGCGTGAGGATGTGCGTTCTGCCCTCAGACCCCCCGCCGCGCCGCCCCCGGCCACGCAGCCGGCCGGCGAAGCCGCCGCCAAGGAAGA
>Ga0129299_1001097_pt1 | contig 18021 bp, 12 predicted proteins | sample ConPoolayeCmetaG_FD_94477 | JGI IMG/M metagenome (GOLD analysis project Ga0129299, IMG submission 94477) | Hot spring microbial mat communities from California, USA to study Microbial Dark Matter (Phase II) - Cone Pool mat layer C metaG ...
ACCTTGGCCTGGCCGTCGACGATGCGGATGGCCTTGGCCGGGCACTCCCGCACGCACGTGTAGCACACGCGGCAGCGCTCGCGGATGGTCCGGACGAAGGAGGTTCCGCTCATGGCTTCACCCGCCCGCGGGGCGCCCGGCCTCCGGCCGCATCCCGCGTCCCGCCCCGGGTCCCGTTCAGTCGCCGTCGCCGGGCCCGGCCGCCGCCGCCCGGGCCAGCAGCCGCTGCACCTCGGCGCGGATCTGCTCCGGACGCACCGGCTTGTCCAGCACCCGGTCGGCCTTCACCCAGGACTGCTCCTCCGGCGTCCGGGCCGCGAACGACAGCCCCGTGGCGGCCTGCACGGAGGTCAGCAGGATCACCGGCGTGCCCGGGTAGATCCGCCGGATCTCGTGGCCCAGGATGAAGCCCGAGTCCTGCTCCTCCATGATCAGATCGAGAATCGCCAGGTCCGGCCGGAAGGTCATCAGCAGCTCCTCGGCCTCCTGCTGCCCGCCGGCGGCGGCGACCTCGTACCCCCAGCTGCGCAGCAGCATCGTCAGCTGGTCCAGCACGTCCGGGTCGTCGTCCACCACCAGAATCCTGCCTGCCTGCTCCATGGTGCGTCATCCTCACTTCAGCACGTCGCGCCGGTGGTAATGGGTGTGCAGCAGCCTGTGGCTGATCTCGCCCAGCGGCTCGCCCAGGAACTCGTCGTACAGCCGCTTCACCGACGCGTTGCGGTGGCTGACCCGCACCGGGGCGTCGCGGTCGATCGCGTACAGGGCCTTCATCCGGGCCTCCACCGCAGCCGCGTCCGCCCCGATCGGCTGCCCGCCGCCGCCCACGCAGCCGCCCGGGCAGGTCATCACTTCGATGAAATGCAGATCCTTCCGCCCGCCCCGGACCTGGTCCAGCAGCCGGCGGGCGTTGCCCAGGCCGCTGACCACCGCGGCCCCGATCTGGAGCCCGTCGATCCGGGCGTGCAGCTCCTTGCAGCCCTCCAGCCCGCGCAGCGGCCCGATCTCCAGCTCCTGGAGCTCCCGCCCGGTCAGCATCCAGTGGGCGGTGCGGACCGCGGCCTCCATCACCCCGCCGCTGGCCCCGAACAGCTTGCCGGCACTCGTCCGCTCGCCGAAGGGCGTGTCCGCGGCCTCCGGCTCCAGCCGCGACAGGTCCAGGCCGTGCATCCGCAGCAGCTCGCCCAGCTCCCGGGTGGTCAGCACGTAATCCACGTCCGGCACGTGGTCGCAGCCCATCTCTTCGCGCCCGCACTCGAACTTCTTGGCCGTGCAGGGCATGATCGACACGCTGACCACGTCCTGCGGACGCACCTGCTCGCGCTGCGCCCAGAAACGCTTGATGATCGCGCCCATCATCTGCTGGGGGCTCTTGCAGGTGGATACGTTGGGGATGAAGTCCGGGTAGAACTGCTCCACGAACTTGATCCAGCCCGGCGAGCAGCTGGTCAGCATCGGCAGCACTCCGCCGCTGCGGATGCGGTGGGCCAGCTCCGAGCCCTCCTCCATGATCGTCAGGTCCGCCGTGAAGGAGGTGTCGAACACCCGGTCGAACCCCGCCCGCCGCAGCGCCGCCACCATCCGGCCGTCCACGTCCTGCCCGGGCGGCAGTCCGAACTCCTCGGCCAGCGTCACCGACACCGCCGGGGCGTGCTGGACGACCACCACCTTGTCCGGGTCGGCCAGGGCCTCGAGCACCTCGTCGACGCAGGAGCGCTCGCTCAGGGCCCCGGTCGGGCAGACCAGGATGCACTGCCCGCAGTTGACGCAGCTGGAGACGTTCAGCCCGCTCTCGAACGCGCAGCCCACCTGCGTCCGGGCCCCCCGCCCGACGAAGTCGATCGCCGCCACGCCCTGGACCTCCTCGCAGACCCGCACGCACTTGCCGCACAGCACGCATTTGTCCGGGTCGCGGACGATCGACGGGCTGGAGACGTCCCGCTCGCGGCGCTCACCGCGTGGCCGGCTGCGGCGGTGCCGGACGCCCAGGTCGCGGGCCAGCGTCTGCAGGTCGCAGCGGCCGCTGCGCCCGCAGTACAGGCAGTCGTCCGGGTGGCTGCTCAGCAGCAGCTCCACGATCATCCGCCGGGCGGCCAGCACCTTCGGCGAACGGCTGCGGATCTTCATGCCCGCGGCCACCGGATAGGAGCACGACGGCACCAGCGTCGGGGCCCCCTCCAGCTCCACGATGCACATCCGGCAGGCCCCGCTGGGCGGCAGCCCCTCGATGTGGCACAGCGTGGGCACGTGCACCGCCTCGCGGCGCAGCACCTCGAGAATCGTCTCGCCGGCGCGGGCTTCCACCTCGCGGCCGTCCACTTCGATGCGCATCACGTCGCTCATCATCCGATCCTCGACCGATGGCGGTCCCTCCGCGCCGCGCCGCTCAGGCCGGCTGCGTGAACTCCAGATCGCACCGCAGGCAGCGCCGCGCCTCCCGGCGGGCCTGCTCCTCCGAAATGCACAGCTCCACTTCCGCGAAGTTCTTGCGCCGCCTGGACACCGTCAGCAGCGGCGGCTCCACCCGCGCGGCCGAGCCGGCCTCCTCTTCGTCGGCCTGCACCGGCTCGATGTACACGCCGGGCAGCCGCACCTTCGGCAGACTCCGCAGCAGACGGCCGCTGACGTAGTTGTCGATCATCCGCGCCGCCCGCTTGCCGGCGGCGATGGCATCCACCACGCTGTTGGGGCCGGTCACCACGTCGCCCCCGGCGAAGACCCCCGGGCGGCTCGTGGCGCAGGACTCGGGGTCGACCACCAGCGTGCCGTTGCGCCGCAGCGTCAGCCCGCTCAGGCCGTCCACCTCGGGCTGCTCGCTGATCGCCACGATCAGCGTGTCCAGCTCCACGACGTGCTCGGACCCCGGAATCGGCACCGGCTGCCGGCGCCCCGAGGCGTCCGCCTCGCCCAGCCGGCACGAGATCAGCTTCAGCCCCGCCAGCCGCCCGTCCCGGCCGATCACCTCCACCGGCGCGACCAGGGTGCGGATCGCGATGTTCTCCTCCCAGGCCGCGTCGATCTCCTCCCGGTACGCCGGCATCTCCGCCTGCGTGCGGCGGTAGTAGACCGCCACGCTGTCCACCCGCTTCTGACGCAGCGCCACCCGGGCGGCGTCGATCGCCGAGTTGCCGCCGCCGACCACGCCGACCCGCCCCCGGGCCAGCTCCCGCCCGTGCAGGTTGTACTCCTTGAGGAAGCGGATGCCGGGGATCACGCCCTCCAGGCCGTCCTCCCCGGGAACCCCCATCCGGCGGCTGTGGTGCGCGCCGGTGGCCAGGAACACCGCCCTGTAGCCCATCGGCCCCAGCAGGTCGTCCAGGGAGAAGTCCCGCCCCAGCGCCTGGCTGTAGCGCAGCTCGATGTTGGCCACCAGCATCCGGTCGATCTCGTGCCGCAGCTGGCTGCGCGAGAGCCGGTACTCCGGAATCGCCCCGGCCAGCATCCCCCCGGCCTGGTCCTCGCGCTCGAAGACCGTCACCGCGTAGCCCGCCACCCCCAGGTAGTACGCGGCCGTCAGGCCCGCCGGGCCGGCGCCGACCACCGCGATCCGCGGACCGCCCGGCGCGGCCGGACGGACCTCCGGGGCGTAGGTGTTCGGCGAGACCCGGTCGACCACGAAACGCTTCAGCGTCCGCACCGCGATCGGCTCGCCGCCGGTGGAGCCGGCCCGGCACATCCGCTCGCAGGGGTGGTGACACACCCGGGCGCACACCGACGGGAAAGGCAGGGCCTCGCGGATCACGCGGTAGGCCTCCTGATACTCGCCGCGGGCGATGTGCGCCACGTAGCGCCAGACCTCCGTGCCCGCCGGGCAGGCGTTCTGGCACGGCGCCCCCACCAGCTCCTTGCAGGCCCCCGCCGGACAGTCGCGGTCGTAGATGTGGGCCTCATATTCGTCGCGGAACCACTGCAGCGTGCTGAGCACCGGATTCGGCGCCGTCTGCCCCAGCCCGCAGAGACTGGTGGCCCGGATCATCTCGCCCAGCTCCCGCAGCTGCATGATGCCCTGGAAACGCTCCAGGGCGTCCGGGCCGTCCTCCCTGCGCCGCGGCCGGGTGATGGCCTGCAGGATCTCCAGCATCCGCCGCGTGCCCTCCCGGCAGGGAATGCACTTGCCGCACGACTCGCTCTGGATGAACTCCATGAAGAACTTCGCGAAATCCACCATGCAGGTGGATTCGTCCAGCACCACCAGCCCGCCGGACCCCATGATCGTGCCGAAGGCCTTCAGGGCCTCGTAGTCCGTCGGCAGGTCCAGATGCGACTCCGGCACGCAGCCGCCGGAGGGACCGCCGATCTGCACCGCCTTGCACCGCCGCCCGCCGGGAATGCCCCCCCCGATGTCGAAGACCACCTCGCGCAGCGTGGTGCCCATCGGAATCTCGACCAGCCCCGTCCGCCGCACCATCCCGGAGATCGCGAAGACCTTCGTGCCCTTGCTGCCGGCCGTGCCCATCCCGGCAAACCAGGCGGCCCCGCGCTCGAGAATCCCCGGAAGATTGGCCAGCGTCTCGACGTTGTTGATCACCGTCGGCCGGCCGAACAGACCCCGGGCCGCCGGAAACGGCGGACGCGGACGCGGCATCCCGCGCCGCCCCTCGATGCTGTGAATCAGCGCCGTCTCCTCGCCGCAGACGAAGGCCCCGGCGCCGGTCTTGATCGCGATCTCCAGCCCGAAGCCGCGCCCCAGGATGTCCGCGCCCAGCAGACCCCAGGCCCGGGCCTGCTCGATCGCCTGCCGCAGCCGCTCGATCGCCAGCGGATACTCGGCCCGGATGTAGATGTAGCCCCGGCTGGCTCCGATCGCGTAGGCCGCGATGGCCATGCCCTCCAGCAGGCGGTGCGGATCGCTCTCGCAGACCGCACGGTCCATGAACGCCCCCGGATCGCCCTCGTCGGCGTTGCAGATCAGGTACTTCTGGTCGCCGGACGCCTGCCGGGCGAACTTCCACTTGCGCCCCGTGGGAAAACCGCCGCCCCCCCGGCCCCGCAGGCCCGACGCCTCCACCTCGTCACAGACCTGCTCGGGCGTACGCGACGCCAGAACCTCCGCCAGCGCCGAGTAGCCGCCCCGGGCCACGTACTCCTCGATCCGACCCGGATCGATGATCCCGCTGTTGACCAGCACCACCCGCCGCTGACGGGCCATGAACGGGTGCTCGTCCAGCCGGGCCACGTCGTCCCAGGGCTGCAGCAGGCCCTGCGGATCCGGGAACTGCCCCAGCACGATCTCGGCCGGCACCGTGCCGCCCATGACCTGCTCCAGCAGGTCCGGCACCCTGTCGGCGGTGATGCCGCCGAAGCTCAGCCGCGTCCGCCCCGGCAGCTGGATGTCGACGATCGGCTCCTCGGAACACAGCCCGATGCAGCCGACCTCGACCACCTCGGCCGAAACCGCCCGCTCGGCCAGCCACCGGCGGATGGCCTCCAGCGTCCGGGCGGCCCCGGCCCCCAGCCCGCAGGTGCCGGCGCCCACGAATACCACCGGCCGGTCGACACGCTCGCGGCGCAGCCCCGCCAGCAACGCGTCGTAGCGGTCCGGCCCCGCGTCCCGCGCCGCCGCCAGGGCGCCTCCGCGCAGACCGCGCAACAGCTCCGGCGACGGCCGCCGCATCTTCTCCCAGCAACGGGCCTGGGCCGCGGTGTCAGGCTTGGACATGGCTGCACTCCTCCATGCGCCGGCACTCCGCGATGATCGCGGCCAGACGCCTGGGCGTGACCTTGGCGTGAAACTCCCCGTTCAGATTGACCACCGGCGCCAGCCCGCAGGCCCCCATGCAGGCCACCACCTCCAGGCTGAACAGCCCGTCCCGGGAGGTCTGCCCGGGCTTGAGCTTGAGCATCTTCATCAGCATCTCCAGGGCCTTGCTGGAGCCCTTGACGTGACAGGCCGTGCCCCGACAGACCATGAAGTGATGCCGGCCCCGCGGCTGAAAACGAAACTGGTTGTAGAACGTCGCCACCCCGTAGATCTTGCTGGCCGGCAGCCCCAGGTGCCGCCCGATCTGCACCACCGCCTCCTTCGAGAGGTACCCCTGACGCTCCTGGACCTCCTGAAGGATCGGGATCAGGCTCTCCCGACCGGCATTGGCGTGCCGACGCAGAATCGATTCGATACCGTTTGCTGAAGACACGTCCGCGACGCTCCTTTTCTGATCGTGCTTTTTTTCACGAACGCTTCGCGAGATCTACCCCATCAGCCGCCGGCGTTCAGCCGTGCCGAGTAGCTATCACTCTGACCGCGCGATGAATCCCGTCGCCCAGCGATGCCTCGTGCCTTTTTTCACAAACAGGCCTCAAGCCTCCCCCGAGGACCTTCTTCCGGAAAGTCCTCGATCGACCTCAAGGCCCCTGCATCGCTCCAGAGACGACGGCCGAAAGGCGGGCTGTCGGGTGTCGACAAATCCCCCCGACAGGCCTTGCGAGGACGCCCCGAGCATACAATCCGGGCCATCAAGTTTCAATCGTCCGAAAACCGGTCGTTTTTTTTCTCCTTGGGACAAAAAGCATGTGTATAATATCAATATACAGTGTATGGAAGGAATATGACATCAGGTCCTGACCCATCAGATCCCACGGCTGGCGTGTGCAAACCGACCGGCAACCCCGGATCCGCCCGCCGGATACTCGTCATCGACGACGATCCGGCTATCGGACTGAGCTGTAAACGCTGCCTGGAGCCGGCAGGGCACACCGTCGATCTGGCCACCGAACCGATGGTCGGGCTGGGGATGGGCCTGACGGGGGTCTTTGATGTGGTCCTGGTCGACCTGGCCCTGCCGGGAATCGACGGATTGTCGATCCTCCGGCGCCTCCGCGAGGCTGGGACGCCCTGCGAGGTAGTGGTCATCACCGGCTTTGCCACCGTCAAATCGGCCGTGGAAGCCCTCAAGGCCGGGGCCGCCGACTACCTCAGCAAGCCCTTCACCCCCGACGAGCTGCGGGCCGCGGTGGAGCGGGCCGGCAGGCACTCGGCGCTGCTCCGCGAAAACCGGCACCTGCGCCAGGAGCTTCAAGCCCTGCGTGAAGCGCTGGATCCGACCGGCGAACAACCGCAGACCTGGTCGGATTTCCGTGCTTTGGCCCGGCGGGTTCGCCGAACCGCGGTTTCGAGGCTGGAAAGGGCGTTTCTGGCCGACGCGCTGGAGCGAAACGGCGGCAACGTGACCCGGACCGCCCGGGTTCTGGGGATTCAGCGCACCAACCTTCACGCTCTTTTGCGCCGCCACGGTCTGCGCGCCGGACGGGCCGGCGGGCCTGCGGCGGCTTTATAATGGCGGCGGCGGCGACGTCCCGGCGAGGACCGGGTCCGCCGCGTCGGACAGACCCGCGATGCCGACCTCGTTGCAGACGCTGCTGGAAGCCAACACCATGCCTGCGGCCGAGGAGCTGGTGCGCCGCGCACCCGACGGCCGCGTGCAGTGCCTGGCCTGTGCCCACCGCTGCCGCATCGCCGACGGCCGGGCGGGCGTCTGCCGGGTGCGTTTCAACCGCGGCGGACGGCTGATGGTGCCGGCCGGCTACGTCGCCGGGCTGGCGGCCGACCCGATCGAGAAGAAGCCTTTCTATCACGTGCTGCCGGGCAGCCAGGCCATGTCGTTCGGGATGCTGGGCTGCGACCTGCACTGCCCGTACTGCCAGAACTGGATCTCCAGCCAGACGCTGCGGGACGAGGATGCCGTGGCCGGACCCTCGCCGGCCTCGGCGGAGGAGATCGTCTCGGCGGCCAGGCGTCGCGGCGCGCCGGTGATCATCAGCACCTACAACGAACCGCTGATCACCGCCGAGTGGGCCGTGACGATCTTCCGGCTCGCCCGGGCCGCCGGCATGCTCTGCGGCTTCGTCTCCAACGGCCACGCCACGCCGGAGGTGCTGGATTACCTGCGGCCTCATGTCGACCTCTACAAGGTCGATCTCAAGAGCTTCCGCGACGTCAACTACCGGCGCCTGGGCGGGTCGCTGACGGCGGTGCTGGACACCATCCGGCGGCTGAAGGACCTGGGCGTCTGGGTCGAGGTGGTCACGCTGGTGGTGCCGGGCTTCAACGACAGTGACGCCGAGCTGCGCGAGATCGCGTCGTTTCTGGCCGGCGTGTCGCGCGACATCCCCTGGCACGTGACCGCCTTTCATCCGGACTACCGCATGACCGACCCGCCGCGCACACCGGTGGAAACGCTGCTGCGGGCCCGGGACCTGGGCCTGTCGGCCGGCCTGGCCTACGTCTACGCGGGCAACGCCGCCGGGGAGGTCGGCGACGCCGAGCATACCTTCTGCCACGCCTGCCGGCGCCTGCTGATCGCCCGGCGGGGGTTCCGCGTCGTCGAGAACCGGCTGGCCGGCGGAAAGTGCCCTTATTGTGGCACTAATATTCCCGGCATCTATCGCGCGACATGACGCGGAGCCGCCGCGCCGCCGGTCCCGTTCTGAACACAGAGTTAGCCGTTTCTTAACCCGCCGGACGCCCGATCGGGCTTGATTCAGTGGTTTGTACTGGTTTAAAATCATCGCCATCCAGCCAGGGACGGCGGTTCCGGCCGTCAGCGCCGGAGGTCCGACGACCGACGCAGGATCCCGTACCTCAAGATCGGGATTCTGTGCGCCAAGGGGAGCCATACATCCGATGCCTTCGTGCCGTCGCGCTCGAACCGCAGGTCGGCGGGGCTTCACGCTCATCGAAGTCCTGGTGGTCGTGGGCATCATCGCCGTGCTGGTATCGATCCTGGTGCCGGCCCTGGCCCATGCCCGCAGGCAGTCGCGGCGGACCGTGTGTTCCGGCAACCTGCACCAGATCGGGGCAGCCCTGCTGCTGTACCAGAGCACTTTCCGCGAGTATCCGCCCCAGGCGATGATCAACGTGCCGCGCGACCCGGTCACGCGGCTGCCGACCGGCCCGGGGCAGGGCTTCGGCCTGTGGACGGTGGCCACGCACAGGACCATCGCCCGCATGCTGAAGACCAGCTTCCGCGGCGCCACCGACGCGAACAACAACCTGCTGAACAGGGACGAGGTCCGGGCCGATGCGTTTTTCTACTGCCCGGAGGCCTCGATGGCCCACAACCGCACCGACGTCGGCGGCGACCGGATCGATCCGAACGAGGATCCATACGTCATGACCTCGTACTTCTACGCCGGCGGCCTGCACAAGACGGTGAACGACCCGGCCAGACCCCGCGCCGGCGAAACCGCCTCAACCGTGCCGGCGATCCGCAGACTGTATGTGAAGAAGGAGCCCGATTCCCGGGCGGCGCTGATCAGCGATACGGTCATGTACTGGGGCGGTGCCGGGCGATGGCGGCTCAATCACCGGGCCTACTTCGGCCCGGTGGGCGGCCGGATCCCGTTCGACGGAACCAACCTGGGCTTCGGCGACGGCCACGTGGAGTGGAAGAGTGCCCGGCGGTTCGCCGCCCAGGGCGCCGAGGCCCTGCTGAAGGGCGGACCGCCGCGCGATCTGGAAAGGTGCGCCACGCTGGTCCGCGAAATGGATCTCTTCTGGTGGTAGCCGGCCCGGCGCCGGGCCGACCACCGGATATCAGGAGGCCGCCGAGCGGACATCGGCGGCCGGCAGGTGGATTCTCAGGAGGGCCGAAATGATGACGACGATGCGAAACCTGAGGCGGGCCGGTGCACCCGCCGCGACGGTGTTGCTGGGGCTGGCCGCGACCGCCCTGGGCAACGTGTATCCCTCGGGTCTGAGCGTGTCGGTCAGTGCGTTCGATCCCGGCGTGGGCGCCACCGTGACGCTCAGCTACGTGCTCAACGAGCCGGCCGACGGCGACGGGGTCAACCCGGGCGTCAAAATCGAGGTGCTGACCGACCCCGGCGGCACGGTGGTGCGCACGGTGACCTTCGCCTCGCAGCCGGCCGGCCTGCAGACCTGGGTCTGGGACGGCCGCGACGACGGCGGCGTCCTGCTGCCCGACGGCGCCTACCGCTTCAGGGTCACGGCCTCCGACAACGGCTACGCCGCCTGGACGCAGATCAGCGTCGATGCGCCTTCCAACTCGTTCTACTTCCCGGGCGGCATCTCCGTGAACAGGAATCCGGCCAGTCCCAACTACGGCCGGGTCTACGTTTCGGAATCGATCGCCGGCCAGCCGACGGTCGGCGCGCCGGGCACCGTCCGCACGGCCCCGACGCAGGACGGCATCTACGTGCTGCGGGCCGATACCGCGGCGATCGGCCAGTTCACCGGCGGCCGCAGCTGGCCGGGCACGTACTCGCCGTGGAAGAGCACCATCGGTCCGGACGACCGCCTCTATGTGGCCGACCTGACCAACGACAAGGCCATCGAGTTCAGCGACGACCTGGCCACCTCGACCGTCCTGGCCGACCGCTCCAACCTCTCGGACTACGGGTCCAGCTACCAGTGGATCGCCAGCATCATCGTGGAAGGCACCCAGGCGGCCGGCAACCGCAGGATCTATCTGGTCGACAACAACTATTACGGCACCTTCGGTCCTGTGGGCCGCAAGGGCCTGGTCATGTACGACCTGGGCAGCCAGGCCTCGGCCACGCCCGGCGACAAGGGCACGCAGTACATCGGTCCCGACTACTGGAACTACTATCCCACCGACGCGGCCCGCGGGGCCAGCGGCCACTGGTACATGAACAACTACCGCGCGTCGGCCAACCAGGCCTCGCCGCTGATGAAGTTCCTGGACGCACCCGTTCCGCCGGCGATCAACACGCCGGCCTGGGCGGTGGCCAACACCTACCTGTGCTCCTACGGCCTGGACGTCGATGAGGCCCGCGCGCGGGTCGCCTACGGCGCCTATACGGGCAACTCCGGTTTCCAGGGCAAGGTGTACATCTTCCATCCCGACACGGGCGCCTTCATCGCCAGCTTCACCGCCGGCAGCCGGATCACCGACATCGCCTTCGACGCCGTCGGCAACCTCTACACCGCCGACGGACTCCACAGCTCGCCGGCCACGGCCCTGCAGCGCGTGCGGGCCTTCTCGCCGCCGGACGGCCCCAACAGCTCGGCCACCATGCTGCCGGGCACGTTCAGCATCGCCGCCGGAGCCGCCTACATCACCCAGCCGCCGCAGGACGTCACCGTGCTGCCCTGTGCGCCGGCCACGTTCACCATCACCGCGGTCGGCAGCAACCTGAGCTACCAGTGGAAGCGCGGCGGCGTGCCCATCCCGGGCGCCACCGACCCCCAGTACACGCTGCCCAGCGCCCAGCCGGGCGACAACGGAGCCCTGTTCACCTGCGTGGTCAGCAACAGCCTGGCCTCGGTGGAAAGCAGCGCGGCCATGCTGAGCATCGGTCCGGCGTTCCCGGTGCCGCTGGCGAACGTGACCGCCGACTGGAACGGCGACGCCGTGTTCACCGTGACCCCGGCCGAGGGCATCAATCCGGCCGACGTGCAGTGGCAGCGGACGACGCCCCCGGGCAATGAGTTCGCCGACATCCCCGGCGCCACCGGCACGACGCTGACCCTGCCGGCCGTGCAGATGGCCGACCAGGGCACCCAGGTCCGCTGCGTCTACACCGCCTGCCCCGGCGTCGTCAGCAACGCCGCGACGCTGAGCATCCGGGTGTTCCAGGTCCAGCCGACCCCCCAGACCGCGCCCGGCTGGGGCGGCAGCGCCACCTTCACGGTCACGCCGGTGCCGGGCACCAGCGGCCTGCAGTGGCAGCGGATGACCCCGCCGGATCCCAACTTCGTCGACATCCCCGGGGCCACCGACACGACGCTCACGCTGACCAACCTCCAGGCGACCGACAGCAACTCCTCCTTCCGGGTCCGGCTGACCACCCCGGAGGCCTACAGCTCGGCGGTCAAGCTCACAGTCAACCCCTGGAAGGTCGGTTTCAGCAAGGCGGTGACCCACAACAACGACCCGACCCTGGCCTCGATGGTGCCGCCGGTCTCGACCACCGACCTGATCGCCGGACAGCTCGGGCTGGAGCTGGAGGTCGGCGCTCCGAACTGGCATGAGGCCAACACCAGGCCCGAGGACCGGCTGCCGGCCTTCACCGACGGCACCGGTCCGCTGGGCGCGGTGACCGGCCTGCTGAACGACTACGGCAACACCATCCCCGTCAAGATCGTCCGGTACGACCTGGGCGATGCCAAGAACATCTCGTCGATCAGCATCTACGGCGGCAATCCCAACGCCGCGGACGGCCGGGTGTTCATCACCTCGATCATCAAGTACTCGACCGACAACGGCCAGACGTTCCAGACCTTCGGCTACTTCGAGGACGTGCCCAGCGGGTTCTGGCTGAACTACCGCGACTGGAAGGCCACGCTGATCCACGTCGCCCGCGACGAAGCCTACGCCAACCCGCTGGCGGGCGTCACCCACCTGGAGTTCGAGTTCTACTCGAGCTCCGGCGTCTCGCCGACGGATCCGAACAACTGGGTCCACGCCGATCCGTTCGACGGCACGCTCAACCCCTACACCAACGTCAATGACGGCTTCGGCGTGGTCTACATCTCGCCGATGATCTGGGAGATCGACGTCCAGGGCGCATCCGTCTGCCAGGCCCCCGTCTTCGACGTGGCCGGCGGCGGCCCCAACGGCGATCAGAAGGACAACGTCATTGACATGCTCGACTTCGCGGTGCTGCAGCGCTGCCTGACCGTCACCCAGGAAGGCTCCTTCGAGGATCTGCCCCTGGCCTGCCGCTGCATGGACGTCACCGGTCCCGGCGGCTCGCCCGACCGCAGGCTCACCATCGACGACATCGCGGCGTTCGTGCAGTGCGCGACCGGTCCGGGCGTCCAGGTGACCGACCCGGGCTGCACCGGGAACTGATCCCGGCCGCTGCGGCCGCAATCTGCAAGACCCACGCCGGCGACCCGGGCGCACAGCGCCGCCCGGGTCGCCCTTTTTTCGGCGCCGCACCCGATGAGCATTCCCCGGCCGGGGTTCCTGCTCTTTGCGCTGGACCGCCCGGTCGTCCGGCGGCCGCGGCCCTGCCCGCCGGATCCTGCTCGACGGACCTGGCCGGGCGGTGATACCATGACGCCCGGCCGCCGGCTCCACGCGGAGCCTTTGACCGGAGGGCTGCCATGTTTCTGACGCTCGTGGCGAACCTGATCCTCACGTCGGCGACGACCGGTCTGCTGGACGACCTGCCGGCCGTGGTCGACCGCACCTCGCACCGGGCCTCCAGCCACGACCCGACCGGCGGCAACGAGGACAGCCTGGTCAGCTGGGCCCCGGGCGAGACCCACGTGCTGCTGGACGTCGACGGGCCCGGCCGCATCACCCACCTGTGGTTCACCGCGGCTCGTTTTCCCAACCACCCGGCGCTGCTGCGCGACATCGTGCTGCGGATCTTCTGGGAACAGTCGCCCGTGCCGAGCGTCGAGGTGCCGCTGGGCGACTTCTTCGGCCTGGGGCACGGCCGGCTCTACGCCTGGCAGTCGCTGCCGGTGGCCGTCGGGGCCAATCCCTGCGCCCTCAACGCCTGGTGGCCGATGCCCTTCTATCGCCATGCCCGCATCGAGCTGCACAACCGCGGCCGGCGCAGCATCCGGCGGCTCTACTACAACATCGACTACGAGCTGGGCCCGATTCCGCCCGGTCAGGCGCTGTTTCACGCCGAATACCGCCGCGAGCCGGCCCTGGCCGGCCAGGCCCAGGAGGGCAACACCACCGGCGCCGAGAATCACGTGATCCTCGAGACCGAGGGCCGGGGGCATTACGTCGGCTGCGTGCTCTCGGTCGATGCCGCCCCCGGCGGCTGGTGGGGCGAGGGCGACGACATGATCTTCATCGACCACGCCGACAGGCCGACCATCATCGGCACGGGCTCGGAGGATTACTTCTGCAACGCCTGGGGCTATCACCAGGCCTTCAGTTACCCGTTCTACGGCTGCTCGCTGCTGGAGAAACGCCCCGACGGCGGCTCGCGCACCACCGTCTACCGCTGGCACCTGGGCGACCCGGTGCGGTTCTCCCGTCACATCCGCGTGACCATCGAGCGGCTCTTCGACCCCGGCGCGATCAACGACTACACCAGCGTGGCTTACTGGTATCAGCTCGAGCCGGTCCGCGAACGCCGTCCGCTGCCGCCCGGCCCCGACGACCAGCCCCTGCCGGACGACGCACGCACGGTGCTGGAAATCGACGCCACCGAGCTGGAACCCGCCCTCCGGGCCGGCGGCGTGGCGGCCCGGTCGATCACCACGGAACTGCCGGCCGGGTACCGCAACGGCGGCTGGCTGCGGATCGAGACCGGAGGCAAGCCGGTGGAAATCCCCGTCGAGGTCGGCCGGGACGGCACCTGCGCCGTCGAGGTCAAGCCGGTGAATCACCTGATTGAAGGAAGCATCGAGATCCGTCTCGTCGGAGGCGACACCGTCCACGTCCGGCGCCAGGCCGCCCCCGACGGCCGGCCTCTCAACGAAGGCGAGGTCCCCTGGGTGTCGCTGGGCCAGGCGACCGCCAGCCAGGGCCGCCTCACCGTCGTCGTCGGCGGAAACCCGGTCATCGGGCTGGATCACTTCAGAATCCGCAGACTCCACTGAGCCGCGCGCGAACGGACCGATGATCGGTCCCGCCGACCCGGCCCGTACAGCGTCCTCGGGCACGTTAAACCGGACCACCTTTGGGCGGGTTCGGATGTACCACACGGATCCCCGGCCCCGAAAAAGGTGTCAGGATGATTTTCCGGGGCCCGAAAAATCATCCTGACACCTTTTCCGTGTTCAGGCGACCTCGTGGCGGACGATCCGGCCCGAGCCCATGTAGATCACGTCCTCGGCGATGTTGGCGGCGTGGTCGGCGATGCGCTCGAGGCTCTTGGCGATGGCCAGCACGTCCAGGCAGGCCGACAGGCCGCCGGAATCCCGGCCGCCGGCCGCCGCGATGACCTTGCGGACGTAGCGGGCGTACATGCCGTCGATCCGGGCGTCCTGCCCGCGCACGCCCGCGGCGGCATCCTCATCCACCACCGCCAGGGCGTTCAGTGCGTCCCGCAGCATGCGCCGCACGGCGCGATGGAGCTCCATCAGATCCCCTCCCAGTTCGCCAAGCACGCCGGCCGGCAGGCGGCAGACGCGCTGGGCGATGTTCACCGCGCAGTCCGCAATGCGTTCCAGATCGTTGTTGACCTTCAGCACGGTGCACAGGCGGCGCATGTCCGCGCCCATCGGCTGGAACAGGGTCATCAGCCGCAGGGCTTCGCTTTCGATGGCCACCTCCTCCTCGTCCACGGCCTGGTCCTGTTCGATGATGCTCCTGGCCAGGCCCGCATCCGCGCGTTCCATGGCCTGGCCTCCGGCGGCCAGCATGTGTTCGACCGTCCCGGCCATGCGGAACGATCGGCGCAGCAGCTCGTCCAGCAGGCTGAAGAACTGCGCCGTCATGTCGCCGCCTCCTGCCGGTTCTGCCGGGCCCGGCTCCGCCGCCGGGCGGTCAGAGCGTCACCCGCACCCGAACACCCCCGACGACGGCATCGCGGGCCGACTTGAGCCCTCCTGGGTTGGCGATGACCTGGATGTCCGGGGTCACCTCCAGCCATCCGAACACCTGAATGCGGTAATACAGCTCCCAGATCGATTCGCGGTCGCCGAGGGGCTGAATCTCGCCGCGATACTGCCGCGAGAGAATGCTCTGGGCGAAGGCGAACCCCAGCACGTCCGCGTCGCGGGACGGAACCAGCCCGCGATGCTGAAGGCCGACCGACCAGGAGTGCCCGATCAGCCGGGCATCGCCGGGAGCCCATCCGTAACGGAAGAAGACCCCCAGGCCCTGTTCGTCGTCGCGGTCCGGCTGCTCCTTCCAGATCAGCTGGTCCATGCTGGTGTAGAAACCGACGTCGCCGCCCTCCCGCGGGGCCCGGCGCGCTCCGCCAAGCGTGTCGCGATACACCGTTCGCACGACCGGGTCGTACCACAGTCCGAAACGGTAGTTCCCCGGCAGGCGGCCGCGGGTCGAGTGGAACTCCGGCGACCAGCCCGTTTCCGCGTAGCCGGTGAACCAGGCCCGGCCGTGAAACGCGGTGTCGAAACCGGTGCGGGTCGGACGCTGCTGGGGGTCGAACGCTCCGGCCGACACGTAAAACGGCTTGACCGGCCGGACCCGCAGATAGGCCCCGATGCCCTTGACGCCCGGAACCGTGGTGTTCCAGTACAGCGCCCGGTTCATGAACTGCCGCGCGTAATCCCCGGCGTACGCATTGGCGTCGAACAGATCCTTGTAGGCCTGCTGCTTGCCGAGACGCAGCTCGATCCGGCCGTCCAGCCATTCCTGCTGGTACCACCACTTGTCGGCCAGAATGCACGGGTTGTCCCCGAAGTAGTGGTCGCCGCAACCGCCCACGCTGTAATAAGGCGCAGTCAGCGAGCCGACCTCATCCTGAATGCCCTCGTTCCAGGCCTGGACCAGCCGGGCCCTGAACGAACCGCCGGGGATGAGACCCATCTTCTGAAAATCGAACGTCAGGTCATAGTGCCACTTGCCGGCGATGTCGTCGGCGTTGTGCGTCTCGGCTCCACCCCGGTAGTTCTGCTGGTAGACGACCCACAACGTCGGTTCCAGCGTCAGGCCGATATCCCGCAGCGCTGCCCGGACTCCCATCGGGTCTCCGGCCAGATGCCTGGTCCGCGTCAGGTCGTAAACCGGCCTTTCGGACGCCGGCGCATCGGCGCGCCCGGCCGGTTCAGCCGGGGTCGGCGCCGAAGCAGTCGGCTCGCGATCGGCCGGATCGATCGCGGCCGGAGTGCTCGTCGGACCTGGTCGGGCTTCAGGTGGCATCCTTGCCGCAGTGTCCTGCGCCTGCCCCCCGGCGATCTGCGGTCCGGCAACGGGCAACAACAACAGCAGCACAGGCAAACTGCCTCGCCGCACCGCTGAAGATCGCCTCTCATTACAGCAAGGCTTCAATAGCATCGCCTCTTCCCACTCGTCACGACAACCTTGGTTTCGATTCGGACAGGATGGAGGACCGATCAGTATCCCCCAATAACACTCTTAACCGCGACTTAATACACAAGTATCCGAGTGTTGCAGTTGCGTCAAGTGCACTGGAGCAGCCGGGATGCGGGGACACCCCGTGCCGCAGCGCCTCTGCTGAACCGGCCGTTGGTTTTCCGGTCCGCCAGACACAGATCCGGGGGTTTAAGGGGCATGCGGCTGGACCCGTGGAAGATGGCACCCGTCTCGTCGGCCGGCAGGGCCCGGCCGGCTGGCGGACGGCAAGAGAGCGGGATGCCTTCGGTGGCCGCGGATGGCTTCGGTGGCCGCGGATGGCAAGCCGGTTTCGCGGGGGTACCCGGGGGGTGATGAGTTTTCCACTGGCGGGAAGGCGATGGGCTTCCAATGCCCCGAACCCCTGGCATTCCAAGGGAACCTTCGAATGCGAGGGGTCGGTGCCCGGCCTCGGAGGGGGCGGCCGGGCTCGATCAGGAGGAAGCTGCGGTGCCTGTCTGGGTCCAGCCCAGCTTGTCAGCCCCCGGCGGGTTGCGGGTCGGCCTCGGGCAGGGCCACGATCGTGAAATCCTGCTCCTCGAGCAGGATGCATACCTCCACGGGCTGGCGGCCCGGGCGTGTCATCACCAGCCGGTGAGTTCCGGGGCCGGCGTGGACCAGTACCCGGCCCAGGAGGTTCGGTTTCAGGGCTGGTCCGTCGTCGATGGTGATCCGGGCGTCGGCCGGCAGATTCATCACCTCGATCGAGCCGACCGGCGGGTCCATCGAGAGGTAGTTCAGCATGCCGCTGAGCACGAGGGTGACACTGGAAACCGCCAGCAACGTCACAAAAGCCTTCCGGTTGGTGATCATGACCTGGTCTCCTTTGCCGGCCCCCTGCGTCGGGTCGTCCGGCTTGCGGGGGCGTTCATGAAGCCATACGGGCATCCGGCCGGTTTCTGCCGGGTTTCCGGGGCGGGGGTTTTCGGGGTGACCGGTCTCCGCGCAGCTGTTCCCGGACCTATGCCGGTCCGCATCCGGCGGGCGGGGCCGGATGCGGGCTTGTGGTGTCGGAAATCCGTCGGCAGGGGTCAGCGTTTCGCGGGGGGAGCGGACCGGAGCCGCCGGATCAGTTGCCGGG